>ENA-UPXM01002399-UPXM01002399.1-activated-sludge-metagenome-genome-assembly--contig:-NODE-2399-length-22101-cov-6.217863_pt1 | contig 22101 bp, 25 predicted proteins | sample MGYA00238178_ERZ772708 | MGnify/ENA primary metagenome ERZ772708 (study PRJEB29002, sample SAMN05720212) | activated sludge metagenome | isolation source: anaerobic digester from wastewater... | reverse complement strand
CCGCCCGCAGGTGCCGACCAGCGGATATTTCTGCAGGATCACCCCCAGAGAGCTGGTGAAACGGCCATCCTTGATGTAGTCAATGTATCTGGGGATATCCAGCTTGATCGGACAAGCCTCGATGCAGGGCGCGGTGACGTAGGTTTGACCGGCCTGACGTGCAGCCGGGCCGTTTTCACGGGCTGAGGCAATATTGGCCTCCAGTTCGTCCCGGAAAGACCGTATCACCTCCAGCAGCGGCCACATGGCAGTCTGTCCCAGACCGCACATGGAGGTATTCTGCATATGCTCGGCCTGCTCAAATAGCTCATCCAGGGTGCCTTCATCGCCGGCTCCCATACTCAATTCATGCATGAGCGTGCTGATAATGCGGGTACCGACCCGGCAGGGGGTGCATTTGCCGCAGGATTCATTGGCCGCCACATCCACATACTGCAGCAGGGCATCCAGCAGATTCACATCCCGTTCAAAGATAAAAAAGCCCTTGCCTGAAAAAAAGGCCTTGATCTGGTTACCGGGATGCAGCTCGTCAAACTCCTTGAATTCCTGCGCCTCTTCGATCTCGAAAAGACTGCGCCCACGGTTGTCGATGATTGAGCCGTTCCAGCTTCCAAACAATATTCTCGCCATATTGACCTCAAACTCTTTTTATCGCTGCCCACTTCGGCATCCGGAGCGCCGGAATATACACCGTCGGGCCGGCAAGTCGCTTTATCCAAGCATCAGCTACTGATTTATCAGAATAAACCTCTAAAAAATAGAACGCAATTATAAAACGAGAAACATGTTGCCATATCAGCATGTTATAGGGCTGATCGCAAACCATTCAGCCATCCCACACGTTGCGCCTGACCTTTTCATACGCCAGCCGGCTGGCCGGAAGCGGCGCCGGCGATTCGGCCGGATAGCCAATGGCAATCATGCACTCCACGCGGATGCTTTCCGGCAACCCAAGCGCCTTGCGCAGATATTCCTCTGCCGACATATCGGCATCGTGTCGTCTGTTCCTGACCTGCGCCCAGCAGCTGCCCAGCCCCAGCGAGCAGGCCACATATTGCAAAGTGATGGCGGCAATCGAGCAGTCCTCCACCCACACATCGGACTTGCTGTCGTCGGCGCAAATAACAACGGCCAGTGGCGCATTGGCCACAAACTCGGAACCATGCTCTTTGGCCGCCGACATCTTGCCGATCAGCTCCCGGTCATCAACTACGATGAACTCCCAGGGATTGTTACCCCGTGACGTGGGTGCCCGCAGCAATGCCTCCAACATCAGATCGACCGTTTCCGGTGCCACCTCTTCGGCAGTAAACATGCGTATGCTTCTTCTTTTGCGCAACAGTTCCAGCATGATGCATTCCTCCGAAAGATGACTAAAGAGGTCAGTTGCCCTGTTTCATCTGCTTGCCGATCTGCCAGGCCTGCCCCAAATACTGCCCCACACCGTAATAGCCGCCGTGGGCCGGATCCCAGCAAATCGGACGAACCTTGGTGATATCAGGATACCCCTTCGGGCCAAGCACGGATTCATCGGCCTTGACATCAACGATTTCACCCACGAGCATAGTGTGCAGTCCGACCTCCAGCACATGCATCAGACGACACTCTATCACTACCGGCGCCTCACCCAGATAGGGGGCGTCAACCAGTTCGCTGCGCACCGCTGTCATGCCGCTGGTTTCGAATTTATTGACATCGCGGCCAGACACAATCCCCACATAATCGGCCTCTACGGCCTGGGATTCCCCAGGTATGCTGACCGTAAAGGCCTTACGGGCAACAATTCCGGCATAGCTGTAAGTGGCCTTGCGCAGCGAAACCGTGACCGAAGCCGGCTGCGATGAACAGATACCGCACCAGGCGCTGGCCATGATATTGGGGGCGCCATCCTCATCATAGCTGCCTACCAGCCACAACGGGGCCGGCATAGCCAGTGTTTTTGCTCCAATCGATTTTTTCATGCTGCCTCCTTGGCTATGAAAATCTGGGCCTGCCAGTACTTGATTGCGATGAGAATACTAGAAAACCATCCCCATGAACATCAAATTTTGGTGTTATCTGCCTGTTGCAAAAGCGCCACGGCTTGACTTATACGCCAGTTATGCTATTAGCCAGACATCAAACTTTCAAGGAGGTCGATATGAAAATTGCTGCCATGTTTACCGGAGTTGCACTGCTTGTCGCATCAACTGCTTTTGCCGCACCAGTAAAGACCTATCAGGTAACCGGGCCAGTTCTCGAGGTCAAGGAAGACAGGATTGTAGTACAGAAGGGCAAGGAAAAATGGGAGATCGCAAAAGACAAGGACTCCAAGGTGTCTGGCGACCTCAAGGTTGGAAGCAAAGTGACAGTACAGTACAGCATGAAGGCTGCTTCCATTGAAGCCAAGGCCGATGCAAAGGCCGCCAAGAAGGACAAGAAAAAGAAATAAGTCTCATGCTAGGCATGGCCTGAAAGGGGCGCACATCGTCATGATAATCCTTACATGCCCGATGACGCCCTTTTTTTACGGCAAGGCGACCAGCTTATATGAACCATGACAAACCAGCAGATTGCGCCTCCATCGGCATCGATCTGGGTGGCACCAAAATTGAGTCGCTGCTTTTGTCCGGCAGTGACGAGGTGCTGAACAGACAACGGCGCCCCACCCCGCTTGCCAGCGGCTATGTGGCGATCATCACGGCGGTGGCCGATATGATCACCCACTCCCTGGCACAGCTCCCCCACAACACTCCCTGCACGATCGGCATCGGCATACCCGGTTCGATCGATGCCCGCACCGGTCTAGTGCGCAATGCAAACTCCACCTGCCTGATCGGCAGACCACTGCAGGCGGACCTGGAAACCATGCTGGGGCGTCCCGTGCAGGTACGCAACGATGCCGACTGCTTCACCATGGCAGAATGCCGAAAAGGGGCCGGCCGGGGCTATGGTCTGGTGTTCGGCATCATCATGGGCACCGGCTGCGGAGGCGGTTTGTGTATCAACGGCGTTGTCAGGGAAGGACCGCACAGAATGTCAGGCGAATGGGGACACTTCTCCGTGGATCCAGCAGGCGTCCCCTGCTATTGCGGCAATCGGGGCTGCGTAGAAACGCTGATCAGCGGTTCCGGAGTGGAAGCGGCCTTCAGGCGTGAATACGGACAAGCACTTGAGATGGTCAGCATAGTCCGGCAGGCCAGGCAAGGAGAACCACGCTGCCAGCGCACCTTCGATCGCTTTCTGGATGACTTCGGCCGTTGTCTGGGCGGGCTGATCTCTATCCTGGATCCGGATGCCGTGGTACTGGGCGGTGGGCTGTCCAACATTGACGAGATTTACACCATCGGTCTGGAACGTGTGCGCAAATACGCCTTCCATGACTGCCTGCAGACACCGCTGCTGAAGCACCATCTGGGGGATTCTGCCGGCGTATTCGGGGCTGCTTGGACAGGTCGCCAGCAATTGCCAGACCGGTCTGTCTGTGATACCTTTTAACTACCCGGTCACACGGGCACATACAACTCATGCATAGGAAGATATAATGGCAAAAGCAAGCGCGAGGCATATTCTGGTAGCAACCATGGAAGAATGCGAAGAAATCAGGGGCAAGATCGAGGCGGGAGTGGATTTTGGCGATTGCGCCAGGGCGCACTCCAAATGCCCTTCCGGAAAGATTGGCGGCCATCTGGGAGCGTTCGGACCCGGGCAGATGGTCAAGGAATTTGACGAGGTTGTTTTCAGCGGCGAAGTGGGTAAACTTTACGGCCCGGTGCAGACAGAGTTCGGGTTTCACCTGATCGAGATCACCAGCCGCACGGAATGATGCCGCTGCCGAAAACGGCCAAGGGAGACATGCCATGAATACAGCCCCCAAGACCCTGGTAGTTGACGACTCAGCCGCCATTGTCAAATCCATGGTTGAGAAGCTGAACTCGCTCGGCATTACGGACATCACCGTGGCACCGGACGGTATGAAGGCGCTGGAATTATTCAAAAACGCCATTCTCGGCCAGGATCCTTACAGGCTGGTTTTTCTGGATCTGGTCATGCCGGTCATGGACGGACATGCCGTTCTCAAGATCATGCGCACGGTGGAGAACCAGATAGCCTTTTCCTGCCAGGAAAAGATTGCCATCATCATCACCACCTCCCGCAACTCTCCGGACGACATGATCGAAGCCATCCACGGCGAGTGCAACGACTACATCATCAAACCGGTCGACACCGCAACTCTTCAGCGCATCATTGCCAAACACATCGCCTTTTGCACCAACGCCAATACAGCTGCAGCCGCTGGAGACGCTTGACTTATCAGCACTGTTTTCTTATATTCGCAACTACATACGCTGGATATACGATAATACTAAACCATCTGCGAAGATGGGACGGAAAGCCTACAGGGTCTCACCGAGACAGCCGGGATGCCGAAATATCATATGAAATATGAATATTTTGGCGTTCCGGTTTTTTTATTTACCAAGGCAACGACCCGACAGAAAAGGAGTTGGCATGACCAGAGCATGCGCCCGTCACATACTGGTTGGTAGTAGAGCTGAATGCGAACAGCTGAAGGTTCAGATTGAGGCCGGCGCTGATTTTGCCGTCTGCGCACGGAAACACTCGCTCTGTCCCACGGCCCAAAAAGGTGGTGATCTGGGCGCCATCAAGCCGGGACAGCTGATCAGGGAATTTGACGAATGCATCTTCGGCGCGGAGGTCGGCAAACTAATCGGGCCGGTGGAAACTGCCTTCGGCTATCACCTGATAGAGATCATCAAACGTTCCTAGCCCCGGCCGACTGATGCCAACCGGACAAACCATCAGATCAGCAGATGCAGCTTCTGGCTGCATCTTTCCACAACCGCGCTGCAGAGATGGCTGACAGCATCCGCCACCCTGTCCAGTGCCACAACCAGTCGATCACCCAGTTTCGTGTTTTCAAGCTCTGCCGCCACTGGTGACCAGACCTGCCTGACCGTTGCGATATCAACCATCTTCCGGCTGGCCTCCCGAGCATATCCCTCTGTTACACCGCAGCAAACCGCCCTTTCCCATCCAGCAAGACCGTCGTCACCCCACTTCTCAGAAAATGTCGTTTGGGAGACCGGGCGACCGTAGTTCATCTCGCTCACATCAACAGCGGTTACGGCGCCAAAGCGGTCCAGATAAACCCTTTCCACAATGGCAACATGCCAGAAGCTGCCCATGAAAAAGATGGCCACATCACCATCGGCAATCTGCCAGGTCTCACGATTATTCAAGCTCAACATCTCTTGATGGGTCTGGGGGAAAGGAAAGGAGGGAACCCTGGCTTTCACATAATCTACACAGTAACCGCCCCTGAGAACCCAATCATCGCAGTTGCAGTCGGCAAACACGCAGGCAGGGGCAGTCATCGTCAGGAGGACGTGGAGTAACACAAGCAATAGTTTCATCACAATTCAAGTCGTACAGCAACGCAATGATGCGCTGCGCGGCATTCCATTCATTTATTTGTCGGATTGATTCCCGAAGCGGGATCAGTGGCAATCTTCGAGGAGAAGTTGCAAGGTGTTTTACTTCTAAACCAGAACTCAGGTTTTATCAAGTCCGGATCAGCAAGACCTGCGGGTTTAACATCCCGACACTCTGGCACATTCAGTGTTGGCCGGGCAGCAGACGGCATACTTCCTCACCGGCAGAGAGCTGGCAGTTACCCGGCAAATCCACACAGATCACATACTCAGCCGCTCCACTGCAGCCGAACCGGCATGAAATGGTCCTGACCAGATTGCCGGTTGCCAGCGAGGTATAGCTATCAGTCGCATAATGCCCCTGTCCATCAAGCATGGTCATATAGAAATACTCTTTGCGGGAAAGATCGTCACCTTTATGGGCACAGTGAAACAGACGTCCCCTGCTGGGCAGCGGCACATCCCCGAAAACCGTATCTGTAACCATATTCCCCTCTCCATCCAGCACATAGGCCGCCTCGACAAACGGCAGGCACTTCAGCATCTGCTCCAGTTCCGACTGGAACCGATCCGAATCCAGCCGGGAGAGGCTCATGACAAACCGGTTGACAACATCCCGGCAGATCCTGTGCTGCACCCTGATCCGGTCGATCTCCAGCGCCTTGCAGCTGCACAGCCGGTCGACAGCAGCCTCCATCTTGCCCTCCAGCTGGCTCTGCATATGTCTCCAGCACGACCCGGGCCTGGCAAAAAAATACCCCTGCAGCAGATCCGCGTCACAGTTGAGCGCTGTCACGGCCTCTTCCAGCGTCTCCACGCCTTCGGCCAGCACCAGGGCACCAATCTTTCTGGATAGCTGCACAAGTGCCCGGAAGGTTTCCTGTTTGCAAAAATCTGCATCGATCCCACTGATAATAGAGCGATCCACCTTGATGATATCCGGACGGATCATACTGAAACGATCAAAATTGGAATGGCCGGAGCCCACATCATCCAGCGCAATCAGAAAACCGCTGTCGCGATAACGCGCAACAAAGCTCCCCAGCGCCGCGATATCTTTAACCTCGCTTTCGACAATCTCGATCACAATCCGGCCCGGAGGGATGCCTGCAGAAGCTGCCTGACTAAGCAGAAATCCGGAATTGGCCACGCCAGCATCCAGCACGGTCGTATCCATGTTGATAAACAGCAGTGGCGTAACACCCGTCCGCAGTGTGGGCAACAACTCTACATAGGCGTTCAAGGCCCTGCCACGGCAGAGCCGATCTGTCTCAACGATGTATCCGTAGCGTCGGGCGGACTCAAAGAAAACGGAAGGAACAACAGCGCTGCCATCTTCGCGCCTGGGACGAGCCAGCGCCTCCAATCCCAGAAAGGCCGCATCCTTTAGTGACACAATCGGCTGGAATGCCGTCCCAATATCCCCATTGCGTAAAATGTCAATGAAATCCTGCTGATCCAGCATGACCTCAACGTTGGTTTCATGGGCTGTTGGCAGGCAAGGGCATTCCATGTCTGTTATCGGTACAATTTTCGCTAACAATCAGACCCCCTCCTGCATACGGCTAAGCCCTTCAAAATCCAGATCAGCACCGAATATACCGATGCTCCGCCCCTGCTTGTCCAGCAGCGCCGCCGAAATAGTCAGACAGAAATGGCCATTGGCCATCTGCCTTGCGGTCTCGGTCAATCTTGAGTTTTCAGCCCCATGCTGGTAACCGGCAAGACGCACCAGCAGGACAGTGGTACCCGCACCCAACAGACCAGACGCCATGATAAACAGCCCCAAACAACTGCCCGGCCCGACATCGGTCATATGACCCAGGATATAGCCGGTACCAGCCAGCAGAAAAAGTGAATCTGCGACATGAAAGGTCAATAGCGGCAGCAACAGCCTGCCCGTCAGCGAGGTGGGGAACGCCATTTCAGTATCTCCTTTGATATGACATCAGATTGCATTCGGCATTGAACAGCCGCAGAAAAATCGGCACAGTCCGGCTATCGCACAAACTATGCCCACCAGAGGAGTCGGAAACAGCGGCGACTTCATTTTTTAATTAAACCATCTGTTTAACAGGTGTCAGGGGGGCAAAGTAAATGTAACCGGGTGTAAGACCAGAGAACTGGATTGAAAAGAGATTGGTGGAACTGCTGATTTTAAATGCGGATTTGCGTAAAAAGGAGGCAGAGATAATCAGCAGAGACAGATCGGACAGTCAAACTACCCAATCAGTCTCTGCTGGCCAAACATCATCCTGCGTAGTGGTTATTCTGTCACACAGGTCTTAAGTTTTCCATTGTCATAGAGGGAAACCGGCTGACCCTGCATGCATCTCCTGCCATCTATAACGGCTGGTTTGGTCAAGGTGCAAGAGTGAAGCTGACCGGAGGGATAGAAGGATATTGTCGCCAGATCGCCACATGCAACACTGCCAGCAGCATAGTCCTCATACAGTACACAGGCCTTGACCCTGCCGTCTTCAAAAAAGCTGATCTTGCTATAGGCATTGCACTTGAGAGCACCCTGTTCGTAAACCCTTTTCAAATCACAGGCCTTGAGCTGTCCGTCCGCAAAAAAAACAATATCCGAGTCCGGATTACAGACAGACACATCAGCCGCAAACAGTGAAAACGGGCACATGACCAGAAGACAGATCATCATCAGCACTTTTGTATTCATCACACAACTCCTCCACTCGGAGATTTTCCCAAAATACCACCCACCTTACAGCTGCCGGCCCAATTATACATCAGTTCTTCAGAATAACCAGAATGGCACATCCTGGCTGTTTCGCTAAGTTCGCACATCCAAAGCATATGCGGGGATACATCATCGGAAGATAATTGCCGATTCGCCCTCCGTATAAACCAGGATAGAGACCTTGTCCTGCTGCACCAGCATGTCATTGACCTTGAGGCTTTTTATGTCACCCTGGAGGTAGACGTTGTCCATCAGCCTTAACCGGGACAGGGATTTTTCCGCCATCTGCCGCGCCTTTTCCAACTGCGCTGCCAGGTTGAGATTCAGTTTTTCCTGGACGATGCCCTTGAGCACCCAATGCAACAGCCAGTCGCCAGACTGCATCAGCATGCTGCGGCTCTGCATGTCAAAATCCACATCCTCCAGCGAAAAGATGCCGGTGGCCGCATCAAAGGCAGGCCGCGCCGTCAGGTAAAACACCCCGTCCAGCGCCCCCTCGCTGTGCAGCCGGATCACCAGACGATCACCATTGCCGTACAGTTCAATATCACGGATGGTAATAGTCTTGCCATCCGAGCTAATCGGCCGGTTCAGCAGCACCCGCTCAGCCACCTGGCGCAGTTCACGGTAGTGCAGATCACTGTAAAGCGACAGCCGGAAGGTCTTGTCCAGCCGGTCAACCCGCTTCAGATCAGGCAGCGGCACCACAACTCCGGCTGACGGCTCCGGGCCGATGACCAGCTCGGCGACGGTGTTGATGCCGACACCAATCCGGACCACACCGGCTTGGGCATAAAACGGGTAATGCACCACATCGGTCGGAGACAGTTTCAGCCAGGCGCTGTACTGCCGATCCAGCAAGATCGGCTTGTGGGCCATGCTCCAGGCAGCAGACACATGTTCGCGCAGCGGCAGCATCTCGTTCAATTTTTGTGCAATCCGGTCGGAAATCGCCTTCTGCAGTGGCAAGGTAATGCCGTCCACGATCTTGCGCGGCTTGAAAGAAAAGGGTCCCAGCTTGACATCATCACTGAACAGGTCAGTCAATCCCTGATAGAGTACCTCGCTGTGCAGCCGCCAGTCCGGGGTGATGGAGGCGCTGGCCTTGAATTTCAGGGTAAAAGGCATATCAGGTGCCTTCCAGGGGCCATAGCTGAGCGTCATCCTGAGCGGCAGTGAAACAAACAGGTAGTTGTCCGCCGCTTCGACCGTCATCCCGCCGTTGCGGGCCAGCACCGCCGATAATCCAATGGCATTGGCCGAGCCGCGGTAGAGTTCACCCCTGATCGAACGGTTGAGCACAGCGGCAATTTCAGCGACTTCCACCTCAACCGGCACAAAAATTGTCGATGATTCGCGCCGGATCTCCGTACGAAAGGCCTGCGGCGTCGGGCGTTCTGCCGTAAACCTGGCAGTGGCGCAGGAGCATAGCAGCATGGTCGCCGCCAATAGCAGCAGCACGAAAACAGCATGCACTCTGCGCTGCACCAACGACACAATCTGAAACATATCATCCTCCATTTTGGGACATCTCACTTGTCCAGCAGCACAATAACAATAATTACCAAGGATTCAACAGAGAAAGCTTGCAACCCCGGGCATTTCTGCGGCCTTCCCGGTTTCCATAAATTTCACACCCCAAAAGCCTCATACAGTTTCCTGTGGACATGCTTGATGCCATCCAGTCCGAATGCACGGGTTATCTGGTCAAACCTGTCAGTGAGCCCATGCTCCGCAGCATACTGTCAAAACACATCGCCATCGTCAGACCCGGCATGTAACGCAGCGCGATGCCTCATGAATCCTCCGTATAAGATTTCAACGGTCTGCTAACAGACCTCTTCTATAACAAGACACTGACCTGACTCATCCAGAGATTTCACCTCATCACCCGCCTGTTTGCCCAGCAGATTCCTGCCCAGCGGCGACTGCGGGGTAATCACCACGATTTCACCTGTGCCGCAGGCAACCTTCAGACCGCCGGCGCCCGGCCCGAGAAAAACTCGGCGTCTCTGGCCGTCACTATCCTCCAGTGTCACCAGGGCCGTAAGCCTGATCGGCGTACCTTCATCAAATTGTTTCAACTCAAGGGTGCGGTATGCCTCCAGCGCCAGGCGAATCTCCTGGGCCCGATTGGCCTGCCCCTGAGCAATGTAGGATGCCTCCAGGGCGGTGGTGTCGTACTTGTTGTCCGGCGCGCACTCTTCATGGGTTGCCGCCTCATGGGCCGCACGTGCTGCTGCAAACAGGATCTGCTGATCCTGCTCCAGTCTTGATATTATCGATTTCAGTAACTGTTCTTTCGTCATGATCTGTCTCTGGAAATTGGAATAAAAAAAAGGGCCATAAACCGCCAGCCCCTTTCACGTCTTACCGGTTGTAAAACATATTCACACCTACCTAGTTTCCATCCGGAAAGTCCGGATGAGAAACTATTGGTTTCCGATTTGGAAAGCGGAGATTTTTTCTCCTGGCAAGAAAATCAAGGTTTTGTGCGGAGGCGTACACAGGTACGCCGCACAAGCAAAACCGAAGATTGACGCCGCCAGGGGGAAAAAGCACCCTTTCCGGACGGAAACTACCTAATCCATCTAAAGCCAGCGTATCTTATAAAAAAACACCCCAGTTCGTCAACCGCTGCGGAAGTCAGCAGGCTTGACATACCGACGTCAAACAGGTATTAAATCACCCCCTGAGTCAATCACACAAAAGGAGCAGATCATGGCAAAAGCAAGCGCGCGTCATATCCTCGTGTCCACGCAGGAAGCATGCGAAAAACTGAAGAAAGAGATCGAAGAAGGCGCGGATTTCGCCGAATGCGCCAAAAAGCACTCGCTGTGCCCTTCCGGCAAGAGCGGCGGCGCATTGGGCACCTTCAGCCCGGGCCAGATGGTCAGGGAATTTGATGAGGTTGTTTTCAGCGGCGAAGTCGGCAAGGTCCTGGGACCCGTTAAGACCCAGTTCGGTTACCACCTGGTGGAAGTCACCAGCCGTTCGTAACCCGCCAAAACCAATGATGCAGGAAGGGCGGTTTTCACCGCCCTTTCCTGTTTGCATTTATTAAATTCTACAGTCCCGTCAAACCGGCCAATTCATCTGATGTCTTGCTGGCAACAAACTCGGTGATGTCATAAACAGCCACACCATTGACCTTGAACGGATCCTGCGCCAGAATATCTTCCAACTCACCCCTGCCAATGCCTTTGGCCATGATGATACCGCCGCTGCGCGGCACTTTGCGGCCAGAAGCAATAAAGACACCTTTGGCGTAATACTCATCCAGAAACTGCACATGACCGGACAGGTGCCTGTCGACTTCATCCAGCGGTTTGACATAGTTCACTGAAACAATATACATCTGCTGCTCCTTTCAATAGGCCAAAACCGCTTGGTTGGCATGACATCTTCCCTATTTCAATACCTGCTGGCATTGCGAACATTCATTGTGGGTTTTGCAACACTCCGCAGACCGGCTGCGGACCTGCTGCGACTCTTCTGCCGTAATCCCCAGTGATTCAAGAAACGCCTGATGTGCCTGAGGCGCACGCTGTTCAAACTCCCTGTGCCAGCGGCACATGGCGGCCTCATCCATCCCTGCCGATCTGAGCATCTCCATCCAGACATACTTGTCAATCACTGCCGGCACATTACCTTCCGTAACAGCAGCCAACATGTCAGCCAGCATGCGCTGTTTTGACTGCAAGCCTCGGATTTGGCGGCCCAGCTCATCCAGGCGGTATTTGATGGCAATGCTGCTGCCTTGCTGAGGTTTTTCAAGCATGCGCCGGATATCATCAATTACCAATCCGGCCTGTTTATATTCGCAGACCATCTTCAGTTTTTCCGCATCATCCCTTGAATACAAGCGATAACCGGCTTCGCTGCGTCCAGAAGGCTGCAAAAGACCGATGCGGTCATAGTAAAGCAGCGTACTGCGCGAAAGTCCGAATTGCCGGGCCAGCGCGGTTATTCTATACATTCCGGCCTCCAAAAATGGCAGCCCTGCTGTTTTGCTGGGCTGCCGTTCAACACACCTCAGCCTTTCCTGATGACTGCAATCCTCTCTGCAGGCAGCCCCAGCCACTCCAGAAAGTTCTGATGCCCCGCCGGATTCTCCTGTTCAAACAGTCTGTGCCATTTCTGCATGGTAGCATCATCAAGACCGATAGCCCGGAAACGCTGCACCCATTCGTCCACTGTTACTTTGTTCTGCATTGTCTGCTCCTTTCACCATCATGATTTGATATGTCATGGCCATGACAATGCTGAAGATAAACTGTGAAGCTGTAGACAGGTCAATTGGTTTTTTCAAGAGAGGGGGATTACAGCGGCCGTTTGTCAGCAACCGGCAAATTATCGGCAGATGCCTGCACAATGTGTTGCAAGATCTGCCGTTTGATATCAGTCAGGCAGATATTCCGCCAGCACACCGCTGGTCTGGCGCAGCCGTTTGCTCAATATGCCGGCCAGTTGCAGCATAATCCTGCCCCAGAGCCGCGGCGCATCTTCTTCCATCCGCCCGAAGTTCTCTGAATTCAGCACCAGCAGCAGTGAAGGCATTTGAACCACAAGTGAAGCAGAACGCCTGCCGCCGTCGATCACGGACATCTCGCCAACAGTCTGTCCAGGCCCTACTGTGGCAATAATCTTTGGCAGATTGTTATGGTCGTTCTTGGAGACTGCCACCCTGCCGCTGCAGACCAGACAGATAAAATCGCTCTGATCTCCCTCACGACAGACATAGCTGCGTGCAGGAGCCTGGTACAGGTCAAATAGGGGGGCAATTGACTGCAGCTGTTGATTGGTGAGACCGCTGAAAAGCCTGCTCTTCTCCAGCAGCTTCACCCGTTCCTGAATAGTCAGCGCATGTTCCCGCATCCCTTCATCCAGCAGTCTCTGTTTAACTGGCTTCATATCCGACTCCTGTATAGGTGCTATTGTTTGTCCGGCTTCAGCGCCCCCTCAAGGGCAGCATCGGAAAGCTCCTTCTCAAGCTCCGGCAAAGATGATGGCGCCGGCTGTGCTGCCGGCTTTACCTCCTGTTTGCCATGCTTCGGACAGTATTCTGCCGGTTCGGTGCCGCCGACAAACAGCTCTTCCCGCTTGACCGGGCATTCCGGGGCTGCCAGCTTGCCGGTGGTCGGATCAATCGTCACGCTGACCACATTGTCCGGCTTTTGAAAATCATCAACCGGCCGTCCTTTTAACACCTGCTGCATGAAACGCCCCCAGATGGGCGCTGCTGCCGCTCCGCCGGTAAAGCCCCTGCCGCCGGGCTGCGGCTTGTCATGACCAAGCCAGACGCCAGTAACCATGCGCGGGGTATAACCGACAAACCAGGCGTCACGATAGTCGTCGGTTGTGCCGGTCTTGCCGGCCATCGGCCGGGTCTGGCTGAACTTGCGCAGAGATTTGGCAGTGCCGTAAGCCATCACGTCTCGCAGCATCGCAGTTGTAACATAGGCGGTGGCGGGCGACAGGGACGGGGTAGCGACCGGCGCGGTTTCACTCCAGGCCTGCCGGTTGTGGTCGTAGATGCGCAGCACCGTGCGCGCCTTGGGCAACTGGCCGCCGTTTGCCAGCGGCGCATAGGCTGTAACCAGTTCGGACAGTGTCAGCTCCTCGCTGCCCAGGGCCAGGGAAAGATCGTTGGGCTTGCGCAGCGACAATCCAAAGCGGCTGGCGTAATCCACAAACTCGCCCACCCCGATCCGGTCCAGCAGTTTGACCGTGACCACATTGCTGGAATAGGCCAGGGCCTTTCTGAGCGTCAGGTCGCCGTGCTGTTCGTGACCGTAGTTCATCGGCTTCCACATCTGACCGTTGCCCCGGCTGTAGGCTACCGGCATATCACTGATGATGCTAGCGGCGGTAAAGCCATACTCCAGTGCTGCCGCGTAGATCATGGGCTTGATGGCCGAACCGGGCTGCCGTTTAGCACTGAAGGCCCGGTTGTAGGGGCTTTTGGCATAGTCCACACCACCAACCGCAGCCAGCACATCGCCATTCACCGGATCAAGGCATAACAGCGCACCCTGCAGTCCGGGAGAAAGCTTGCGCACACCTTCGGACAAGGCTTTCTCGGCTGCCTTCTGCAGATCCAGATGCATGGCTGCCGTCACCTCCAGACCACCCAGGTCTATAATTGCCGCACCATGGGACTCCACCAGTCGGTTGCGAATATGGGCCAGGTAATATGGCGCCTGGTTGTGCTGCACGACCGTGACAGACTGGCTGCGCAGCTTCCTGTAGCTGCGCTGGTTGATTACCCCCAGGTCGAGCATGCGCTTCAGCACCACATCTCGCCGCTGGGCCACCAGCGCAGGCTTGCCCAGGGGATTGTACCGGCCCGGGTTCTTCGGCACGCCAGCCAGCATGGCGCATTCGGCCTCGCTCAACTGCTCAGGATATTTGTCAAAGTAGACACGGGCTGCCTGGGCAATCCCCCAGGCGCCGTTGCCGAAATAGATCTCGTTGAAATACATCTCCAGGATCTGCTTCTTGGTGTAGGTGCGCTCAAACTCGATCGCCATCTGGGCTTCCTTGAGTTTGCGGTCCAGGGTCTTCTCGCTGGTCAGGTAGCGGTTCTTGATCAACTGCTGGGTGATGGTCGAGCCACCCTCGGCCATGCGTCGTTTGACCACATTTTTGACCATGGCCCGTGCAATGCCGCGGATATCAATACCGCCGTGATCGTAGAACCTCGCATCCTCCACCGCCACCACCGCGTTCTGCAAAAAGATCGGGATGCGGTCAATCGTGGCCCAGTAGCGCTTATCAGAGAGGATGCGGCCAACAAAACGCCCCTGGCTGTCAAAAACCTTGATTGACCGGTAGCCGCCCGGCAGCGGGGGATGGGTGGCAAACCCGGTCTGGCTTGAAGCATCGGCAAGTATTGGCAAACAGGTCAGTACCGCCGCAACCACGGCCATACAGATTAAACCCTTGCAACGCATTGAAAAAAGTACCATAAAAACATTCCGTTCATCTTAAAAAACTCTATTCCAGGCAGGAATTCTCGCACAACTATCTGTCTGCGGCAAGCCAAACCTCGGTCGTTACAGACAGAGGCTCTGTATTGTGAACGGGATTGGCGCCAGACAACTAGCCATAAGGCATATGCCAACCTCACGGACAAACAGATGGGCTGCAGAGTGCCTTCGCAACTGCGCCGCGCATGACGCCGGCCGGCCTGATAAAATTCAGAAAGGCCTGCTCAAGGCGCTCTGCCGCCTCTTGATTGCCGGCATACCGCAAGATCTCTATCACGCATTCCGCCGTACAGAGACAGGATTCCTTCTGATTTTTCCTCAGGTTGTAACGTGATTTGCCATCCGGTCGGATGCATATGCGGCGGATATTGTGCAGATACGGGCTGCGCTGATAGATCCGGCGCGCCTCAACCCAGGTGCCGTCCACAATGATACAGCGGCTGATACCGGTCAGGTCATTATGACGGCTGTCCTCACCGCCGGGAAAGACCAAAGCCACGCCACCACCGCCGATTTCCTCCACCAGGCCGGAAGGCGGATTCATACGATCCCAGCGCACCTGTTCAGCCGCGGTCCCCAACACATCCACCACCAGACGACCGGTATTCGAGCGTTTCGGTAATTCCTTGAAATGGGTCAAAAGGGTAAAGTTCATCGCTGAAGCATAACCGTTTTTAGCCCGTCAAGGCAACCGATCATAATTGACGGACTTGCTATTGAGCAGCCTTTCCGAAATTTTGATAATTCTGCAGCGTGGCTGTTTGTAACCGGAAATATCATCAGGCATTTTTGCAGCCAAATGGTATTATTAATCCACAAGTTCTTGAAACATGCATGAGGCGCAGTATGAAGAAATCAGATACTGACATGGAAGACTGGGAAGAACGCCGCTCGCAAATAATCGGGCTGGGGGAACACTCGGCACGCAAAAGCTATTACCCGGAGCTGCAGCAGCGCTTGAGAGAGCTGGAACAAACCAGAACAGGGCTTGCCGATGCCTTTGTCAAATTGCAGTCGGTTCTGGACGCCGCTTCCGAAGTCTCCATAATTGCAACCGACCGGGACGGCATCATCACCCTGTTCAACAGGGGCGCGGAGAAGATGCTGGGATACGAGGCAAAGGATGTTGTCGGAATCAATACCCCCCTGATAATACACGCGGCAAATGAGCTCTCAGAACGCGCTCAGGAACTGGGCCGCAAGCGACATCAGCATGTGGAGGGATTCAATGCGCTGGTGATGAACTCTACCGTTGATGGTTCGGAAACATCCGAATGGTCGTATATCCGGCGTGATGGTTCAAAACTCACGGTTTCCCTCTCCATATCAGCCATTCACGACGCTGAAAACAGCTTGAGCGGATTCCTGTTCATCGCTACTGACATCAGTGAACGCAAATCATATGAGGATGCCTTGAACAAACGTATCGTCGCCTTGACCGAACCTTTGGAAACAACCGATATCACCTTCCTGGACATGTTCGATCTTGGCGACATCCAGAGGCTCCAGGATGCCTTTGCGGATGCGACCAGTGTCGCATCGATTATCACAACCCCTGACGGCACACCCATTACCCGTCCCAGCCGGTTTTGCCGTTTATGCAACGACATCATCCGCAAAACAGACAAGGGTCTTTCAAACTGTAAAAAATCGGATGCGGTGCTGGGTCGCCAGAACTCCGCTGGCCCGGTTTTTCAACCCTGTCTCAGCGGTGGCCTGTGGGATGGCGGCGCCAGCATTACTGTGGGCGGCAAGCATGTTGCCAACTGGCTGATCGGACAGGTAAAGATCGGCAGCTTCAACGAGGAAAAACTTATCAAATATGCCGATGAAATCGGTGCCGACAAGGAATCATTCCGCAAGGCCCTGCAGGAAGTGCCGGAGATGTCACTGGAACAGTTCCAGCACATCTGCAGCTTTCTGTTTTTACTGACCAGCGAGCTTTCCCTGAAGGCATTCCAGAACATACAGCAGGCACGCTTCATCGGCCAGCGCTAGAAAGCAGCTGAAGAACTGGCAGAAAGGGCCATGTTGGCAGAGCTTTCCGCCGACATCGGGCAAGCGCTGACCAAACAGGGAGATCTTCAGCCTCTGCTCGGTGACTGCGCTTACGATCTTGTCCGTCACCTGGATCTGGCCGTTGCAGGCATCTGGATGATCAACCCGGTCGGCGGCGAGCTTGAGCTGCAGACCTGCCTGGGCAGTGACGCTGGCGGCGGAGAGATTGCCCCGGTCAGCATGCCGGATGACAGCCTGAAAATTGCACAGATTGCCAGGGGGCACGAACCCCATGTGGCCAGTTCGATTGCCGATGACCCGTATCTCAAAGACAAGCAATGGGCTGAAAAAAACGGGCTGGGGGCCTTCGCCGGTTACCCTCTTGCCATAGACAATTATCCCGTCGGCGTCATGGCGCTGTTCTCACGCAAACCTTTCAGCCAGACCGCACAGAAGGCGCTGCTGTCCATCGCCAATGTGCTGGCCGTCGGGATGGAGCGCAAGCAGGCTGAAAAACAACTGAACCGGCTTAATACCATGCTGGAACAGCGCGTCAGAGAACGCACCGCCGAACTGGAACAGGCCAACAAAGACCTCAAGTCCGTACAGTCACAGATGCTGCAGCAGGAAAAGATGGCCTCCGTTGGCCAGCTGGCTGCCGGTGTGGCCCACGAAATCAATAATCCCATGGGTTTTATCATCAGCAACCTGTCCACACTTTCCAAGTACCTGTCCCGCATCGTTGAATTCCAGCAGGCCCAGGATGATCTGATCAACACACTGACCTTGTCGCAGCCGCAACAGCCCTGTCCCCAGCAGGTAGAACTCGATAATCTGCGCAGGCAGCTAAAGATAGACATGGCGATCAGGGACGCCGGTCCGCTGATTGCCGAATCACTGGATGGGGGCGACCGCATCAAGCAAATTGTCCAGAACCTGAAAAGTTTTGCCCGAGTGGATGAAGGGGAATACAAGACTGCCGATATTAACGCCGGCCTGGAAAGTACATTGTCAATTGTCTGGAACGAGCTGAAATATAAAGCGACCGTTGAAAAGCATTATGGCGAGATCCCCGCCATCATCTGCAATGCCGGGCAGTTGAACCAGGTTTTCATGAATCTGCTGGTCAATGCAGGGCATGCCATTGAAAACAGGGGCACCATATCCATCAGCACCTGGCAGGAAAATGACTCCGTAATGATCTCCGTATCCGATACCGGCTGCGGCATACCGCCGGAAAAGATCAACAGGATCTTTGAACCGTTTTTCACCACCAAGGAAGTGGGCAAGGGTACGGGGCTTGGCCTTTCCATTGCCTATGACATTGTCAAAAAACACGCCGGGGAAATTCATGTGGACAGCCGAATCGGTCAAGGAACAACCTTTACAGTAAGGCTGCCGATTCATTCGGCATGATCTTCTGCAGACGACGACAAGTCAACAGCACCATATAGCTACGAGCATAACGCAGGACATCTGTACACCAAAAATGCAGAAAGGGCGCCGTAACGGGCGCCCTTCCAATCCATCTTACTTCAAGTTCTTCTTGATCCGCTCCACCGCCTCAATGACGTTATGCCTGTCACCGAAGGCCGACAAACGGAAGAAACCTTCCCCGCTAGGTCCGAAGCCTGAGCCGGGGGTGCCGACCACGTTGGCCTGGGTCAGCAGCTTGTCGAAGAAATCCCAGCTGCTCATGCCGCCCGGAGTCTTCAGCCAGATATAGGGGGCATTGACACCGCCGTAGACCGTACAGCCGGCCTCGGTCAGTCCTTCGCGGATGATGCGCGCGTTTTCCATATAATAATCGATAACCTCACTGGTCTGTTTCCACCCTTCATCACTGTAGACAGCAGCAGCAGCGCGCTGGACCGGATAGGATGCGCCGTTGAACTTGGTGGTCGTGCGGCGCAGCCAGAGTTTGTTGAAGCTGTACCTCTCACCGGTGGCGGTTGTGCCTTCCACCTCTTCCGGCACCACAACAAGACCGCAGCGCACCCCGGTGAAACCGGCCGTCTTGGAGAAGGAGCGGAACTCGATGGCGCACTTTTTGGCCCCATCAATCTCGTAGATGGAATGGGGGATGTCCGGATCGGTGATAAAGGCCTCATAGGCGGCATCAAAAAAGATGACAGCATCGTTGGCCAGGGCGTAATCGACCCATTTCTTCAGCTCGGCCTTGCTGGCCACAGTGCCGGTCGGATTGTTGGGGAAGCAGAGGTAGATAATGTCCACCTTCCCGGCCGGCAGCGCCGGAATAAAGCCATTGACCTCTGTACAGGGCATGTAGACGATGCCCTTGTAGTAGCCCTTTTCATCTGCCTCACCAGTACGGCCAATCATGACGTTGGTATCATTATAAACCGGGTAAACCGGATCGCCGATGGCGATGACATTGTCCATGCCGAAGATGTCGAGGATATTGGCGCAATCGCACTTGGAGCCATCGGAGATGAATATCTCCGAGGCCTTCAATTGAACACCCAGCTTGTTGTAGGACTTTTCAATCACGGCATTGGCCAGCCATTCGTAGCCCTGCTCCGGGCCGTATCCGGCGAAGCGCTCACTGGTAGCCAGATCATCCACCGCATCGTGAAAGGCCTTGATGATGGCTGGCGGCAGGGGCTGGGTCACATCGCCGATACCGAGCCGGATGATCCTGGCCTGTGGATTGGCGGCGGAGAACTCGCGCACGCGGCGGCCGATCTCCGGGAACAGGTAGCCGGCCTTCAGTTTCAGATAATTGTCATTGATTTTTGCCATTACGGGTATTCCTCCAAAGAATTTGCCACAAAGGACACAGAGAGCATAGAGAAAATCAAAATCTGGAAAAAACAGGTAAGAACAGAAATCAGATTCAACCCTTAAATAACGATGTCCACGAAACACACGAAATACACTAAAAAACCAGGCAATTTAACAGATCAATACTCATATTCCTGGTGAGCAACTTAATCTTTGTAATGCTTGAAGCTTTCGTGTTCTTTGACGCTTTTCGTGAATCCAGACCGTTAATAGTTTCATCTCTGCTGTTTCAGTTTTTCGGTTTTTTTCTGTGTACTCTGTGGCTAAAGATGTTGTCAGTTAAGCCCTAATACGTCCTGCATATCGTACAACCCCGGTTTTTGAGCAGCCACCCATTTGGCGGCACGCACAGCACCGCGGGAGAACATGTCGCGGGTCATGGCCCGGTGGGAGAGTTCAATCCGCTCGCCCATGCCGATGAAGTATACCGTATGCTCGCCGATGATATCCCCGCCGCGAATGGTCTGCATGCCGATTTCTTCCCTGGTGCGTTCGCCGGTAATCCCCTCGCGGTGACAATTGGCGACCTTGTTGTAGTCGCGCCCCAGGGCCTCGGCCACCACCTCACCCATGCGCACGGCGGTTCCGGACGGGGCATCCTTCTTCAGTCGGTGATGGGCCTCGACAATCTCCACATCAAAATCATCACCCAGTGTCCTGGCGATATCCTTGAGAATCTTGAAACAGACATTCACACCTACCGACATGTTGGGCGCCAGCACCGCCGGCACGCTTGCAGACAACTGCCTGGCCCGTTCCCGCTCCTCCGGTGTAAAGCCGGTCGAGCCGATCACGATCGACTTGCCATGGCGGCTGCAGGCCTCCAGATTCCTGAGTGACACCGCCGGAGCAGTAAAGTCAATCAGCACATCGCAGCCTGACACGACACTATCCAGATCGTCGGAGATATTGACACCCAACGCTCCACAGCCGGCCACCAGACCCGCGTCCTGCCCGGCAAGCGGGTGTCCGGGACGTTCCAGTACACCAGAGACTGCCACACCTTCCGACTCCAATATGGAATTGATGATACGCTGCCCCATCCTGCCTGCAGCGCCGCAAACCGCTATCTTGATCATACTCGCCATCCTTGCTGGAAATTTTTAAGAAAGATTCGGCCATTGGGCAATAACATGGCCGCATGGGAAAGCCGGACTGCAACACTGTAAGACAGCAGTCGGCGCCATCATGAACACAGGAAATCAGGGAGAGTATTCGTTTCCAATATGCGCCAGCCCGGTGAGAAGCAGCTTTCCGGGCTGAAAATGATTGCCGTCGGATCTGATCACAAAAGCCCGTAAGTACCCATGACCGTCTGGAGGCGCTTGAGATTGACGTCACCCATCGCCACCAGCGGCAGACGCAAACCGCCATCGCACAGCCCCATCAGCCCCGCTGCGGCTTTTACCGGCACGGGATTGGTCTCTATGAACATGGCACTGCTGATCTTGAGCAGGTGCAGATGCAGTCGGCGCGCCTCTTCCAGATTGCCTGCAAAAAATGCGTCGGTCAGGTTGGCAACCGCTTTGGGCATGATGTTGGCGACAACCGAAATCACACCTTTGCACCCGCAGGCCATCATGGGAAAGGTAATGAAATCGTCACCGGAGAATACGTCGATCGCATCACCACAGAGATCCAGTATCTCGGAGGCTTGCTGCAGGGAGCCGGTGGCCTCCTTGATGGCAACGATATTCGGATGCACGGCCAGCCTGGCAACCGTTTCCGGCAGCATGTTGACAGCGGTGCGTCCCGGCACGTTATAGAGCACCTGCGGCAACTCCACCGCATCGGCAACCGCCATGTAGTGGCGGTAAAGCCCTTCCTGGGTCGGTTTGTTGTAGTAGGGGGTCACCAGCAGCGCACCATCCGCGCCGGCATCCCTGGCCTGCCGGGTCAGCTCAATCGCCTCGGATGTGGAATTGGACCCGGTGCCGGCAATCACGGGAACCCGTCCGGCGGTCTGTTCCACAACGATCCTGATAACATCGATATGCTCGTCATAATCGAGCGTCGAGGCTTCTCCGGTGGTGCCGCAAGGCACAATCGCATCGGTACCGTTATCGATCTGAAAGTCCACCAGGCGCCTGAGGGCCTTTTCATCCACCTTCCCGTCCTTGAACGGTGTTATCAGTGCGACAATGCTTCCCTGAAACATGACTACCCCCCT
>ENA-UPXM01002393-UPXM01002393.1-activated-sludge-metagenome-genome-assembly--contig:-NODE-2393-length-22147-cov-11.092115_pt1 | contig 22147 bp, 16 predicted proteins | sample MGYA00238178_ERZ772708 | MGnify/ENA primary metagenome ERZ772708 (study PRJEB29002, sample SAMN05720212) | activated sludge metagenome | isolation source: anaerobic digester from wastewater... | reverse complement strand
CAATCAGTTCAACCTGTGGGGGGTAGTAGAGACATAGCTGCTGAGATAATATCATTATTGACCTCAGGTGGTGCAATAGACTACGGCAGGTTAAATAATTTAATAGCTGAGAGAGATGCTAAAATAGCAACTAACCCTGGCTTATATGGTCAGTTTGAGACCACCCAGTCATTATTAAATAAATATCTGCCGCTTGCCCAACAAAATGAACAACTATCATTACAGAACCAACAGATACAAGATTTATTAACTCAGCAACAACAGCAACAAACTACTTCAGTAGACTCGATAATAGATCTTCTAACTGAGTTAGCTAATGAACCTACACCGGGTATGAGTTTTGAGGAGGCACAAAGAAGGGCTCGGGGAGAATTAGACCCAATGTATTCTGATGCCGCTCGTGCTTTATCATATGGCTTAGATACTGACATGGAACGAAGAGGTTTATTTAATTCACCTTTAGCAGCTGGAATTATGACTGAAAAACAAGGTCAGTTATCAAATGACCAAATTGCTGCTATAGCCCAAAGGGCTAACCAATTAATAAAGAATGACCAGGAGATGAGTTTACAAGAAAAACAACTTCGTTCTAATACTTTAAACTCACTGTTATCTTCGTTAATTGGTAGAGAAGCTAATATAGCTGATTTTACTGGTTATTATGGAGGTCAACCTACTTTAGCTAATCAAAAGTTCCAAACTGAAAAAGAATTTGGTGAGGCTGATTTAACTGGAAATTACCAAGGTCAACCTACTATGGCCTCTAAGGTATTTGATTTACAAGCTAGAACTTCTCAAATTACAAATGCTCTTAATCAAGTTAGTGCCCTTGGTAAAGTTACTACTCAGGAGCAAGCTGATTTGCTGGGAGTACCTGTGGGAACATCATCATGGCAAGCTCAGAATGCTGCTGCTGAAAGACAACAAGAGTTGCAAATGTTTGAGAGAGAAATGTCATATAGATATAGTTCACTTAATATCCAAAATGCAGCTAAGAGTGCCCAAGATATGTTGGATAATTTTAACAAAGATATGACTATATGGCAGGTAACTGGTTTATCACCTGATACTGAGGCCATGAGATATTATGGTATTGCTCCTGGGACCCCATGGAGTGAGTCTCAATCAGCTAGGGATAAATTAGCAGATATACAGGCTGAGATTGAGTTAATCTATGCCGAAGAAGAATTATTATTCCAAAATAGGGCTACAGATTTTATGAACACTTATGGTGTTCCAAGAAATGCTGCTGAAGCTGCAATAGTTATCATAGACCAAGCCGCTGACTATAATTCTGCCTATCAAATAGCTAATGCCAATAAGTCAACACTACAGCAAGAAAATGTTAACTTTGCAACCATGAATGACATACTAAGAAGATACTATAATGTGTATGAGAAAGTGGTTACACCAGAGAAAAGAAATACTAATATAAACCCTGGGTATAGGGGACCAAATAATAGACGTATAATGGGTCAATAGAAAGGAGGGTGAGTTATGCCTTTATCGTATTTAGGAAGAATGAAGTTAGGGGATAACTCCTCCTTTTTAAAAAGGCAGGAGAAAAGTTCCGTACAGACTCAAATTGGAAATGCACAGAGTAGACTTCAATCTGCAGGTGTAGACTATTCCAATGATGGTTCTAGTCAAAACTTTTTACTACGGGCCTTAGATATATTATCTAGGCCTGGTTATGGTGCAACTAATGTTATCAGAGAATTTACCAATCCCTACGCAGGTAGTACTCCACAGGAATTTGACCCGTTAGCTGCATTCTGGAGGGGACTCAAGGGTCAAGATAAAGCACAAGGAAAAGATATATTTACTGACTTAGGCTGGGAAGGTGAGAAAGGTATATTTGGTGGTGAAGCCAAATGGTATAACCCATCTGTGGCCGGTGCAGCTGGCTTAGCTCTCGATATATTTAACCCATTGGACCCTGTTAACTGGTTAGCTTTCGGTATAGGTGATGATATTGTAAAAGGTAGTGCTAAGGGAATGGATGCCCTAACAGATGCTTTTGGAGCTACTAAAGCTACCCAAATAGCTGATATACTCAAAAAAGGGTCTAAATCTATTGATGATTTGGGTGCTGAGTCTGTTGGCAAATTGGCTAAACAAGTAACTAATATGATAGACGACCCGGATGACCTTAAATCTGTGGTTCAAATGATACAAGAGGGTATTATAGAGACAGGACGTAATGCCACATCTAAACTTGACTATAAAGCTATGAAACCAATGCAGATAGGTTTACAAAACCCATTAAGTATAGGAAACTCAGGTATGGCTGTTAAGTTACCAGGTTACAAAGCATCTGGTGGTAAAATGAAACTTCCAATACTATATCCGGGTAAAGATATTGATATAACAATGAGGAATATTCCCGGCTCTGAGTATGTAACTGACATTATAAGTAAGATAGCTCAAAAGGTGGGTTCAGTTAGGGTAGGAACAGGAGCTACATTAGGTGAGTCTCTTGGCAAAATGTTTAGTACAGTTTTCGTACCAAATACAGTCCCCAATGCAGTTATTAAGAAAAATCTTACTGCTAAGAATATGGGTGACTTAATAACAATATCAAGAACTACTCCTGATAATTTGCCATTGTCTTTAGAGGAGCTAATGAGGCTTAATGATGATTTAGCTAACGTAAAATTAGACAATGTATTTGACTTTGCAGACAATATGAGTGCTACTGACCTCAAACAGATAAATAAAGGCAATTATTTGAGTATCGAGAACCTTGCTAAAAAAGTAGGCTTAAAAGGCTTTAATGCCTCTGAGATAACTGACATACTCTCTGATACCCCGTTCAATAAAACTATTACTGAGATCTATGACCAATTAAGGGTATTGAAGCCCACTGATGACGCTAAGAAACTTTTCACTGAAGCAGCTAAACTTAGAAAAATCATGGACTTAATGTATGAGCAAATACCTGAAGGACTTAAACCATATTTCTCAGGTGTATTAAAAGCTCAAATGACAAATTTATATCCCACAGATTTGGCTACCCATAGACTCGGTAAGAATATCGTAAGTTCTCCTCTTATGGCTTATGAGTTTAATTATAAAGGAGTTCCAATATCTGTGGTAGTAAACTCAGGTGAAGATTTTAACTTAAATGCCTGGGCTAGAGTATCTGCTACATTTGAAGCACTTGATGAACTTCCTGAGACTGCTATACAGGCCTTACAAGGTCAAATAGACATATCTCCAATACCTATTAAGAACCCTGACACTTCAATGACTATAGGAGATACTATCGTCTTAGGTCGTATTGATAAACCAACTGTGGCACATGAATACGGTCATATATGGGACAGCGTTGCAGGTGACCAAGACTCATATATCAAAGCAATTTTATCGGATGCTCAAAAAATTGATGATACATTAACGCCAGATGATTTGTATAGTGATTATTCAAGGTCATTATATGACACCGATAATGCTATTGGTATTAAAGAAGACCTTGCAGACAGCGTATCTGATTATATTGCTGACCCAAAAACTTTTAGGGAACTATATCCAAACAGAGCTGCTGAAATAGAAAAAATGATTGGTAATGCTTCCATATCCCGAGAAGAACTTGCCCAACTGGTTACGAAACAAAGAAAACTATCAGAGTCGGTGGCACAGATACCAAGAACTGAAGCTCAAATCACTAAGATGGTTCAAGACATAGATAAGTTCGCATTTGAGATGACTTGGCAACCAGGTGAAAAGACCTATCAGTCATTCCGTGGTAATTTAAATGCTTTATTTGAACAAACTAATTGGAAGACTAAACAATGGCAAGAGCAAGTAGCTACAATATTTAAGGACCTTGATGAAGAGGCTAGAAAACAAATAATGGACGCTGCAGCTCAGATAACGGGTACTGAGATACCAAACGTTAAAGTCAATTATGATAAAAGCCCTGGGGAATATAAATATAGTGTACTAATGGGTGATGAAGGTGATATTATAGGCAATAAACCACCTTTGTCAGATATAGACACAGATAATTTTAAAGCCTTCTTTAGAGGTAGTAAAGTAGTTGATGGGGAGGGTAAACCATTAGTTGTTTATCATAGCTCTCCTAATGATTTTACTGAATTTAATGGTCTATCTCATTTTGGCACTGAAGACGCTTCATTGGAAAGAAATTTTCAGACATGGGAGAATAAAGATTATCCTGATAACTATACAGGTTATATATACCCTACTTATTTAAGCATTAAAAACCCTATAGAATTACCAGATGTCTTTACACCATCAGGGCTAGAAGAAAATAAAGAGATTTTAAAATCTTTAGGGCTAGGAGAGGAATTTAATAAAAAAGTTGACCTCTTTAAAATGAATGGTCCTAAGGAGCAGATTAAAGACACATATAAATCTTTATACCAAGGGCTAAGAGACAAAGGATACGACGGTATTAAATATATTAATGATGTTGAGGATTTTGGGTCTACATCTTGGGTTGCATTTGAACCAAACCAAATTAAGTCAGCCACAGGTAATATAGGTACTTTTAGTAAGAATTCTGATAATATACTATATGTTGGTTATGATAAAAACCCAGGGCAATATAGGTTCCCTGTAGACTCTGAGACAGGTAAATTTGACTTTATACCCCAGGATATTGATACTCCTGAGTTTAAGCGATGGTTTAATGGTAGTAAAGTTGTTGATGAAAATGGCTCCCCATTGATAATGTATCATGGTACTTCATCGAAAGAACCCTTTACTGTATTTAATACCAATCCTCCAAAAGATGTGGGAGCCCATTTTGGTACTAAGGAGGCTGCTAATAGTATATTGGCTGGTAATTATAAGGCTATCAAAAACACAGATAATATGTCAGCTAATATATATCCTGTCTACCTAAGTATTAAAAATCCTCTTGAGGTTCAAGATGCCTTCGGTGGGGATGTAGCGGGAACAGCTCTTGAGATACACGATGCTCTACAGGCTAGAGGTGCTAACCTGTATGACTTAACAGAGAGACTTAAAAAACAAACTGAAATATTAGATAATTGGCCTGATATGGAAACAGAATATATGGGTATGACTTGGGATGAGTTTGTAGCTAGTAATATAGAATTAGACAAGTATGCTGTGGAAATTGCTAAAAAGAACGGCTTTGATGGCTTAGTATATGAGAACATATTTGAAGGTGATGTATTTGGTGATAATCTATCTTGGGTTGCATTTGAACCAAACCAAATTAAGTCAGCCACAGGTAATATAGGTACTTTTAGTAAGAATTCTGATAATATACTATATGCTGAGATGTCCTCTCAAGGCGATAATATAAAGTATAACCAAATTACCAAGGAATGGAAAAAAACTTGGGAACCATACTATCAGGTCAAACAAAAAATGTTAGAGCCCGGTGAGATAGACATTAACCCACAGAGAACTCTCACTGGTGCCGAACCCGGTAGGTATAGGTTACCCACCAATGAGGTTGCTAATAAATACCCAAGACATAGTTTCGATATAATTGACAAGAAGACTGGGAGTGTTGTAGCAAGTATTGAAACTCATAGGACTAGCCCTCCTACTCACACTGAGGCCATAAGGAGAGCCTTCCAACAGAACCCTGAGTTAGCAACTAAATATGGTATAGCTCCTGAACCAGAGCTTAAGCCCCTAAGGCCCCTGTTTGCTCAGCAGGAGGGTATTGAACTTTCACCGGAATTTAAAGACTTTATCAGAAGTAAAAAAGCCCAGATTGCAACCCGTAAGGGTACTAATTTATTCTCCAGGTCTACCACCAAAGATTGGGCTTATCCAACTGAAGAATTTCTCCAAAATATCAAATCTGTGGGTGGTATTGATATAGACACAGTAGTTGATGAGATTGTATCGGGTATAGATAAGTATCAGGAGAATGGTTGGATAACTACATACAATATAGACAGACTTCTAAAAGAAAAACTTGGCATTGGTAATGATGTATCTATTAGGGAGTATTACCCATTATACCCAGCCGTTAGAGATAAGGTACTTAAAAAGCTATACCCAGACTCATATTTAATTTTAGAAAGACTAGATGATTATGCACCTGGTTTAGCTAGGCCTATAAGTGGGCCTGAAGATTTACTGGAGTGGTTAGGTGAACCGGAAGATATTGATATAAACGATGTTGAGAGTATGGTTGGATATTTTGAAGACTATATCTTCGATGATAATAATTTTACTACTAAAGAGCAGCTTGAAGATTTTGTAGGCAAATATTTAGATGCTATAGGTTCAGAAATACAACCTGATACTCTTATGTATTACTTTAAGGGTCAAGGAATGTTTAGTGCCGACTCACCCATGGTTGAGGAAGCCTACTCTGATATGTTCCAAGATATACTTGAAAAAATGTATGGTGATAAAGAAGACCCATTATATGCCCAACAAGAGTTCCCGATATTTGTCTCCAAATTACAGGAAACTGTAGACAAGATGCCAAATCGTATGTCTGTGGAAGAGTTCAAGAACTACTTAGCTGGTAAACAAATTAAAAAAGAAGAGCTTAAATGGACATTTATAGACGATTTGCTTGAGGGTAAAACTCATGTGACTAAAGCTGAGGTTCAACAATGGGTAGCTGGCAATAAACTTGAAGTACAGGAAGTGTGGTATACTAGAGGTAAACCGAGTTTAATTGATATACCCGATAATGCAGAGGATTTGGCAGACTTAACAGATTACTGGGTATTTGACGATATTGATTACTTAGTTGAAAATAGATTAGACGAATGGCATGAAGGCTCACTGGATGGATTCTTCACTGATGATACTTGGCTCAATAATTTAACACCTGAAACTATGTCTGATATGCTTATGGGTGATTTATCGGACTTTATCGTAATGGATAGAGTTAATAATAGATTAAATGAGCAACAGATAGCTGAATTGGCTGAAGAGGCGTATGGCAATTTTGAAAGTTTTGATATAGACCCACCATTTACTTATGAAGAATTCTACCCAGTATTCAGGGATAGAGCCCAACAATTTACTACGAGACAACTTGAGGGTATAGTAGACCAAAATGGTACTCAAATGTTAGAACATTATGCAGAAAATAATACTAGACACTCGCAATATACTCAACCTGGCGGGGAAGACTACACTGAATTAGTGTTTACTTTACCTGAGGGCTATGATATACCAATGGGGAAATCAGATTTATATTATATATACAATGCTATCACTGGTGAAGTAAAAGAAGGTCCTTTAGAAGATATATCTAAAATAGTTAATACCTCCGATGGTGAATGGTCAGACCCCGTAGCAGTAAAGCCCAATAATGGGAGTTCATTCAAGCATAGGGCTCACTGGGGTGACCTGAACAATCCTGTGGCCCACACAAGATTTGATACTCGTTATACAGAAGATGGTAGAAAGGTATTATTTATTGATGAGATACAATCTGATTGGCACCAACAAGGCAGGGATAAAGGCTATGTAGGAGATACTATTGACTTAGATGACTGGAAGATAGAGGGTGGTCCTAAACCTCCAAGTGAACCGGGGTATGCAGACATTTATTTGATGGTAAACTCGAAAAACGAAAGAATTTCAGTTACTGCCAGTAGTAATGAAAAAGCTTACTTAGAGTTAGCTGAGAGATTAAAAAAAGATAGAATACCTGACGCACCGTTTAGAAACACCTGGGATGAGTATGTGCAGAAACGTCTTTTAAGGTATGCTGCCGATAACGGGTATGATGGTATAGCTTGGTCCACAGGTAAACAACAGGCTGATAGATGGCATCAAGCCATAACTGAGAATATTGATACTATTCAATATAATCAAGATAGTCAATGGCTTAGAGCATACAAGGGTAATGAAGAAGTCCTGTCCAGGAGAATTCCAAAAGAAAAGCTATCAGAAACTGTGGGTGCTGATGTGGCTCGTCAATTACTTGATACTACACCAGATACTTTTACAATTCAACCTATTAACAAGAACCCAAATACTGAAGGGTTAATTGATAGAATGCCTCCTGATATGGACCCTGTAGAAATGCTTAGGTGGATGAATGAGCAACCTGAATATAAAGCTTCAGTTCCTTACGACAGCATAGAGAAGCCCACATCTTATCAAGTAGTTGACCAAAATGGTAACGCTTGGGGTTATATATACCATAGTGAAGAGGCCGCTCAAAAAGCTATTGATGACTTACAGGTGATGGGAGAAACAATGAAAACTGTCTCCGGTACCAACATAACAGTTGGTGGAGAGGGTATGAGAAAGTTCTATGACCAACAGATACCTTCAAACTTCAAAAAATTAGGCAAGAAGTTTGGTTTGTCCATCGATGAGATAGAGCTTGATTTTACTTCTACTACTACCTCTAAATCTCTTTCTGATATTGGAATAGATGACTTTGAAGATTTCATGGATGACTTAATGACGGGAATGGATGGATTGTATTCAGCAAAAAATGAGTCAGAATTAACTAATGTACTGTTTAATAATATCACATCTTATCTAGATAGTGAAGAATGGGCTAATTATCTTGGAACACCTTCACCAGATATATTAAAAAAGATTTCTCAAGAGACAGTTTCCTCGATTAATACCCCTGCATATGGTCTTGATGTGAAGTTTCAAGAAAGACACTTAAGTGAACAGTTAAACAATAAACTAGTAAATCATTATTGGCCAGATGGTGTTGAAGCTAAGCCTCGATTAAATTTATCTAAACAACAAGGTATGTGGCTAGACCCCAAGTCAAGGCAAGCTATAAGACAACAATCATTCCCATTATATGCCAAACAAGATGCTCAAGGACCTGTGGATAATTTAACAGCTGGTTGGTCTGATAGACAAATAACAGCTTTAGACAACTTCTTGAAATGGAGAAACTCAGTTGTTAAGCAATACAGACAACTTGGTATTCCAATCAATGAGCTTGAGAAATATGTGCCTTTTATACCAAAGAGAGTACTTAGGGGAGAAGAGGCTGATGTAGTTAAAACTGTCTTCGGTACAGGTGTTGAACAGGCCACAGGAGATAATTTTGATACTCTTCTGGCTGAATTATCCAAAATGGACCCGAACTTAAGGCAAAGGACTACAAAAGCTACTAGACCATCTGAGGTCAATAAATTACTTAAGTCAGATTGGTTAACTGAAGATGCTGCTGTAGCAATGAGTCTTCGTGGTACAAGAGCTATAAAAGCTCAGGAGTTCAGTAAATTTGGTGATGAGTTTATAGCAGAGTATGGTCTTCATGCTACTGATATAACTAAAATGACTGGTGGCTCTGTCCCTGAAGGATATGTAGCATATAAAGTAGGTTTAGACCAAGAAGGTAATAAGATATTCCAGCAAGCTCGTGATGTAGTTGGAGCTACTATGGACGATACTGAGATAATCTTCTTACCTGAAGAAATGGTTAACTTATATAATGAGTACCTTGGTATTATGTTTAATAAACAAAAGAAGAATGGCTTGGTTCAAATTTATGACAGTATGTCTAGATTATATAAGAAAGCTGCATACCTGTGGAACCCAGGTCACGTCTTCCGAGACTTTCAAGGTAACGTATTCAATAACTACCTAATGGGTGTTACTGACCCTATGGAGTATGCTGAAGGACTAAGAGTACTAAGAGGAGCTGAAGGTTTCCTTGATACTCCTAACGGTCAAATACCTTATAAAGATATATATGAAAAAGCTCAACAAATGGGTATCATAGACTCAATAATGGAGCATGAGCTACCTACCTTAACAGGTAAAACTGAAAGTGGTTACTCAAGAGCTATGAGAAAAGCTACCTATGCAACAGATGGCTGGACCAGAATGACAGGCTTTATTCACAACTTAAAGCAAGGACAGTCATTCGAGCAAGCGGCAGCTACAACTAAAAAATTCTTGTTTGATTACTTCGACTTGACTCCTTTCGAGAGGAAAGTCATGAAACGTATAATTCCATTCTACACATGGACAAGGAAAAATATTCCACTACAGTTAGAAGTATTAGTTAAAAACCCAAGAGTATTTGCAAGAATTAATGATGTTCAAAATGCTATAGCTGGTGAGAATATTGATTGGAAAGAAAAACCTGAGTATATCCAAGATATGGTTGGTATACAGCCTAAAGGTAGTGATATGTATGTAGGTATGAGCTTACCATACCAAGACTTAACTAGACTCCCTATAAACTCTAATACTCTTGCTGATTTACTATCAAGTATAAACCCAATTATTAGAGTTCCTATTGAGTCTATAACTAATCAGAAATGGTGGACAGGTCAAGAACTTGAAAAATACCCCGGGGAGAAGACAGATATTCCTGTATTAACAACCCTATTAGAGATGTTAGGCCAAGAACAAGGACCACAGATAGGAGCTAGGTACGGTGGAAATGTATTAAACAATATACCAATCCTTACTAGGGCTGGTAATTTATTAGATGCAGTGAGTGGAAAAGAGACTAACGATGTGAGAAACTTATCTAGAGTTTCAACAACAATAGGTGGACCTGCATTCTTCGATGCAGCATCTGTGGAGAATTCTGCTGATTGGCAAGAACGTCAAAGATTAATCGACTTAATTCAGTTACTACAAGATGAAGGTTATAATATTCCGACATCAGGTGAAGCTAGAAAAGAGGGGAGATATAGAAAACTTTCCAGATTATTGAGTAGATAATCTATGCAGGCGTTAAAGGTAGCTCTCCTCCCTACCTTTAACGCTGAAAAAGAAAGGAGAAATAAATGGAAGAAGCAAAAGTTAAGTTTGTCAAAAATATAGCTGAATTATTTAAAGTGAAGACTATAATTACTTTAATGGTAACCTCTGCTATAACTTATGGCTTTATCAAAGGCCTAGTACCTGTGGAATTATATGCAACTTATGTTGGGTCGATTATTACTTACTACTTTACTAGAAAGGAAGATAAAGAATGATTAAACTAAATAACTTAGTAGTTGAAATGCAGACTCAAAATGAGTGTTGGAAAGATGGTCGAATGCTTCCATCTGTGGAAGGTATTTTAGTTCATGCTACTGCCACACCAGGAGTAAATGCTAGAACTTTCTCCAAAAGGTGGAATAGACCAGGAATTGAAAAGGCTGTCCATGCTTTTATAGACGATATTGAGATAATTCAAAACTATCCTTGGGATAAGAGAACTTGGCACTCAGGCTACAACCCCAATACTGGTAAAAGGGCCAATGATACTCACATAGGCTTTGAGATATGTGAACCTCCGGGGCATACCTACAATGGTGGACAAATGGTAAACTACAATCCTATAAAATATGCCTCATATTTTAATATGGCCTACAATAATGCTATAAATTTCTGCGCTTATATTTGTCAAATGTTTAACTTAGACCCTTTAAAGCCAGGAGTAATTATAGACCATACAGAAGGTTATAAACTAGGAGTAGCCTCTAACCACAGTGATGTTATGCACTGGTTCCCATACCATGGTAAGAATATGGATATATTTAGAAAGGATGTGGCAGACCTATTGGAAAAAGAGAAGAAGGAGACTAATGATAATACTCCTGACAATTACGCTAAAGAGGCTATAGATTGGGCAGTGGCTAATAATGTCTTAAAAGGTGATTTAAGTGGAAACTATATGCTCCACAGTAATATAACTAGGCAAGATGCCATTGTCTTCATGAAACGGGTGTATGATTTGATGAAATAATGATAAAATAGTTCAATTTAGGGTCATTTAAATGCCTTTTGAATATGACTTTTATAATCATTTGAATATTATATCATTAAAAAATTTGAGAATAATGTATAAAAAAAAAAGGAGAGGGGGGAACTCTCCTTTTTTATAGGGGAAGTGTTTATGAAGTCAACCTATTATAGGTCTTCCTCTAGGTCGAAATCATCTAAATCAATAGGTGCAGCATTTGTCTGTGGAACATCAAATGGAGTTTCAGCTTTAACTTTCTTTTCAGCTTTAGGGGCATTTTTCTTTGCTGTGTAAGCATCTAATACAGCCTGAAGCTCAGGAGATCCTTTTTCCCAAACATAAGTTTGGCCCTTTTCTTTGGTCATGTCTCTGAAGTTCTTTCTTAAGAACATTCTTAGATCTCTTGCAGTAATTCCAAGCATAGCAGCTACGTCAGCACTTCCAACCTGATTAGCACCAATTCTCGGCTCTTTCGGAGCTTTTTCTTTCTTTTCTTTCTTCTCTTCTGTCTTCTCTACTAATTCTTGTTCCATTGCGTCTATTTCTTCTACGTCCATTTCATCCAAGTCTTCTACAACTTGTTCTACGGGTTTTACTAATTTAGCCATAATTTCTCCTCCTATAGGCTTTTTTTTTATTAAGATTGTAATTACATTATATCAGAGTTCCGATGATTTGTCAACCCCTTTTTATTAAATTTTAACAAATATTTTCATCCCTGATATCTACTGCCTCTTTAACTGAATATGCAACTCCTGTTCTTGCTCCGGCCTGTTTCAAGGCATCTAAAGTGAGAGCCTGCAATCGAGTTGGTGTCTCACCGGTCATCTTTAACTCGATTGCAATAAATCTCCCATGCCAGCATCCGATTATGTCAGGTATTCCTGCAGCCTGAAATAAACCCCCATGTACTTTCATCCACCAACCCCCATCAGCTCGAAGCCGAGAGAGGACTTTCTCTGAGAGAAGTGTTTCAGGTTTCTTTGCCATTGTATTCTCCTAGATATCTATCTCATCATCTTCCAAATCGAATGGGATCTCTTCCTCTTCCTCTATAGGAGGAGGTGTCAATACAGCATTAGTAGCAGTCTTATTTTCATCCACTCTTACCCAACCATTACTGCCTTTAACTACTCTGTAACATTCATCAACTTTTAATGACTTTTTCTTCTTGCCGTCTTTCTCATACTCATCATGATATGTGGTAACTCCAATGATTTTACCTACGCAAGTATCTGTATTTACTTGGAATGCTGCCTTAGGGACTTCATTACCACAGGCTATCATAAAGTTTCTTAAGTTGAATAAAGCATTGGGAGCAAAAGAAGTTATATGATAAATCTTAGTGCCTTTATATTCCCCAGTTCCAATAGTTAAAGTCCAATTCAAATATTTGCCTTTTGGCCCATCTTTTAATTCGACTCCTGTTACTTTACAAATATAATCTCCTTCAGGTGGAAGGGTAAAACCTTCCCCTACTCCTGTAAAGTCTACATTAAATTTCGCCATTGCTTTCTCCTTTCGGCTTGTAGCCACCATTCATAATTTTTATTAGTGCGTCATAAGTCGGGTTGACTATTGACTTAGGTGTTTGAGCACCTATTGGTAATCTTATTTTAGCTAAGTAAGTAGGTCCTGGTGCAATTCGGAGACAGAATTTAGTTCTTGTCTTTCCTGTCTCAGCGTTAACTGACTCATTTACATAGGTTCTTCCAATAACATCAACTGCAGCTCCTAGTATGGCTCTTACTGAAGGTGTTACCTGTGGGTAAACTGAAGAGTCATCTGAGTCTAAATCTTCCTCCTTATCTCTCTTTTCCTGAGCTATAAACACTACATTCATTGGAAGATTTCTGAAGTCAATTAACCATCGTTTCATTATCTGAGATAAACCCCCCCAATCTCTTCGAGTTGGCATATCCATGTCTTTTGATAGTTCAAAATCAGCCTCCTTATTCATGATATACCTCATCGCTACTTCTTGTAAAGTTGTAACATTATCAATAACTACTGTCTTAAAGTTGTGTTTTCCTGACCTTAAGTACCAGTAGGCTTGAACAAACATCTCAAAAGTATCAACTGCTCTTTTCTTACATTTACCGTCGTCTGAAGCTAATACTCTTGTACCCCTTTCATTTACGTCTAATATCAATACAGGACTTGGAAATGTACCTGCTATAGTTGTCTTTCCTGTACCATTTGGTCCGTATAATAATGCCTTGATATTCTCTTCTGACTTTAATGTTATGTCTTCAATTCCCTGCTCAAATTCTGAAAAGTCACCTAAGTCCACAGATACTGGTGCCTGTGTTGTCATGTTATCTGGAACTGTGTCCATCATTGTTGAGTCTTCCAGGTCTAAATCAAAATCAGTCGATATCTCCATCGCTTTCCTTGCCATCATCATCCTCCTCTACATCAAAATTTAGTTTTATTAAAGTGCTTGTGTCATATCCTTGAACTTCAGCTATACATAAGTCACGATACTCACATTTGGGTCGGTCACAAGTCCAAGATAGGTTTCGTGTTATATGTTGGGTCCCGCTCATCATTAGTATTTGGTGTCCTGTGGTTATCATGTCGTTTATAATGATTTGCTCCATCTCTGGTGTTCTTACTATCGGTATTCTTTTGTAGAATACATTGGTGTCCATATATTCCAGCATATCTTGATAGTCAGCTGGGTCTCCTCCAATCTTCTTGATACACTCAAGATAGGTGTACCTATCACATTTAATCTTTCTCTTCGATAATGTGCCATTTTTAAGTACTTCAGGTATTGTCGGTGGAGCTGTTTTTAAATAGTCAAGCATAATACCCTTCACTTGTGATGGCTCATATCCTAAAGTAGGTCCAAGATATTGCATTACCCTAATATAGACAGTTGTCTGAACATCAGTCATTCTGAACTCCTCTGTGGGTATATCTCTCTTAGCTGTTTTATGTTCAAAGCACCATATACTGTTATCTGTGGTATCCAATACTATTAAGTCGATAATACCAACTAATACAATCTTGGTACCTTCAAGTCGTACTCTAAACGGAACTTCAGCGGCTATAGTTTTATACCTCTTGTCTGACTCCAGGTAATAATAATGATAGCCTCTCATAATACGAAAAGCATCGTTTGGTATATCTCCAAGTTCAACTCTTTCTTCTTCAAATAGTTTAGCCCATTCGTTTACCTTAAAATCTTTAATAGCTTGAACCCAGTTTTGTCCTTCAGCCCTTTTCTCAAGACATTCATGTATTAAACCACCCAGTGTTAAAGGTCTTGCCTTTGACTTAGGCCTTAATTTTCGCACATACTTATAGTCATGAGCTACTTGACAACCTTTCCATTTCTTTGCCTTAGACACAGATAATTCAAGAACACCAAGCTCATCGCAATCACCTATATCTATGGAAACTTTACCTTCTTTAAGTTTCATAATTTCCCCTCTCTTTTTTATTTATAATTAATTATACAAGAAAATCATACGAATGTCAACTCCGAAATTTATTTAAAAAATTGATACGGAATATCCCAATCGGGGTCGAAGTAATTGTCTCTCCACTCGTCTAAGAAATATTCTATTTCAGTAAGTCTTAAATATGATACTATATTACTTTTTAAGTCAACTACAGCTACAGAGTCTATATTTAACTTAATGTTTTCGCTAAGAGTTTTATAAGTTGTAGTAACTCCTATCGTATCATACGGAGAGTCATCCTTCATCTTTATCACAAATATATATCTAATCTTATGCGGTGTCTTGTTTATCTCTGTGGCATTGGCTCTCAAATTTTTTATTTTCATTTTATCACCTCCTTGTAAGCTGGTGGTAATGGTTGCCATGCTATTACACGTTCTATTGGGTATGTTGAAAACATAGTATTCCATTCCCCTTGATATAAATATGCCCAAGTTACTTTTCCATGTACAAGAGTTATTAAAACTTCTTCAGCTTCCTCCGGTAATCTCTCTTTTACAGGAATCCAACCACTGTTTAATCGCTCCAAATCAGCAAAATTGTCTTTTTTATTCATTTTCTACCTCCCATATTGTTTTCCAAATTCTTCATACTCTACACATCTAAACTCATCTATATATCGTTCAATAAACTCTGAGTAAGCGTCAAAAGTATATTCTTTTGGTTTACTTATGTGTAGACATACGCATATAACATGAACTAAATCTATTTGCTTCGCAGTTGGCTCATCAACATTTGAAAAATCTAGTTTAAACTTCATTCTCTCACCTCATTTCGTAAGGTAAAGGTTCACCTACATTCCAATCTTTGGCGTCTCCCCAATGATTACCAATCTTTATATCTCCAGTAATAGGTAATGGGGGTGTATAACCAAACCATTCCTGTAGTCTTGTTGGGTCATCAAATACTTGTTTAATCTTGGGAGCCCAATAATCAACTTTATCATTCCTAATTTCATAGTATTGGGCATCATGTATTGTTCCCACAGGTCTGATAGTTGTGAAATTTGGGTCTTCTTTTTCTATAATACTAAACATTTCTATAAAGGCAGCTAATACATAATCACTACCAAAACCTTGTACCGGTGAATTTATAGCCTCCCTTTCAGCTCCTGCTCTGATATTATCATCCGAAGAGTATATGTTCGGGAGTCTACGTTTTCTGCCAATAGGTGATACTACATAACCTAATTTAGCAACCAAACGTTTCATTTTAGCATGCCATTTTGGTAAGTCACGATACAATTCAAAGAACCTCTCTCGGAAGTGTTTAGCTTCAGCATCGGTAACCCTAACACCATATTTTTCCCAAGAATATACCTTGAATTTCTTCCAGCCCATTCCATATAGGAAACCAAAGTTAACAGCTTTAGCCTTCTTTCTCTCATCACTTGTAATGTCTTCAGGTTTCTTTCCTGATACTTGAGCAGCAGTTGTTCTATGAATATCTCCTCCTGTGGCATATATTCTAAGCATTGTACTCTCATTAGATACAGCTGCAGCTACACGAAGTTCAATTTGAGAACCATCTATTTCCATAAATGACCAACCAGGTGGAGCCCCAATTATACGTCTAATAAAATTATCTCTTGGAACTTGATGAACACCATCTTCTCCTGATAATCTACCTGTTACTGTACCATGTAATTTAAAATTAGGGTGAAGTCTTGAATTTCCATCCAATTTTGCTGTCCATGGTTTAATATAGGTACTCATATATTTAGCCCATTTTCTGTATTCAAGTAAACCCATTAGTGCAGGATGGTCTATCTCTGCAGCTAGGTTAATAATCACAGACTCTGCTGTACTTGGAGCTCCCTTTTCTGTTCTTGCTAGTACCGGAAAATTGAAACCATCTTCTTGGAAAAATAGTTGACCCAATTGTTTAGTACTATTCCAATTAAACCCTTGCTTTAGTTGTTTTTTCGAAAGGTTATTTTCACACCATCCTTCGGGTATCAAGCAGTTTAACTCGAACTTTGCGTTATCAAGTTTTACTGTACACTCTTCTGTGGCTTCTTTTAATCTTTTCGGGTCTAACCACATTCCTTGTTCCTCTATCCTCACAAACATATGAGAACCAGCCTCTAACAAGTGTTTATATATTTTTTCCATTCTTGGGTCATTCTGAAGCCTTTTAGAAACAATAGGATAGACATGCCAAGAATAAAAAGCATCTAAAGCATTATATTTCAAAAGTTTAGCCAAATTCATACTTTCATATTGAGCTACTACATCATCAATACCTTGAACTACAGGGTCATATTTAGGAAAAGAAATTTCTGAACTATACTTGCCTGAATTACAATACACATCAGCCTGATAGTCAAGACTATGAGGTATATTCTCATCATTAGCATAGTCAATAAGCATATTATCTGGTCCAAAATTAATTGTTATTCCTGCTTTAGCTCTAGCCCATTTTTGGTCATACTTCCAATTATTTCCTACCACAGGAATATTTGGGTCTGTCAGAAACGGCTTGAATAAATTTAGCATAGTCTTTGTTTGACCTCTCCAAGGTGACTGAGGGTGTTCTAAAGGTATACCATAAGTAGTATGCCCATCAGCACATATACCCATACACATTATCTTAGTTTCAGGTCTCCAATAGTCAAACGTCGTAGTTTCAAAATCCAATGATAAATATTTCAATTTATTATTAATTTTTAGCATCTGTAAGGCATTTAAAGCGTCCCTAAGCGTCTCTTTATTCATTATTGATATATAATTATATTCAAAATCTGAAGTTTGTTGTCCAGAGGCAACAAGAGAAGCTTTAGTTAAATCAGCTGTAAACTGAACTTCATATTTTGGTGCTTTCAGTACAGCTCCAGGAGCAAAAGTAGGTATTACATTATAGCCTTTGTACTGTAATTCTGAACCTCTATATTTAGTTATACCAGACTTTCCTGTTAATGCCTTCAAAGCTATATTGCCTAAAGTAATTATTACCTGGGGGTCAATATCGTCTACATTTACAAAACTATCCATACATAGTTTTACCATATCGTTAGTCAATGAATTTGCATCCACCACCCTGCATTTAAGTACATTAGTATAAAATATCCTAGCATCGGGGCAAGTCTCACGAATAATCGTGTCAACTATTCTTCCCCTTTGTCCTGTAAAAACTTTATGCTTTTGGTCGTCTGTAAGATTGGGACAATCACCAACAACCATCATTATGGGAGAGCCATTTTCTGGCCCTACCCATCTTCCTTCTAAAGGCCCATTTAAGGAGTCGGCTCCTAACGAGCAAATATTACAAACCATATTACCCTCTCTTTCATTTTATAATTAATTATATCATGACTGAGTATCAAATGTCAACTAGAAAATTTAATTTATAAATTTACTTATCTGAAGTACGTCGTGAACATCACCCAAAAGAGAAAGAGCAGTGGGAGTACCATACATTTTATCAAAGACGATTAATAATTTAGTCCCTGGGTTATTCTTTATTTTTTCATACAAAGTAACTTGGCATTTTACACAGGGATAGTGTGTTACATATAAAGTATATTTACCTTTGCTCATATTCTCAATTTTATTAATACAGTTTTCCTCTGCATGAACTGTTCTAATACAATGTCCTTGATACATTATATGACCAGCTTTATCACAGTGTGGCTCACCTGAAGGTGCTCCATTATACCCTATAGCGACTATATTATTATTGGGGTCGACTAATACAGCACCTACTTGGGCTCTATCACAAGTTCCTCGTAAAGCTACGATACGAGCTATTTCCATAAACATTTTATCTCTGCTTATTCTTTTTACTTCTGCTTTAGTTTTTACCTCAGGCATAGTGATTGGATATTCGCAATACTTATTTTCCATTATTTTTCCTCTCTTTCTCTAATCCTCACAAACCTTGGATGCCTTAAATTACCGTCAGATGTTTTTTCCATATATTCAACTTCCATTACCATACCCACATACTCGTCTTTAATATGATGCTCACCGTTCGATAACTTACTCTTCATATTGTCAGTAATACCTGAACAAGAGCCATATCTTATAATACCATCTTCGTCTTTAAACATAAAAGTTATAGAACCAAACCAACCCATCTGATATGGTTTAGTTAGCCTTTCTAGATTTAAAGTAGCCGTCTGTGGGTCTTTATAGTACTTTTCAGGGAGTTCACTACCAGTTATTGTAACATCTACAGTATCTTTCTTCTTAACCTTATACCAATGATTAACAGGTTTAGCTTCTTTTCCAGGTTTACCTAATCTATACGTTGAGGTTAGATTTTTCAATACAATACCCTCCCGACCTTCTTCAAGTTCCTTGTATAGTAAGTTTCGTTTATCTTCTTCAGTGACTTCGAATGGCACTATTTCTATACCCCTGTGGGTACATAGAATTTCATTGTATAAATTATAAAGCAACGGTAGTCTTTTCTTTAACATATACCCTGTAGTCATATTGTTGTTTATAGCCAATACGTCAAACACATGAAGCTTAATATGGTGGTCCACAGGGACAGTTGATTTGTAGCTTACCATTCCTGATATTTCAGCAGAGGTATACCCTGGGCACCATATCTCACCATCAAGTATTGTACCGGCTAATCGTGGGTACTTTCTTTGTAGCTGAGGAAGCCTATGAGTAATCTCAATAGGCGTCTCAGGGTCATCTACACTAGCTCCTCTGGTTGTTAAATGTGGAGTACCATCTACATCAAACTGAAGTATTCCTCTTACCCCATCAATCTTCATCTGAGCAATAAATTTCGGGTCAGCTAATAGCTCATTGACTTTGTCCTCTGTAGGTGTTTTCTTACAGCCCATTGGCCAAATTTTTTCCATTAAAATACCCCTTTCGTATCTTTTTTATAAATATGAAGACTACCGATAAAATGAGTAAAGTTCCCAGGTTCAACTCCAGCTGATTTCGCGATATACTCCATCAACCTCACTGCCAAATAAATATCATTATGGAGATGAGTGGCAAAATCACAAGACCTCATCATATAAGTCACATTTAGCTTACCATTTCTTAGTTGAAATAGGTATCCCAAGCTGCAAGGTACTCTGGAAATACCACCGAGATTATATTTGTCAGTATGTTGTTCCCAAATCGAGAGATATAGTTGCCTACTTTCGGGTCTGAGTTGAATTTCTTTGATAATTTTATCGATCTGCCCAACCATTCGTTCAGCATAAGTATAACTAAACCTCCCGTCATGTAGGTACTCATCCCAAATGCTGTCTCGTAATCTATAAGCTTTTCCTGGATTGATTGGGAGTCCGGAGAGTCTTTCAACCAATTCTGCATCTGCCCAAGGCTGTGTAGGCGATAAGTCGTCGAGGCTAAGAACAGCGTTCTTAACGGTGTAATCATAATTCTGTAGTTCCTTTGTAATATAATCAGGATTATCACCCACATACTTATCTTGCATGGTCTGTGGATGTATCTCTGTACCCATTTCTGCCAAATCTCTCTTGATTTCATTAAGTGCCTCCGCAAAATTAGAAAAAATTCTCATTACCTATAGCCCCCTTTTCCAAATAAATCATTCTCTTTGGCTTGATTTATCAAGTCAGTTAAGATTTCCTTATTTATATGGAGAACATCAACTTCATCATAATCTTCTTCCAAGACTCCTTTAAACGGCACGATATTGATAGTTAAGTCCTCCGTATTAATTATATGTTTTCTGGGCATCTCGCCTTTAAGCATTTTATATGCTTCCACAGGTCTTCGTTGAACTCTGTAATTGCTATATTGATTTATATCTCTGTAGCATTTATCATATCTCTTAAGAGTATACCATTGCCATGATTTGGGTGTTAGGTCATCCAATGTATTCTCATTAAACCAATCTTCTCTACCTACCATAACTAAAAAATAAGGCATTGAAGTTATTGACTGATAAGTAGATATCATATGCCAACTGACCTCTATTTCTTCATAATTAATGTCTAAATAATCACCTATCGTTCTTAATAATACATTGATAAATATTAAATCTATAGGCCATCTACAGGTCAATTCAGACGCTCTGGAAGTAACAAAGCAGTACCATTTCCCCCCATGAAACCCTAAGGATATATTTAATAAACAAGCCCCCGATACATTTCGTCTTGACTTAAATTGCATAGCTATATCAGGTATATACTTCTGATGCTTTCTTTGGTTTTTGTAGTGAAGTAGTCTTCCTAAGAATATACCAAGCTCATCAGGGTCAATATATAAGTTATTGAGCATATTCCACTTATTCATAGTATAGTTTAAGTCATGTAAGTTGATAGTACATTTTGGTGACTGAGACCTCATAGTAACATCAAACTTATGGGCAGTCACTCCCTCTCTTTCATAGTCATAGTTCTGACTATCAAATAAATACTCATTTAATTTGAAGAAACCTTCATCAAAGTCTGAACACTTAAAAATCATTCTATTTCCTCCTAGTAGTTGGATTTCTGTCTGAATTTGTTTACTTGATACTTCCTTAGGTACATAGCGTATAAGGCAATATCATCAAGTCCGGCTATAAAACAAAGTTTTATAAATGCTCTAAACTCTTCTATAAGTTTTTTCCTGAAATAGATCTCATCAGTTAATATATGGGATTGTTTCCATGGTTTATTCTTCAGGCAATTACAGGTAAGCCCACTAGCTACCATATACTCAGCAGCAGCCATATATAGCTCTGGCCTTCTTGTTTCCTTAGGAATAACTGGCCCTATATCATGAAACCAAGACGCCAGATTACTTGTGGGCTTCATGTTCTGAGTTGGAAAATATCCTGAACAACTATTTGCATGGTAAGGGTAAAAATCACATAATAAATACTTTTCAACTAAGAAGTGTAAAGCATCTGCCAATTCCTCTAAAAAATGTATCTCCTCTCCTTTGTCAAAAGCTTCAATAGCTTCAGCAACCTCTTCGATTGCTCTCCAACTCATATCCTTTATCTTTGCCTGTGCTTTTGGGTCATCAATATCAGCCGGAATTATATCATAAAGACATAAGCCATTTGATTTCTCGATTGGTAAATA
>ENA-UPXM01002389-UPXM01002389.1-activated-sludge-metagenome-genome-assembly--contig:-NODE-2389-length-22178-cov-7.801835_pt1 | contig 22178 bp, 20 predicted proteins | sample MGYA00238178_ERZ772708 | MGnify/ENA primary metagenome ERZ772708 (study PRJEB29002, sample SAMN05720212) | activated sludge metagenome | isolation source: anaerobic digester from wastewater... | reverse complement strand
TGATGGTAACTATTCTCCTGACCTCTGGTGGTAAAAATTAGCCCGGCCCTAACAAAATGAGAAAAGTCGAACAATACAAAGAGGATATGCTGTCGTTTATAAAAGAGTCTATAATGGGAAATCTTGGACTTACATAAGGTTTCCCTATTGGTACTATCTTTAAAAATCAGTGAGTACAGGATTTTAAGTGATAAGTTCACGAAGTTAAATGTTCCTGAGTGGTGTGCGACTAGGTTAAATTCTGGTTTTAGGATTAGAGCATTTTATCTGCATTTGAAAAGATTGACACTTTTGCAGGAATAGAATCTCCTGGAAGTATTTATAGGCAGCGTTAAGACTGATAGACGGGATGAGTTATATGGCTATGGGCTGAGAATAGCGGTCTGTTAAGTCCGTTTCCGTCGCTAATGATTACTTGACTGCTCAACGAGTAATAATAGATATTGGTCAATTTCTTCGTATGATGTCCTCTCTTCCCCCGGTGTATGTATAAATGACTACTTTAAGGGAGCCTTACACAATTCGCATATATGAATTGTTAGCTCCATGTTGTTTCCCATAATCACAAGCGTGATGGCCAAAACGATAAGCATGTAAGTAGGTTTGTGTTGTTTCATGTTATCCTCCACCTTGGAAGGGCGGAGAGTCGGGATATCGCTTTCTTCTCTTTCTTTTTTACCCTGTTTGAGGTAGATTGCTTATTCAGATGTTGGCAGTGCTGAAAATCCTCATGTTGTTGCTCGTCGGAGGGATCTCGATCCTCAACCGCTTCTATATCGGAGTGGGACTTTATTACTCGATGATCCTTCTGCTTATCGTGGTGGCCCTGTTGTATTGGCGCCTGGCGTTCCATCTTTCAGTGAAAGAGACCAAAATCATCGATCCGATTCGTCTTACCCGCTCATCATCGAAAATCACCGAAGAGGAGCTCGTCAAAGGACGGATCGTTTTCACTGAAGACACCTTCTACTTCTTTGTCAAAGAGAAGGGGCGGGTAGTGAAAGATCTGGCCATCCCTCTCGATCACATTCTCGATTTATCAACGGATTCAATTGTCGAATCGAAAAAAGCTCTCGTGATAACCACCTCTGACGCTTCCTACGCGTTCACGATGAGCAAGGATACCCTGTTCGAGCTACCTCAAACGGGGAATATGATTGACCGATAGGCTGTGTTACCTTCCTCGCAGGGGGAAGAGATGAAACACGCAGCGACACTATTGATCCTTATATGCATCGGAACAAGTCTGGTCTTCGGCTCATCGACGCTTGAGCTGAAGACCGATTGCGCCTCGGCGATCTCCCTCTTTGGTGAGACGATTCCGCTCCGCATCGAAGCTCAGCTCGAGCTGAGCGATGAGTTCGGTTTGATGCTTCCCGTTGAAATGACCGCGGAAAAAGGAAGAGACCAACCGATATATCTGGAGACCGGCTTGTTTCTCGCCTACCGTCCGTTTTCCAAAGAGGCTACGATCTATGCCTCGCTCATTCAGATGGGAATTCTCTTTGAACGGCGGTATGGAGAGCAGCGGACGTTCTTTCTGAACGAAGTGGGCTTCGGCCATACCTTCCGCTTTCCCTTCGGATTGCTCATCGAACCGCGAATCACCATAAAGGATCCCAACAGCATCTTCAAAAACGATTATCAGGAGCTGAAGGATGCCTTCAGTTCATATCCGATGATTCGGTTCGCTCTCTACGGCGGATGGTCTTTCACTCTGCCGTCGGCAATACACTAGGAGGAAGAGATGAGACGATGGATGAATACCGTTGTGGCAATCCTGTTGATCATCCCCATTTCGGGGTGCACGATGGGATTGGAGATGAAGAAAAAACAGGCGATAACCGAGGAGCAGGTTCTCAGCGGAGTTTCCGAGATCCTCGATGCCCAGAAGGAAACCGTTTGGCCGTATCTTGAAACGGAGCTGGACACCCTCGCTCGAGGCGGTGCTCCGTCAGCGGATGAGATCGTCCGAAACACCCTAAGCGAAGAGCTGGGGATGGACTATCTGGAATTCTGCTACATCGTCGGCACCGATGAAACCCAGGAAGATCTGGATCTGGTGACCGAGTACGCGAACACCCTTCTGGACGAGGAGGGGAAGGCGGAACTGGAGCGTTCGCTCGGCCAGGTACGGGAGATTCTGCTCAGCGAGGCGGGAGACTTGGCCAGGCGGCTTGCGCCCAGCCAGCGGGTGGCATTCTGGAAAGACATGCAGAAGCTCGTGACCCGGACGCTGGTCCTCTTCACCGCAGGAATCGTGTATGCGTGCATGCCGACGACGGTCTTCTGGGGGAAAGTCTCCGCCGCCGCGGCGATCGCCGTGGCAGCGGGAATCGTCAGTGAAACGGTGATGGCGATCTGGCGGTACTACCAGTTCGGCGGGGATTCCGATGAAGCGTTCGGCGAGTGGCTCAAAGGGGTTACGACCGAACCCGAGCTCTCCTACGCGTTGACCGCCAGCGTGATGGCGGTTGGCAATACCTTGAAAAGGGGACCGGTCGTGACAGGAATTCTCATCTGCGTCTTCGCCATCTACAACGTGATCGACATCGTGAAACCGATGCTCAAACAGTATAATTTCAACGTCTGAGCCACCTCGCTTCCTCCTCAATGTTGATGAGGTCCGCACTTTGTGTGATACTGAATAAATCTGAGGAGGAAGATTCATGGTTACCCGGTTGAAAGAAGATATTCTTACGCGGTTTCTCCGCTACGTCCAAGTCGATACGATGAGCGATGATCGAGTCGTCGACTCGAAACGTCCCTCCACCGACGGGCAGTGGAATCTTTTGAAGATGCTCGCTTCCGAGCTCACCGAGCTCGGAGTCGATGATGTGCATATCGATGAGAAAGGAATCGTCATCGCGAAGATTCCCTCCAATATTGAGCGGGAGGCGCCGGTCGTCGGATTCATGGCTCACGTCGACACTGCCGATGACGTGCCGGGAAACGGAGTGAAACCCCGGGTGATCGAGAAGTATGGCGGAGGGGACATCCCGCTGAACGAAGAATACTCGATCGTCGCGGATGAAAACCCGGAACTCTCCAACTATATTGGGGAGACGCTCGTCGTGACCGATGGAACGACGCTTCTCGGCAGTGACGATAAGGCGGGAATCGCCGAGATCATGAGTGCGGTACGCTACGTCATGGAACACCCCGAGTTCAAACACGGCGGGATAGACATCATCTTCACCAGCGATGAGGAAACCGGCTCCGGAATGGACGGATTTCCCTACGAGAAAATCGATTGCGAATATTGCTACACGGTCGACGGCGGCAAACGCTTTGAGATCCAAAGCGAATGCTTCAACGCCGCGACGGCGAAGGTCGGTTTCGAAGGGGTGAGCTACCACCTCGGAGCGGCTCGAGGGCGGATGATCAACGCCGTCACGATGGCGAGTGCGTTCATCAACGCCCTCCCGCAGGCGGAGAGCCCGGAGGCGACCGACGGGCGATACGGCTACTACTGCGCCCACACGATCGAAGGTTCGGCTCAACACGTCGATCTCACCGTGTATCTTCGGGACTTCGATCTTGACAACCTCGATCGCCGGATCGATGTCCTGAAGCGTCTTGCCCACACCATCGAAGGGCTCTATCCCGGGGGGAAGGTGGATCTTCAGGCGAAGCATCTCTACTACAACATGGCTCGGACAGCCGAAGACAAGCCGATCGCCATGAACATCCTTTTTGCCGCGGGAAAGGCGTTGGACTTTGAATTGAAGAACGAAGTGATTCGCGGAGGGACGGATGGATCGCGGATGGCGAACGAAGCGGGGATTCCCTGTCCGAATATCTTCACCGGCGGGCACAACCATCACTCCCGCTTCGAATGGGCGGCCCTTCCGGCCATGGTCGATTCAGCACGGCTCATCCTGAAGATTATCGAACTCGGAGCGGCGTCGTGAAACGAATCGGAGTCCTGATGCTTCTTCTCCTTGCGTCTTCGCCGATCTTTTCAGCGATCCGGCTGCAAAGCGGGCCGACGATTCCTCTTGTGCTGATCGAGCATGTGGAAGACGCCCTCAGCTCGGTGATGAGGCCTCGCCTCACAGAGGATCAGACGCTGAACGCCTTCCTTGAAGAGGAGGAGGACCGCTATCGGTTGACGGTTGAAGTTGAAGACCGGCATCTGGTGATTCCGATTCCCTTCTCATGGGAGACGGAGAAAAGCTATCTTTCCGATTCCCTGGTCTACGATGGCCTGGCCTTGCTTGACGATCTTCCTTCAATGATGATCGATTTCATCTCGAAGACGAGCGTTCTTTCCGAGAGCTCCGATCCTTCGGTCCGGGTCGGCGACCGCTTCTGGGCGATCGACGCCCGGGGAAACAAAGTCGGTCTGCTTGGCGTCCGACGAGTCGACGATCGCCGGCTTCTCTTGCAGCAAGAGGGCGGAAAGGCTCTTCAAGTGGGATTAGGGCTGATCAAAGGACCGAAGATTCCGGTGCATCTCGCTTCGAGCATCGACGCTCAAGGAGTCTTCGGATTCCATGCGGGCGCCCATATTCCGCTCAGGATATATCCATTCTCACTCTCCGTTGAAGGAGGAACTTTGGGCGGCAGGGAGTTTTCTCTCGGAGCAGGGATACGGACCCGGGTGAGCTTTTCCCAGCTCTTCGGAACCGGTTGGGCTCCTTGGCGGGCTCTGAGTTTCAGTGCCGGCGTTCTGGGAGGAGGAATCTATTCGCTTTCAAATGGATGGGGGCTTTCCGTCCAGGGAACTTTTCTTCTTGAATATGCTCTTGGCCGCTGGATCATCTTCGGAGGAGGGGGAGAGCGGGTGCGCGTATTCGGATCCTCCTTGCGTGATGGACTGTTCTTTACCGCAGGAACGGCGTACACTTTCTAGCATATGAAGAAGCTGCTTCTCCTGGCGATCCTCATTCCTCTTCTGCTCGTCTCTTGCCGCTCGGCAAAAGACCTTCAGGGATCCGGCGTCCCTTCCTGGACAAGCGCCTCTGGAGGAAGGGCGAATCAGGTGTTCTTCTTCGGTGAGGGCACCGGTCTCGATCCCTATCACACCCTCTTCAAGAACCTTGAAGAATCGATCGGCTTCGACCTCGATCCGGGATATCTGACCGAACTCGTCGAGCGGGGGCGGATAGACGATCTCGGTTTGGTGATCACCAACCGATACCGGAAAGGGGATGAGATCTTTCTCCAGGCACGGGCAAGCGAAGAGGCGATCGATCGCTTGCGGACAGAGCTGAGCCGGCAGCGGCAAGCTCGAGTCGAGCGGATCGAGACGCTGCTCCGCGAAGCGAACCTCGCGTACAAGGCCAACAACGATACGACGACGATCGCCCGATACCTTGAGGCGGCGGCGGTCGCTTCAAGCGGTCCGGTCGGAGAGAAGGACTATGAAACGGAAGTTCTGGTCGCCGAGGCGATCCGATACATCGAGCCGCTGCAGCTTGTGTTGACTCGAAGCGAAAGTTCATACGCCCGAACGATCGTTACGCTTCGAAGGCGGACGCGGCTGTTGGCTCCACGAGTGCTGCATGCCCCGATTTCCGCTACGTTTGAAGCATACAACGCCCTTGGCGCACTCTATGAGGACACCCTCTTCTTCAACAGCCATGAGACGGGGCAGCTGCACTTCAGCCCGTTGAACGCGGCGATGAAGAACGAGGGGATCATCACCTTCGCATTGAACCTTGAGATTCCCCCGTTGCCTGCAGCTCTTGCCCTTCAGGTCGAAGAAGCGGTGAAGAAGGTCTCCATCGAGTTCCCGTATGTCCTTTCAAGCGCGCTCGGATCGGAGATCGGGCTTTCACTTGAGGAGTATTCGATCAACGGAGGTCGTCTGCCTACCGCCCATGCCAAAACCGCCTTCAGCGAAAGCTCGAAACGGGATGAGATTCCCCTTGTCGAACTGACGTTGGAGCGCGCCGGGGAGGACGAGCTTGACGATCTGGTTCGCCAGATTCCAAAGAACATCCGCTACACCGTCATCGGTTCGGTGGGAGTGCTGAGCTTTGACAAAGCGCTGGATGATGAGATCGCCGTGGTCAGCGGCTCGTTCATCCTCTACGACTCGGTTCGCGCGGAAATCCTTTATCATTCTCAGGATATCGAGGCGGTAGGATGGGGTGCGACTCAGGAAGAAGCGGAAGCGATCGGGTTTGAGCGCTTCGGCTCCATCGCCGAATACCTGCTTCGGACCGTTCTGATGGAGCTGCGCTAGAGTAGAAGCATTCTTTTATGCTATAGTCTTGGCATGACGTTACGCGAGATTTTAGAGCTTACCGAAGCAACACTTGTTTGTGGAAGTCACCATACAGAAGATACGATCACCTATGGGTTTGCAAGTGACTTGATGAGCGATGTGCTCACCATCTTGGAAGACAATATCATCATGATCACCGGTCTTTCGAGCGTGCAGGCAATTCGAACCGCCGAGATGAGCGATATTCGCAACATCCTCCTTGTGAGAAACAAGAAGCCCAGCGATGCGATGATTGAAATCGCCGAAGAGCTGGGCATCAGCATCTCCTCCACTCCGTACTCCCTCTTTCGGGCAAGCGGGGTCCTCTACGGCGCCGGGCTGAAACCCGTCTATTAAAGAGGCAGGCGTCGGCTTTCCACGTTGAGCAGCTTCAGCTTCTTCGCTTCTTTGCCGAGCAGTTCGCCGCTTGCAAGGACGACCAGACTGCTGCCATCCCTCCGTGCCTGATCAAGGAGCGCTTTCGCTCCTTCGTTGAGGGCTTCCCCGGTGAGCTCGAGGAGTTGGGTCCGCCGCATCAGGCGGAATTCGTCGGTGATCGAGTAGAGGATTCGTCGGAACCCAAGAAGCGCATCCTGGTCGGGTGAAAGCGGCCGCAGTTCTCGCCCCACGATGAAGATCGTGCCGTCTTCAATCTCTTTTTCAGTGAAGACTCTGGTTGCTGCTTCCTTCAAAACGGCCTGCAGATCGGTAACCGTCCCTGCGATCCTCGGATCCCGATAGGTGGAAAGGATGAACGTCTCTTCCGCCACATCGGCACTGGCGGAAACTCCGTACGCCCCGCCTTGACCTCGGATCAGCTCCCAGAGGGTTCCGGTGGTGAGGATCTGCCCCAGAAGGACTTGAGCGGACTGGAGCTCGCTTCCCCGCTTGGCGGTGCGAAACGCCCAGGCGCTGTAGCTGACCGTCGACGGCAGCTTGAAGAGATCGACGTTCGGGTTCGCGGTCGGTCCGACCTTGTCATAGCTTCTGGACTCTTTGTTCAGCGGACCATGATCTTCGAACCCGTTGATGAACATCTCGAAGCTCTGTATCGCATCTTCCAGCAACGGCTCCTCGCAACTTACGTGGGTGACGAGCCTTCGGCGATTAGCCAGCGTCGTCTGCAGGGTCTTGAGCCGCTCTCCGAGCGTGTCGGTTTCGAGTTCGATGAGATGAAACCATTGGGAAAGCCCGCCGATCAGCTCGGCGTCCCATGCCACTTCACTGAAGGTCCGGGTGGCATAGCTCGAGGCGAAATTCGTCGCGCCGTAGGTGACGACCTCGCTGAACTCGCTCTTGTAGTTGTTGAGGACGAAACGAAGCTGCTTCCTGTCATCCACGTTCGCTCCGATGAGGAGCTCCCGGACAAAACGCAACGCCTCATCGAAATCCTCGGCGAGGGTCTTGATTCGAACGATCAGAAGATGAACCGCCTCTCCTTCAAGGGATGTTCCCAATTCGGGAAAGATGGAAAACCCGCCGGTCAGCCGTTTGAGCGTCTGCGCCACCGTCTCATATGGCATCTCGCCAAGACCGGTCGTTTGGATTATGCGGGTGTAAAGGTTGAGGAGGAGCATCTCCTCTTCGCCAAGATCATCGATTTTAAAGGCGATGTCGGCGTAGATGATCTTGTTGGTGGCGATCTTTCGGATCCAGAGCTCCCGGCCGGCGATGATCTTGAGGTCATGATCGTTCGGTCTGATCTCTTTCGGCAGATCTTCCAATCGGAGGAATGGTACCTTGCCAAGATCGTCTTCGCTGTCCCGCTCATCCTCGAATGCGATGAAGCGCTTGTTCCGCTCGACGATCTCCTTGATCCCTTTCCTGCCCAGCTGCTCGATGGCAAGGAGGGCGTTTTGGGAGATTGCGGCGTTTTGGCGTTTCTGATGCTCTCCATCCGGTTTCACCGTGACAAGCGCCCGGTGGGGATTGCCAAGAAGGTGCTCTTCGATCCAATCTTCAAAAAAGCGGGGGTTCCGCTTCAAGTGTCTCTCCAGCTCGTTGAGGGTCGGAACCAGCTGGATCGTTTCCGAGGGCGACCTGTCGACCATCCACGCCCGGGTGGCCCGGGTCAAAGCCCTCAGACCGGTGGGAATTCCGCCGGGAATCTCCAGCTGACTGAAACGGGTGCGCTTCAGCGACGCCCGGATGAGGTCGGGGTCGAGGCCGTCTTTGACGATCTTCTTCAAAGCGGAAAGAATTACGTTTTCTGCCGCTTCGCCGTCTTCGGGGTCGATCCCTTTGAAACCGACGATGAAGGGCATCTGTCTGAACTCGGCGCTCATTCCGCTCTCAGGCGAGATATCCAGGGAAAGGTTCGAATCGATGATCGCTTTGTAAAGGGGCGCGGCGGGGTTGCCGAGCAGAATATCCACCAAGGTGGAGAGCGTCATCACCGAAAGGGAGTCGTCATTCTCCGTGGTCGCCCAGGAAAGGATGATCGATGCGTTTTTCACCTCTTCATTGCCTTCCTCCATCGGACTTGTGAAGGTGACCGACCGTTCGCGATCCCATCGCTCGGCAAGCGGGACGATCGAGTCGACCTCGAGCATTCCTCTGGTCCGAAGGTAGCGTTCATCCAGATATGCCAGCTTTTCCCCGACCTCCATCTTTCCGAACAGGAACAGCTTCGCGTTCGAAGGGTGGTAGTACCGGCTGTAGAAGGAGAGGAACTCCCGGTAGGTGAGATTGATGATCGCCTCGGGATCTCCCCCGGACTCGAAGGAGTAGGGATTGTCCGGAAAGAGCGTCCGCACCGCAAAGCGGCTGACGATCGCATCATGATCGGCGCTGACTCCCAGCATCTCATTGAAGACGACCCCTTCGTAGTGACATCCATCTTCGTCGCAGACGAGGCGCACGCCCTCCCGCCAGAACGTCTCCTCGCGGAGCAGGGGAGCGAAGACGGCATCGGTGTAGACGTCAAAGAGGTTGTCAAAATCCTTCTTCAGGGGACTGGCCGCCGGATATACGGTCCGGTCGGGATAGGTGAGCGCGTTCATGAACGTATTGGCGCTGCCTTTGAGCAGCGTCATGAACGGATCGTGCACCGGATAGCGCTCCGATCCCGCCAGGAGGCAGTGTTCAATGATGTGAGCCACGCCGGAATCGTTCGAGGGAAGGGTCCGAAAAAGGTAGCCGAAGAAGCGCTCGGGGTCTTCATTGACCACCTGGTAGACTTCCATCTTCGTTTCAATATGTCGAAAGAAGTACCCGGTTCCCTGGTATTCCTCCAAGGGGGCGATCTCTTCCACGATAAATCCATAAAGCTCGTCGCCTACGGCGAGCTGTCGTTCAGCCATGGGATGAACCTCCGTTAAGGGACACTAACACGACTCAAATCGATTGACAAGAGATATGTTGGGTCCTACCGTTGGGGTATGTACTATATAGGAGCTCATACCTCGATCGCCGGCGGGCTGGAAAACGCCCTCTTGGAGGCTCAACGTCTGAACGCGACGGGACTCGGGATGTTCACGAAGAATCAGCGAAGATGGGACGCCAAACCGATCGAAGCGGACGAGGCGGATCGCTTTACGAAGGTATTGCAGGAAACCGGCTTCAAACCAGATCGGATCCTGATTCACGGCAGTTACCTGATCAATCTCGGCAACCCCGACAGGGAGAAGCAACGACGATCGATCGGGGCGATCGCCGATGAACTCAGGCGCGCCGAACGGCTGGGTTTGAAGCTGGTGAACACTCACCCCGGCTCCACGCTGGGTCTCGTCTCCAAAGAGGAGGGGATGAAGATCGTCGGGCGAGGGATCGATGAAGCGCTCGACCGGAGCGAGAGCGCGGTCCTCGTCATCGAGAACACCTCCGGCAGCGGTTCGAACCTCGGTTCGACGATCGAGGAGCTCGCCGGCATCTTCGAAGCGACGAGGAATCATGCCCGCCTGGGGTTCTGTCTCGATACGTGCCACGCCCATGTCGCCGGCTACGACCTTGCCACGATCGAGGGGTTCGAGGCTGTGATCGCGCGGTTCGACCGGCTCATCGGGCTTGAATATCTTCGAGGGCTTCACCTCAACGATGCGTTGAGTGAAAGCGGCAGCAGACGCGACCGTCATGCAAGCTTGGGCGAAGGGACGATCGGATGGCCGACGTTCGAATACATCGTTCAGGATTGCCGCTTCAAGAGGATCCCGCTGGTGCTGGAAACACCCGATCCCTCCATCTGGGCCGATGAGATTGCTCATCTGCACGCTTTGACTTTCAAAAACCGGACGTGCGAAGTATACTGGCCGAAGAGGAGGGACGAATGCAGTATTTAGGTGCAGTGGACCAAGGGACGACAAGTACCCGTTTCATCATCTTCGACCGGGGGGGTGCGATCGTCGCGTCCCACCAGCTTGAGCACACTCAGATATTTCCCCGGCCGGGATGGGTCGAGCACGACCCGATGGAAATCTGGGCCAACACGCAGCGGTGCATCACCGAGGCCCTGAAAAAAGCCCGCTTGAAGGGCAGAGATCTTTCCGGAATCGGAATCACCAACCAGCGCGAGACGATCGTGGCGTGGGAGAAGGAGAGTGGAAAGGTCTATCATAATGCGATCGTCTGGCAAGATCTTCGAACCAGCGCATATATCGAGGAGCTGAAGGACAGTCCGCAAGGCCCGATCATCGAAGAGAAAACCGGACTGGTCCTCAGTCCCTATTTCGGCGGATCGAAGATCGCCTGGCTTTTAGAACATGTCGACGGATTGCGGGAGGACGCCGAATCGGGCAAAGCGGTCTTCGGAACGATCGATTCCTGGCTTGCCTACCAGTTTTCCGGCAAAATCCTCCACATCACCGATGCCAGCAACGCTTCCCGCTATCTGCTGATGAACATAGAAACCCTTTCCTGGGATGATGAACTGCTTGAAATCTTTTCCATCCCGAAAGGTTCGTTGCCGATGATCGTGCCTTCCAGCGGAATGGTGTATGGCCATACCGCCAAAGACGGTCCGTTCGGATCGGAAGTTCCGATCGCCGGAATTCTCGGTGATCAGCAAGCAGCCCTCTTCGGCCAAGCGTGCTTCAAGCCCGGGATGGGCAAATCGACATACGGCACGGGATGCTTCCTGCTGGTCAATACGGGCTTCAGTCTTCCCCGATCACGGAACGGCCTGCTTACCACCGTCGCGTACAGGATCGGAGACGAAAAGCCGGTGTACGCGCTTGAAGGCTCGGTAGCCGTGGCCGGTTCCCTTGTCCAGTGGGCGCGCGACAACCTGAAACTGGTCGAAAGCGCCCAGCAGCTGGACCGTGAAGCGTTGACCGTGACGGACTCGGGCGGAGTCTACGTGGTTCCCGCGTTCAGCGGATTGTTCGCTCCTTATTGGCGGAGCGATGCCCGGGGAGTGATCGCCGGCTTGACCGCGTTCGTCACCAAGGCGCACCTCTGCCGGGCGATCTTGGAGTCCACGGCGTTTCAGGCGTATGATATCTTCAAAGCGATGGAAAGCGACAGCGGCATCAAGACGACGGAGCTGAAAGTCGACGGAGGGATGACGAACAGTGAACCGCTGATGGAGTTCCAGGCGGATCTCCTGGGCGTGCCGGTCATCCGGCCCCAAGTCGTCGAGACCACCGCCTTGGGCGCCGCGTTCGCAGCCGGACTGTCGGTCGGCGTGTATAAGGATCTCGATGAGCTCGCTTCCTACTGGAAAGAAAGGAAGCGATGGGAATCGACGATGGATGATGAAACCCGGGATGAAAAAGTCCGATTCTGGAAAAAGGCGGTCGAACGAACGCTTGAGTGGGTGTAAGAAAGGAGCAATCTAGATGTTCACCGATATCATTCAGGTCACCCTCGCATTTCTCCGACCTGCGGTGCAGGTTGGAGTGCTTGCATGGGTGTTCTATCGCTTCTACACGGCGATCGCCCAGACCAAAGCTCTTGCGTTGATCCGGATCGTGATCATCCTCTTCTCCGTCTATGCGTTGAGCTTCCTGTTCAAGCTGGATGTGCTTTTGTGGTTCTATCGGTATATCACCGTTCCGACGACGATTCTGCTCTGTGTGGTCTACCAGGCGGAACTCAGGCGGGCGTTCAGCCAGCTGTGGAGCGGCGGCGGCCGGCTGTTTCGGCTCGGAACCCAGACGACGAGCAGCGACCAGATCGATTCGATCCTCAATGCGTGCAACGTGCTGGTGAACAAACAGCGCGGAGCGCTGATCGTCTTTCCCCGAAGACTCCCGATTCGCCAGATCATCGAAAGCGGAACCCGTCTCAATGCGGACCTTTCTTCCTCATTGATTCTCACCGTGTTCGATCATGACACGCCGCTCCACGACGGAGCGATGGTGATCCAGGGCGGAAAGATTCTCGCCGCCGGGTGCTATTTGCCGTTGAGCGAACAGACGGACATCAAGAGATCGTTCGGAACTCGGCACCGGGCGGCCCTCGGCCTTGCCGAAGAGAGCGATGCGGTCGTGCTGATCGTCAGCGAGGAGACCGGAGCGCTCAGCCTGACCTACAACGCGAACCTCTACTATGATCTTTCGATTCCGACGGTCAAGCGGATGCTCCTGGCGCTCTTCAGTTATCACGACATCACCCCGGAAGAGGCAATGAAGGAGGCGGGAAGTGACGAGGTTGAATAAGTATCTTCAGAGGTTCTTGGTGAACTGGCCCGCAAAAGTTCTTTCATTGCTTCTCGCGCTGGTGGTCTATGCATTCATCCATTACTCGTCGATCGGCGCCCGCAGCGTGACGATTCCCATAACGGTGCTGCTTCCCGGGCAGATGGAGGCGCAATCCCTCGTGCCGGCGTCGATTGATGTGGAGATCCGAGGCAATGAGCACATCATCTATCTGATCAATCCCGATTCGATCGCCGCCGTCGCTGATTTCTCCAAGGTTGACAAAGAGGGGATCTCAGCGGCGAATGTGCGTCTCTCCTATGAAAAAGAGGTGTTTGAGCGAGGAGAAATCACCCTCAAAGCGTCCCCGAGCTCCGTTCGGGTGCTCTTTGGCCCAAGGAGCGACCCTTGATCGGAATCGATGTCGTGGCGATCAAGCGGATCGAAGGGTTGAGCGAGCACGCCAGGAAGCGGATCTTTCATCCCGATGAATTGGCCCTCGCTGAGAAGAACCCCCGTCCTGCGGAGTTTCTCGCCGGTCGCTTCGCGGTGAAAGAGGCGTTTTTCAAGGCGGTCGGAGAGGGGATGAAAACCCTCTCCACCCAGGATGTGTGGACCACGAGGGGCGAGGATGGAAGACCGGTCATCAACCTCTCTTCGAGGGCGCAGGCCCTCGCCGGAAAGCGGACGGTCGTTCTGTCGATTTCCCATGACGATCCGGTGGCCGTCGCGGTCGTCCTGATCACGGGAGGAAACGATGGCGCGATCTGATTGGCGAAGACCCGCCCTTCGGCCGATCGAGAAGGGTAGACGACGGATCAAACTGACCCTCTCCTATGACGGAACCCCCTACAGCGGGTGGTCATATCAATCCAACGCTTCTTCGGTGGTCGGCGTGCTCCAGGAAACGATCCTGGCGATGATCGGTGAAGAGGTCGAGGTGATCGGCAGCGGGCGGACCGACAGCGGGGTCCATGCCGCCGCTCAGGTATGCCACTTCGATATCGCTCATCCTGCCATCGGCAGCAGCAAGTTCAAGCCGGCGCTGAACCGTCTGCTTCCCCGATCGATCCGGATTCTTCGCTCGGAGGAGGTCGACAGCTCCTTCCACGCCCGGTATACGACGATGGGGCGCACCTATCGCTATTATTTCAAACGGGAAGGGGATCTCCTCGGCTTCGATGAGAACCGGGTGGCGAAGCTGAAGGCATTTCCGCCCCTCAAGCTTCTTGACGGATATGCGAAGACGCTGATCGGGACCCATGACTTCACCACCTTCGCCGCGGCAACCGATGCAAGCGAAAGCAAGGTTCGGGATATCTATGAGTCCTATTGGAGGATCGAAGAGGACCGTTTCGGTCTCGAGCTGCTTACCTACACGATCAGCGGAAACGCCTTTCTGCATAAGATGGTCCGCTCGCTGACCGGTTCGATGATTCAGTTCGCCGAGCGGAAGATGAGCGTCGAAGAGTTTGTCGAAATCCTGGAAGCCAAGGATCGCAGTCGAGCGGGACGGACCGCTTCAGCGTGCGGTCTCTACCTGTACCGCATAACTTACGATGAAGAAGAGTATGCGTGGTTTGAGGAAGAGTACGGTGGGAATTGAAGATTCGATCAGAGCATTCGTGACAATCTGTGATGAAGCCGAGGCGCTCATCGCCGATCGGGAGATCGAGCCCACGCCCATCGGCGACCTTTCTCCGATCGTCGACCTCTTCATCGCTCCGAGCTTCGACCGGAATCGGGTCGATCGGATGAGTTTCAAGCATCTCGAAGAAGCGGTCAGGGGATGTTCACTGTGCCGGCTCGCTGAAACACGGATCAAGACGGTCTTCGGGACGGGGGTGATTTCACCGTCGCTGATGGTCATCGGCGAAGGCCCCGGGGCCGATGAGGATCTTCAAGGCGAAGCGTTCGTCGGTCGAGCGGGCAAGTACCTCGATGCGTGGCTCAATGCGATCGGTCTGAGCAGAACGACCGGAGTGTACATCACCAATATCGTCAAGTGCCGCCCGCCGAACAATCGCGATCCCCGGATCGACGAGGTTGCATCGTGCCTGCCATATCTTGCTCGCCAGATCCGGTTGCTCCGGCCCCAGGCGATCCTGCTGCTCGGCAGGGTCGCCGCACACACCCTCTTGCAGAAAACCGGACCTCTTTCAGCGCTGAGGGGGACATTCCATCGCTATGAAGGGATTCCCGTTCTCGTTACCTACCACCCCGCGGCGGTCCTGCGCGACCTGCGCCTCAAGCGACCGGTGTGGGAGGATTTGAAGAAGCTCGCTTCGTTTCTGAATATCGCCCTGCCCGGGAGATCGTGATGGCTCTCTATGCTGATGTGCTGTTGGATCTTCCGTTGAAACAGCGCTTTACCTATCTCATTCCCGAGGAGCTTCAGGATGCGCTCCTGTTCGGCCGCAGGGCGGTCGTCCCCTTCGGAACCCGCGAATTGACCGGATACATCGTCGATGTCCGCGATGAAGATGATTCGTTGTTCGAGCTTAAGGAGCTCAAGCGAATGATCGACTCCGAACCGGTTTTTACTAATAAGACCGTCGAGCTTGCCCAGTGGATCAGCCGCTTCTACCTCTGCTCGGAAGGGGAGGCGATCTCTCTCATCATCCCGGGCGGCCGGCGGGATTCCGCCTATAGCGGTCTTGAACAGGACGAAGAGTTCAGTTTCGGACGGATCGATCGATTGAGCGCCGAACAGGAGGCCGCCCTGTCGACGATCCTGAACTCCGATGAAACAATCTTCTACCTGCACGGAGTGACCGGCAGCGGAAAAAGCGAAGTCTATCTTCGGAGCGCCGAAGCGGTCATCGCCGAAGGGAAGGGGGTGATCTACCTCGTTCCCGAAATCACGCTGACCCACCAGCTCGCCGCTCTGGTGGCCGGACGCTTTGAAAACCGGGTCGCGATCCTCCATTCCGCCCTCACCCCCAGCCAACGGCTGAAACAATGGCGAAGAATCATCAAAGGGGAGGTGGATCTTGTGATCGGAGCTCGAAGCGCGGTGTTCGCTCCGGTTGAAAACCTTGGACTCATCATCATCGATGAAGAGCATGAGAACAGCTACAAAAGTGGGAACACCCCCCGCTATCACGCTCGCCAGGTCGCCCAGCACCGGATTCGGAAGGAGGGGGCTCGCCTGATCATGGGCAGCGCCACCCCCTCCCTGGAGGCATACTATCTGATGCACAAAACCAAGACGATCGTTCCGCTTTCCCTGACGAAGCGGGTGGCCGGGGGAGTGATGCCGAAGATCGAGGTGGTGAATCTCCTCGGGGAGAAGCGGACGATCAGCGAGCGCCTCGCCTGCTTGATGAAAGAAACGCTGAGGGCGAAGAAGCAGGTCATCCTGTTTCTGAATCGCCGAGGGTTCTCCTACTTCTTCCACTGTCAAAGCTGCGGGTTCGAACTGCGCTGCCCCCACTGCGACGTCTCGCTGACGTATCATAAACAGAGAGGAAAGCTCGCCTGCCACTACTGCGGGTATACCCGGCGGCCGATCACAAGCTGTCCTGAATGCAGTTCGCTTGATGTGGGCTACAGCGGATATGGGACCCAGATGGTGGAAGAGGAGGTGAGGAGTCTGTTCCCCTTTGCCCGCCTCGAGCGCCTCGATACCGATACCGCCCAAAAGAAAGGCCATATCCAATCGGTGCTGGAGCGCTTCAAGAACGGTGAGACGGATATCCTGCTGGGAACCCAGATGGTCGCCAAGGGATTGAACTTCCCCCACGTCGAACTGGTCGGAATCGTGTTGGCGGACAGCGGAATGCATATTCCCGATTTCAGGGCTCAGGAGCGGACGTTCAGCCTGCTTGTCCAGGTATCCGGCCGCGCGGGGCGATATACCGACAAAGGAAGGGTCGTCATTCAGACGTTCCATCCGACGAACCCGGCGATTGTGCACGCGCTGAGCGGAGATCTGACCTCGTTCTACGAAGGGGAGCTGACCGCCCGGAAGGAGACGAATTTTCCCCCCTATACCCGCCTGATCAACATAACGCTTCGGGGGCGAAATCGTGAGAAAGTGGCCGCTGAAGCGGAAAAGCTTGCCGCACTTTTCAGCCAGGCGACCAAGACGAAGGGACCCAGGCTGCTGGTCTCTTCCGAGTGTCCGATCGAGAAGATCGCCTCGAATTGGCGGTATCATCTTCTGATCGGCGGCGAAAGCGCCGCTCAGACCCACCATCTCGTTTCAACGGTTCTCGGCTCCTACACCCCTTCCGGCTCCGTCTATGTCGAAGTTGACATCGATCCGTTGTCTTTGATGTAGAGAAGCCTTGCTCGGAGCGAAGCGAGCGTCTTTGACGTTGACGCTCTACACGTCGCCTAGGTATTATGAAAGGACGATGTTGGATATATATACGTTGGGCGAAGAGATCCTTGCCGAGAAAGCCAAGCCCGTAAAGACATTCGACAGCACGCTCGCCCTGTTGGTCGATGCGATGTTCGAGACGATGGAAGAGGCGGACGGGGTCGGTCTGGCCGGTCCGCAAGTCGGTGTTTCCGAACGCCTGTTCGTCATCGATGTCCGAGATGGGAATCGATGGGTGTTCATCAACCCCGAAATCATCGCCACGAGCGAGGAATGCGCAACCGCCGAAGAGGGATGTCTTTCGATTCCCGGCATTTTCAGCGACGTTACCCGGGCCGCCCGGGTGACCGTGCAGGCTCAGGATGTGAAGGGCAGGCCGTTCACCGTGGAAGCGGAAGGACTCTTCGCCCGGGCGATTCAGCACGAACTCGATCACCTCAACGGAGTCCTCTTCATCGATCGCCTCGACAAGGAGGAACGCGGTCGGGCGGTACGGGCGTTCAACCGGCGAAACAGAAAGAGGAGAACTCGTGCATGAGGATTTTGTTTGCCGGCAGCAGTGAGATCGCGGTTCCCACCCTCAGGGCTATAGCGGCTCGCTTCGATGTCGGCGCGGTCTTGACGAATGAACCGAAGCCGGGCAAACGAGGCCGGACCTTGGTTCCAACCCCCGTCGAGGCCGCCGCCCGCGAACTCGGTCTTCCCGTTCTCCGATTCGACCGCCTCGGCAAAGCCGCCCGCGAGACCGTCGCCGCCTACGAATGCGACACGCTCCTGTGTTTTGCCTACGGGCGGATCTTCGGTCCGAAATTCCTGAGTCTTTTCAGTGGCGAAGCGTTGAACATCCATCCCTCGCTGTTGCCCGAGTTCAGGGGACCGACCCCGATTCAAGGCGCCATCTTGCATCAGAAAACGGAAAGCGGAATCTCTCTTCAGCGCCTTGACCTCAAGATGGACGAAGGCGACATCATGCTTACTAAACGTTTTTCCCTTTCCGGCGATGAAACCGCCGGGTCGCTCACCGAACATGTGATGGATGAAGCCGCTCTTCTCGCTGTCGAGGGGTTGAACCGCATTCAGGCGGGAACCGCCGTCTTTACTCCCCAAGCGGGGAATGTCACCTATACTCCGTTGCTCACGATGGATCATGCGCCTCTGGACTTTTCCAAGAACGCCAGATCGCTCCACGCTCAGATCCGGGCGTTGAATCCCTGGCCGAAAGCCCGATGCATCCATGAAGGGCGGAGCCTGATCATTTCCGGGGTTTGGGGGACGGTGGGCGAACTTGGATTTGAAGTGGTCGAACCGGGACGGGTGCTCGGCATCGATAAGGAAAAAGGCATCGGAATCGGGACGGGTCTGGGCATCTTGTGGGTAACAACGCTGCAGCTTGAAAAACGAAAGGAAATGGATTGGCGTTCGTTCATCAATGGAAACCGGCGTTTTATCGGTTCTCGACTGGAGTAGGTATGAAACGATTTGCCGCTCTTTTTGGCATCATGTTGCTGTCCGTTGCGTCGCTTGCCGCAGGGGAGCCGACCGTGGCATTGGTCCTCTCCGGAGGAGGTGCGCGGGGAATAGCCCATATCGCCGTCTTGGAAGCTCTCGAGGAAGCGGGGATTCCGATCGATCTGATCGTCGGTACATCGATCGGGTCGTTGATCGGAGGAATGTACAGCGTCGGCTACACCCCCAGCGAGATCCGCGAGCTTCTGTTCAATCTTGATATAATCGAGTTGTTCAGCGAGGCGGTGACCGAAAAGGGCGACACCCTCGACCATGCATTCGCTCCTGATCGGAACCACGTGTTCAATCTGCGCTTTTCCGGTTCGGCGATCGGCAAGAATCCGGCGTTGATCGGCGATCAGCGCATTTTGGAGCTTCTCGGATTCCTCTTCGCAAAATATCCGAGCCCCATCGATTTTGATGAGCTGCCGATCCCGTTCCGGGCGATTTCCGCGGATATCATCAGCGGGGACGAGATCATCCACGACTCCGGTTCTCTGGTCCGGGCTATCCGGGCGAGCATTTCGATTCCCCTTGTCTTCGCTCCGTTTCCCCTGGAGGATGGACGCCTGGCCGTTGACGGAGGGGCGGTGGACAATCTGCCGATCAACATCGCCCGGGCGCTGGGGGCGGATTATGTGATCGCCAGCGATCTCAACTTCTTCATCAACGAGGATAAAGCCAAAGCCGAAACGCTTTCGGGGGTGGTGGTGCATTCCCTTTCCTTGGTGATTCAGCGCAGCGCATCCGCCCAGCATGAAGCGGCCGATCTTCTGTTCACCAGCGATCTTCATGACATTTCCATCATGGATGCGTTCAAGCTGAAGGAGATCGATGAGCGGGGCAAAGAGGCGGTCGAGCGAAGCTTTGCTCAGCTTCAAGCGTTTCGCGATCGGCTTGAAACGGAGCGCGGACTCGTCACCTATGATCCGAAGCGGGTCGGCTCGTACGCCCAAAAGCCCGATCCGGTCATCCGCTCGGTCGCGATCGAGAATATCTCCTTGATGCCCAGGCAGCTTTTCTTCGATGAGTCGCTGTTCGACTTCATGATCGACGCTCCGTTGGACGAAAAACATGCTTCAGATCTGGCGCTCCGCCTGAGGCAGGTGCGAAAACAGCACTCCCTCGCCACCTTGAGCTATGAGATGAAGGAGGGGGGAACCCTCGGGATTCTCGCCCGAAGCTTCGGCCGGGCGGGAAACCACATCGCGATGGGCTTCGTGGCCGACATGGGGGTATCCAACACCCTCAACGATACCTACGTGTGGTATAAAGCCAACGCCTACCTCGATGCAGCGTTGATCCATGTCGGTCGAAACAACCTCTCGTATACGCTGGCAGCTTCCTTGGGCGAACTCACATCGGTCAATATCGGCTTGATCGTTTCATTGGAAAACCACTGGATCAGAGCGCTGATCGGGTACGGCTCCGGCTCGTTGACTCCTCAGGCCTCCGTGATCAACGCCGCCCGCTCCGCCCCCCTTGACCGGAGGATTCGAAGCGAGTTTTCGTACGGGTACACCATCGACAACCGAGTGTCCGTAGAGCTCGCGACCCGAGGAGATTTCATCTTCATCAATGATTCCGTCCTCGGCCAGCCCTTCATAGCCTACCCGCATGCCGAGCTTTCCTTCGTATATTCCACGCTGAAAAAAAGGTTGGCTCAGGAGGGCGTTCGAATCGAATCGTCCTTTGTCGGCGGCTACGACAGACGGTTCCTGTTCAGCGGGCGTTTTCGACTTCATCACCACATCCGACTCTCATTTTATGATACCCTCGGATACTTCGCTGAAGCCGCTCGTCTCGACGGACCGCGGGAATTGATGGAATCGTTCGGCGAAGTGGCCATCCCGGCCTACGCCCCGCACACCTTCAAGCGGGACATGATTCAAATCGGAGCCCACTATCAGCGTTACTTGTTCGATGTGTTCAGCTACCCTAGCTACGTCCGCTTCGATGTCGCCGGAGCCTGGTTCAATAAAGCGAATCCGATCGTCGAGGTGCTTCCCGCTCGGACTCGTTTCATGGACCTGGAATCGTTCGATCTTGGTTTCGGGGCGAGTTTCGGTGTTCAGACCGCCATCGGCGATCTCCTCTTCTCGCTCGGTGTTTCAATCGATGGCGCGTGGACCATCTCGGTGGGAATCTCTTGATGGCCGAGCGGTACACCACCTACAGCGGATATCTGCAGGAGCGATACGGCCGGGCGGTATATCGAATCGGAGTCGATGCCCGCTTCACCTGCCCGAATCGGGAAGGGGGCCTTGGCGGGTGCGTGTTTTGTGACGAGGTCGCTTCAAAGGCGGTCTATCAGGAAGGGGTGGGTGAAGGCGCCAAGGATCTTGAAGGACGAATACGTTCCGTCGCCGAGCAAATCGCCCGCGGCAAGGAATTCATCACCAGGCGATATGGAAGTGAACACTTCAGTCTGTATTACCAATCCCACACCAACACATACGATTCGATCGGGAACCTCAGGCGAATCTATCAAAGCGGATTGGATGAAGGACCATTCGTCGAGTTGATCGTCTCCACTCGCCCCGATTGCGTCACAAAAGAGATCGTCGAGCTTCTGGCTTCCTTTAAAGATCAGGTGCAGGCGGTCGTCGTCGAGCTCGGGCTTGAATCGAGTGATGAGCGATCGCTCGTCCGACTTGGACGAAATCATGATACCGAGTGTTATCGAAAGAGCGTCGAGCTGTTACGTTCGGCGGGAATCGGTGTTTATACACATATAATGCTAGGGCTTCCGAAAGAAGACTCTTCAACAGGAGTGAGGACCGCTCACCTTTTGAATGAAGTTGGAACGGATGCGGTGAAAATTCATGACCTTCACGTCCTGCGTGACACTGTTCTGGAGGATTGGTATGAGAGCGGCGAGGTAACCGTCGCTTCGAGCGAACGACACCTCGCTTCGATTGTCACCTTTCTTCGGAATCTGGATCCCGGGATCGTCGTGGCGCGACTGATTTGCGAAACACCGCGAACCAGACGGGTGGCACCGAGATTTCCGACTCCCAAGCAACAAATCATCACCCGGCTTTCAGCGTTGCTGGAAGAGGGGGGATATCGCCAAGGAGATTTGCTTTGACAGGGCATAAGCTGGAAATAATTATTCGCCGAATCGGTACCGTGCTGATGATATTCGTGGTATGCTGTATAGGGCATTTCTCTTTTTCCCAACGGGCAGGAAGCATATCGCTTGATTGGGTGCCTTTTGGGGATAAGGGATTGCACCTCTTAGTGTATGCAGCCTACGGGTTTACCTCCTTTCTGGCGTTTTTTCGGGCGCCTAAGGGGGAGATGGCCAAACGAAGAGATGGTTCGGTGGTCCATTTTTCAACGTGGGCATCAAAAGCGATTCTGCGGACGCTTGTCAGCGGAACGCTGTTGGGCGGCGTCATCGAACTGCTTCAACCCCTCGTGGGGCGACAGCGGGAGATGATGGATCTGGTTGCGAACGTCATGGGCCTGATCGTGGGCTTGGCGATCATCCTGCTGGTGGTCAAAACGATTGGGCGTATGCCTTGGTTTTTGATCGACAAGGAGGATG
>ENA-UPXM01002373-UPXM01002373.1-activated-sludge-metagenome-genome-assembly--contig:-NODE-2373-length-22254-cov-8.206271_pt1 | contig 22254 bp, 23 predicted proteins | sample MGYA00238178_ERZ772708 | MGnify/ENA primary metagenome ERZ772708 (study PRJEB29002, sample SAMN05720212) | activated sludge metagenome | isolation source: anaerobic digester from wastewater... | reverse complement strand
ACCATACCATTTGATTGTACCGGCAAGATTGCCGAACGTGCTCACGCTGTCATCCTGCCCTGATGTAGCCGGCATTGAAAACAACGATCCCCGCACATCGCTATTAAAATGAGGCGCCTTGTTCCAGCCAGGCAAAGAATAGGCCACATTGGAATAGTCCGAATATGTTGCTCCTTTGTATGCTCTTAGCCTGTAGCCATATATATGCCCGTTTGTTGCCGTGTTATCGCCATGTGTGTTATTGCCAAATAAAACGGTATCTATCTCTGCGTATATCCCTCCATCTGTCCTTCGCTCGATGCTTAAGCCATCATAAATAGTGGCGTTATTGATCCAATCAAGTGTGATCAGCCCATTATTGATTACCGTCACGATAAGATCCGACGGTGCTTCAACAAGACCACTTTCTGTCGTGGCGTCAGCAATATTGGAATAGCTGCTGTACCGGCCTTTGTAATATGCCCTCGCCCGGTAATAGTAGGTTGTTTCGGAATCGCAGGTTTCATCAAGGTAGCTGGCTCCGGTGGTCGTGTCGAGCTCTGCAAAAGTTATCCCGTCCCCGCTCCTTTCGATGCTTATCCACTCGGCAATGGTCGAGTTATTTATAAATGAAACTAATATTTCTGTCGCTGACTGCGTCACAGCGGTAAGTCCGGAAGGGGCGAGGATGCTCTCATAGCCGGAGTCTAAGATCGAAATCTTACCCGTGACTAAAGATTGTGTCAACCTCCCGGTAACTTTAAGCTGGCTGATCCTGCCAGTTACCTCCACCCTTGTTATCTTTCCAGTCGGCATATCTCTCTCCTCCTTTATTCTGGTGGTGTATATTCCGGGTCGTTCTCCAGGACGGCGTCCACGATGAATTTCCCCTTGCTCGGTGTAAAGACCTGGTCGGCCTCGTTGTTCAGCTTGGTCTCGAATTCATGTATTCCCACCGGGTAATCCTTCGAGTCCTCGTTTATGATCTCGTATGTTATGGTCAGCGCCTCGATGGTCCCCTCGACCGTGTCGATCTCGGTCCCGGCCTTATCGTAGATCAGAAGGTTCGCGTTATAACCTTCCAGTGAGGCCAGCCCTTCGATGGTCTCCTGGATCGTGGTGGTGTCACCCTGGTTGATGCGTATTGTCTGCTTTTCCATTGCCTGGTTCCTTTCTTTATTCTGGTGGTATTAAAACCGGTCTCTTGACCATCTGCCCTTTCTTCATTAGGAATTTCCCGGCCTTGCGGGCGTATTTCCATACGTACTCTCCCGGTTCCGGCTCCGGGGGTGCTTCCCCGACGTACTCATAGGCTCCTATGCTTGGCGGCGCCAGGAAATTTTCAAGGTCAAAGTCGTAGGTGTATCCTACGTTGTAGCCGGCTGCGATGGCCGGGGATGTTGATGCCAGGTGAAAATCCGAGCTGCTTAAAAACTCCGGATCATCGCTTATGCTGTGAGCGTCCTTGCTGTAGGCTGCCTGCCATTGAGATAGGCTTGTGTATGTGTTCCAATCGTAAGCCATGACGTCTACATCGTAAAGGTTGTAGTCAAAGGTTATCAGCGGGGATAGTGTCTGCCCGACCCTTATGGCTGTCTCCGTGGCTTTGGAAAATATGTTGTTCCGTATGTAAAAATTTGATAGGCTCACGTCTGTATCGTAACTCCATAACTGCAGATGTCGCCCTTCATTCTGGTCCATCGGCCGCTGGGCATTGCTCCATGAGTTCCCTGCGTCATAACAGGTGTTGTGCTGAAAATACACGCCATTTACGGTGCTGGCCGAGCTGGTGCTACAAAACCACTCAAAACTCCAGTAGGCTTTTTCTATTATGTTGAGTCTTGCTACAAAATTTGTCGCTGTGACGCTATTGGTTCCGGAAAATTGAGGCGTGATTGCAGCGTCGTAGATCTCGTAAAAATTGTTCCTTTCCACAAGAATGTTGCTGTAAGATCCCCAGAACTGAACGGCGTTTCCGTAGCTGCCGCCGTCATGGTCACCTCCGCCTATGTACTTAAAGCTGCAATCCCGAATGATGATATTACTGTTGCCGCCTCCGGCGCTGATGCCGTGAGCGCCCCAATATGCAAATTCGAGGCTCTCAATTATAACATAATCCTGGCCGCTCCATAGACGGACGGCGTCCTTTCCTAATGCGCATTTTATGTCGCTGTAGTAGCTCGCCGGATTGGTGGTGCTGTAGAGCGTCAGGTGCTGATTGCTCAAATCGTAGTAAAACTTACCCTGTGTGTCGAGGTCTCCGCTGCTGTATACCTTGTGCCCGATGATCGCCTCGTTATTAAATATTATATTTCCTACGCCTCCCTGTGAATTTACAAAGTAGGCATCGGCGTTTCTCCACAGGTTCGTCCCTGTGTTAACCCAATCGCTGGATGAGTTCTCTTGTTTGCTGCCGAGGATCCTTGGCTTATTGCCTTCGCCGTAGGCGCTATAAATCACGTAGCCGGAGCTGCTTCCGGATTGAGGCAGGAGGCTGACCTGCTCCTGCCATGTATCTCCTCTCTTGAATAGGACCGTGTCTCCAGGATAAAGCGTTACGGCGTTCACTTTCGCTATAGTAGCCCATGCGTTAGCATCTGATCGGCCGTCAAGGCCGTCATTGCCTCCGTTCTTCACGAAATAGGTGTGAGTGTATGTGGGTGGTGTCGTCATGTATTCGTAGCAGCCTATGCTGGGAGGGGTGTAATAGCTTATGCCGTCAAGGTCCAGCTCTACTCCTGCGCTGCTGGTTCCTGCCTCTATGCAGGGGGAGCCCTCGGTAAGGTGGAAATCTGTAGAGCTCACAAAGTTCGGGTTGCTTGTTAGTGGGGATTCTAATACTGATCCGCTCTGGGATATTGTGCCCGCTATCTGCAGGTAGTTTCCCCAGTTGCCATAGAAGCAGTTGTTTGTAATGGTTAATCCGGTAAATGAGGCGCTCTCTCCGCTTTGTATCGGAATATATATTGCCTGCTGGTCCCATCCATAAATGATGTTGTTTCGTATGAAAATGTTGGTCGCTGTGCCGTTAGCCACCCAGCGGATGCCGTTGTAGTTATAGCCGCTGCCTCCGGTGATGGTGTTGTTCTGTACGTACATGTGATCCATCGTGACGCCATAGCCTCCGTTGTTCTCCAAGAGCCAAGCGATGCCCCAGGTGTATGGATGGTCGCTGTAGCCTATGTTTTCCAGGAGGTTGCTTTCAATATAGATGTGACTAAATTCTATTGTGTGATCCACCGGTGCGCATACAGTTACGCCGTAAGGAAAGCGGTATATGTGGTTCCTTCTGACGTAGCAATGATCCCAGAATCCTTTTTCAAATGTGATTGCTGCCTGGTTGTGGGCCATGAGCGACCTGCTTATCTGGCTGCCGGAGGCGGTTGTGAAGGTGCAGTCATGAACGTCTACGGTGTAGTCGTATGAGCCTCTTGTGGAGTATCCGTCCGGTGCTGCGTTACTAAAATTCAGGTTTGCGACTCCGGTAAAGCTGCACCAGCCGATGTCGATGCCTCCCCTTAGATGAAAGTTTTCTCCATAAAAATTCCATTGGCCACCGTCGCCGTCAGGCTTAATGAACTCGCAATACCAAACGCGGACGTTATGACAAAAGCTCATATTAAAAAGGTTGCCGTTATGTCCTGCCGGCCTCTGGTTGTTTCTCATCTTCACCTCAAAAACATCGAAGTTCATTTGACCGTCGATGCGTAGGTTGCCCGGATCGTAGCTTGCATAGGTGCGATCGCTGCAGTTTGTTAAGATACATTCTATCACTTCGCTGCCGGAGGCGTACACTGCCGGTGGCGTTCTCCAGCCGTCCTGATTCCGGTAGTGAATGCCGCCCCACAAAAAATCCTTCACGGTTATGTGGGCTATGTCTACGTTGTGGCGTCGTCGTACCAGGATAGCTTTGCCTCCGGTATTTCCTCCATCGAGCGTCAGGTAGCTGATGCTCTGATTGCCGGCCGTGAGCGTTGAGCTGTATAAATAAAAGCATGCGTCCTCTGCTGTGCCGTTGTGGTAGGTGAGGTGTATGATGGTCCCTTCCATGCTTGCTCCCTGTATGCTTACTCCGGGATTGATGGTCAGCCTTCCGCTCTCGCTGTAGGAGCCGTCGGCGAGGTGGATGGTGTTGCCGTAGGTGTTCACGTAGCCCTGTGAAAGCGCATATGAAAGGGTTGCCCAGGGCGCTCCGCTGCTCCCGTTGCCGGTGCTGTTGTTTCCTGTCGGGTAGGGCGCGATGTAATAGTCGGCTCCTCGGAGAAGCGCCGGGATGTGCAGTAAAAGACAAAATATTATTTTTCTCATTTTTACCATGGATATTCTTCTGTGTATAGTTCGCTTATCTCGTCGGTTGTTATGCCCCTGTTCCAGATGCCTACCTTCCTCAGGTCACCCAAATAAAAAGAACCTGTTCCTTCTTCGTTCGATCCAAAGTGAAGGTCGCAGTTTGAATGGTAAGCTAAGCTTGAGGTATAGTTTCCTGTCGTCGGTGTCTCTCCGTTGTCCACGTAAATGCTGACCGTGGATCCGTCCCAAGTTATAACTACGTGATGCCATGTGGTTCCGGTCAGGCTGGAGGTTGTTGTGACCTGGACCATCGTTCCTGAGCCGTCTGCTATTTGCATTCTTATGTATCCTGCGGAGGTTAAAAAGACGCCATAGCCATACCAGTTTGTTGAATAATTATAATTAGACAGGATCAGCCTTGTCGCTCCTGCTCCCTCTGATCGTAGCCAAAAGCTTATAGTGATCTCATCTGTTGGTCTGCAGGCATTGCCGAACTCGACATGGTCGTTTGTTCCATCAAAGCTGTAATATCCTGAATTCAGGGCTGCTCCGTAGATTGTTCCGTCTATGTTGTTAGCGGTCGCGTCATAACAAGTGCTACCGGAGCTCTCGTCCATTTCCCACCAGGCCATTAGCCCGTTTAGTAGCGTCGAGGTCTCTGCTGCCGATCTTGATGTGGCTATGACTCCCGGCAGCAGCTGTGCGGCTGCGGTGAGGCTTAAAAAGCCTAAAAGGAAAATGATAACTGCCTTTCTCATGTCGTTATGTCTCCTACTAACAGCCATGTGTCTGTTGCTATTTTGATTAGTGTTGCGGTGCTGTATTGCTCGGTTAGCTTCAGGTCGCTCCCTGCCGAGCGTATTGTCACTCCGGAGCCTGCTTTTACGGTCACCTGCCCTGCTCCCAGCGCGATTATTGTGATGTTGGCTCCCACGGGAAAGGCGACGGAGCTGTTGGGTGGTACGGTCAGCGTGATGGAGCTGGCGTTGGTCAGCGTCACGATGCCATAGTTGTCCGTGAGCGCCAGGGTGTAGGTTGTTCCTGTCTGGCTATTAAAAGCATAGTCCAGTGTGGTTGTGTCGTTTAGCTGGGCCTGGATGTTACTCGAGGCGCCGTCCAAGTAGCTTATCTCCGTGGAGCTTACGTCGCCTATGCTCGTTGCTGCCGGGAGCGTCGCCGAGGTTGTGAAGGTGGGCGATACTGTTGGTGCTTTCGCGTTTAGGGCGCTCTGGAGATCGGTCTGGTCCGAGAGCGTGCCGGTTATGCCGCCCCATACTCCTTCGCCTTCTGAGCTGCCGCCTCCCTTAGCTCTGGCGTATGCCCGTGTTGCCAGGGTGTCTGTGGTGTTCAGCCTGGCGACTCCGGTGAAGTTGGGGTTGGCGATTGGGGCCTTCAGCTCCAGGGAGTCGTCGACGGCCGCAAAGTTGGCGTTCACCTTCGTAAAGGCGGTATAGAGGTTATCCCCTGCTCCCGCATCCGGCGCCCCTATGTTGATCTGTGTGTAGCGGTCCTTGACCGGGATGGCTTTCTTCTGGCATCCGAAGGCTGCTATCAGCAGGGCTGTGATTAAAATCGTGATTAGCTTTTTCATTTTATTCTATTTATGATTGTCTGGTCTGAGTGTATTCCTGTTGTATCTGTGTGGATGCCTGTTGTGTCTGCCGTGACCGGTGTTGGCGTCGGCGGCGGTGTGTTGCCACAGCCCTGGCATCCTGAGAGCGCTATCGTGGTTATCGCTATTAAAAAAATCTTTCTCATCATTCGTGTGTTTGGTCGACGGTTATGGTCGTCGAGTCTGTTGTTATCTCTGTTGTATCAACGGTCAGTGGTTTCAGGGCCAGGCTCTCTACCAGGTCCATCTTCCATATCCGGTGTCGGATCCTGAAAACTCCGCGTGCAAAAAGAAAGGAGCGCTGCAGGTTGCCTATCCTGTTAATGCTGTCCTGGAGGTTGCCCAGCAGGCATAGCTCTGTGGGTTCCTGGTCCATCTCCATGATGGTCATATCCAGGAATTGCCGCGACCGGTTTCCATGGGCTGCCTGCTCATTAGCTATGATCTGCAACAGCGGCAGGTTGTCGTAAAAGCCGCGGCGGTTCCAGAGGGTTGTGGGGGTGAGCCCTACGGTCTCCTGATGTGTGGCCACGGTTCCCTGCAGGTTGCCGCTCAGGTTGGTGATGGTCGTGTCGCCGGTGAACTCTTCCCCTTCTTCATTGTGGGTAAATATCAAAGTGTTTAGGTATGCTATGACTGAAACCGGGTAGTAATCGATCGCGTAGACAAATTTCCAGTTTATGGCTGTTGTCTGGAGGCTGGTTACAAAGTCGATCTGGCGCGTTACGCCGTTGCAGGTTATGCCAGCTGACCCGCTGCTTCCTGAGAGGGTGATGATATCCCGGCGTCGCTCCTGTCCCACAGATGCCAGGGCGCCTCTAAACTGCTCCAGGACGTTGTCGATGTTGCAATCGGTGACGTCGCCCAGGATAAAGTCCTCTTTCTGCTCCTCTCCGTTGACGAGGTTGGTGGCGGTGTATTCCTGCTTTATGAATTCTTCAACCTTGACCTCTATCCTTTCGTAGGCGTAGCGGCTGGTAAGCGTGCTCTGCTTCCGGGAGCGCGGGTCGTTAGTCATGACGGCGCTGGTACGCAGTTTCTGGATCTCTGCCGAGGTAACGTAAAACTTGATATTTTTCAGTACCGGGTATATGCGGCGGCTGGTCATGATGGGCAGCAGCTTGATGGTTATCTCGCCATCTTCCGGGATTCCTGTCACGGCCTGCTTAAAGGTGCGCCAGGTGGAGAATCCTATAAAGAGCGCTTTTTCGCCAAGCCGGATCACGTCCGGCTCGTCTTTCCAGAGCAGGTCCTTCAGGTTGGCCGGCCTGGGAACCCACGGGTGCGTCAGGTAGTAATTCCAATCCGGGTTAGTCAGGTAGTGGGATCCCTGCTTTATCTCTATGTTGAGCTCGGCGTAGCCTGTCAGGTCGATTGGTCCGGTGTTAAAATAGCCGTATTCAAATTCCACGATGACCTTGTCTTTCTCCGAACTGACGGCGGCTGTGGCTATGGTCTGGGAGAGGCTGAAGGGTGCAAAGGGTATCGGGTTGGTCCCCGTTATGATGACGCCGTCGCGCTCCTCTGTGACGTAGTTGCACAGTGGCTCTGCAAAGCTTCCCCCGGCGCGGGTCCATCCTTCCCATTCCTCACCGTCGAACTGCTCGGCCTTCATCTCGCCTCCGGTGAGCCAGTTGTCCTTGTTGCCATAGTCCTGGGTGAGCGTCACCTTCCGGGTCGCCTGCTGGATCCCTACGATGCTGCCTGGCATCTGGCGGTAGGGGCTGATGCTTCCGGGACGGTTGATGTATTGCGCTGGCTCCAGCTCTATGGCTGCCTTGGTCGTCGGGGAGGTGAAGTGGCGGCCGTAGATTGTGTCGTTTTTTATCTCAAAGGGTCGGTAGATACAGAATACTCCTGTGGTGTCCTGCTTTATGCAGGCGTTCTTCGTTCTGAGCAGGTGTTTCAAAACCTCGTAGCAGTTGAGTGCCTTGCTTGTAAAAACGGTGGTGTCTATCGATGTCTGGTCCCAGGGGCTGTCGCCGGTGTCGCTCTCCATTGTCACCTCGTAGAGGTTGTCGTATTCCTTAAACTCCGCGTGGCCTATCTTCCCTAAAATATCCAGGACGATGGCCGCTGCTGTCTTGCGCCCGGTGTAGGGGACGCCGTCGCTCTCCTCGTAGGGTATATTCTTGAGCAGCGTCAGGCCGTCTGTGCAGGTTATCCTGCTGACGTAGGGAACCGGTCCGTAAGCCTCCTCGTATTGCCGTGGATCGATAAAGCCCTTCCAGTAGAGCACGTCGTCCTGGTAGAGCTCTATGGCGTGGTGCATGTCTCCTTCGCTGTAAAGATCTGCAAGCGCAAACATGGAGCGGCACAGGACAAAGAGCTGGAGGCGGCTGCTCTTTATGGGATCCTTGATGCGGTCGCTCTCGTTAAGGTGCTCCAGCTGTCCTGGCTCCTCTGTTGCGGCCTCCAGAATATCAAATTCTTCCGTGTAGGCGTTATTTGTGTCGTTGTCGTAGCTGCACATGGCTCCGGAGGTCGCGGCGGCCCATGATTCCTGGTTGGTGATCTCCGGTATGGGATCTCCGTTGCGATACTGCGTTTCGCAGCTGTTCTCTGCCATCCAGACCTGGTCACCGATCTTTACGGTCAGGTATTGCTTCCCGTCATTGCCGGTCATAATCCCCGGATCTGTCGAGTCGTCTTTTATCAGCCGTATGCTGCCTCCTGTTGTTATCGAGCTGACGCTTCCTGCGGTTGCGTCATTGGAAAATGCCGACAGGCCCAGGTAGTAGTAGTTTAATCCTGCCAGCGTGGATGTCAGCAGGTGGAGCGTGGCATCCAGTTTGGCGTATATTCCGTTGTAATCCCTGCGTCCTGCTCCGCGAGCGGTAAAGCCGGAGCTATTCGTGTTGCCGGGATCCGATAGCCAATGATCCGTCCCCACCTCTTTCAGCTGTGCTCCTGCTCCGGTAGCGCCTCCGAGCTCCGTCATCAGCGTCTGTATCTCTGTTTCCGTGGGGACATGCCATCCGGCCGGTGCAAAGTAGCGGGGATCCTGGGCGACGTATCCGTTATAAAGGCTTCCGTAGTTGTTTTCAAAAAGAATTGTAAAGGCGTCGCTCCAATTGTTATTGTAGGCGCACATGGCTCCGGAGGTGGCTGCTGCCCAGGTGGCGTCGTCGGTTATTATCGGAATGGGGGATCCGTCTGTGAAGCGCGTTTCACAAAGGTCCGCTGCCATCCATTCCTGGCCTCCGATCACCTTGCTGGGGTATGCCTTCCCGTCATTGCCTATGTACATTCCGGTGTAGCCATGCCCTCCGGAGGGGGTATCCCTGACGAGCCTTATGCTGCATCCGGATGGCTTGCTTGCTGAGAGTTCTCCTGTGTTAGGGTGGAGAATCGCGTTATCGTATTTTAAATTCCGGACCACTCCGTTATCTGGCAGGATCGATTGGTCGCTTGTCCAGAACCAGCAGCTCTGGAGCCTGAGCATAAAGGTTCCGTCTGTCCCAAGCCGGTAGCCGTTGCCTCTGCCATTGAATCCCACCTCATTGGTGGCTCCGGTGTTCGGCTCGTCCCACCATTCGGTACCTGTCTCCTTGAGCTTGCCTCCTGCCACCAGGACGCCTCCGAGGTAGGTTGCCAGGGTGTCCCATTCCGCTGCTGTGGGTACATGCCAGCCCGGAGCCGCTATGGCGTGGTTGACCTCGGCGGCGACGTACCAATTGTAAAGGGGTGCATAGTTCACGGTTATTCGCGAGGTGAATCCCTGTTTTTTGACCTTGGCCCTCCATAGGACGCTGTGGCGGTCCCGGAATCTTATTTCATATTGCGTTGCCCATGCCATCAGTATTCGTCCTCCATCCTTCGTCCAAGTAATCCTATGGCGCGGCCCTGTATGTCGCCGGTCACCTTTACGTTGATGCTGCGGCTCAGGCTCCTGCTCTCATGGGCTGTCAGAACGGTCTCGCCGCTCGATAGCAATGCGGGGTAGGTGTCGCCTGGGTATCCTGGCGGCACGGTTCCTCCGGAGGCCATCTTTATGAATCCCATGCTGCTGAGGGCGCCCTTGAGCACGATCCCGCCTCTGGCGCCTCCTCCTGTGATGGCATTCAGGATGGTCAGCACGGCCATCCTGGCCAGCAGCTCTGCCACCAGGCGTTTGAGTCCGGTGATGATCGACTCTATCATGTTTTTAAAGCCGTCCTCTGTTGAAGTGAATAGTACGTCAAAGCTCTGGGAGAGGATCCCTACGGCGGCGCTCTGCTCCATGAGGCTCTGGTTCATTTCATCGATGAGGTTGGCCTGTATCTGTATGTCGTCAGCCTTCTGGCCTCCGTATCCCTGCAGGCCCGGCAGGCTGGGGATGCCTCCGGACAAGGCTCCTATCAGCGGGGATCGGGCTTTGCCTGTAGGCTCTGTTCTTTTTATGGTTTCGTCGAGGGTTGTCAGCTTCTCTATCAGCTTCTCTGTGTCTTTTATCTGCAGCAGGATCTCGGTTCTTCTGGCCTGGTCCGAGACCAGGGTTTCTTCAATGGATGTTTTCAGCAGGTCCAATTCTGCCCTTAAGTCCTTTATTGTTTTGGCCTGTTTTTTTACTGCCAGCGGCCCTCCTTCCGACTCGCCTCCGCTGTACATGCTTGTCGACTCCAGCATCTTCTTGTAGCGGTAGCTCTCGACGTTCTTCTTTGTTGGGGATTTCAATCCAAAGAGCGGGATGTCTGGGTCGGCCCATACCTCAAATATGCGTGCTGCTTCCTCAATCAGCTTTCCTATCCCGGAGCTTATAAGCCAGCTGCCCATCTGTGTCTTGAGGTTCTCCCAGGCGGCTCCTATCTGGGATACCTGGCTGGCTGTCGTATCGGCCACGTCGCCCATGCCGCCGAGTTCCCTTTTGATGATGTTACCGGCTGCTATGCCGAAGTCTCCGGTTTTCTTTATCTCCTGCTGCAGCTCCACGACTGAGATGCCGAGGTTGTCCATCACCAGTACGCTCTTGCGTCCTATCCCGGTGATGATGCTGTCCACGAGGTAATCCACGGATTCGCCGGTCTGGAGAGCCCTTTTGGTGGCAAACTCAAAATATGTTGCCAGTTGCGAAAGCGGTATTTTAAAGTTCTTTGCCTGCACGGCCTTCTGCATCAGCTGCAGGTCCGTTACCGTGCCGCGGGTTGCCGTGCGCAGGTCCGAGAGCATGCCTGGCTGGTTCAATCTCTCAAAGGCCGCCCTTACTCCTTCGGTTTTGGCTGCCAGGCCGATGATGTTTTCTGTGAAGGCTTTAAGGGCCGAAAGGGCAAAGGCCCCGGCGATGGCTGCTCCGATCTTCTTTATGGCGCCGCCAAAGGCTGAGGCTTTCTTTCCTGCGTCATCCAGGCCCCGGTCAAATTTCGTTTTGTCGAGGCCCAGGATTGCTTTCAGCTGTCCTATAATCTTCATGTCAGTTCTTCTTTATGTCCGGCCATTTCTTTATCAAATCTTCGGCTGTCTCCTGCGTCCATTGTGGGTATTCTTTTTTCTTCTCATCAAAAGGCAGGCGCACGATCTGCTGCGGGGAGAGGTCCCTTTTGCGTGATGGCTGGGTGTTGTTTATCATCATCGCCAGGAATCTTGTTTGCTCCCATGCCCGGTCTACCCTGCGGTTGTAGTGCATCTGCATCAGGTATGTTTTAAATGGCGGCAGGCTCCAGAATTCCTTTTCGTTCAGCCCCAACTCTGCAAAGGCCATGTCGTAGATGTCGGCAAGTGTCAGGTCTGGTCTTTTTTTTTTCCTTCCGGCGCCACCTGGAGCCAGTCCGGAAATCTGGCATAGCTCAGTGCTCTGTTAAGGGTGAGGCCGTCTGCCTGGCTTGCCCTCATTAAGGCTGTGGCTATGTCGTCCGGTGCAAAAAAGACCTTCTTGCGGCGTTTAATCAGATGCCATGCGGCGGCTCCGTAGGCCAGGAGGTTCTTTTGTGTCTCCAGGGGTAGCTTTGCAAATTCTTCCGGCGTGGCCGCGGCGATGTCGTAAGCTATAAGCCATGCCTTCCATTCGTAGCTGAATCCTACCCTGATCTTCCAGGGGACACCCCGGAATTTAAGCCGTAGTTCTGCCTGCCATTTCTCCATAGCTCCCTATGATGCTCCTACCGTATCCTTGCTGGGTTCCCCGCTGACGATGCAGTCGACGGTGTAATCCGACAGGTCGGTATATTCGGCGCCCTGGTGTACCCTGCGCACATAGGCTGTTGCCTGGTAGTAGGTGTCTCCGCTCTCTGTACCTCCCCATTTCGCTGTAAAGGATGTCCCTCCCCTTAAAAGATCAAAGACGTCGTCAAAGGTGCTGTTGCCGCCTGCTGTCGGGTCGTAGAGCCCGCTGACGCTGAATTCCATCCCTTTGAACATGGGGACGTATTCCTTGTACTGGTTGGTCGATTCCCCGGTTGTTGCTTCTGCCATGTCGGCTTCTGCATCCATGCTATGGCTGCGGTAGCCCACGAGCGTCTTGTTATCGAACTGGAGGACGATCTTGTACCCTGGTATTTTCATCTCTTTAAAAATTAAGTTGTTATTGGTAGCTGTCTGCTGTTAAAATTATCACGTAGAGCGGTACGGTTGTTCCGCTCGCGTCGTAGTCTATTGTTCTGGCCGATGCGCTGACGGGTATTAAAACCGTGTCTGCTTTGTATAGCAGGCTCTGGTTCGCCTTGAGCTGAAAGCTAAAGGTGCTCCCGAATAGCGGATATGGGTTGCTGGCTCCCTGGCTGATGGTGCAGGTTGCTCCTGCGCTGTCCGGCAGCAGGAATTTCGCCGCGACGACCACGTCTCCTGTCAGGTTCAGGCTTTCGCCGAGGGTGTTGGTCAGGTCGGTCAGGTCTATGGTTCCATCTCCGGTGAGCGCCTTCGCGTAGACGTTGTCGGCGTCAAAGCGCGCGGAGCCTGGGGTGTAGTTGACTACCTCGTTCAGTCCGTTGAGCTCTATAAAGGCGGAGGTCGTTGGGGTGACGAGGTTCTCTGTGACGCTCAGGCTGCTGTTCAGCCGGGCGTTGCGGACGTCGGTTAATGCCATCGCCATGACGGCTGCGGCGATTAAAATAGGGATGACAAATCTTGCTTTTTTCATTGTTTCTGTTCTATAAAGTGTAACATTCTTAGTTTCCGTATTATGTTGTAGCTCGTATCTGTGAGCTCTGTGTCGTGTTCCATGTCCTCAAATTGCGCGGTGAGGCAGTTGAAATCGTCCATGATGATCGCCTCCGGGTCTCCGGTCAGCTCCAGGAGCTGTTCCATGATGCCGTTGGGTATGGTCTCGTCTCCTTCCGTTGTGGCCTGCATGGAGACTATCTGGAAGGTCACGGTGGCCTGGTAGAGCACCTTGTCTCCGGTGTTGTAGGGGATGAGGCTCTCCAGGTAAACCAGAACGTACTTGTTGCTCCTTCGCGGTATCCTGGTCCCCAGGGGGACGGTTTCGCCTTCGCTGATGATCCTGCCCTTAAGGAGCTGGACGTATGCTTTTATCAGTTGCTCGGTTGGGTCTCTGTGCTTCATGTCAGCGCTCTTTTTAATATTTCCTCAAGACGCTGGCAGGCGTATTTCCATGCCGGGAACATGAAAGGGTGGGGGTGCGTGCCGGGATGCCTCACCTCGCGTCCGTAGGTCACGTAGCCCATCTGCCAGGAGGTGCTTTTCTTGTTCACGTTCCATCCCGGCGGCGCTCCGCGGCGCGGTCCTGCCAGTATTTTCTTGTTCTTTACCCGGATGATGTGCGGCCGGGTCCCTTCCTCAAATGCCTGGCTGTAGTTGGCTCCGGAGGTGACCTCTCCTGTCAGCCCTGCCGAGGTTATCCGTTTGGTTATGTGGCTGACGAGGTAGCCTCGTCGGACGCGGGAGGAGCTGGTAAAATTGCGGACCTTTAGCTTGGCCATCTTCTCCAGGGTGAGCGTTGCTTCCAGGATGGCCCTTTTAAAGTCGATGCCGCTGCGGCGCCTGAAGGCTTTCATGTCGATCTTAAACTGATAGTCGTCTATACGCATGGTCATCATCTGCCGTCCCTCCCTATGTCTATTTTTATCCTTTCACCTTCGCTGATGATCGACAGGATCTGGTAGGCGTTTCCCCTGTAGAGGATGCGGCAGTCTGCCGTGACCTCCTGGGTTGTCCGCTCGCGGATCTCGACCTCGTAACTCTCCACGTACTCGAGCTTGGCATATTCCATTCGCTTGACTCCGCGGGTGGGGACCACGGAGGCCCAGCTGGTAAAAAGGTCGGTGTAGCTGTCTCTCCAGCCTCCGATCTCGTTTTCCGCCTGGGTGGATATCTGAATGGTTACCTTGCTGTTGTACCTGGTTGTCCTCATATCAGCCTCGTCTTGTGGGTGTGGAGGATCTTCTCCACGGATCCCATGAATTTCAGTTCATAGAAGTCATCCCGGTTGTCATACCAGCGGAGGATCTGCATCAGCATGGCATGCTTCAAATCTTCCGGGAGAGTCTCCGTGTTGGCGTGTCCATAGCCGGCTTTGAAGGTTACCAGAAGGTTGGTGTAGCCCGGGGCGCTGATCTCAATTTGGTAGAGTCCCTTTTTGTAATAGTCGCTGTTGAGCGTCAGCTCGGTTTTGGTCCCGAGGTAATCTATGGTCTCCACCTTGTCCACGGAGATCACCGGGGCGACGGGGAGGATAAAGGGCGACTCGCTTCTGCGAAAAAAAGCCTCATAGGTCCTGGGTGCGAAGGAGAGCCCTGTGCGCCTCTCAAAATGGGTGCGGACGCTGCTTATCATCTGCTGGACGAGCAGCAGCTCCGGTCCGTCGTCCTGGTCCTCAAGTTTGATGAACTGGCAGACCTCGTCGGTTGCCAGGATCTCAGCCGCTATGTCCGTTGATATCCTTAAGTCCATTTCTGCTGGTTATTTCTGCGGTTTTGCTACTTTGATGTTGGCCTGGGTGATGTTCGCCGGCCTGGGCTGTGGCTTCTGTGCCGGCTTGACCTTCGTCTCGGCCTGTAGTTTCTCCTCTTTGGTCTCGGATTGCAGCTTCTCCTCTTTCTTCTGTGGCGGCGCCTCTTTCAGCAGCCCGGCCTTGCGGAGCCCTTCCACCTCCATCGGGAGGACCTCGATCTGCTTTCCTGTCTTGAGCGTTGCTTTTACTTTCTTTGTCATACTGTGATTTTTAAAAGAGGGGAGGGTGCTCTCTCCCCTCTGGTTGAACATTGGTCTATCGTTGCCAGACTTTCCATTGCACCTTTGATACCGTCAGCTTGTCTGCTGCCGCGACGGTTCCGTCGCTGGCAAGGACTACCCTGAAATAGCGGTAAAATGGCGGTGTCGATGCGGCCTGGACGGTGTCGATGCGCACGTCCGGCATATAAAGCGAGATCTTCCCTGTTGCGAATGTCCGGGCGGTGGAATCTACGAGGGAGGTGTAGGCGTCATCCTCAAAAACCTTTCCCTGGAGCCTCACCTCATAGTCGTCGGTCGTCCCCGTGCGTGTTGCTGCCACATGGACGGCTATGGCGACCGGGGTGTTCTTGTTAACCAGGATCTCGTATATTACGCTATCCTGACCTGTTCCGACGGTGTCGGCTGCGATGGCTGCTTTCTCATAGAAAAACTGAGCGCCCTTGAGCGTCCTGCTGTCAGCGATCCTTGCGGTTACCTGCCCGAAGGCCGAAACGGCAAAGACAAAACCTATTAAAATGGCTATTATCTTCTTCATGTCTGGCCTCCTTTCTATGATCCTTCAATTGATGCTATGAGTGCTTTCCCTGCTGCAAACGTCCCGCCTACGAAAGCGTAAGCGTCGGGAGTAGTCACCTTCAGTCCGGCGATCCTCATGGATGCCAGCACTAAAACCAGATCGTTAAGGACGTCATTCTCGTTCTCATAGTGGAAGGTGACGCTCATGGCTCTTTTCACGTATGCCTTGGCCCTGGAGAAATCGCCGACGATGAACTGGCCGGCTGCCAGGTCCAGGCTCTCTACGATCCTGACTCCTTTAAAAAGGTCACCGTTGGGTGAGAGGAGTGGGTGGTGGACGTAGCTGTAGTTGGCGTTTTTCAGCAATCTCATGTTGATGCTGTCGCCGGGGTTCAGGACGAGCAGGTTCGGCAGGTAGCCTTTTTTCTCTGTGTCGGAGGTGTTGCCGTTCATGACCTGGAGGATGGCTGCTGCCAGCACGTCTCCTTCGTTGGGTTCTGCCACCTTGGCGAAGTTGGCAGGGCAGGCGAATGCCTTGTAGTACTCGTCGATGCCCTTGAGGTGGGTTCCCAGCCCGGATCCGGAGAGAATCTCTGCTTCCCGCTCGCGGGGGATGCCATTCTGCATCAGGTCCTGGATCTCGGAGGTGATGTACTCAAAGTCTTCCAGCGCTGAGCGGGAGACCTTGGTATAGTCCTTGATCATCTTGATGTCCATGCTCTGCTTGGTCCAGGTCTTAGCGGATCCTGCAGCGGGGGCAGCCTGTTCCGTGACCATCTCTGCCGAGTCGGTCCGGGTCGTTTCTTCCCACCATGAGATGCTGTCGCGTCCCTGGCCTATGGTTCCCTTGGCGACGGCATCCCATAGCGGGGTTGGCCTCCAGGGTGCGGAGCTAACTCCGATGTCGGTCTGTGTTTCGATCGTGCCGGAGTTGATGTCGTCGGTGTCAATGTTGGCGGCCTTGACATCAAAGTTGAGCAGGCCCCTCTTGATGCCGTCCGTGGTGATGTTCTTACGGAAGTCGTCACTTTTGACCTTTCCGAATAACTGGGCCTTGAGGCCCGGTGTGGTTCCTTTCTGATATTCTCCGAGCTGCTTGAGCTGGGTGGATATCTCGTCGAGCTGTTCCTGCTGCTTGACCATCAGCTCCGGCATAACCGGTTTGCCGTCCTTGTCAATGAGCCCATCCAGCTTGGCGGTGATGCTGTCGTATTTCGTTTCCAGCGCTGAGAGGTCTGCTTTCTCTCCGATGGCCTTCTTGAGGGCATCTATGGATTGATTGATCTCGCCAGCGAGCTGTTCGACAGTTTTTTCGTTCTTTTCCATCTGTCTTGTCGTTAAAAATTAAGATTCATTAAAAAATATTTCACGCGGTCTGCTTCGAGTGCTGACGGGTCCTTTTCGGGAGTGTCCTGCGGGTCGTCGCTTTCCAGTAGTCTCTTTAGCTTGTTGTATGTTTCTTCTATCAGCCGGCCTTTCTCGTCGCTGTAGTTGCCTTCGCGCATCATCAGCTCCAGGTCGCTGAGGCTCTTGATGTCGATGAGCGGTGTCTGCTGGTTGGCGCCCCAGCCGTAGAGGGTGCTGTATTCCATTACCAGCTTCCATTCCGATACCTTGCGGACGGTGCGGTCCTTGTCCCTTTCTTCCTCAAATTTGACCGGCATTACCCTAACGGAATGCTGGAGCGTCTTGCCATGCTCTGCAAATAATTTGTAATCTTCGAAAACATCCTTCCCCAGCTGTTTTCGTATGTTGAGCTGGGAGACGGCTACAGCGCCAAAGTCGTCCTCGTATAGCTTGATGGGGACGCCGAGGAGCTTGTCGCGCTCGTGATTGAGCCAGTGCTGGATGGTGTGGCCGTTGTTCTTAAAGGTCCGTTTAAAGGATCCCGGCAGGGAGATGTCGCCGTCGCTGTCCTCATTTCCAAAGGCGTTGATGTAAATGGTGACGACTCCTTTGCTCTCGTCGAGGTCCTTCACCTGGTGCTCAAAACTCTTAAAAATTGATTTCATCTTTTTTTCATTTTAATTCCTGGTAAATTCCGCAGAGGCAGTTGATCGTATTCCAGGCGCTGCCTTTGGGGTCGCCTGGGTATTGGAGGTGTTCGCCTCCTATCTCAAAGTCGTCATAGAGATCCACCTTCTGGCCGTCGGCTGCTTTGTGCGGATCGCGGCTGTCTTTCACGAAGGCGCTCATCCATACTTTGTTCATCTCTACGCCGAGGCTCTTAGTCCCCTCCAGGCTTCCCCAATTGGCAGCCCTGTTGACCTCGGTCCGGACGATGCGTTCGGTCCGGTAGTATTTCATCTCATGCCATGCGCTCTGGATCCGGTCCCTAAGCATGGTCTGGGCCTGGCCTCCACCCATGCCGCTGTCGAGGATCTCCGGGGTGAGCTCTGTGAGCAGCTGCCGGATCAGCTCTTTCGAGGTGTCGCCTACGGCGGTGATGGTCATCCCGGCGTGCTTCTCCAAATAAATGAGTGCTTCCCGGGTGATAAGATCTTCAAAGATATCATCGTCGTCGGCCTTCTGGGATTTCTTCCATTGTCTCCTCTTGCGCATGGCAAACGGCACGGCGACGGTCAGGTATAGTCTCTGGTAGGCATCCTGGATGGGCTGGTTGTCCAGCGGGGGGACCTCAATATCTCTTATATCGCTGGTCTCCATGATCTTAACGTACAAAGGCTGTATCTGGCTCTCCAGAGCCTGGTTAAAAACCGGGCGCATCCGGTATCTAAATACCGATTTTGCATGATTCTCTATTTTCCACAGCCTCCTCCGGTCCATTGTCAAAAGTCAATTAGTTTAGTTTCGCGTATAAGTCTTTTTGCCGTGTATTCGGTAGTGTTACCCTGTATGCTGTCGGCAGCCTTCTTCAGCTGTCGCTCCAGCAGTTCAATCACCTGTTGCCGGGTGAATGTCTCCGGCTGTGTCTTTGGTTTTGCCGTTCTGCTCATAATTTGTCAGGTATTTGGTTTCGTTCATAAAATTTGTTCCCGTTGGCTATTCCCAGGTCCTCTGCCAGCCCGGCAGGTACCCTCGATATATCAGTGTAGCGTATCTGCATCTCTGGCAGCCCTGTAGGCTCCTCTCCCATAAATTCGAGGTATTGGTCTCCGGTGATGATGCCGTCGACGAACATCTGACTTACCCATTTAACTTTTTCTGCCTTGTTCTCCTGCAGGCATTCGACCTCGCTGTAATCCGGTTTCAGCCAGTAGTCGCCGTATGCCTTCAGGATCTTGTCAAAGCCGGCGCAAAACTGGAGCACATCCGGTATTAACCTGTTGGTGTACATGGCCTTTTCGGCCTGGAGCTGGTTGTTGTATGTTGAGCCCTTGGTGTCGTTAAAGAGCTGGCTGGGGACCTGGAGGATGTTACAAAACACCCTGAGTCCGTGTTCGGCCGTGTTGATGACGTCCATCTCCCGGAGGTTGTCGTAGCCTATTTTGGTGTAGTTCATTTTTCCCAGGGTAAAGATGGGAATGGCGACGTTGTCTACTCCGGTGTATTTGGTCCGGTAGCGCTCACGAAATTTGGCCTCTTGCTCCTCGGTTGTGTCGGTGGCATACTCGTCCTCTTTTGAAAGGATACCTGGGGGATGGCCGAATTGGTACATTTTGGCTGTCATCTGGTCTCCGGCGTTCTGTGCCGCGATGATGTTGGCGGCTACCTTTACCGGGGACATGCCCATGAAGTTCTGCCCTCCGGCGTAGTTGAGGGTGGGAGCAAAGCGCTCATGCCATACGTCGGTTGGATCTATGCGGTAGGTCTGGTTAAGGTCCAGGGTGTAGGCTCCTATCGGCTGGCGCCATCCGGCGCTCTTGATGGTCACGTCCTGGGTGGGCATGATGATCATGCCGTCGCGGGTGAGCTTCCCCTTGTTGAGTCCGGCGCTCAGGCGGGGGGCGTAGACGATGCCGTTGCCGGTGATGTAATGGCTGACGGCCCAGTGGCGGCAAAATTCAAAAAAACTCTGGTAGTAGTTCGTCTGCTCCCGGAGGCGGTCCACCTCCTTGTCCTCTACCTCATCCCATCCCTTGGGGGTCTTGCGCATCAGCTTGGCCTCGTCCAGGAGCCTGGCAAACATCGAGGCGAGCTTCGTCACGATGGCAAAGACGTCAGGGTTTCCTTCGTAGCCCTGGTCGATGTAATCCTGCATCCTGCTGTCCTTGCTCAGGGCCATGCTGGGGGAGAGGAATTCGTAAAGCGCCCGGTAGAGCTGGTTCTGCTCGGTGACCTTGATCTCCATCTGTGATATGAGCGCCTTCTGCTGCTCGATGACCTGGAGGCTGGTCTCGGCTATTCTTTTGTATCTGCTGTTGAATATCAGGCCCATACGTTGGTGTTTATCTTTTGTTTCGTCCACATAAAAAAGTACCTTCCGGCGTCGATCAAATGGTTAAAGGCGTCTATCGGGATCCCGGCCTTCGTGTCGGACCAGATGTAGTTGTTGATCTCTTTCTGCAGGTTGTAGCTCGTCTCGGTTATCACCAGCTCGTAGCCCTGCATTTTCTTCAGCCATTCGCTGACAGTTCCGTCTTTCTTGACCGGCATCACATTCAGCCCCAGGCGTGCCGGCCCGTCCTTCTTGCGGAGGTCCGTTATGGTCCTGGGGTCGGCGCAGTCGGCAATGATGAGGCTGGTTGCGCTGGGGACGGCCCTCAGAACGGCCTTTCTCAGGTCGTCGGTCGACTGGCCTGTGTTGTAAAAGCATTCATCCATGTAGATCTTCCTGCGTCGCTCATCGACGGCCACCCTGACCATCGCGTCCGGATCCGGGTGGTAGCCGAAATCCAGGCCGAAGCCGTAGGGGAGGGTGCTGTCAAATTCTCCTACGGTCCAGTTGGTAAAGATCTGGCCCTCCAGGATGCCTATCTCTCCTTCGCCGTAAACGCGCACCCAATTCTCAAAGCCTGGCTTGTCGTATTTGTTCAGTATCTTCTGGCGCTCGATGTCGCTCAGGTAGGTGTTATCTCGCCAGGTGCTGTGGATGTAGGCGTGCGGGAAGTTCGGGATGACCTCCGTGTGCACCCAGAATTCCGCTGTCGGGTTGAAGTCCATGATGGTGCATTTCCGGGTGCGGGTGTGCATCTGATCAAAAATGTCGTAGGTGATCTTCTTGTTCGCCTCGTTTATGTAGAGGATATCCCGGCGCGGTCCGTGTACCTTCGCCAGGTTCCCTTCGATGCCAAAGAATTCTATTGTGCTCCGGCCCAGGCGGTAGGTGTACTCGCTCTTGTTGCAAATGTCGCCGGGGTTGTATCCCATGTCCAGGAGGATCCTGTCAAAGTCGCGGATGGCTCCCATCTTCAGGTGCGGCAGGGCGTAGCTCACCACGGAGGTAACCAGCGGCTCCTCTGCCTGCCTGGCGATGAATGCCAGGAGCTGGAGGATGGACCAGGTCTTGCTGCTCCCGGTGCTGCCCTGGTTGATGATGAGGTTCTCGCCTGCAGTGTAGGCGTCCAGGTTCTTGAAAAATATGTCAGTTAGCCGTAGGTCCATTACTTAAAAATTTCTCCAGCTTGTCGGCATTCTCCTTCGAGCTGACGATGATGTTTGTTGGCGCCGGTATCCCGGTGTGCTTTGTTTCGCTGCTTTCTGTCAATCCCAGATCCCTGGCAATGATGTTGGCGTTGAGAAATCCGGCTGCCGCACCTTCAAACTTTTGCCGGTTAATTATCTCCTTCACGTGCGTAATAACCTCGGAAAAGCCTTTGCTTAGTTCGTCCCTTTTCCCCTTTAGTCCATCTTCGAAGTCATTGAAATACACCTTATTAACGTGTAAATAACAAGTAAGGCCCTCTATTGTGAAGGCCCTCATTTTTGGCAACTCAATTCTTTCAAGTCCGTTTTTTGTATTTCTGAAGTCAACCTCTATCAAAGGATTGTCAATGCACCACTGGAAATATTCATAAGCAGCTTCGAGTAGTAGTTCCGGCGTGGCAAAAATCCTATCCCTTCCATGTTTTGATCGTAGTTTCCAGAACTGATTTCCAACCGGAGCTCCTATTAACTCTCTGCTTTTCCAGAATTGATTTCCTTTGGGTGCTGCCATGATATTTATAATTTCGGATAAAAAGGTCTTTTATTCTTTATATGGCCATTCCCCTTGATTTAATGCTGTTCTGCTCACAATAAAATAAATTAAGACCTTAATATCTTAAATATCTCTCCTTCGGTTTCTATCCCTGCATTCTTCTCTATCCAGGGCTAATTACCCATAAGGCAATTCAGACAAAAGCAACGACCGTTCCCTGTGCCGGATGAATGTTCAAAATGATTATGCAGGTCATGGCTATAAACCGTAAATTCACCACACTTTTCATTCATATTGCTTATTGTCATCTCTGTTTTTTTTGTTTTCGATGCAATCAAAACGGGAAGAACTGTGTCAAAACTCCCTTTTCACATTCGTCTGTCAAATTTAACTAACACAAATCCAGCCTCTTGGCGTTTTCTGCTCGCCATTTCTCGTATTTTGTAGTTTAAACTAATTTTTTCATCGCTGGGTGGTTTGTCTAAAAAAGTTCTGAACTGTACTGTTGAAAACCCCCTATCCCCCCTACCCCCCTTTCCCCCATTTTCAATGACAAAAGGCTCCCGGTGGAGGGAGCCTTCTCTGACCTTCTCAAATTCTCAGTGTCTCATCATAGGCAGAAAGTTTTGGGTGAACTACCCACAAACTGAAGATTTGTGGGCTTCTTGGGCTGAGTGAGTAACCCCACTCATATCTCCACAAGCGTGAATTT
>ENA-UPXM01002366-UPXM01002366.1-activated-sludge-metagenome-genome-assembly--contig:-NODE-2366-length-22289-cov-7.144463_pt1 | contig 22289 bp, 7 predicted proteins | sample MGYA00238178_ERZ772708 | MGnify/ENA primary metagenome ERZ772708 (study PRJEB29002, sample SAMN05720212) | activated sludge metagenome | isolation source: anaerobic digester from wastewater... | reverse complement strand
AAACTGCAACGAAGAGATAAAACGCAAAAAAGAACAAACAATCGTAAGCCTGAACATGCAACTTGGCAGGATCTGTAGTTGGGCAGGGTCAGGATCAGGCCCAGGATCAGGGCCAGAGCCGGGGCCAGGCAAACGGGGACAAGAACAGGGGGCTTTTGAGGGCTGGCTTGAGCTTGAGACTGTTGATTCAGCGAGTTCAGAGTTGACATCGCGGCGGCAGAACAGGATAATCCCATGGATCTGTACTCCCACATTTGGAGGAACGTCAGGATGCTGAAACGTTTATGGTTTTTCCTGCCAGTAATGGCTTTTGTCGCTTTTGGTATTGGCTGCAAGGATTCTGGTGGCGGCCTCAAGCAATTCTCGACTATCGAGATTGATCCAGCCAGAACCACTGTTGAAGTCGATAACTCCTATTCATCAGACTACAGGATAACCGTCAGAAATACAGGGAATATAGATTTAAATATCACCGACCTTGTATTGGACTATACCCCCGTTACTGACGAAGAGACGCAAGCCGGCCCGGCCTTTTACATGAGACGCGTCGACCTGCCTGTCGCTGTCAAGCCAGTTGGCGTAGGAGACATCTCTGAACAGTACTTTACCTTTACTGTTTCATTCAAACGCTATGAAGACTTCAAAGGCAGGTCTGCCACTCTAACGATTGTGAATGACAACACCGAACATGCCGACAAGCGAAATCTGGCCGTGAAGTTCAACACCCGCCAGTGCGCCCCCAACCTGAATCTGCCGGCCCAAGTTGACTTTGATCATGTCGGCTTTGAAGATTCAGGCGAAGAGATGATTGCCTTGAACAACACCGGTTCTTGTCGTTTGGACATAGATTGGGTCCGCCTTGATGGGAAACCAACTTTTGAAATTGAAATTGATGGCCAAGTAATCCCAGCTAGCGAGGACTTCCAGGAAATCAGATTTGACCCACCCCTTTCTGTTGAGCCGAACTCTGGTACGGTCTGGACGGCCAGGTTTACCCCTGTTGATGGTGAGCCTGACAAGGCCAACTTGGTAATCCACTCTAACAACACCGCGGCCGTTGCTGGTTTGAATCAAGTCGAATTGATTGCAAACTCGACGGGGCCAAAACTGACAATTGACCCGAATCCTGTTGATTTTGGGGCTAAATTGATTGGCAAGGTCGCCATGATGGATGTCAAACTGGTCTCCTCAGGGACTGCCGATCTGGTTATGACCGACATCAAGGTGGAAACTATCGAAGCTGTCGGTTCTTTTACAATCGACCTTTCAACAATTCCGGATGGCCCCCCGACCGCCGAAAAGCCGTTGACTCTCTCTCCTGGTGCGTCTGTGACCATTCAGGCCACATACGAGCCTCCAGTTGAGCCAAGCGCCCTTGATGAAAACGACGTCCCAATCAAGGACAGGGCTGAGTTGATCGTCAAGGACAACACATTCAGCGGTGAAACTGTCGCGCCGATGAGTGGTTTTGGTGTCTCTGCCGAGTGCCCCACTCCTGTCATCTTGATTGAAGAGGGTGAAGAAGTTGGTCCCGTAACGATTTTGCACCTGCATGGTGAGCAAAGTGTTGGGGCCAATGGCGAAATCGACAGGTATAACTGGACTGTTACTCAACCTGAAGATAACAAGTTTAACTTCGTACCAAACGTCACCTTCGAAAATCCGACTCACCAAGCAAACGTTGCTGGCGAATACATTTATTGCCTCGATGTGTGTGACCAAGAGAAGTGTTCATGGGACAACGATTGTAAATCCACTGCCTGCAAGAAGGTGGTTGTTGTTCCAGACGAGGCTATTTTGGTCGAGCTGACTTGGCGTACTCCTGGCGACCCAGACGAATTTGATGAAGGGCCTGACGCTGGATCCGACCTTGACTTGCACTTTGCCCATCCATTTGCTCACTCTCAGGACGTGGATGGTGATGGACAGCCTGATCCATGGTTTGACGAAACCTATGATGTTTTCTGGTTTAACGTGAACCCAGAATGGGAAACCAGCAACCCTAATGCTCGTGACAATCCAAAGTTAGACCGTGACGATACGGATGGTGCTGGTCCTGAAACAATCACGCTAGGCGTTCCAATGAGTGGGCGTGTGTACAGAGTTGGCGTTCATTACTGGGATGACCACGGTTATGGGATCGCATATCCACGTGTAAAAATCTGGATTCGTGGAATTCAGGTTTATGACCGCGACCTTGAGGACTTGGGCTTAAGCTTAAGCCGCTGCGACATGTGGGAAGTGGCAACCATCACTTGGCCTCATGGTACTGTAGTTGAGATCAAGGACAGTCAGGGTAACCCCAAGATTATTCCAAAGTACCAAAACGACAAATTCGTTGGTTTGACCGGCGGAAACTGCCGTTAAAATCTAATCTGCCCCTGTCCCGGTCCCTGCCCCCGCTTCCGGTCCCTGCCCACGTTCCAGCCTCCCGTCCCCACCCCCAATCCAGCCCCAGTTCCATCCAATTACAACTTTTCTCCAATTCACTAGTTACATATGTGTTAGATAGCGTATAAACTACTCGGGCGTTCGTTTGACTGCGCGTTTTTGGAGGCACAGATGCTTCGTTTCCTGAAACTGAATTTCCTCTTGGTTATGTTGCTGGCGGTAAACTCTGGGTGCTCATGTTCTGACAGTAGCCGTGCCGCGGATGACATGATTCTTGGCGTTAATCCATCGATAATTAGCTTTGGTTCCGTGGCTATTCACAGCTCTAAATCAGTTACCCTCACCCTGACACACTTGGGGTCTTCAGGTGAAATACTGCTTAACGACATCTCAATCAGCAGCCGCTCCACCGAATTTACCTTTGATGAACCTACTGTTAACAAACTTGGCGTCGGTGAATCCACCACCTTGACCGTTTGGTACAAGCCAGTGGACTCTGTAAGTGACTCTGGTGAATTGATAATCAGCCATAACGTTGCGCAACAGGGTTTTAAAACTTCTGTAAAGATTACCGCAGGGGGATTTGTCGCTGAATTGATTAGTGAACCCAGCCCAATTGATTTTGGCAGTGTAAAACAAGGCACACATAAAGACCTTGATGTGGTTTTAAAGAACATTGGCTCTGACCAAGTGGAAATAACCCAATTGTATTTGGACGCTAATGGAAGCACTGATTTTGCGATTCTGGCCATCGTTCATGAGGATGGCGATTCTTTACCAGTAACGATTTTACCTGGAGGCACGCTGGGGTTGGTGCTTCGTTACACCCCAAAATCCGATGAACAAAACCCAATTTCTGACGAGTCGTTTCTGTTAGTGGATGGCAAAAGTAACGGTGATAAATCCTGGCGTTTTGATGTCTCCGGTATGGAGCTTGGCCCGAAACTGATTTTGACCCCAGGTGAGGTCGATTTTGGATGGGTGCCTTTAAACCAGACGGAGAAACGCCTGATAATGATGGAAAATATTGGTAATGACGACCTGGTGATTGACGACATCGACTTTTTGCCAGATGCCAACCAGGATTTGTCTTTAGAGGGCGTATCAGGCCTGCCGTTGACCTTAAAGCCGAATGAAAGCCATGATATAAAGGTGGTTTGGACTCCAAAGACGGCGTTTTCAGATGCGAACGCTCCCATTGGGATTGTCGGCTTCCACTCGAACGACGCTGTAAATCCGTTGATAGCTCGCGTGTTTGGACGCATCGAGTCTCCTTTGATATTTGTTATTCCTGATGAACTCGAATTTGGTTTTGGCGCTCAAAACGTGCCAGTCGAGCGTCTGCTGACTATCAGGAATGACGGCTATGGCATCCTGCGTATCAAGGACCTTGCGATTGTTGATGCAAATCCAACGACTTACGGTGACGAGTTTTCGTTCGCTGTCCCATCCACCCATCAAAAAAATGCAGATGGTGAGTATGAGATCCCATCTAACACCGCGATGGCTTTAACTATGATCTTTACTAACAAAGGGCCAGGGCAGGGCAGCGCTAGGGCAAAGCTGGAGATTGTGTCAAATTCGCCTGATTCTGATAGGCTTTTTGTGCCTTTATCCGCCCAAAGAGCGACTTCACCCGAATGTAAACTGGTTTTGGAGCCGGCGAGCCTGACTTTTGGTACCGTCCCAGCCGGTTACTCCAAGGATCTGCCCATCAATCTGAAGAATGTTGGTTCTGGGAACTGTGGGTTTAAAAGCGCCAGAATCGAGGACTGCATTTCCTTTCCTGGGGCGCCCCTAGTGTGTCAGACCCCAGGCGCGAAGCCTCCCTCCCAGAAGTTTTTCTTTTTAGGCATTCCGGTTCCCAGTGATGAAGGAATTAAGCCTGGCATGTCAATTCCATTGAGGGTCATGTTTGCTCCCAAAAGTGCCAGTACCTTGTGGGGCGACCTGACTCAGTACGCGGCACTGTTGTCGGTTGTCGGCTGGGACCCCATCAAACAACAGGAGTTTCTGGTCCCAGCAAATGCTGCCACTGAGCAACCTAACCCCAACATTTCTGGGGCAACTGGAACGGTCAATCTGTCGGTCCTGCCTTCAAGCATTGACTTTGGCTTGGTGACTGTTGGCTGTCACAGCCAGACCCATCGCGTGTGCGTTTATAACACTGGAACGGCAGCGCTTAGCATTACTGAAATAAAAATGCAGGGTTGTAGCCCTGAATTTAAGCGCAAAAACGTGCCGCCTCTACCCAAGGACCTGACCTCGTTGGCGCCGGTTTGTTTCGAGCTGGTTTATGCCCCACAGGATCTGACGGCTGACGAGTGCGTTGTGCAGATCTCCAGCAATGACCAGACTTCCCCATCTATGAGCATTGGTATCAAGGGCAAGGGAACTTATGAGACCGAACAGACAGACATCTTCAAACAGGTGTCAGGTCAAACTGTGGATGTCTTGTTTGTTATCGACGACTCGGGTTCCATGTGTGATGAGCAGGAAAAAATGGCCGAAAATTTCCAGTCCTTCATCCAGCACTCGGAGGTTTGGAACAACGACTATCACATTGGTGTGGTTAGTACTAACGTTGTTGACGAGCACATCAGAGGGAAGCTGAATTTGGGGGATGCCAGAAGGACTCCTAGGTTTATTACCAAGGGACCAAACGCTCAGTCTCAGTTTGAGCGCCTTGTGAATCTTGGTTGTGACAGCTCAGGCTCAGGCCAGCAGGAGGCCGGCTTCCAGGCTGCACAGGCTGCCCTGACTGCGCCGTTGATTACTGAAACAGGTGTTGCTTGTTCCTCTGACAATGACTGTAAGAACAACACTTCCCTTTGTGGTAAGCCCACCAATTGCCCTTACTCCTGTCTCGATGGTACTTGTGGTGGGTGGAACAAGGGCTTCATGAGGCCCGATGCACAGCTTGAAATAGTGGTCATGTCGGACGAAGAGGACCAAAGCAACGGTACGCCTGACTTCTATATTGACTTTTTCAAGAGTTTAAAGGGCTATTACAATAGCAATATGATGCATTTTAATGCTATCGTTGGGGAAGATACGACGGGCCAAGGCACGTGCACGTCTCCAGACGGTCAAACCCTAGCCGGAGATGGTAAGCGTTATAAATACGTGGTTGAGGAAACTGATGGGAAGTTTGGATCGATATGCGACCCTGACTTTGACGTGGTTATGAACGAAATTGGCGCTGTGGCATTTGGCTTGAAGGTGCAGTTTTATCTGAGCCGTTTGGCTGACCCTTCGGCTATTGATGTCAAGGTCAAGGGTGTGGAATGTAAGACTGGTTGGCGGTACGATGTTGCCTCCAACAGCGTGATCTTCGATGAAGAAGGTCCGTGTATGCCTCAGCCAGGCGATGAGATCAGGATTCATTATGAAACCTTGTGCTTGAAGAGTTAGGTGGAAGTGACGGCGACTTGCCGTTTGATAATAGCAGGTTATCAGGAGAGTCATATGCGAATCTGGCGTTTTTTAATCCTTGCATTGCTGGTAGCTTTTGCAGGATGCACTAAGGCGGGTAAGGTTGCTACGCCTGAGCTTTATCTGGAAGCTTACGGTGATATCAGTGGGAAGGATGGGCGAGTAAACAACGGGGACACCGTTTACTTCCTAAACAAGAGGGGCGCCATCAGGATTATCATTGGCAACGCAGGTGACCTTGAAATGAACCTTTATGAGCCTCAGGTCACCAGCACCAATCCCCAGATGAAGGAAAATCTTGGGTTTACAACTTGGCCCAAAGTGATCCCAGCTGGAGATGTTGGTCCAAATAGTCCTGGTCACTTCAAGTTTGTTATCAACTTTAATCCAGATGGAAGTCAGGACGATACTCCTATGACCATCGAGATAGAAACGGACGATTTCCTTCACCTGCCAGAAGGCAAGTTTGTGTTTCACCTGGCTCCAGAAAAGGCCAAGCCTGAGCTGAAGGTGACTCCAGCAAGTCATACTTATTTGGATGCTACTATTACTCAACCGTCGACCCAAACGTTTGAATTGACCAATGTTGGCAACGCAAAGCTGATTCTGGGTGGCGCACGAATCGACCCTGCGGACGGCGCTTTTAAGATTGGTGGCGATCCCTTACGAACTGGAACCATTCTGGAGCCAGTTTCAAAGGGGCTGGGTAACAATTTGGTCAAGATTGATGTCAAGTACTCGCCGATTGAGCCACCCGAAGAGGCCGACTTGGTCGTGCTTTGGGGTGCGGAAGTTGAAACGGGAGTTTCTTGTAGTTCTCCTGATGTCTGCTCGAAAAACAAGGATTTGTGCCCCAATGGAGCAGCTGACTGCCCCTACACTTGCATTGAATCTAAATGTGCTTGTTTAAGTGACTCGCAGTGTAAGACCGCTTTTTGTCAGGACCCAAATAACTGCAACATTATGTGCCTTTCCGGCGTTTGTAGGGCCCCAGAGGAAAAAAGGGTCTCACTAAAGGGCGAAAGCAAGCCTGGGCAGCTCAAGGTTGATTACGCTGATATTCTGATTGGTTGCTTGGACTTTACGGAAGTGACTGTTGAGGGGCAGTCTTGTACGAAGGTCGTGCAGCTTTGGAACGAAAGTGATGGTGCTGTTAAGGTATTTAAACCAAAGGCCGAAGTGGCTGAAATGCCAGAGGGACTGCCGTCTCCATACACCGTCAGATGGTTCCAAAGGAATGCTTCGCAGGATGAGGTCCCGTGTGGTGAAGTCACTGGTACCGAAATTTTGCAGGAGCAGCAGACCATCGTCACCGGAAACCAGCCGATCAATGTCGCTGTAACATACAGGGCGCCTTCAACAAGAGGCGTCAATGGCGAGTTGGTAATTGACTATGCGGCGCCGTTCCCTGGTAAGGCCAGTGTGCAGCTTTGTGGTGGCATTAAAAAGGGCGAAATTGGTGTGGCGCCGAATCCTACTATTGAGACGATTGTTCTTTTTGCAAAACCCGATGAAAAAGCTCAAAAAACAGTGGTTGTGATGAACAAGGGTAACGATGTCCTGGAGCTGACTGGCATTACCATCGGGGTTGAAGAAGGGTATCCGAAAAAGTTCTCACTTAAAAATGAGCCAACTGCTGGCCAACTGAAGATTCAACCTGGGCAGATGCTCCCACTTACAGTCGAATATGATGGGACCCATGACCTAGGCATCATAACTGGGACCTTGGAGATTAATTATCAGGACCCGACAAATGCCGGAAATACCAAGTCGACTATCGTACCCATTCGTGGCCAAAATTCCTTTGAGGGGGTTGACCTGCCTGTTGCCGATCCTGGTAAAACCAGCGATTATGCAGGCGCCAAGGTTGGTCAGAATCTCATCCTCGATGGTAGCAACAGCGTTGATGGGACTTTCTTGATAGTTGACAACGGTGGTTACAGTTGGTTTGTATCTGCTAAGCCCGCGGCCAGTAAGCTGTTTTTCTATCCTGGTCCGGGTGGGGCAATGGTAAACGTTATTCCTGATGTCGCAGGTGAATACGAATTCAGACTGGTAGTGTTTTCCTATGATGCGCAAAATAACATGCCCTACTACAGTCATGAAGGCGTAGTAAAGATTAATGTGCAACCGTGATGCAGGGTAAAGGATGGGTTGATTTTTCACGCTTGTAGCTTGCCCACGCCCTGTTGATCTGGTATATCCGAAAGGTGGCTTGCTAGGCTTCGCTAAAGGAGAGACCGATGGACTTCAACGAACTGCTTTCCGAACTTGAAAGTAATCCTCAAGATGGTAGTGGCTTGGAAAAAACCTTGTTGCAATTGATAGACGAGGGGAATCTGAGCGAGCTTGAATCTTTGCTGGGTAATTTGGTGCCTTCCTTACAGGCGGGCCAAGCGGGCGATACCGCATTGAAGGTCCTAGAACAGATCTTCAGACGCAACCGAGAAAGTGATGCAGGTCAGATACTTGCTTGGTGGGGTGGATGGCTGGCATGGAAGGTGATTGACGACCCCATGAGGGCTGAGTCGTTTTTCAAGCATTTGACATCTGCTGGCGACAACCAGATCGAGCTCGATGAGTTCTATCGTGTCTTTTATGCCTCCAGAGGTAACTGGCTGCGCTTGGAGCAGTACGTTGGCGAAGCCTGTGACCGTCGGGGCGTCGATGCCACTGAGGCGAAGCGGATTTTGGCCAAAACAGCCCAGGAGTTTGACAATCCTTCCAAGGAGTTGTCCTACTGGCAGGCCGTCGTTGGGGCAGAGCCCAACGATGAAGAGGCCGACGCGCAGTTGGAGCGGTTGTACACGCAGATGGGGCGCTGGCCGTCTCTGGCTGATTTGCTGAAGGGGCGCCTGGGCCGCCTTGGGGACGATGAAGTTCAGCTTAAGGTCAGTATCTTGCGTGGGATGCTGACGATCTATGAAGACAAGATGAAGGCTGAGCCAAGGGTTTTGGCGACCTACCAGCAGATTCTTGATATTGACCCCACCAATATCGACGCTATTGACGCGCTTTTGGAGCGCTATGAAAAGTCCGCTAGATGGCCTGATTACGTCAAGACTTTGGCCAAGAAAATTGACGCCGTTTCTGATAAAGCCGAAAAGATAGCGCTGTTGGAACACCGGGCAAACATGATGGAAACTCGGTTTTCCAATGTTGCTGAGGCGTTGAAGATTTATGAGCGAATTCTGGAGCTGGCCCCTGATCGTCGTGACGTTGTTGAAAAACTGAAAGACCTGTACGAAAGACGCCGTGATTTCGAAAGTTTGATTCGTTTGCGTCGTGTTGAGGCCGAGCAGACCACCGATTTGGATGAGCGCGTCAAAGTGTTCGCTGAATTGGCGAAAACTGCCAGTGACAGCCTTCGAAAGCCTCCGTTGGCGATTGAGCTGTGGGAAAAGGTTCTTGAGATTGACCCCGTTCATATGGAGGGTTTGAGGGAACTGGATGGCCTTTATGAAAGGGAGAAGGACTACGATCAGCAGTGTGGTGTGTTGTCTCGGCTGATTGACCTGTCCCACGATGAAGACGAGCAGGTTACGCTGCTTGAAAAATTGGCTGGGATTCAGGGAAGCCGCCTGAATGATGCGTCTTCGGCTTTGGAGTCTTGGCGCAGAATTTTGGACGTTCGCGAAAATCACGACAGGGCAAAGCGAGAGCTGCGGTCGCGCTATTTGGCTGAAGAGCGTTTTGAGGACCTCGAAGTTTTCATGCGTAGGTTCGCCACTGTTGAAGAGCTGGGGCGTACGCTGGAATCTCAGATCTCTGGAATTGAAGACGAAGAAAAGAAGCTGTGGCTGCTGTTTAAGGTTGCCGAGATTTGGCGTGACGAGACCAATCAGCCTCAAAAGGCGGTCAGGCACCTGGAAACCGTCTTGGGTGTAGACCCCAGAAACCTTCGAGCTGCTACTGAACTGATTGAGCTTAATCGCCAGCTCGGTGATTGGCGCAAGCTTCCTGCGGTTTATGAAGTTGCGATTGCCGAAACGGCTGATCCTGGCGAGCGCACACGTTTGATGCTGCAGGCAGCACAGGTGTACGAGGTTAATCTGGCCAATCTGGAGCGGGCATTCTTCTGGTATTTGCAGGCGTTCAAGGAGAATCTGCTTGATGACTCGCTGCGAGCCCAAGCTGAGCGCCTTGCAGGGCCTTCTGATAACTGGGACATCTTTGTAATCGTTCTTGAAGGGGCTGCACGGCAGATTCCCGATGAAAATCGGCAGGTTGCGACTTGGTTACGAGTAGGCCAGATTTATTCGGAGGAGCTGAACGAAGGTGACGCTGCCCAGGCGGCATTCCAAGAAGCGCTGACGCTGGATCCTGAAAACCGTTTGGCAGTTAATGCCCTTGATGACCTGTATCGCAAGATGGAACGCTGGCCAGAGCTGGTGACCGTTCTTGAGCGGCGTTTGTCGATTGAACGCAGGGCCAAGGAGCGCCAGATTCTGCGCTTTGATATCGCTCAAATCCTTTACCACTCTTTGAATCGTGCCGATGACGCGATTTCGGTTTATGAAGACATTTTGGCTGAGGACCCGCGGGAGGTTAGAGCTTTTGCGGCCCTTGGTGACCTTTTGTTGGCCGAAGAGAAGTTTGGAGCTTTGAAGGAGCTTTTAGAGCGACAAATCAACGTGTTTACAGCCCTGGAAAGGCCGCATCCGGCGATTTTGGCTGACTTGCATTGCCGTGTGGCGACCTTGTCTTGTGTGCTTGAAGGGGCGACGGCAAGTGCGACTGAGTCTTGTGCCATGGCACTGGAGTATGACCCGCAGCACGCAGAGGCCATCAGCCTGCTTGAAAGCCTGCTAGGTGAAAAGGACCTGCGAATTGATATCGTGAATCTGCTGCGCAAGCCATACGAGTTGGCGAAGCGCTGGCAGGACTTGGCAGATTTGCTGGAAATCGAGTTGGCGGAGATTGGTGATACCGCTACTTCGGCTGAAACCCTTTGGCGCTTGGAAGGCCTTTATCGTGACAACGCCGTCGATGCAGACAAGCGCTTTAGGACGTTGTCCCGCATTCTTAAGGTGACTCCAGAAGATAGCCGCTCTTGGGATGCTATTGAACGTGTCGCTGGCGAAGTGGATGGTTGGCGTGAGTTAGCTTCGTTGTACGAAGCCGCCGCGTACGACATTCAGGATTCTGAGGCTCAGGTCCAGATAAATCTGCGCCTCGCCAGGATTGAATGGCAGGAACTGAACAACATCGACCATGCACGTCGGGCTTATCATGATGTGTTGGCAAATGACGAAACTAACGTTGATGCCCTTGATGCCTTGGAAACCATCTACGAAGAGATTGGTGACCACCCAGAGCTGCTCAAGATCTACCAGCGGCGTTTCGATGTCTCTCCATATCCAGGTGAGCAGATTGCCTATGCCTTCAAGATTGCTGATGAACAGGCGCAGCACCTGGAAAACATCGAGGGGGCAATTGAGGCTGTAAAGAAGGTCTTGGATATTGAACCAGATTCTGAAATGGCTTACCGACGCTTGGATGGTCTGTACTTCAAGGCCGAGCGTTGGTATGACTTGGCCTCTGTCCTAGAACAGCGAATTGTCCTCGCGCAGGAGCTGTCGGATCGCAGTTATCTGCGCCTGCGTCTGGCTGAAGTCTATGAATACCGCCTGGAAGATGTTCCTGGTGCGGTTGAAGTTTTCAGCCTGATTTTAGGTGAGGATTCGGCAAATGAAGACGCGCTTCGCGAGTTGGAGCGTTTGTTTGCGAATGAAGACGTTCGCGTCAGCGTGGCCAAGATCCTGCTGCCAGCCTACAAGGTCCAGGAAAACTTTGTGAAGCTGGTTGAGGTTTATGATGTTCTGGCTGGGGCTGAAGGCGACACTGAAGTCAGACTGTCATATTTCGCGACTATCGCCGAGATTTATGAAAACAAAATCCAAGACTTGGATAAGGCCTTCGAGTACAGGGCCAAGGCTTTCCGCGAAATGCCCGACCGAGAAGAGCTGCTTAATCAAGTACTTAGAGTTGGCGAGGCCAAGGGCGCTCTTGATGATGCGATCTTTGTTCTTATCGAATTGGTCTTTGACATCAGTGATCCTGAGCGTAGAAAGGAAACTCACAGAGTTATCGCCAGCGTGTGTCGGGACAAGGGGATTGATCGCGAGCTATCCAAGCGACATTACACCGAAATTCTTGGGCTCGACCCCGAGGATATGGACGCTATCGACTCCTTGATTAGCCTGCGCGATGAGGATGGCGAAGTTGACATCCTGGTCTCGTTGCTTGTCAGAAAGGCCGAGATAGTGATGGAGCCCGAACGCAGAGCTGGATTGCTGCTGTGGGCTGGTGATCTGTACTCTCAGAAGCTGGAAAAACCGGAAGATGCTATCGCCAGCTACACCGAAGTGCTGGACATGGATCCTGCCAACGGTCATGCCATTCTTGCCTTGGAGGCTTTGTATGAGCAAAGCGAAGAATGGATGGAGTTGGTCGAAGTTTTGGGCAGAAAGGCCGATGTTGCAAACACGCCGCAGGAACGCGTTGCAGCCCTGAAAAAACAAGGACTTATTCAGCACGAGCGCTTGGATGCTTCTATCGACGCTATCGAGACCTTCTTGGTAGTGCTTAGCGTTGATGGCGAAGATGTGGACGCCATGCGCACTTTGGACCGCTTCTATGGGTCGGTTGAGGATTGGACCAGTCAGTACGACATCCTTGCCAAAATCTATGAGCGTGTTGAAGGCGAAGACAGGCTTACGATGCGCTTTAGAATGGGGCGCTTGCTTGAGCAAAACCTTGGCGATCCCTACAAAGCCATTGAAATCTATCGTGATTTGTTGGCTGAGTTCCCCGATAACGTGGAAGCTGTCGACGCCTTGGAAGGCATGGTTCGTGCTGGGGATGCGGCTGAGCCTGCATTTGCGGTCCTCAAGCCCATTTTGGCCAATAGAGCCGAATGGCAGCGGCTGTATGTGAACTACGAGGTTCTGACCGAGCGTGAACACGACCCCGTTAGAAAGGTTGCAAACTTGGTGACCATGGGTGAAATCGCCCAAAACCAGATGAATCAACCTATTAGCGGCTTCGAGTGCTTTGGCAAGGCGTTTACGACCGACCCACTGAATCGCGATGTGCTGGAAAGGGTGTACAGCTTGGCGGAAAGCTTCGATATGTGGCATGACGTGCCAGCTTTACTGCAGGAGGCCGCCGCCGAGATAGAGGGCATGCCTCAGGCGTTGGAGCTCTTGCTCCAGGCTGGAGCCGTCTTGCGTGACAGGCTTGAGAATCGTGAAGCCGCTATTGAAGTGTTTGAAAGTATCCTTAAGGACTTCTCGGACAACATGACCGCCTTGGACGCTTTGGATGAGCTGTACAGCGGACTTGAGAAGTGGGAAGACCAGATTCGTATCTTGCGCTTCAAGTACGACGTCAAGTTCGATCCAGAAGCGAAAATCCAAGTGTTGCTGCGACTGGCGGATGTTTGTGAATTCAAGGTCAATCGCACTCAGGACGCTCTTGAGGCCAGACAGGAGGCCTTGTATCTGCATCCTGGTCAACCTCAGGCAGTGCTTGAACTTCGCCGCATGTTTGATGAAGGCAAACACCTGGATCAAATACTGGAAATCCTGGAGCCAATCTACCAGGAATCCGGGGCATACTCAGATTTAGCAACCATTTACGAGGCGTCCTTAGTGGCGATCGAGGATCCTGACCGTCGCAAGGAAACTCTGCTTAAGCTTGCTGAAGTCTGGGCCCAGAACCTTGGTGAAGGGGTGACTGCTCTTGGCTGGTTTGGCAAGGCTTTGGAGCTTGATCCTGGTGACGAGATTCTGGAAATGCAGATTGATGAGCTGGCTGCTTCAGTTTCGGCTTGGGAAAGCCTACTTTCCATTCAGCTGACGGCGGCACAGGCTTGTGACAACAACGAGCGCAAAATCGCCTTGTGGCATAAGGCCGTTCAATCTGCCCGTGATCGCATTGGCGACTATGAAAAGGCTGAGGCCATTTGTAAGTGGATACTGGAGCTTAACGATTCTGATGCCTTGGCGTTGGCAGACCTGGATCGTATGTATCTGTCTCAAGGTCGAGACGCCGATTTACTGGCAATTTTGAAACGGGAAGTCGAAGTTGCAGAGTATGACGACGACAAGATCAAGTTCTTGATGCGAGCTGGAACGCTGCAAAGGGATAAGCTTGATGATCTGGAAGGTGCGATTGAGTCGTTTGCCCATGTGGTCAGGATTGACGAGATGCAGCTTCAGGCCCTGACGGCTTTGGCTGACCTCTATGACATGCGCAATGATTTCGAGCCTTTATTCAGAACGTTGTCATTGCTTTCCGACATGGCTCAGACCGGTGAGGAGCGTGCAGCGCTGCAGCGAAGGCTGGCCATCATTGCTGAAGAAAAATTGGGGCGTAAGGATGATGCCCTTGCTCTTTGGGACGAGGTGGCCGCGGCTTCCCCAACAGATGCTGGCGCTTTGCAGCAATTGCAGCGTCTGTACAGGGATAAGGAAGATTGGGAGGCTTTGATTGAGGTATGTGAGCGGGAAATCAACGCCACTGCTCCTGAAGTAGACCGCATTGTTGTGCTGTTGCGTGAAATTGGTGTCGTTGGAGAGACCAAGCTTGATGACCCCAACACTGCACAGCATGCTTATGTCCGCCTGCTTGAATTTGCTCCCGGCGACCGCGAGTCTTTGGAAGCGCTCAGGCGTCTGTACCTGGAAACTGGCGATCTGGAGTCTCTGTCTGGTGTCTTGGAGCAGCTTTATAACAGCGAGATGTTGTCCCAGGACGAAAAGAATGAGATTTGCTTGGAGCATGCCAAGCTGCTGACTGATGAGTTGGCGAAGCCTGAAGAGGCCATCGTTTGGTGGAATCTGGTGCTAAATACCGACCCGCAGATGGACGAGGGGCTCACGGCTCTGGATCAGCTTTATGAGAACACCGGTCGATTTGCCGACTGTGTCAGGATTATTGAGCGTAGGGCTGAGAAGGTTGAGGGCGATGAGCGGGCCAGTCTGCTGATTAGGGCTGCTGAGCTGCAAAACGGTCCATTGAACGACCCGGCTGCGGCGGCTGACACCTTGGAGGTGGTTACTGGCTTGCAACCTGCCAACATGGATGTGTCCCATGAGCTTCAGTCCCTGTACATGAGACTTGAGGATTGGGACAAGCTGGCCGCCGTGCTTTTGCGCCGCGATGAGCACTTTGGTGATGACCTCGATGGCCGCATCAGCAACCTGGGCGAGCTGGCCAGAATTTACGAGACCAACAAGGGCGCCGCGGACCTGGCCTTCTATGTTTGGGTCAAGGCTGCCCAGCTTCATCCTGAAGATCACATGGCCGTTTCTGAGCTGTGGCGTCTTGCCCAGGAACTGGGGATGTGGACCGAGTATGTTGATTCGCTGAGCGAGGCTGTAAACAGAATGCCGGAAGAGTCGAAGCGCGAGCACTTGCTGCGCTTTGGCGAGGTCATGTGGCGCAACGCTGAAAGGGATGACCAGGCGATTGGCTGGTTCGAGAAGGTCAAGGCTGAATGGCCGGAAGATGAGACTGCGTTGGCAGCGCTGCATGAGCTTTATCTGGGTTCACATCGCTGGGAAGAGCTGGTTGGTGTTGTAAATGTTCAGATCGAGCTGACTCCGGACTTCATGGAGAAGATTTCGCTGGGTCTGTTGGTCGGTGATGTGCTGGAAAACAAGATCAAGGACCTAGCAAGGGCGCTGGAGGCGTACAAGCTGGTCCTGAGCTTTGATGAAGGCTCGATCGCAGCTTTGGACGCGTTGATTCGAATCCATGAAAACCGCAATGAGTGGGAGGACTTGTTAAAGGCCCTGGATCTGAAGGCGCCTTTGGTACCAGAGGAAGAAGTCCAGATCAGAATGCTGATGGGCGCGATTTTAGAGGCCAAGGTTGGGGATGCGAATAGGGCTATTGAGGCCTATGAAGCGGTTCTGGATGTTGAGCCTACCAATGAACCGGCGCTTGAGCATCTGAAGGACCTGTATGGTGGCATGGAGAATTGGCAAGGCTTGGCGGATGTTTACGAGCGCAAGCTTGGCCAGCTGTACGAAGTTGCTGAAAGGATTCACTTTAGCCACCTGTTGGCGATGCTTTATGAAACGGCGCTGGATGACAAGCAGCGGGCGCTTGATTATTGGATGCAGATCCTCGACATGGACCGCGTTGATGAGGAGGCGTTTGAGACAGCGGCACGTCTGTTGACCGAAATGGAAGACTGGAACGAGCTGATCAACCTGTTTGAGAACCGCATCGCCAGTGTTAAGGATGAGCGCGAAAAAATGGCGGTCTTGGTCAGGTTGGCCAAGATTCACGAAGAGCGGGTTGAAGATATCAACAGCGCGATTGCCACTCATCAAAGGGTGTTGGATATCGACGACCGTAAGACGGATTCCTACGCTGAGTTGGAGCGCCTGTTTGGCTTGGTGGAATCTTGGGAAGATGTTGTTGATACGTTGCTTAAGTGGACCGAGCATTCTGATTCCACAGCTCAATTGCTTGAATTAAGCCATCGAGCTGTAGATGTGGTGCTTGAGAAGCTTGAAAATCCGGATCGTGCAGCTCAATTGCTGAAAGACCTGTTGCAAACTAATCCTAACGACGTCCCTGCTTATAACAAGCTGCGTGATATCTACGCCAGCCTTGAGGATTGGGAGCGCGTCGCAGACGTGTTCTTGGATCAAGAGGCTCAGGCCAGCACAGATGAGGAGCGAGCCAAGCATCGGGCTGCGGCTGGTGACATCTATCTGAATCGCCTGAAGGATCGCAACAAGGCTATATTGCACTTTGAGCGCTCCATGGAGCTAAATCCCAAGCAGGATAATGTGGCGCTTGGGCTTGCCAGAAGCTACGTGGCCGCAGAGAGATGGGAGAAGGCGCAACCGTTGCTGGAAAGCTTGCTGGAAAGCCCGGATGCCATTGCGGATTCAGCTTTGGCGGCCAAGATTCACTACAACATGGGTGTTTGCAGCGAGCGGCTGCTTGATTATGAAAAGGCTTTCCGTGAATATCAGGCGGCTGCCCAGTTAACGCCTGACGATCCTGAAACCCTGATGGGGCTTGGCCGGATGTATCAGCGCAAGCAATTCTGGCAGCTGTCCAAGGATCGCTATGTCAGGGCGTTATCCGTTGGTGGTGATGCCTTGGATCAAAAGGAAGTGGCCGCCGTCAACTTTGCGCTGGGCGAAGTATGTATCGAGTTGGGCGAATTTGAAGAAGCGGCGAAGTACCTTGACCAGTCGCTGGCAATTCAGCCTGATCAAGCCAGAGCGACCGACTTGCAGATCACCCTGGCGGAAAAACGGGGCGATTGGCCGGCCGTTATTCGGTACCGACAGGCCAGAGCCGAGAGCAGGGGCGATATCTTCGAGAAGTTCTCGGTCATGTTGGAAGTCGGCGATATCTATCGCTTAAAGATGAACAACGTTTATGGTGCTGCTGCCGCGTACAAGGAAGCGCTGGAAATGAACCCAGGGGCCAAGGTGCCGTTGATTAAGCTTTTTGAGCTTTATCTGCAGGCTGGGAACATTGAAGACGCGCTGTTCACCATGGAGGAACTGGCAAGGGCAGAGGATAGTCCAAGCAAACGTGCCGGTCACTACATGACTATGGCCGCGATTTATCAGCAAAAACTTAATGATGACATCAAGGCTGTTGAGTACCTGAACGCGGCTTTGGATGAAGACCCAGACGAGCTGCAGGCCTTTAGGGCAATCGATGAAATCCTGACCAAGAACAGGGATTGGAAGCGCCAGGCCGATGCTTATCAGCGTATGCTTGAGAGATTGGAAGGCCGCAACAATCCTGAGCTTGAGTTCAAGCTTCTGTTTGCGCTTGGTGAGATTTTCCGGTCCAGGCTGAAACAAAACGAAGAGGCCATCGAGGTTTATGAAAGGGCGACCAAGCTGCAGCCTTCAGACAGGCGGGCTCATGAGATTTTGGCGCAACTCTATGAAGTTATAGGTGATTACAACAAGGCTGTCGCTGAACATGTGGCGACGGTGTCGGCGGATCCTCTAAGCGGGTCGTCGGTAGAGTCATATAGGGCGATGATGCGTCTCTATCGTACTTTGGCCGAGCTGGACAAGGCCTTCATGGTTGCATCGGTCATGGTGGCTCTTGGTATCGCTGGTCCTGAGGAAAAGGCGTTCTTTGAGAACAACCTGGAGCCAAATCTGCCTTGGTTTAAGGGCACCATCGATCCTCTGCGCTGGGAAAACCATCTGGTTCCAAGTGGCGGCAGTAACTTACTGGGTAGGATCCTTCAGGTGTTGTTGGTTGGGCTGGGTGAGCATCTTGGCACCAAGGATCTGAAGGACCTGGGATTGAAGAAGAGGTCCGAGATGGATCTTGGCGCTAAGCTGCTGTTTGTTAATGTTTACAAGGCTGTAGCTAAGGTTCTGGGGCCGCTGCCACACAAGGTTTATCGCAATGATAATCCTGTTGGGTTGACCATTGAATTCCTGACTCCGCCGGCGTTGATTGTTGGCTCTGACATGCTGACCGGCCACGATGAGCGGGAAATCGGCTTCTTGATCGGGCGCCAGCTGGCCTACATGAACCCGATGTATTTCTTGGCAGCAGTCAAGAACATCAGCGAATTGAAGGCCTTCTTGGGTGCGGCAATCAAGTTCTGCCGTCCGGACACTCAGCTTGGCGCAGGCGCAGATATCGTGCTGCACTATGTCCGCCAGATCGAGCGCCGTATGCCGCAGCAACAGAAAAACCAGCTGATGTCCTTGATTGACGAGCTGTTTACCACCTATCCAACGGGCGATTTTGGCACGATTTTCGAGGATTTCTTCCAGTTGATCGAGCTTACCTCGCTTAGGGCTGGTATGCTGATTTCCGGGTCAGTCCCAACTGTTTTGGGTATCTTGCAGGTTGAAGACCTGAGTTTCTCGGGAATGCCACAAAAGGAGCGCCTTGAGGAAGTTGTACGCTTCGCAGTTTCTGAAAACCACTTCGTACTGAGGCGGGCACTAGGGGTGGCAGTTGAGGCTACTTAATGTCAAATTCCATGGTCGAATGTCGGCTCTGCCCCAAGCAGTGCCGAATCGCGCCAGGCCAGGCTGGAGATTGCCGCGTCAGGATGAACCTTGACGGCAAGCTCACGGCTGTAACCTATGGAATAGCTGCAGCAGCTCACGTTGATCCAGTCGAGAAAAAGCCTTTTTATCATTACTATCCAGGGGCAAAAATCCTTTCGATTGCCACTGTAGGGTGTAATCTTCATTGCAAGGGATGCCAAAACTGGCAGATTTCGCAGGCAAATCCTGAGGAAGCTGGTGGGTTTCATCTGCCGCCTGAGGATGTCGCCAAAGTGGCCAAAAGGGAAAAGATCCCTTTGGTTGCATGCACTTACACCGAGCCGTTTGTGTACTATGAATACACGATGGATACGGCGATAGCCTGCAAGGAACATGGGATCAAAACGGCAATTGTTTCAGCGGGTTATGCGAATAAAGAACCGGTTGCGGCGCTTTTTAAGGTCATTGATGCGGCGACCATTGATTTGAAGTCGTTTGACGACGCCTACTATCGCAAGTGGTGTGATGGCAGTTTAAAGCCAGTGCTAAACACGTTGGTGGCTGCGAAGGAGGCAGGCATTTGGCTGGAGGTGTCTAATTTGCTGGTCCCTGGGTTGACTGACAGCAAGGATGGGCTGTCGGATTTGGTCCGTTGGATGGTCCAAAACTTGGGGGCGGACACTCCGATCCATTTTTTGCGGTTCATGCCCCATTACCAGATGAAGAATTTGCCTCCAACTCCGGTTTCGTCTTTGGAATTGGCATATAAAACAGCCAAGGATGCTGGGCTTAAGTATGTGTACATTGGCAATTTCAGAGGCCACGAAACTGAAAGTACCTTGTGCCATTCGTGTGGCCACATGGTAATTGAAAGGGTGGGGTATCAAATCCGGGGTGTGGACATGGTTTCGGGCCGTTGTCCCAAATGCGACACGTTGATCCCGGGGCGCTTTTAGTTGGTATGATGGATCGTCGAACATTTTTGGGCCTAGGCGTTGCAGGGGTGCTCGCTTTGGGTTTGTGGCCAGTTAGGGTTTTGGGCGGGGTTGGTGGGGTTGGTGGGGGTGGTGTGGGTGAGTTTTTGGGCGGCGGCGGCGGCGGCGTTGGGGCTGGGGTTGGTGATGGCGAGTTTTTGGCTGAAGTGGGCGGTCCCGAGCTTCGGGAGTTTTTGCAGCGGTTGAAAGTTCGGCCTTTTGACAGGGATTATTTGTTTGTGAAACACAATTTAGCGGGGTGACAAATGAAGATTTACCAAGCACTCCCTTTGATTTTATTGATGGCAGTGTTTTCCTCTTGCCGAAGCCAGGAGGTGCAGGTCGTGAAACAGACTGAACAACCAGTAGTAGCCAGCCCAGAGGTACCAGCCAAGGTCATTTATTCTCCAATAGCTGGTTCTTGGTACACAAATAAACCTGACGCGTTGCGCCGCGAACTGCGCGGTTATTTGGATGAAGGCAAAGGCGACACCAGTTGGGGTGGCAGAGTAGTTGGTCTAGTGGCCCCACACGCTGGATATCGTTTTTCGGGCCCCGTGGCTGGTCATGCATACGCTCAGCTTGAGGGCCAAGCGGTTAAAAGGGTGATTGTGATAGCCCCTTCCCACCATGTGCCTTTTAGCGGATTTGCCTTGCCTGATGCTGGGTTATGGGAAACTCCCATTGGGCAGATGCAAATTGATGTGGCGGCGGTCAAGAAGCTGCTGGAGGGGCCTGATTTCAAGCTGTTGGACCAGGCGTTCGCCAAAGAGCACGCGGTTGATATCCAGGTGCCATTTTTACAGCTGATCGCGCCTGATGCCCAGTTGGTGCCCATTGTTGCAGGTAGGGTTGACGATGCGGCGATTGCCAGGGCTGGGCAGGCCTTGGGTGCTTTACTGGATGATCAAACCGTTATTGTTGCAAGCTCTGACTTCACCCATTATGGGGCTAATTTTGGCTACATGCCCTTTAAGTTGGATGATCAAACAGGCGAAAATCTGGCTAAATTCGCGGAAATAGCTGGATCAGCCGCGGCTGCCTTGGATAGTGAGGCCTTTAAAAAGCACTTGGCAGAGACAAATGACACCATCTGTGGGGCCATGCCCATCTTGGTGTTGATGGCGGCGTTGGATAAGGGGACTGAAGGCAAGGTGCTTAAATATGATAATTCCGGTCGTATGACTGGTGGCTATGAACACGCCGTTTCATATGTGTCCATTGCCTTCAGGGCTTCTGCCCAGGCCGGTCCAATGTCTGAGCAGGACCAAAAGTACCTGTTATCCTTGGCGCGGCGCACCATCCAACACCATCTGGCTGGAAAAGGCAGGTTGAGCGTGGATGAAAGCGAGGTTCCGCCGGCAGTAGCCGAAAAATACGGCGTTTTCGTGACGTTGAACAAAAACGGAAACTTGCGCGGCTGCATAGGTTCAATACTGCCAGTGGAGGCGCTGTACACAGGCGTCATCAGGAATGCCATAAACGCGGCGGCCAACGACACAAGGTTTCGACCTGTGACCGCCCAAGAAGAGCCTGAACTTCATATAGAAATTTCAGTCCTGACCAACCCCAAACGCATTGAAAGATGGCAAGACATCGTGATTGGACGTGACGGGGTCATATTGACCAAGGGTTGGGCGAAATCTGTGTTTTTACCTCAGGTTGCGCCTGAGCAAGGCTGGAATCTCAAACAGATGCTTGAGCACCTTTCCATGAAGGCTGGGCTGCCGGCCAATGGATATCTGGAGGGGGCCACCTTTGAGATCTTTCAGGCCCAAGTTTTTAGCGAGTAATCCCTTTTAGCCGGCGTCAAAGGTGCATTGTTGACAAGATTTCTAGGTGGCAGACTTTTGGCATTTGCCTTGGGGGCCTTTACAGTTGGTGCCCAAGCCGCCCTTTTACGCGAATATCTAATTTCATTTAAAGGTTCGGAACTGGCCTTTGGGCTGATGTTTTTCTTTTGGTTCTTTTGGATAGCCCTGGGCGCCAATCTGGCTGGCAAAAGTGCGCGATTATCCGCGTTTACAAGCAGGCACACGGCCCTGTTGGCGGCTTTACAGCCAGTTGGGTCGCTTGTCGGATTGCTAAGTCTGGCCAGCTTGCGTTTGGTTTCAGGCACCCCTTCATTTGCGCCTGTTTCGATAACTTGGCTGGTAGCAGGGGCGGCTTGGGCCAGTTTTGCCCCAAGTTTCATCACTGGGCTTGTATTTCCGGCGATTAGCAGGGCGTGTGATGAAAGCCCAGTGGCAGGGGCCAAAACCGTTTATATCATTGAGTCTTTTGGCGCAATTTTTGGCGGCATAGCTGCGACCGTTGCCTTTGCGATGGGCCTGTCGTCGATTGTGGTAGTCGCTGGCCTTGGGTTGGTCCAGGTTGTGGCGGCCTTTGTGTTTATTTTGCAGTTTGGGCGGTCGTGGGGTGCTGGACGGGCAGTGGGTGATGGGCCGTCTGGGGGCGGGCAGGCAGTGGG
>ENA-UPXM01002363-UPXM01002363.1-activated-sludge-metagenome-genome-assembly--contig:-NODE-2363-length-22312-cov-5.521050_pt1 | contig 22312 bp, 20 predicted proteins | sample MGYA00238178_ERZ772708 | MGnify/ENA primary metagenome ERZ772708 (study PRJEB29002, sample SAMN05720212) | activated sludge metagenome | isolation source: anaerobic digester from wastewater... | reverse complement strand
CGTGTCTACCGCCTCCGGGGAGATCGGCTGACCAGCGTTCCTTTGTCCGTCCAGCCTGACATGTTCGTGGTGAACCACGGAGTGACGCCCCTTTCCCGGAAGATGACCTACGGTGCGACAAGCTGCGGGCAGTGTCATGATGAACGTGCACCGTTTTTCACCAAGAAAACCATCCGGAACGTGCGGGGGTTTCTGAAGGATGATTACCCCGTACTCAAGGCGCCGAACAGTGTTTCCCAGATGACGGAGTGGGGACTGGAAGGCGTACCGCCCTACTAGGCGTTTTCGACACCAGGGAGGGACCGTGTCATGAAGAGAAGGACGGGCTTAATCGGCCTCTTGGCAGTCATGCTGATCGTTTCGGGCTGTTTGTCTCAAAGCACGGAACGGCCGCGGGAGAACAGCGTGACGGCTGCCGAATTACAGACGATGCTTCGGGGAGACAACCCGCCCCGGGTCATCTACACGGGAAGCCTTCTGGAATGGCGGGATGCGCACCTGCCCCTTTCCCGCTGTGTTCCCTGTGATGACCCCGAGGGGACGCTCCACTTCCTGGAAGGGGATCGGCGGACACAACGGGTGCTTTATGGAAACGGACCGCTTTCGCGAGAAACCTGTCCGGTTCTGGCTGAACTGAATCGGGGAGCGAAGCAGCCCCTCGTGTACGTCTTGTCGGGGGGGCTGAAGGCTTGGAAGCAGGGCGGCTTTGCCACGGTTTCCGAGGAGAGGATTCCCCGTCTGCCCGTGCCGGGGATTTCAAAAGACACACTTAAAACTTACAACCAAATGGCAAAAAAACCTCTGCTTTTGGATATCCGATCCGATGTGGCGGTTCGCTCCCGTCCGATTCCCGGCGCCCTCCATATCCCCATGACCCGCCTTCACGAGCATTACGGCGACATCCCTCTGGATCGGCAGGTGGTGGTGGTGGATGAAGACGGAACCCGGAGTTTGCTGGCCGCCGGTTATCTGCTCCGCAAGGGGATATCCGTTACGGCCAGGTTGCGGGGAGGATGCAAAACCCTGTTTCCGGCCAGGGCGGAAGGAGGAAACCGATGAAGAAAGGAATCTTCAAGCGGATTTTGTGCGCTGTCTTCATGGCGGGTATGCTGTTTGCGCCGCCGGTTTGGGCAAAGCCGGGTCAGGACGGTACCGGCGAAAGGACCCCTCGATGCCTTAACTGCCACCGGGGCGAACCCTTCGAAGCCGCTTTTTATCGTTCCGTTCACGGCGATAACGGCTGTTTGAGCTGCCATCGGGGAATCCTATCCCTGGAGAAACACATGACGGGGGAGGAGAAACCGCGACTCCTTTCCTGCGGGGCATGCCACGGGAACATTTCCGGCCGGTACGAAAAAAGCTACCATGCGATATATCAGAATATGACCTGCCAGGACTGCCACCGGGACATTCACGTTCTTCAAAAAAAAGACGAAGATATCCGGAAAAACGCCATTCAAACCTGTACGGGCTGTCATCCCGAGGCGGAATTTGCCGCTGTGGGTCACACTGGAAAATTTCTGAAGGGAAACCGGGATGCCGCTTCCTGCACCGATTGCCACGGCATTCACGATATGCCGGCCTATGATCCCGCATCGGCGCGTGATCGGGCGGCCCGGCGGATTTCATCGACGGAAAAATGCCGGGCCTGCCACGGCGATCCGGCATTGGCAAAACGGAATCATCTGTCGGCTTCCGTGATTGAAGGCTACGAAAAAACCTATCACGGGAAGGTCTACCATGCAGGCTATCCGGAACAGGTGGCGGGTTGTGCCGACTGCCACACGGGACATAACATCCTCCCCCCGGAGGACGGACGATCCGCCCTGTCGCCGGTTCATCTGGCCGAACGCTGCGCCGGATGTCACCAGGGATTCCATCCCCGTTTCACCCGCTATATCGGGCATCCCGATTACAGCACTCCGAAACAAAATCCGGTCCTGTTCATAGCCAATATTTTCATGATTGCCCTGCTGGCGGGGACCTTCCTTTTCTTCTGGGGTCACTCACTTCTGTGGTGGCGGAAAGTTTACAGCCTGAAATGTCGGGAACGAAGAGGATACCTGAAACCCCGGTCCATTATCCCGGAATGCGATATCGGACGACAGGTCCAACGCTTCAGTCTCGTTGAACGGGGCATGCATGTCGTTTTAATTCTGTCCTTCTTTACCCTGGTTATGACAGGCTTTCCTTTGAAATATCCCGATACGGACTGGGCGAAAATCCTGATGGATTGGTTCGGCGGGGCGGCCGTGGCGGGCGTTTTTCACCGGATCGCCGCGGCGGTTCTGATCGGTTTGTTCCTGTATACCCTGTGGCTTTCCCTTAAATTCCTGTTTCCGGGCGGGACAACAGCTGGTTGGCTCGGCCGGCTTTTCGGACCCGATTCACTGTGCCCGAACCTGAAGGATCTGCAGGACATCAAGGGGATGTTCCGATGGTTTTTCAACTGTGGTGAGATGCCGCAGTTCGACCGCTGGACATACTGGGAGAAGTTCGACTTCTTCGCCGTTTTCTGGGGGATGACGGTGATCGGCGGTTCGGGTCTCACCCTGTGGTTTCCCGAAGCCGCCTCCTATGTTTTCCCTGGATGGGTTATCAACGTGGCGGCGCTGGTGCATTCCGAAGAGGCCTTTCTGGCAGCGATTTTTATCTTCACGGTGCATTTTTTCAACAACCACCTGGTTCCCAACAAGTTTCCTCTGGAAGACAACATCTTTACAGGCCGGTATTCCGTTGAGGCGCTGCATGAAGAGAGGCCCCTGGAATATGAGCGCCTGGTCAGGGAGGGACGTTTGGAAGGACTGAAAAGGCCGGCGCCGGGCATGCTCACACAGTTTCTTTCGTCGGCCTTCGGTTTGTTGAGCCTCCTGTTCGGACTCTTTCTGACTGGCCTGATTTTCTGGGCGGTCCTCTTTTATTGAACAAAAAAGGCGGGGTCACGACTGACCCCGCCGGAAAGCATGTTCCCTACCGTTTTTCTTTAATTAAGGGGTTTCACGGAATTGATCTGCTTTTTAAGTGCCGGAGAGAGGGTTAAGGCATCAACGGTAAATGCGGTCCAATCGCTCCAGGGAGCACCGGGGAAGATGCTTTGGGAACGCATACGCCATAAACCTTTCGTATCGATTTTTACCTCTGCGGTGGTTACGCCGTAGGTTGTTTTCAGATTTGCCGGCGTTAATTTTTTGGTCACGTAAAATCCCGGAGGAGTATTGGGCTTTGGAAACGGTTTCCACTGAAATTCAAGGTTAACCCCGTAATTGGGATTGTGTTTGACCTGGATCTTGACGTTTGCCGGAATAACCACGAATTTCTGATTCAGGGTCGGCAACACAATGACGGGAGCTTGCGGCGTCGGGAGTATTTGCGAATCCGGAGGTTGCGCACTGGCTAGGTACTGACGCTGGGCACTCGATAAAACAGCGGCGCTCCTCGGGTAGCTTACCCCGGGTTCTGTGTTGCCGGAAACGACATTGCAGGCAACACCCGCTTTAAGCCATGGATTCTCCGGACAGCTGCTCGATGTCTCGGATTTCAGAATCACGGAAGACGAATTGGCAATGGGTTTATAAATTTTTTCATGAGCGATTTTCGAATTTTTGAACCACTCTCCCGTCGCCGTTACCTGTGTCGCCGGCGGGCAGGCCACTTTATCGGAACTCCAATACCCGCAGGTTCCCTGAAATTCGTAGACGGTTTTCTCCGGTGTCACGCTTTTCAATACGGCGCTTTTTACGGAGCAGGACATCGTTCCACAACTTTCGCCTTGCGTATCAAGGCTGGCGGCAGACCCCATGGCCGCAAAAAACAGGCAAAACAAAATCATCGTAAGCGTTCTCACACATACCTTGTACATCATTGTCACCTCCATTTTCCAGATTGTATTATTTGACCGTTAAACGTTCACGCCGGATCTGCCGGCGGAAATTTTCCGCGGCGCAAATCTGGACCTGAATATCACAGGGTACAAACACAATAACGACAAAATGGAACAACTATAGGCAAATAAATCACCATATCGAGTGTAGCTCGTACCACTTATGTCTAATAAAATCAAGCCGATTGCCGTACCTGCAGAAAATAAACGGTCCATAATCGCAACTTGCCGGCCGCACGCGTCAAAAATCACGGAGGGACCGGTGTTGGAAGCAACGACGACCGGCACCCGGTTTTCAATTGCACGGAACCGGGAGGCAATGTTGTGCTGCCGCGGTGCGGCGGAATGACCGAAATGGTTGTCGTTGGTGAGTTGTACGATGATGTCAATGCGATTTCCCGCCAGGGGGCGGATAAAATCGGCAAAAAGGTTTTCCCAGCAGATGATGAGGGCAATCTTGAGATTCCTTTCAGGGAAGACATATCCAGGACGGTTTCCGGGCAGGGTGTCAAAGGTCCGATGAACGATCCATGGCGGCCATTGAATGTAGGGTTGGCCGGGCAGATATTCGGCAAACGGAACGAGCAGTCTTTTCCGGTATGGCGTGGAAAGGGTTCCATCGGGCATGACGAGGTAGGCCGAATTATAGGATCGCGTGGCGAATTGGATCGTATGGGTGCCGGAATCATCGGGTCGTGCGAATTTTTCATATTCCGAGGTGCCTAAAATCAGGGGGATACGAGTCGACCTGACCAGTTTTTGCACCCTTTCCAACGGCAGCGGATCGGAGGGGAATCCTCTCACAGCTGTTTCCGGCCAGACAATCAAGGCCGGTTTTTCATCAGCCGCTTCGCGAGTCAGTCTTTCCAGGCGTTGCAGGGATGCCAGACATCCCGACGCGGTTTGCCTTTCCTGTAGGAGGATGCTTGGCTGGACAATGGAGATCCGGATATCTCTCGGCGCCGTTGTTTGGGATAACCGGCAGGTTCCCCACGTGCCGATACAGAGCAGAAGGATCAGAACGGCTAGTGCAGGCCGCCAGATGTGACTGGTGATCAGTTCGTACACTGCCAGGTTCGCCATGACCAGAAGGAAAGTGACCCCGTATTCTCCGGTGATGGTCATTATCTGGAGCAGCGGCAGGTTATCGTGCTGGCTGTACGCCAAAGAAGCCCAGGGCAAGGCCAGAAAACCCGCATGGGCCTTGATAAAATCGAGGAACACCCAAAGCGATGGTGCCGCGATCAGAGGGGGAAGTTTCGAACGCCTGGCAAGGGCCAGGCCGGCGCACCACGTTGCCGGATATAGAGCCAGGTAAAAGGCGGCCAATCCGAAATGGTGATAACGGAAATCCGGGACCTGTAAGATCCAGGAAAAAATGAACAGGTTTGAAAGAAGACCGCAAAACAAACCGGTCAGACAGGATTGAAGGGGGCCCAGATCCCTGCATGCGATTAAAAGGGGAACGAGTGCGATCCAAGCCAGCCATCCCAGATCGGGGTCGGGCAGGGATAGAAAGAGAAGGCAGGCAGTTAAACCGGACAATACGAGCCGCCGGAAGATTTTTAACACGGAACCGCCAAGGAGCTTTGTCATGGCAACCTTATCTGTCAGGGCTGTTTGCAGAGATATTTCATCTGATCATCATGGCGCAATAGCACGAATGAAAATGAATTGAAATACGGTATTTGTGAACAGCCGGCGGTGCCTCGACCCGAAGAAACCGTGGCCGTTTCCGTGCCGCCGGCCGGGAGCTCCGGGGGGGGACATCGCCAATCGAAGAAGCGATCACCGCTGTTCATAACCCCTGATCCGGATAAACTTCCTCAGCATCCAAGCCGGATTCCGGCAAGTGTTTATGCCGTATCAATACCGTATTATGCATAATTCCGGGTGCAAACCCGGTAATATGGCCCGTATTAAGCCCACGTCCTGCCGATGTAGTATCTTCTGATTCAACGATATATAAAACCGCCTGCGGGATTAACACTCATATTTGAGGGACCGCAAAAAACAGGAGGGCAGGAGATGTTGACCAAGATCGTGAAAAATTTTGTTGTGATGGTTTTCATACTACTTCTTTTTACAGGGACGGGTTACGCACAGCATTTTGATGCAACCATCCCCCAGGGATACTGGATTGAAGCGTGGATGATGCATTTCCAGGCCGACAGGTACCCCGATACGGATGGGCACAATCAGAAGATGGCCGATGGTAAGAATCTGGATCTGAAACAGGATACCCTTTACATGCGCTTCATTTATGCGGGCAAATACTGGGTTTTCGATTCTCATGTGCCGATTTCCAGGTTGGAGATCGGTAACGTTCCCGGTGACGATTCTTCAAGCGGTTTGGGTGATATCTGGTTGAAGGCGCAGATCAGAAACGAGAATGCCGAGAAGAAATGGCGGCCTCTGGGAATAAACATTTCCACCGGATTGGGCGTTAAATTTCCTACCGGGGAATATGATCGACACGATGCAGTCAATCTGGGGAGTCATCAGTACGATCTCCAGTATGATTTTCGGTTCTCCAAGTTCTTTTTTGAAGGGAAACCCTTCGGGGAAACCGGGAAGTGGGGGATTGAGGGTGCCGTTGAATATACCTACCGGTTTGAAAATCAGGACACGGGTGTCAAGCCGGGAAACCGCATCGACTGGGTGATCGGTCCAAACGTCAGTGTCGGCAAAAGAATAAGGGTCGGCTGGGATATCGGCGGCAATATAAAGGAACGGGATGAATCAGGAAGTGGCCGGGATTTACACGAAAATCTGGGAGACTCCTGGGGCCGCAAAGTTTCCACAGGTCCGAACATTTATTACTTTATTTCGCCTCAGGTACAGTTAAGTGCTTACTCCATGTTTGATATTGACGCAAGAAATGAGCCGAAAGGATATCTCGTTTACCTGCGCTGGCTGTTCTACTGGCCCAGCAAATAGCATCGAATTTCATTCCAACAGCCTTGCCTCATTCCCAGCGACGGAGGCAAGGCTGACGGTTTTCGGTTTCGTCTTGTACAGGCCCAAACACAAGTCCATCACTTTCCTGCACCGCCCGGTTCTGCTGTTTCAGCAAACTGAATCGAAGCCAGTCCTGTAAAGATTGTCTTCCAGGAGGGATCGCGCGACACGTTGGTTCCGGATTCCTCTTAGGGAAAATCTCCCCCGCAAGGATCAATCAGGCGAATCGGAAAATATCCCTGAAATCGGGGATATAAAGATGAAAGCAACCTTTCATGAGATGGAAAGGTTGCTCTTGCAGCAATGATTAAGGAGTTTTCAAATGGGAAAAAAAACGAAAGAAATGCTTGAAAAAATAAACCTTTTATTTTCTATGGGCTGGTCGAAGAGGAAGATCGCCAAGGAATGCGGCGTGACTCCGCCCTATGTGACGAGATTGATGAAGATTCAGGAACAGAATCGGAAAAGGCCGCCCGGCTGGGACTACGGATTGTCCACCAGGGTTCTGAACTGTCTGAAGCGGGGCTATATCCCTCTCGATCTCCATGTGATTGCCGACAGTATCGACCAGTTGCTTATAATGAGGGGGATTGGGAAATGTTCATTGGATGAAATCGGTAACGTGCTTAAAGAACATCATATCATTGACAATATCGATGAGTGGATAGAAGAGGGAAAGAGAAAACAGTATCATCAACGTGAAAGCCGACGCGGCGAATACGATCATGACCTCTCGCAGCAAAGCCAACAAAGGCATATTGAAATATCGAATTCTTTCATCGGGTGAATGCTTCACAAATTATGCACCAAGATCCCCGCATGGGGCTGAAGGCCTTGCATGATACGGACATTCGGTCCCGTTGCCGCGGAAATCGCCGTGATTACCGAGGGCGACCGATTGCAATTGATAAACGGGGATTGAAGCGGATGTTCTTGGCCTGCGTTGCCGACGATGTTATGAGCAACGCAGGCCGCCGTGCGGTGACGACAACCTGCCCGTAGCCCGGCTGAATCGGCAAGCCTCTTTCGGGAGGCCTTGAGAGAAAAGTATCCTTATTGAGCGGGCAGGCATATCGGGGAGTGGTCTGATTGCAAAATCAGCTTGTTTCGCTAAACTGGGTCGAGGCTGATTTCACGAGAGGGATCTTAAATAGATACTTAACTTTTGATTTGTCTTGTTCAGGTCTAACTTTTTCCTGATTTTATCTCTGTGAAACTGAATGGTGCTGATCGACAGATTTAAAATATCGGCGATCTCTTTCGTGGATTTCCCTTCCTTGACGAGATTGGAAACTTGAAGCTCACAGGGGGTGAATTTCAAATTTTTAAATGCAAGTCGATTGGAGAAGGGAGAAACGATATTCTGTAAATTATTTTCCAGGACATCCAGATAAGAGACGTCCATTTTTTCTGAGCAGTTGATTTTCAACTTGCCGATCAGAGGGATGACCAATTGATTGACATTGGCCATGATGTTCTCTTGAATTTCTTCCCTGTCTTTCTGACGCTGATCGAGGAGAAATTTCAGAGCCGTGATCGTTTCTTCCAGTTGCAGGGTCTTTCTCTCCAGTTCCGACGTCCGTTTTTTGACCAGTATTTCAAGATTTTCCCGGTGCTTTTTTAATTCTTCCTCCCTCATCTTTTGTTCGGTGATATCAATGCAGATGCCCACCATGAACCGGAGGGTGCCTGCTTCATCGGATACCGTGTTCCCCCGGGAAAGGATCCAGCGGATCTTGCCTGAAGGGAGTATAATGCGAAAAGTCGTTCTCTGGCTTATTTTTTTGTTCAGACAGTCATTGAAATTTTTCTCGGTCCTTTCCCTGTCTTCCGGATGAAACAACCGGCACCAGGTTTCCCGGTCGGCTTTATCCCTGTTCGGAGAAAGCCCGAATAATCGGTACAGTGCGTTAGACCAATTCACCTCGCCTGTCTGTATATCGATGGTCCAGATGCCGGACCCGGACGCTTCCTGTACCAGGTCAAGGATGTGATTAAATTTTCGCAGCTCGTCCGCCAATCGCTTTTGTTCGGTAATGTCATTGACGCTAAAGCGATGGCCCAGATGCAGACCGTTATGATCGTACATGGCCCGCCGGGATATCCCGACCCATTTGCTCCTGCCATCCTTGCATACGATGCGAAATTCGGTCTTTTGATCTTTTGGGGCCGGGCCGGCACCGGTGAAGAGATTTTTTTTTCTTTCTCTGTCGGCATCGTGGACAATGGGGAGAGGAAAGTCTCTCATATTGAGACACTCTTCCACAGAATATCCTGTCATATCGGATACCAGAGGATTGATCCAAAGAAGGTTTCCGTCCGGTCCCACCCAGTGTTCCACGTTAGGAGTATAATCCGCAATAGACTGTAAACGCAGCTTGTTCTCCTGTGTTTCCTTCAACTTCCGGCGAAGTTCAGTTAATTCCTGGACCAGCCGTGCCTTCGTCTTTCTTTTGTCTTCCATGATTCATCGTTTTTGTTGACCGTTTTTTGGCGCTTTCGACGAGCGCGCTTTCTGTATAAAAATTGATTTCACGTGCTCTTCTTGTATTTATTTTTTGCAAAACAAATGTCTTGCAAAAGACTACCGCGCCGGTTCAGACAGTCAATTCGTAGAACCACCCAAATACCGGTAGGTAAAAATACCCGAATCAAGATATTTCGTCATACTCTGAATCAATTTATCCGGCTTGCAGAGGGGATTGTGATAACCTGCGCAGATCGTATCCGAAAATGCCTGGGAAAACGGCTATGGAAGTGTAAATATTGAATATTATCTGTTTATTAATACGGAGGCGTCCCGTAGGGAAACGTGGAATATTCCTGTCGATGATCGACTCATGCTCGTTTTTTTGCCGACAGCGGGCCTGTTCGGTCATGTGTTCCACTGGGAGGGCGTCAGCTGGTTCAGCGACTCAAAATTGCGGAAAACCTCGTAAGCCTCCATATCAAGGGGATAATCCCAGGATCCGTTGCGATGCACGATTTGTCCGCCGAAGCCGGATTTGAATCGATACATGCCGTAAAAAGGATGGTCCGGATTCGGAACGGGAGCAACGGCGCCCATGTCGTAGGTCAGACAACCCTTGTTCCGTACCAACTTCATCACTTCCCACTGTAAAGCATAGGAGCCCATCAGGTTGCGCCGTTCGTCAGAGGATGCGCCGAACAGGTAGAGCGCACGTCGTCCGGCAATGGCGATGATTGCACCGGCTAGAACGTCTTCACCCCTTGCGGCAAGAAGAAAGAGGATATCGGATGAACCGGGATTTTTGAACAGAGTGGAAAAATGCTGATAGGTCCCGGCAGGAAAGCCGTTGCGGTTGGCCGTTTGCAGATAAAGCTCGTAGAACACCGGCAGCATGTCGGTCGTCGCGGGGAATACCCGGACTTCTTTCCGCTGTGCGAGGCGGATATTGTAACGGGTCTTGGGTTTCATGGCCGCAAAGATGTCCGATTCGGAATGTGCGAGGTCGATCATGACCACATCGGCAACGGTTGGATCCAAAGACGTTTTCCGCAGGTTCCAGGTACGGGTGCCGATGTTCATGCGCAATTCCCGCAGTCGCGCTGCGGGATGCCCGGACCAGTGTTGTCCATTCAGAGTGTCTGCGGCATAGGGTGACTCCCAGGGCAGGTCGTAGCGGATGAAGGTCACGGTGGGATCCAGATGTCCGATCAGGGCATGTGACAATTCTTCGAGAAAGGCGCCGTATTTTTCCGGATCGGGTTCAGACTCGGGCCCCTGGGGAACATAGGCGACGGTAAGTCCATGACCGAAAGATTTGAGCAGGACCAGAAGATCGCCCCGCTGGCCTGCCGACGATGTGAAATCGAAGGCGGCCGGTTTCCAGCCGAGCTGGGATTTGACGCGGCTCCAGGAAGGGGTTTGAAAAAAAATATCCGTGGGAAGCAATGCGCTGATTTTTTTGGGTTGTACATGTATGTTCATAAGATTGCAGTGGCGCCGTTTTCCAATCCTGAAACCGTCAAAAGATTTGTTTGACCCTTGATTAATTGGTAGAGTTTTCAAAGTAAATGGGATTAAAATGCCCTGTAATTGCCTATTCCATATAGGCAATTTATGATTTCCGTACACGTTTAACGAAGGGGGCGGTTAAGGTGAAGCACGCAAAGAATGCAGAAAAAGCGCTCCAGGAGCGAATCAAGGAATTGAATTGTTTATACGGAATGGCACGGTTGGCGGAACGTCACCACGATTCCATGGAAGACTTCCTCAAACGTCTCGTGGTCTTTCTTTCTCCTTCCTGGCAATATGGAGACATCGCCTGTGCCCACATTGTTTTCCGGGGACGTACCTTTGCAAGCAGAAAGTTTCGCCGGACAAAATGGCGCCAGTCCGCCCCGATCCGGGTATGCGGCAAACCCGTGGGAGAGGTGACGATTGTTTATAAGGAAGAGCGGCCGTCGGCGGATGAGGGCCCTTTCCTCAAGGAGGAAAGGGCGTTGCTGGAGGGTGTTGCCCAGCGTATCGGTGAAATTGCCGTCCGGATCATGGCCGAGCAGGAATTGCAGGAAAACAATAAACAGCTTTTACTGGAAAGGAAAGCGCTGCAGGAAGCGAATGCGGCCCTGCGGGCGGTTCTTGCCGGGATCGAGGACGAAAAAAAACGGATTTATGAAAATATGCAGGTGAACATCGAGAAAGGAATCATGCCGATTCTTCTTGCTTTAACGCCGGTTGTAGAGAAGAGCAAACGCAGGTATCTGGATATATTGAAGACCAGCCTGGAAGAGATCACCGCCCCCTTTACAAGCCAGGTTTTGACCCACCTGCGCGCCCTGACGCCTACGGAGGTCAATATATGCAACATGATCCGGAACGGTATGCGGACCAAGGAAATCGCCCAGCTCCGCGGTGTTTCCACGGCAACCATCAACCGGCATCGTGAACACATTCGTCGAAAGCTGAACATTACGAACCGGCAAGTCAATCTGGCGAGTTATCTGCAATCGCTTGTCACGGTGGGTCCATGATGGCGGGGAAGAATTGTCACGCCGCTTTGAAAATTAAAATAAAATAATGGCAGCATGTTAAATGGTCATCTCGGGTGATTTTTGACTTTTTACGAGGTCATCAGGGAAGCCATGTCAAAAAAAACTTGACATAAATTTAGCTTTGCCTTATTTGTTTAGCGAATCCATAAAAAAGTTCCGAGGAGGTGTGTCATGACCCTGACCGATACATTGACGGCGAGCCTGGAGGATTATCTGGAAGCGATCTTTCACATTATTTCGGAGAAGCAGGGGGTTCGGCCCAAGGATATAGCCGAGCGTCTTGGGGTAAGTAATGCGTCGGTAACAGGAGCGCTTCGTGCTCTTGCCGATAAGGAAATGATCCGCTACGCTCCTTACGATGTGATTGCCCTGACCGCTGCCGGGAAAACGATGGCCGAAGATGTGATTCGCCGTCATGAGGTTCTCCATGATTTTTTCGTGAAGGTTCTTGCGGTTGACGACAAAGAGGCCGATGAAGCGGCCTGCCGGATGGAGCATTCCATTTCCGGGATGATTCTGGAACGGTTTGTTCGGTTTGTCGAATTTGTTGAGGTGTGCCCGCGTGGCGGATCCAAGTGGATCGCGGGTTTCGGGTACCACTGTGATCAAGGGGCAACACCAGAGAACTGTGATCGCTGTATATCCACGGCCCTGGAAGAATTTAGACGCCGTGTGGAGCAAGGAGGAAAAAAAGTGAGGACTTCTGTCAAGATGAAGGATCTGAAACCGGGTCAAAAGGGAAAAGTGTTGAAAATCAGCGCACAGGGCGCAGCGAATAAACGGCTGGTTGAAATGGGCGTAACGGTCGGATCTGTGATCGAGGTGGAACGTGTGGCGCCACTGGGCGATCCCGTTGATATCAAGGTGAAGGGCTATCACCTTTCGTTAAGAAAAAACGAAGCCGAGGGTATCGAAATCGAGTTGTTATAAATCCAAAACAAATCACGTTGAAAGAGGTATCGGCTATGCCGTTGACAATCATCCAGGTCGGTAGAATCGTAAAATTGGTCGCCGTGGAAGCAGGCGGCGGACTCCAGGGCAGGTTGGCCGCGATGGGGTTGGTTCCGGGTGTGGAGATGGAGGTGCTCCGGAATACCCCGCACGGACCTTTTTTGATCGGAGTCAAGGGCAGCCGGATCATGCTCGGGCGCGGGATGGCCCAGAAAATCAGGGTCATGTAAATTTTTTTAACCACAAAGTTAGGTATGCCTAAATATATAAGCAAGAACTAATATTATCGTTTGTCAGACTACAGGAGGCAAGAAAAGAGCATGAAATCCAGGATCATTGTCGCCCTTGCGGGCAACCCGAATTCCGGAAAAACCACCCTGTTCAATGCCTTGACCGGAGCCCGCCAGCATGTCGGCAATTATCCCGGGGTGACGGTGGAACGCAAGGAAGGCTCGCTACGTCACGGGAATTTCGACATGCAAATCATCGATCTTCCCGGAACATACAGCTTGACCGCCTACTCGGATGAGGAAAAGATCGCGCGCAATTTCATTATCGAAGAAAAGCCGGATGTCGTCGTTGATGTCCTGGATTCATCGAATCTCGAAAGAAATCTCTATCTTGCCGTTCAACTGATGGAGTTGGGTGTTCCCCTGGTGCTGGCCTTCAACATGAGCGATATGGCGCGGGCGAGGGGGTATGAATTCGATCTCGACAAGCTGTCCCGTTTTTTCGGGGCGCGCATCGTTCAGACTGTCGGCAATAAGGAGCAGGGAATCCAAGAACTGCTCGATGCCGTTACGGCGACCGCGACGGAAGGCGGCGGAGCGATTTCCCGGCCCACCGACAAGGCTGTGAACGCAGACAATGAAAATCAGGGGGGCGTACATGGGTTTCAGGGCCAGGCGCCGTCCATAAATTATGGAAGCGAAATCGAGGAAGAAATCAACAAGGTCAAAAACCTGATCATCCAGGACGGTGTGGCCGTTGGGAAATACGATGCCCGGTGGCTGGCGGTCAAACTTCTTGAAAACGACAAGGAATTACGTGATTTTATCGGGTCCCCCGCGCTCAACGAGCAGGTCGAGAAAAGCATCGCACACATCGAAAAGGTGATCGGAGAACATCTGGAAACGGCCATTGCCGGCCGCAGGTACGGATTCATTTCCGGCGCCTGCCGGGAATCGGTCCGTTCCACCATTGAGATTCGCCATACGACATCCGACAAAATTGATTCGGTCGTAACGAATCGCGTGCTGGGCCTTCCGGTCTTTCTGGGGCTCATGTATCTCGTCTTTCATCTGACTTTTACACTGGGCGAGCCCCCCATGGGATGGATCGAAGCATGCTTCGGATGGTTGGGCGGAATCGTCGAGGGGTGGTGGCCGGAAGGCTCGGAAAGCCTTTTAAAGTCCCTGCTGCTGGACGGCATCATCGGCGGTGTCGGCGGTGTCGTGGTCTTCTTGCCGAACATCCTGCTTTTGTTTCTGGCCATCGCCATTCTTGAAGATTCCGGCTATATGGCGCGGGCAGCGTTCATCATGGATCGCCTGATGCGTAAGATCGGCCTGCATGGCAAGAGTTTCATCCCGATGCTCATCGGGTTCGGCTGCTCCGTTCCGGCCATCATGGCCACCCGGACGCTGGAAAACCGCAGAGACCGTCTGACGACGATGCTCGTTGTCCCGCTGATGAGCTGCGGCGCCCGCCTCCCGATCTATGCCCTGATCATTCCCGCATTCTTTCCGCAGGTATGGCACGGCCCCGTACTCTGGATCATCTACGTGATCGGTATTGTCCTGGCCGTCGCAAGCGCGAAATTTCTGCGGAGTACGGTTTTGAAAGGAGAATCCGTACCGTTTGTCATGGAATTGCCGCCTTACCGGATGCCGACCGTGAAAGGCATCTTCATTCACATGTGGGAGCGCGGCTGGCTTTATCTTAAAAAAGCCGGGACCGTCGTTCTCGGTATATCCATTCTGCTTTGGGCCATGACCACCTTTCCGGGGTTGTCCGATGACAGAGCGGCGCAGTTCGAGACGGCGCGCCGGGAGATCCTGGGTGGGACGATGCCGGAAGCGGAAAAAACGGCGCGCCTTGCCGCCATCCTGAACGAAGAGGCGGAAGCGGCACTTCAAAGCAGTCTTGCCGGTCGTATCGGTTATGCCATGGAACCGCTGCTTCGGCCCATGGGATTTGACTGGAAAATAGGAACCGCTCTGATCGGCGCCTTTGCCGCCAAGGAGGTCTTTGTCGCCCAGATGGGCATTATCCATTCGATTGGGGAGGCGGATGAGGAATCCGAGACTCTGCGGGAGAAACTAAAAAAGAACTACACACCGCTTGTGGGATTCTGCATCATGCTCTTTTGTCTCATCAGTGCCCCCTGCATGGTGACCATCGCCGTAACGAGGCGTGAAAGTAACTCATGGGGCTGGGCGTTGTTCCAACTCGGGGGGCTTACCCTCCTGGCATATGGGATTACAGTTCTTGTCTACCAGGCAGGACGTTTTCTCGGTATCGGAGTTGTCTGAAAGGAGTTGGCGATGATGGAAACGATTCTTGTCGTCGGTGTTGTCGCTGCGGTTGCCCTCATGGCGGTCAGATCGTTCTATCGGACGATGACCGGTAAGGAAAAGGGACATTGCTGCGGTTGTGCGAACTGCACGTGCGGACAGGCAGGAAAAGAGAATGCTCAGGCGAAACCGGGCGTTTCCGCATGAAAGCCGGTTGAATGGGTCAAAATCGTTACGCTGTCAAATAATTTAAAAAGATCGGCAAAGAAAACTTGGGGAGGAGATCATGTGCGTGGCATTAATCGGTGGCATGGACCGGTTGGAACCGGATTATCGGAGCGAGGCCGTCCGACAGGGCGTCAAGCTCAAAGTGTTTACCAAAGCCAAAATCGGCTTGACCGCATCCGTCAGAGGCGTTGATGCAGTGGTGGTTTTGACCGGGAAGACCTCTCACCGCATCAGAAATGAAGCCATGAAAGCGGCCAAATCGGGTTGCATTCCCGTTGTCATGTGCCATTCGTGCGGGGTTTCCAGTCTCCGCGAATGTCTGAGACAACTGGTATCCCAATCGGTCGGGCCGTTGCCGCATGGCGGAGCGATGTCGTCCTAAGCGTTCCGATTGTCTTGTTTGATGAGATTCTCGGTTTGTCCGGCATCGATTCATTGAGTCGTAACCCTTGGCCGCCCGGTATCGCCGAAAAATATGCAGGTGTGATGGGATGAAAATACATACAAGCAACCGTTGAAAGGAGACATTTCAGTGCAAAGAGAGGGAAAGGGAACAGGTTTTATTGGAAGGACCACGAAATCCATCCGGCTTGCGATCCGGCTGGTTTTAGTAATCATGCTCGCGGCCTCCCCGGCATTTGCGGGGCATCCGCTGGTTACCGATGATACCGGCACCCAGGGGAAGGGACATTACGAATTGGAATTCAACGGAGAGTTTGAACGGGATGATACGGGAGGCGTCAGAAGCGAGGTCACGACCATTGCGGGTTCCTTTGCTGCAGGCGTGACGGAGACCATTGATCTGGTTCTGGGTGTTCCCTATCAATATGGAAGACTGATTGAAGATGCCGATGACGGTCATGAAAAGACGACGGAAGACGGGTTTTCCGATATTTCCCTGGAGTTGAAATGGCGCTTTTGGGGAAGAAACGGCCTGAGCTTTGCCGTTAAACCCGGAGTCACTTTTCCCACCGGGGATCGTGGCAAAGGCTTGGGCGGCGGCCGTATGACCTACAGTCTGCACCTGATCTCGACTTTGGAGGCCGGGCCCGCCTGCTTTCACATGAACGCCGGCTACGTTCAGAACGAAAATAAAAACGATGAGCGGAAAGAGCTGTGGCATGTTTCCCTGGCGGCGGAATACCCCGTTATGGAGAAACTGACCCTGGTCGCGAACGTGGGTGTTGACAGAAATCCGGATCCGGCATCCCAGACCAACCCCGCCTTTATTCTCGGCGGCGTCGTTTACAGCCTCAGCGATGCCGTCGATGTTGATTTCGGCGTTAAAGGGGGCCTGAACGACGTTGCTCCCGATTACTCATTTCTCGCCGGTCTGACTTTTGGGTTCTGATCCGCAGAAATGCTCCCCTCTCGAAAGTGAGAAACGGGCAAGAATGATCCCGGACATAGGACAGTCTGTCCGAGCGATGGCTGGGATCTTTTGCCGACGTCCCCGTTTGAAGACGCATCCCCAGGGTTCATCTTCGGCTCCCGCCGTAAAGGGCCTTTGGGTCGTGCTCCATGGAAGGCAAAGTAGGCCAGGCTCAGGGTTCGGGTTTTCGTTCCCAAGGAGCGATGCCGCCGGGGATGACGCGGAAAAGGGGGTGAGGTTCCGGATCGATAACCGGTCGGAGCGACTGGAAGCGCAACGGGTCCCGGAGGCGGAGCTTTTTCCTGAGATGCTCCAGTTCATACCGGAGCTGGCCGTCGGTGACGGGAATGCTGGCGGTCGCAGAGACCGGGGCGATTTTTTCTGGATTGTATCGGTAGCCCCGCCGGATTGCCTCGTCATGAACCACATGGAGGTAAGTGTGGAGCGCGGAAACCGGGTCCGGCTGCGACCGGAAACGTTCGAGCTGGGGGTGATTTTTATAACCCTTCGTTTTATTTGCCAGAACTTTCCGGGCGAGAAGCCCCTCCCGCCAGAGTGCATTCAACCCCTTGGCGTCCAGGTAACGGGGATGAAGACTCCACAGTCTCATTGTAATGCCTTCCGAATCGTTTTTTCGACATCACCGAAGGTTTTCCCGGTCGTTTTTTCCTTCCATTCCACCCGATATACCGCCGGTTCCTTCCGCAAGATTCATCTTTTCCTCTTTCTACAGTCAAAACAAAGAGAAATCCAGCCCGGTTTATGTCGGAGCCGTCTGAAAGGTATTGCCTCTTTGGATTAAAAAAAGAATATCGTGACAGTGACACCCCGGATGCGGGAAGCCGTTTCATGCTTTTTCGACTAACATGTGTTATAAATTTTCCAATTGATCCAATGCTACGGGTTGCTTCCGGAAAAAGCGGGTTCCCGGACAGGGAGGTTGCGGATGGAAAAGAAAAAGAAGGTCCTCTTCATCTGTGTTCACAACAGTGCCCGGAGCCAGATGGCCGAAGCGTGGCTGAAGCATCTGGCAGGAGACCGTTTCGAAGCGTACAGTGCCGGAATCGAGCCGGGAGAGTTGAATCCCGTCGTCGTCATGGCCATGGCGGAAGCGGGGATCGATATTTCCCGGAATCAGACCAAGGGGATTTCCGATCTCATTGAGGCGGGAAAGCGTTTCGATTACGTCATTACCGTCTGCGACGATGCCCAGGCACAATCCTGTCCCGCCTTTCCCGGCGCCGCCCGGCGTTTGCACTGGAGTATTTCCGACCCGCAGGCGGTTTTGGGGACGGCGGATGAGAAACTGGCCTATATCCGGAAAATCCGGGAACAAATCCGGCTTTGTGTCCTGGATTGGTGCCGCCGGGATCCGCATGGAAAATGAAACGTCCGATTCACACACCTTCACTGACGCGATTGAAATGAGCAAGAAACCGACTTACGAAGAACTGGTCCGGAAAAACGAGGAACTCGAGAAAGAAGCTCTCCGGTGCCGGCAGATGGAAAAGGCGCTTCTGGGCAAGGAAAGCCAATACCGGAAAATCTTTGATTCGGCCATGGACGGACTCCTGATCTTCGACCGGAAGGGCCGGATTGTCGAAGCCAATCCCCAGGCCTGCCGGATGTACGGGTACGATCATGCCGAGATGACCACCCTGTCGCGCGAAGACATCATGCATCCGGACTACCACTACCTGTTCGAGGTTTTCCGGAGGGAGACGAAGGCCAGGGGAATGTTTTCGGCGGAATCGAAGGATGTGAAGAAGGACGGCAGCCATTTCTATATCGAGATCCGGGGGACGGATTTCAATTATAACGACCGGAAGCATGTCCTGGCCATCGTCCGGGATGTGACGGAGCGAAAACGCACGGAGGAATCCCTGCGGGAGGCCCTGTCCTCCATCGAGCAGTTGAAGGAGCGCCTGGAATCGGAGAATGTCTATCTCCGTGAAGAGATCGAACTGCGTTATCAGCATAAGGAGATTATCGGTCAGAGTGAAGCGATCCGGCGAACGCTCAGCCAGGTTGAACGCGTGGCGGAAACCGCGGCCACGGTCCTTTTGATCGGGGAGACGGGAACCGGGAAGGAATTGCTGGCCCGGGCCATCCACCGCCTGAGCGACCGCAGGGGAAAATCCATGGTGACGGTCAACTGTGCGGCCATCCCGGCGAGCCTCATGGAAAGCGAGCTTTTCGGCCATGAAAAGGGAGCTTTTACCCATGCCTACACCAGACAGATCGGCCGGTTCGAAATCGCCAACGGATCGACCCTGTTTCTCGATGAAATAAGCGAGCTTCCCCCGGAGCTCCAGGCGAAGCTCCTGCGGGTTCTCCAGGCCGGCGAGTTCGAACGCCTGGGAAACTCCAGAACGATTCAGGTGGATGTCCGCATCATTGCGGCGACCAACAAAGACCTGTCCCAGGCGGTGGCCGAAGGCCGCTTCCGGGAGGATCTCTTCTACCGCCTGAACGTGTTTCCCATCGTCGTTCCGCCGCTTCGGGAGCGCCGGGATGACATTCCCCTGTTTGTCTGGGAATTTGTGAGAGAATTCGGGAAAGCCATGGGAAAGCATATCGAGACGATCAGCAGGAAGACCATGGAGGCGCTGCAGCTCTACCCCTGGCCGGGCAATGTCCGGGAACTGCGCAACGTCGTCGAACGGGCCATGATTCTGTCCGGTCACGGGACCCTCACGGTTGAACTGCCCGCGCTGAAAGGCCCGGATATCGCGTCCGAATCACCTCGATTGGAGGATGTGGAACGGCATCACATCACCGGCATTCTGGTGAAAACCGGCTGGCGGGTGAGGGGGAAAAACGGCGCCGCCGGGATACTGGGCCTCAAGCCTTCCACCTTGGAGTCGAAGATGAAAAAACTGGGGATATATCGCCCTAATCTAGCCGAAATGCCGTAGAAAACACGATATATCGTGCAGGCGGTTGTTTGAATTCTTTGCGTAACCGGTACTTTTCTGTTATAAAACATTCAATATCATCCGGTTACGGATTCCTTGTCCGGGTATCCCATCTGGTACGAATCTTGGTTTCAATAAGTATAATAGCCTATCATAACAAGTATCCATAAGGAGAAACGCCCATGAAAGAAATCAAGAAAGTCGTGTGTATCCAGTGCCATTCGGCCTGCCGCCAGGCCGTGGAAATCGAAGACGGTCGCCTGGTCGGCGTGGGGCCGGATATGGATTTTCCCAAGGGGGAACTCTTTTCCACCATCGTTCGGAGTTGTCCCCGCGCCCACGCGATTACGGATTATTTTTATCACAAGGATCGCCTGAACTACCCCTTGAAACGGGTGGGCGCCCGTGGCGAGAACAAGTGGGTGCAGATCTCCTGGCAACAGGCCATGGATGAAATTGCCGGAAAAATGAAGGTTTTGATCGACCGCTACGGGCCCGAGACCATCGGTACGACCTGCGGGACGGGCCGTACGACCGACGAATTCCGCACACGATTCTTCAATCTTCTGGGGAGTCCCAACATTGTCGGCCAGGCGGAGATCTGCTACGGCGAATACCTGGCTCTCATGTACGCCGTGTTCGGCTGGAAGCTTTTCCCCGTCGTGCAAAAGGAAACGAAGTGTACCCTGATGTGGGGCGGCGGCGGTCCCCGCTACTGGAACGCCCTCTGGAAGAACATCACAAAGGCCCATAAAGAAGGGATGAAGCTGATCGTGATCGACCCGCGGGGTATCGATGCGACCCGCCACGCCGACCTGTGGCTCCGGGTGCGGCCCGGCACGGACTGTGCCCTGGCCCTGGCGATGATCCGGCATATCATCAAGGAAGGTCTGTACGACAAGGACTTCGTGGAGAAGTGGTGCCACGGTTTTGAAGAGCTTCGGGAACGCGTCGAGCCTTTCACCCTGGAGAGAGCCGCCGAAATCACCTGGGTGCCCGCTGACAAAATCCGCCAGGCCGCGGAGTTGTACGCCACATCAAAACCGGCCGCGATGACCCATGGCCTGGGGATCGAGCATACGGTCAACTCCATGGAAACGCTCCATGCCGTGTTCGCCCTTCGGGCGATCACGGGGAACCTGGACGTCAAGGGCGGCGATCTCTTTACGACGGCGTATCCGGATATCATTCACGAGCAGGAAATCGAACTCATCGACAAGTTGTCACCGGAACAGCGGAAAAAACAGTTCGGCGCCGACCGCTTCAAAATCCTGACCCAGGAAGGGTTCCGCATGACCCAGGAGGCGGTGCCCCGGGTCTGGGGAGACCTGACCTTGAACCGTTCCAGCCAGTTCCAGGCCTTTGCCCACGCTCCCACATTTTACCGCGCCGCCATCACGGGAAAACCCTATCCGCTCAAGGCCATTCTCACCGTTGCGAGCAACCCCGTCGTGACCTACGGTAACAGCAAACTCGTCTATGAAGCCCTGAAGAACCTGGATCTGTACGTTGTCGTCGATTTCTTCATGACGCCAAGCGCACAGCTTGCCGATTACGTCCTGCCGGGCACGACCTATCTCGAGCGTCCCTGGATCTGGGCCTACGCCATGATCGTGGGCAGCGAGCGGGCCATGCCCGCCGTGGTTCCCGGGCAGTATGAACGCTGGTCGGATTACAAATTCTGGAAAGGGCTCGGTGATCGCCTGGGGCAAGAAGAGTACTGGCCCTGGGAGGATCTGGAAGAGGTTTACGATTACCGGCTTAAGCCTTCGGGGATGACCTTCAAGGAGTTCATGGCCCGGGGCGGTTTTGCCGCAGGGAAAGGTGGTTATAAACGCTATGAAGAAAAGGGTTTCGGCACCCCGACGGGAAAAGTGGAGCTGTACTCCACGGTCCTGGAAAAGATGGGCTACGATCCCCTGCCCTCCTTCCGGGAACCCCTGGAGAGTCCCGTCAGCAGTCCCGACCTGGCTCGGGAATATCCGCTCATTCTGACGACGGGAGGACGTTTTCTGCCCTACTATAACGCGGAACACCGTCAGATCGCCCAGCACCGGAAACGCTACCCCTGGCCGAAGATGGAAATCCATCCGGAGACGGCGAAGTCCCTGGGTATCGAGGACGGACAGTGGGTCTGGATCGAGTCTCCCCGGGGTCGATGCCGCCAGACGGCCGAGTACGATAAAAACATCCATCCCGGTGTCGTCCATGCCCAGCACGGCTGGTGGTTTCCCGAGGAGCCCGGAGAAGAGCCGTCGCTCCACGGCCTCTGGAAGTCGAACATCAATATCCTGACCGATGACGAACCCGACCACTGCAATCCCATCAACGGCGGCTGGCCCCTGCGGGCGTTTTTGTGCAAGGTCTATCCCTGCAAGCCGGAGGAGGTCTGGGAGGGGGAAACCGCGAATGTGGGTTAACCGGGGTCGTGTTTGTCTGCGGCGCCTGCACGGTTCTTCTCAACGGC
>ENA-UPXM01002356-UPXM01002356.1-activated-sludge-metagenome-genome-assembly--contig:-NODE-2356-length-22345-cov-5.303365_pt1 | contig 22345 bp, 19 predicted proteins | sample MGYA00238178_ERZ772708 | MGnify/ENA primary metagenome ERZ772708 (study PRJEB29002, sample SAMN05720212) | activated sludge metagenome | isolation source: anaerobic digester from wastewater... | reverse complement strand
TCTTTTGTTGTTTTTGTCGTGATTATTGCCATCCTCATTCTTTTTGCGTGGCTTGCCACCGACATAAGTTTCATCAATTTCAATAATGGTATCAATAAAAACATCTGGTTCTTGACTTCCCATGGCTTGTCTAATTTGCTGAAGCATTCGCCAAGCAGTTTTATAAGTCACACCGACTTCTCGCTGAAGTTGATACCCAGAAATACCTTTTTTACCGTTTAGAAACATATGAATCGCATACATCCATTTACGAAGGTCGGTAGAAGATTTTTCAAAAATAGTATCTTTAAAAGGAGAAAAGGTATTATGACAATCATTGCAGTCAAAAACCTTAATTCGATCATGTTTTTGATAAACCCGAGTGGAGCCGCAATGATTACAAACCACTTTATCGCCATATCGAACTTTTAAATAATGAGTTACTACCGACTTTTCAGTCGGAAATTTTTCCAATAATTCCATAAAAGTCATTTTGGCACACTCCTAGAATAGTTTCCCTATATATAGTATACCAAAAACATTACAGTACGTCAAGGGATGATTCCGTTTTATTTTATCTGAGTACGCCCTGCAAGGCTTTTGGCAAGCCTTGGCCTGTGTTTCACCTATTTGCAAACAGCCCTTTCAGGCCGGACATGAAAGCGCTGCCTTTGTGGAAGGCAAGCAGCACGGCGGTGATGTTGTCCCTGCCACCGTTGGCGTTAGCCTGCTCGATCAGATCGCGGCAGGCCGGTTCCAGGCTGGTGCGCGCCAGGATCAGCGCAGCGATCTCCTCGTCACTGACCATGCCGGTCAGCCCATCGGAACAGAGCAGCAGCATGTCGCCGTCCAGAAGCTCCAGATCCAGCAGATCCACCAGCACCTCCGGCTCCTGCCCCAGCGCGCGGGTGATGATATTCTTTTGCTTCGAATTGCGCGCCTGTTCCTCGGTCAGTAATCCCTGGCGCTGCTGTTCGGCCACCAGGGAGTGGTCGGCGGTCAGCTGTTTCAATATGCGGTTCCTGAGCAGGTAAACGCGGCTGTCGCCCACATGGGCAATGGCAGCAGCATTTCCGGAGGCCAGCACCGCCACCACGGTTGTTCCCATGCCATGCCATTCCGGTCGATCAGCGGCAGCTTCGAAGATGGTGCGGTTGGCCAGACGGATCGCCGATGCCAGCAGGTTGGCCTCACGTGAATGGCCGGGATCCACCGTGCCAACCACAAACGCCTCGCCGGCGGCAGAACGGCTGACCGCATCGCGGATCACCTCCATGGCCATGCGGCTGGCCACCTCGCCCGAATTGTGGCCGCCCATCCCGTCGGCCACGACAAAAAGGCCGAGTTTCTCCTCCAGCAGCAGGGCGTCCTCATTGCCCGCCCTGACCTTGCCTGTGTCAGTTATGCCGAATGCTGTAACCTTCATACAGGTAGCCTCCGTTATAATAAACCGTCATGCGTGTCCGTTTTCCGTATTTCTACAATCACCGGTTAACGGGCACGGTCAACGATTTTGCAGTTTCCCCATGCAGATGCGGACATGTTCGGCCACTTCGCGCCCGCTCTGGTAGCGTTTGGCAACATCCTTGATCAGCAGCCGGTGGGCGATGTAGGCGCAGCACTCCGGTATGGACGGGTCCAGTTTGGTCAGAAGCTGCGGCGGTTTGTTGGCGATGTTGTACATGATGGTGGTGATGCTGTCGCCGGTGAACGGCTTGTGACAGGAAAGCAGTTCATACATGACCACCCCCAGGGAGAACAGGTCGGAACGGCCATCCACCTTCTGCCCCACCACCTGTTCGGGCGACATGTAGCTGGGGGTGCCCAGCACCATACCGGTCTTGGTGGTGGAGGTGGCCGTAATGCGGGCAATACCGAAATCTGCGATCTTGATGTCGCCGTTTTTCAGCAGCATGATATTGGCCGGTTTGATATCGCGATGCACAATCCCCTTGCTCCAGGCAAAGTCCAGCCCCTCTGCCACCGCGCCGACGATGCGCAGCACCTCGCTGAACGCAAGGCGGTTTTCGGGGCGGGTTAAACCAGACAGATCACTGCCGTCCAAAAGCTCCATGGCCACATAGGCCAGGTCATAGTCCTCGCCCACATCATAGATGGTAACGATATTGGGGTGGTTGAGCGCACCGGCCGCCTCGGCCTCGCGGAAGAATCGGCCCTTGGCTTCATCCATCTGCTCGGCTTCGATCTCGTCAAAACGGATGGTCTTGATGGCCACCATGCGGTTGATCTTGGGATCCCTGCCCAGGAACACCGTACCCATGGCGCCGCGTCCCAGTTCCTTCTGGATCTCGAAACGGCCGATGGTCGGACCGGCTGCCCCACCGCCCTGCAGCAGTACCGTGGCCTCCTTGCGGGCCCCAGCTCCTCCGAAGATCATGGTTTCTCCGGCCGCCTTCATGGTGGCGATGCGTTCCCTGATATCCTTATAGTCACCGGCGGTCAGGATGTGCTCATAGACAGCGGCGGCCTTGTTGAACATGCGCTTGCGCTCAAAATCCAGCCCCAGATTATAGAGCAGATCCCTGACCGTATCGTCCTGCAGCGGACATTTACGGAATTTTTCAAAGGCCAGGTCCAAAAGTCCCTGTCCCTGGAAGGACAGGCCCAGCATCTTGCTGGTCTCGATACTGTCGCTCTCCACCAGTTCCTTGCTCTTTTCAGTGGCCATGAAACGCCGGGATACGGTCAGCAGATAGCCTGCCACCAGCAGCAGGGAGGGCGCAACCATGGCCAGCCACTCGCCGCGACTGACAAACAGCCAGACACAGACCGCGTTCCATCCAACCAGGAGTCCCAGAGAGATGACAGCGCCGGTTCCGGCCTTGAATCGGGGCATGACAAAGGCCAGAAAACCGCCCAACAGCAGCATCAGACCGAGTTCTGCATAAAGCGCCCAGGCGGGCCTGGATATGAATGAGCTGGAAAGCAGCGAATCAACCGCATTGGCGGTGATCTCGATACCCGGAAACATGGGCTGGGGAGGGGTAACTTCAAAGCCGGCAACACCCGTGGCGATCGGTCCGATCAGTACGATCCGGTTGTGGAAGGTCTCGGCTGCATAGCGGCCGGTGACCACATCGACGAAGGAATAGTAGGGAAAGGTGCCGAACCCGCCGCAATAGTCGATCAGCATGCGCCCCTTGCTGTCGATCGGCACGGAGGCACCGCCGAAGGACACCCTGCCCGGCTCCAGAGACACATCGGTCACCCCTTTTTTCAGGTACTTGAGCGTCGTCTGCAGGGCAAAGGAGGGGAACAGATAACCATCATAACGAACGAAGAGCGCATCGCGCCGCATGGCGCCATCCTTGTCACCGAACAGGTTGAGATGCCCCAGGCCGAAAGCCCCTTCCAGGAAGGGGGGAATCGGCAAGGTCTGTTCTATGGCTGTCGGAAAGTTCACATCGGACTGGGCCGGGCGGGCATTCTTCTTCAGCGGGCCGGAGAGGGCCAGGGAGGCGTCGGCCCGTTCACCGGGGGTGAAGTAGAGCGGCAGCACCACATTGCCGGCCCGTGTGATCGACTCGGCCAGAAAGGCATCATTGTCCAGACGCTTTTCCGCCTGCACAAGGGCGCCATGCACCTCGGCCAGTCTGCCGCCCACGGCGCCACTTTCCTCGATCTTCTTCCTGACCGTGCGCACCTCATCCAGACCGGAGTTGCGATCCGGTTCGGTGTAGAGGATGCTGGTGGCGATCAGGGCCGGTTTGCCCTCGGAAATCACATCGATCAGCTCGGCCATGTAGGCCCGCGGCCAGGGCCAGCGCCCCAGCTTCTGGATGCTCTGGTCATCGATGGCCACGATCACGACCGGAGAAACCGGTTTATGCTGCCGCAGACGCTGTCGCAGGTCGTAGGTTTTGTATTCCAGAATTTGGAGGGGATACCATTCCATCAGGGCAAGTGCAGCCATGGCAAGCGTCAGCGCTGCGACGATCATCCAGTTCTTGAGGAAAAACGTGGGGGTTTTCATGGTCACTCCGAAATTCCGGTCACGGTGGAACCAAATGAAAAAACTATACCGTTACCTGTTAACAAAGCAAACTGATGCATTTTTCAACCTGGCTTACCCCAGGTGCAGCTCATCCAGCGACAGCCGATATCCGGGTAGGAATTTCTCCATGAAAAACCTGACCTCCGGCAGAGGATTGCCGCCCAGCTGCTGTTCATGTTCAGCCAGCGCACGGCGAAACTCCAGGTTGCCGGACTTGACCTCCTCGATGCACTTGACCAGCGCGGCGATCTTGTCCGCCGCCTTGACCAGCGGCTGGTAGTCTGCGTCGACCTCGAAGAAGAAGAGCGGCTCATATTCCATGGCCAGTTCCTCAGGCAGCATGGCCAGCAGCTTGCGGCGCGCCCTGTCCTCCAGATGGTGGAAGGACTGGCTGAAATCGGAATTGAAGTGTTTAACCGGCGTGGGCATGTCCCCGGTAAAGATCTCGCTGGCATCGTGAAAAATGCCGTACAGTGCCGCACGATCAGGATCAAGGGTGCCGCCGTAATAGGTTTTGCGGATCATGGCCAGTGCATGGGCGATGATGGCCACATCCAGACTGTGTTCCTGAATGTTTTCAGGCACGGTATTCCGCATCAGCCCCCAGCGGCTGATATAGCGCATGCGGGAAAGGAAGGCAAAAAAATCGTACTGCAGCGGTTTACAATTGTAAGGCGCAGGCTCTTCACTGCGCACCATCATTTTTTCGCCCTGGAGCTGGTCACTGTTCATGGCAAAAGCCCCTCGGCAATCGCCAGCGAGGCATCCACACGGTTGAGTGTGTAAAGATGCACACCTGGCGCCCCGCCCGCCAGCAGGCCCTCGGCCTGACTGCGGGCATGGGCCACTCCCAGCTTCTGAACTTCGTCGGCTCCTCCGCGCTGATCCGCCTCCTCCAGCCGGGCCATGAATTCAGGAGCAATGGACGCCCCGCAGAGCGACATGATACGCTTGATCACCTTCAGGTTCACCACCGGCAGTATGCCCGGGATAATCGGTTTGGTGATGCCGGCTGCCCGGGTGCGGGCAACAAAATCGAAATAGAGCCGGTTATCGAAAAAGAGCTGCGTAATGGCAAAATCACCGCCATTATCCAGCTTGCGCTTCAGGTTTTCAAGGTCCGCTTCGGCACTTAAAGCCTCGGGATGCACCTCGGGATAGGCGGCAACGCCGATTCCAAAACCGGGTCGTTGCTCACGAATCAGCCTGACCAGGTCGGAGGCATACTTGAGCGGGCCATCGGGACAGAAATCCGCAGGGGCATTCTGGGGTGCGTCACCGCGCAGCGCCAGCACGTTATTGACACCTGCTGCGGCCAGCCGGTCCAGAAAACCGCAGATACCGCCATCGTCCGCACCGATACAGGTCAGGTGCGCCATGGCCTCCAGCCCGTATTCACCCTGCAACCGGGAAACGATCTCCAGGGTGGCGCTGTTGGTGCTGCCCCCGGCGCCATAGGTCACCGACACAAAGGCGGGGTTCAACTGCCGCAGACGTTCAACGGTCTTGAAAAAACCAGGCCACTCCTCCCGCTCCTTGGGCGGGAAGAATTCAAGTGACAGAAACTGTTTTTGATTGTTGATCGCATCAATAATTTTCATTCAACTCTCTCTATTCAGTTTATTTATATCCGGGTTCCATACGGAAACTATCAGCAGTTACCGTTCGTACGGCTCGAACAGCCGCCGGTACTCATCCAGCGCAAACCGGTCGGTCATGCCAGCAATATAGTCGCAGATCACGCGCTGCACGCCGCTGACGTCGAAACGGGCCTGGTACTTGGGCGGCAGCAGAGACGGGTGATCCAGATAGGCCTCAAAGAGCCGCGTAATAAACAGCTCCGACTTGACACGCATCTTCTCCACGCGGTGATGGCGGTAAAGCCTGGTGAACAGAAACTCCTTCAGCTCCATGTTCTGCATGGTGATATCATCGCTGAAGTACACTACCGGCTGGTTGATCAGCCGCAAATCCTCCACGCTGCGGATCTTCAGCCGCTCGATATTGGCGATGGTGGTTGCATACAGGTCGCCAATCTGCATGCCGATCAGGGTGCTGATGGTCTGGTAAACCAGCCGTTTGTCATCGATGGATGGATACCTGCTGCGGACCGACAAACTGGCCTGCCGCCAGAGACCGATACTGTCCAGCATCTCCAGGTTGATATAGCCAGACTTCAAACCGTCGTCAATATCGTGGTTGTTGTAGGCGATCTCATCGGCAAAATTGATAATCTGGGCCTCAATCGAGGGCACCACGCCCGGCATGAAGCCGGACATCTTGTCAACCGGCGCATCGTACGGGCTGGAGTGTTTGATCAGCCCCTCGCGCAGCTCCCAGGTCAGATTGAGGCCATTAAAGCCGGGATAGCGTTCCTCCAGTTCATCCACGATCCTGAAGGACTGCAGGTTATGTTCAAAACCGCCGTAATCACGCATCAGCCGGTCAAGCACATCCTCACCAGTATGACCAAAGGGTGTGTGCCCCAGATCATGGGCCAGCGCCAGCGCCTCGGTCAGTTCCTCGTTCAGATGCAGACGGCGCGCAATCGCCCGCCCGATCTGGGCCACCTCCAGGGAGTGGGTCAACCTGGTGCGATAATAGTCCCCCTCGTGATTCACAAACACCTGGGTCTTGTACTCCAGCCGCCTGAAAGCCGCACTGTGGATGATCCGGTCCCTGTCGCGCTCGAATGCGGGCCGATTGTCCCGCAGCTCCTCCACATGCCTGCGCCCCAGAGACTGCGCGCTTTTGCAGGCGTATCCGGCCAGGTCGCCGCGTTCAGTTGAATCGATCATGATCTGTTACCTCCCCGGATGGTGTGTAACTGCAGGATATGCATGCAAACAAGTCAGGGCATCAACAGGGGCTGGCAACGCCGGCGGCATTCAGAACATAAACCGCCGCATGCTGATGCTCTGCAGTATGCCGACCCCGACCATGGATGTGATCATGGATGTGCCGCCATATGAAAAAAACGGCAAGGGCACCCCTACCACCGGAAACAGGCCGATGACCATGCCGATATTGATGATGGTATGCCAGAACAGCATGGCAGTGACGCCGATGGCCAAAAGCCCCCCGAAACGGTCGTTGCAGCGCCGGGCGATATTCAGTCCCCACAGGGTCAGGAACAGGTACATCAGGATCAGCACCAGACAGCCGATGAAACCCCACTCTTCCGCAAAGACAGAAAAGGCGAAATCGGTGTGCTGTTCGGGCAGAAAACGCAACTGGGACTGGGTGCCGCCGATATAGCCCTTGCCAAAGGCGCCGCCCGAGCCAACAGCGATCTTGCTCTGGATGATATGGTAGCCGCTGCCCAACCTGGCCCGTTCCGGGTTGATGAAGTTGAGAATTCTGTTTTTCTGGTACGGGTGCAGCAGATGGAACCACGCCACCCAGCACATGGGAATGGTTACCAGCACAAAGGTGACTACAGTTGTCCAGCGCAGGCCGACATAGATAATCATGGAAAAGGCGATCAGCATAACCAGCGTGGCGGTTCCCAGGTCGGGCTGCTTCATGATCATTGCGGCAGGCACGGCCAGCATGGCCAGCGGGATCAGCAGATCTTTTACCGTCAACCCACCTACGGAATGGAAGTTATTGAAGAAACGCGCAAAGGTACAGATGATCACGATTTTCATCAACTCGGAAGGCTGGATATTGAAAAAACCGAGATGCAGCCAGCGGGTAGCCCCCATGGAACGCTTGCCCACCAGCAGCACCGCCAGCAGCAGCACCACCAGGGCAATATAGAACCAGTAGGAAAAATCCTCCAGCAGGTGGTAATCCAGACTGCCGATCAGCAATGCGATAAAGATCCCAAAAGACATCCAGTACAGCTGTTTGACATAGTATGGCGAACCAACTACCTTGTATGGAGCAGTAGCGCTGAATATGTTCATAATCCCCAGCAGACAGAGGGTTATGACCAGTCCGGCCAGCACCCAGTCGATGTTTGTAAATACCCGGCGGTCGATCATTGTTCAGTGCCCTCTTTGGCTTCCGGCCGGGGCGCAGTCCCTTCCGGCTGTTCGTCAACCTCGTCTTCCTCAGCTCTGGGGCGGACTGTTGGCTTGGGTTTTTTGGCATCAAAATAGGCTCGCAGAATATTGCCGGCAATCGGCGCTGCCACCGAACCACCACCGCCGCCATGTTCCACCACAACCGCTACGGCGATCTCTGGTTTGTCATAGGGGGCAAAGGCGACGAACAGGGCATGATCCTTGAATTTGTAAGGCAAATTACCCTTCCTGTCGCGCAATTTGACAACCTGGGAGGTGCCGGTCTTTCCGGCTACCTTCACCTCATATAATCTGGCCATGCTGCCGGTACCGCCCGGATCATTCACGCAGGAAAGCATCCCCTGCTTGACAAGCCTGAAATGCTCGGCCGGGATGCCGGTCTCGGCCACCAGTTCCGGCGGATACTCCTTGACCGTCTTGCCATCCGCGTCAACAATGCGCTTGACTACACGCGGCCTGTAGACCTTCCCCTCACTAGCCAGTGTGGCGGTCATGGAGGCCAATTGAATCGGTGTCATCAGCACATACCCCTGACCAATGGAGGCGGTAATGGTATCCCCCTGGAACCAGCGCTTGCCGAAACGTTTCTGTTTCCACTCGGCGCCGGGGATCAAACCGCCTTTCTCATTTTTCAGACCAATTCCCAGCGGTGCCCCCAGCCCCATTTTACGGGCTGTTCCGGCGATCTGTTCCATGCCGATTTTTTCGCCCAGTTGATAATAGTAGACGTCACAGGATTCACGCAGGGATTTTTTCAGGTTGGTCTGGCCGTGGCCGCGCCGGTTCCAGCAGTTGAAACGCGAACTGCCCGATTCATGGTATCCGCGGCAGGTTACGGTTGTGGAGCGGTCTATCACACCAGCCTCCAGACCGGCCAGAGCAGTAACCATCTTGAAGGTTGAACCGGGCGGGTACATGCCGGTCAGGGCCTTGTTTTCCAGGGGACGACGTTTGTCCTCCAGATAGCGTTTCCATTTGTCAGCCGGAATCTTGCCGCTGAACAGGGCCGGATCGTAGACCGGATTACTGACAAAGGCCAGCACATCGCCGGTATTGACATCCAGCGCCACAGCAGCGCCGGCCTGGGCGCCAAAGGCCAGTTCGGCCTGCTTCTGCACAGCTGCCTCAATGGTCAGCACCACGCTGTTGCCCGGGGTCGGATAGGTCTCGGAGATCGTACGCAGCACCTGCCCGCGGGCATTGACCTCAAGTTCACGCCCGCCATCGCTGCCGTGCAGTTCCTTCTCCCAGCTCCGTTCAACACCGTTTTTGCCGATATAGTCGCCAGGATAGTAATCCTCAAACCCGCTGCTGTTGAGTTCATCCTCGGAAACCTCACCGATATAACCCAGCAGGTGGGCAGCCATCAGCCCCTGTGCATATTCCCGCACCGGCTTCATCTCCACCTCGACGCCAGGCAGGTACAGCCGGTTTTCCTCGATAATCTCCACCTGATCCCGACTGATACCGGAGGCCAGCACGATCGGATAGTATTTGGCCTTGCCACGGCCCTTATCCCAGCGCTGGGCCATTTCGTCCCGATCCAGCTTCAGCAGCGAGGCCAGCCGGGTGAGCAGGGCCTCCCTGTCCTTGACCTCCTGCGGGATCACCGCCAGGCTGAAAGAAGGACGGTTGCTGACCAGCACCTTGCCGCTGCGGTCCATGATCGCCCCGCGTGATGCCGCCACCGGCAGAAAACGCAGGCGATTATTTTCCGACATGTCACGGTAGTCATCGCCGCTCATGATCTGCAGATGCCACAGCCTTAACAGCAGCAGAAAAAATAGCATCGCCACGGCAAAGGAGAGCAGTATCACCCTGTTCTTCATCTCCATGATCTCGCGCACAAAACGCTGCTCGATCATGCAGCCTCCGCTTCCTGTTCGAAACCAGGCAGCAAAGTCACCAGCGAAGCGGCAAAGGCATTGGCCAACAGGTGTGGAATCAGCGCACTGCCCATGCTGAAGGCGATGCCGGATGAATTGGTAAACAAGAGCAGCAGCAGGTTAGCGGACATGCAGGCCAGCGTGGCAACGGTAACGGCGAAGACAAACAGACTTGCACTTTCGGCATACAGCCGGTCGGCAACGCATTTGATGGCAATGAAGATGACCAGAAAGGTAAAAACATTCAATCCCAGATAGAGACCGCTGAAGCTGTCCTTGACCAGCCCCAGCACCAACGCGGCCGGAGCACCTTCGCCATATGAACCGCGCAAGGCAACAAAGACCATGATAACCAGCATCAGATCCGGTTTGAACGGTGAGGCCAGAAATACCGGCAAAAACGAGGTTTCTATCACCAGGGCCGCCAATACCACGCCCAGGAACATGAGCTGGTATTTCCTATTCATGGCCGCCCCGCATTATGACCAGCACCTCTTCCAGATGGGCCAGATTGACCCCAGGGCGGATCAGGATGGTCTGAAAAATGCCGTACTCACCCTTTTTCACCATGGTGACCTCGCCGATCGGCAGACCTTTCTTGAATATGCCGCCAATCCCGGAGGCAACAACCACGTCACCAACCTTGACGTCTTCCTCGCGATTTGTGAACTCCAGGCTGCACTGGCCGTCCCCCTTGCCCTTAACCACCCCCCTGGCACGGGAACGCTGGATCGTAGCTGCCACACCACTGGAATGGTCGGTCAAAAGCAGCACACGGGCGGTATCTGATGTAACCTTGATAACCTGTCCAACCAGACCATCACTGGCAACCACAGCCAGACCTTCCCGCAGACCACTGGAACTACCGCGATCGATCACTATCGTACTGAACCAGGAAGCACTGTCCTCACCGATCACCGAAGCCGTAACCGTAGGCGCCTTGAGTCCCTTTTTCATCTCCAGGAGCCGCATCAGACGGGTATTGGCCTGTATGGCCTCATCCCCCTCCAAAACCCTGCTGTTCAGACCCTTGATCTGTTCCTTCAGCAACTGGTTTTCCCGCCGTACATCCACCAGATTGATGTAATTTTCCCAGGCAGAACGCGCCATGGCGGATGTGTGGTGTACCGGTTTCATCACCGGCGCAAACAGGGTCAGAAGACCGCGCTCCACCATATTGGCGCTGCGATTGTCCGGAATGTTAAGCAGATAAAATATCAGCGCTGCCAGCATGCCAAAGGCGATCAGTATCAGCAATATGTGTTTTTTCAAAAAATCCATGGATCAATTCCAGAAATACAGAATAAAGTTCATTAACGGGCGCAGCGTTACACAGTGCATAGTTCGGTTTCCTCAAGCACTCGCTGAAGGTAGTCCCGATAGCTGGAATTAGGCGTATCTGCTATGACCTGCTTCATCTGACTGCTGGTGATGAAACCGCGCCTCAAGGCAATTTCCTCCAGACAGGCAATCTTGAGACCCTGGCGGGACTCGATGGTTTCGATAAAATTACTGGCCTCCAAAAGGCTCTTGTGGGTGCCGGTATCCAGCCAGGCAATCCCGCGCCCAAGCCGCTCCACCATCAATGTTCCGCAGCGCAGATACTCCAGGTTGACATCCGTAATCTCCAGTTCCCCACGCGCTGAGGGATTGATTGATTTTGCAATCTGGACAACCTTGTGATCATAAAGGTACAGGCCAGGCACGGCATAGTGGGATTTGGGCTGCTGTGGCTTTTCCTCGATTGAGAGCACCCGTCCGTCACAGTCAAACTCAACCACGCCGTAACGCTCCGGATCGTGCACCTGGTAACCGAAGATGCGCGCACCGCCGGTAAAATCGTTTACGATACGGTCCAGGTTCATCTTGCCGTAAAAGATGTTATCACCCAGGATCAATGCCACAGGCTGGTTATCGATGAACTGCTCACCCACCAGGAAGGCCTGGGCAATGCCCTTGGGTTCCGGTTGTACCGCATAGGAGAGACGAATGCCCCAACGGGAGCCGTCCCCCAGCAGCGACTGGAAGCGTGGCGTATCCTGGGGGGTGGAGATAAGCAGGATATCCCCTATCCCGGCAGCCATCAGCGTGGCCAGCGGATAATAGATCATCGGCTTGTCATAGACTGGCTGAAGCTGTTTACTGGCAACAAGCGTCAGCGGGAAAAGCCGGCTGCCGGCGCCACCCGCCAGAACGATACCTTTTCTGATTTTTGCGGACATGCATGAACCTCGTATCGATTTAATTTAAGTTGCTGACTTTACACACATTAAAGCCAGCTGTCAAACCTGTTCCTGCTTGCCGGTCAGGGCAATCACCGCTGACAGCAGATCGTCGTATACCTCCACCTGCGGGGCCACACACGCCTCTTCCTGACGCCCGTAACCGCTCCTGACCAGGATCTGGCGGCAACCGGCCGCCTTGCCGGCCTCCACATCAACACATTTATCGCCGATCATGACCGACGTTTCCAGGTCGATATCATAACGGCTGGCAGCCTCGAGCAGCATGCCGGGCAACGGTTTTCGGCATTTACAGGGCAGACCGTAGCTGCCGCGTCCAGAGGGATGATGGGGACAGAACAGCCAGGCATCCACATGGGCCTGCTCTACAGACAGCTGCTCCGACATGTGGCGATGCAACAGATGCACATCCTCTTCACCATAATAACCACGTGCTACCCCGGACTGGTTGGTGACAACCACAACCAGGTAACCGGCCTGGTTCAGTCTCCTGATCGCCTCGGGTGCACCCGGGATAAATACCAGTTCCTCGGCGCGATACAGATAGTCCTTTTCCACGTTGATAGTGCCATCCCGATCTAGAAAAACAGCCGCCCTCATCTTTTCCCCTTTGACAAAACCATGTTAATGCACTTATATAATCCACCAAAAAGCGAATGGGAACCGAAACATGATCAAGACCAACAACCTTAAAATTGCCGCGATAACACCGATCATAGCACCGGCAGACCTGCGCCAGGTATTCCCGCTCTCAGACAAGAACCGGGCGTTTGTTCAGCACAGCAGGGAGCAGATCAAGCGCATCCTCAACCGGCAGGACAGACGGCTGATGGTTGTGGTAGGTCCCTGTTCCATCCATGACACGGATGCGGCCATCGATTATGCCAGACGCCTCAAGGCGCTGTCGGCAAAGGTTGAAAACCGGCTTTTGCTTGTGATGCGAGCCTATTTCGAGAAACCGCGAACAACCGTGGGATGGAAAGGGCTGATCAATGACCCGGACATGAATGGCAGCCACCAGATATCCAAAGGTCTGGGCATAGCCCGCGGGCTTTTGAGCCGTATCACCGACCTGGAAGTACCGGTGGCCAACGAGATGCTCGATCCGATCACACCGGAGTACCTGGCCGACATGATCAGCTGGGGGGCCATCGGCGCCCGCACGACCGAATCACAAACCCACCGTGAAATGGCCAGCGGCCTGTCGTTCCCGGTTGGCTTCAAAAATGGCACCGACGGCAACCTGCAGATCGCGATTGACGCAATGAATGCTGCCCGGCATCCCCACAGTTTTCTGGGCATTAATCGCGAGGGGCGCACCTCGATCATCCAGACCACCGGCAATCCGGACGTGCATATCGTGCTGCGTGGCGGCTCCCGCAAGCCCAACTACTCCGCCGAAGACATCGCCCACACCGAAGAGAACCTGACCAGAAACAGCCTTGTACCAACCATCATGGTCGACTGCAGCCATGGCAACTCGAATAAGGACTACAACCGCCAGGCCGCTGTGCTGGAGGATGTGATCAACCAGGTCGTTTGCGGCAACAGCTCTATCTCGGGGGTGATGATTGAAAGCTGCATCCATGCCGGCAACCAGAAGGTGCCGACCGATATCAGCCAGCTCAAGTACGGTGTTTCCATCACCGATGCCTGTATCGACTGGGACACCACCGAGGAAATTCTGCTGGCCGCCCATGACCTTCTGAATCAGGCCGAATAACCATCAGGCCATTTCCCGCATTCATTTCACTTTTAATGAATCCCCGATTTCTGCTAGTATGTCTGCATGCGCATACTGCTCATGTCCGATACCCACGAGAATTTCCCGGCGGCCCTCAGGGCGGTTGATCCCTCCGAACATTTCGACAAATTGATCCACCTGGGCGACGGATGCGACGATGCGGCCGTAGTCCGTGATGTCATGGACATCGACCTGATCCAGGTTGCCGGCAACTGCGACCTCGGCTCACTGGAACCACGCGAAATACTGTGGGAATGTGCCGACAGGAAGATTCTGATCACACACGGAGATCGCTACGGGGTTAAAAAGGGGTTGCGTGCCATTGAGCAACGAGGTCTGCAAGTCGAAGCCGATGCGGTTTTCTTTGGTCACACCCATTTCGCCACCATCGTCACCATGTCAGGGATACTGCTTGTCAACCCGGGCACGATGATCAGCACGAGTCAGCACAAAACCTGCGCCATAGTGGAAATCACCCCGGACGGCATCATCGCATCGTTAAGAGAGATCAATTAAGTACCGCCTGGTCTGGCCGCTAAAGGCCGTTGTTTGCGGGAGGAGTCTGATCAGCCGAATCTGCGCTGTTTTGACGTCGTCTGGCAGGCCAGGTAAACAGAAAGACCAGCGGTCCGGAGAGCACATAGCAAAACAGGATCGCAAAGGTCATGATGACCGGCTCGGCCCAGATGGCGATCAGCAGCACAAGTGCCAGCATCAGGAAACCGAAAGGCTGGCGTCTGATCAAGGCTGGATCCTTGAATGAGTAGTATTTAACATTTGAGACCATCAGGAAGGCCAGCAGATATGTCATCACGATAACACCCAGTCGCACATGGGGGTTGGGTCTGCCAAACTGCTGGGCAAAAAGCACTGTTGCGGCAAGCATGCAGCCTCCAGCCGGTATGGGCAGGCCGACAAAGCGTTTACTCTCGACCACATTGACCTGAACATTGAACCTTGCCAGCCTTAGCGCACCACAGGTTGCAAACAATGCTGCGGCCAGCCAGCCAACCCGTCCGTATGGCTTCAAAGCCCATGAGTAGACCATCAGGGCTGGTGTTACACCGAATGCAATTGCATCGGCAAGCGAATCGTACTCTACCCCGAATTTTGTGCTGGTGCTGGTCATACGGGCGATCTTGCCGTCCAGACCATCGCAGATCGCGGAAATAAAAATCCAGACTGCAGCGATGGAGTATTTGCCGTCCAGGGTTGAAACCAGGCTGTAAAAACCGGCAAACAGACTGGCTGATGTCACCAGATTGGGAAGCAGATATATGCCGCGTCTGGCATTGTCTGCGGTCAGAACGCGATTCTTTTGCACATTGGAGTCCATATAGGCCTTTCCCTGTTCAGGCTATTCTGCCCAGAACGGTCTCTCCTGCCACGGTTCTGTCCCCGATCTTTACCAGCGGTTGCACGTCTGTGGGCAGATAAACGTCCAGCCTTGAGCCGAAACAGATCATGCCGTACCGTTCACCACGCCGCATGTGATCCCCCAACTTCACGTTGGACACGATTCGACGTGCGATCAGACCGGCAATCTGCACAAAGGCAATCCTGACACCACACTCAGCATCCAGCAGGATGCAACTGCGCTCATTCTCACAGGAAGCACGTCCATCACGCACATCAAAAAAACGTCCCTGGTCATAGGCAATCCCGGTCACCCGTCCGCTCAACGGGGTGCGATTGACGTGCACATCGAATACGGACATGAAGATGCTGATCTTCAGCGCGGCTGACCCCAGCGGCGATGTGGGTACGCACTCGGACACCACAACCTTGCCGTCAGCCGGAGAAAGCACAGCGCGCACATCTTCCGGGGCAACCCGTTCCGGATCACGAAAAAAAAAGGTAATGAATAGGGAAAGGGACAGGGTAAATGCAACCATCAGCCAAAGGACGGTACTACAGAACTGCCAGGCAGAAATAGCCAGGAGCAACGTCAAACCGGTTGATAATGCGATGAAGGGAAACCCTTCTCTTGCAATCGGGGTGGTGCTGTTCATTATACCTGCCTGAATGCGCCAACCCCCCATTCCCGACAGGAAATGAGGGGTCGGATAACGCAATTGGATTATTTTCTAGTTTTTAGACTTGTCCACGGCCTTGTTCTTGGCGATCCAGGGCATCATGGCACGCAGTCTGGCACCGACCTCTTCGATCTGATGGGCCTGACCACGGCGACGCAGGGCTTTGAACCTGGGGGCATTAACCTTGTTCTCCGACATCCATTCACGGCAGAACTCGCCGGTCTGGATCTCGTCCAGGATCTTCTTCATCTCCTGCTTGGTCTCCGCGGTAATCACACGTGGACCGCGGGTCAGGTCGCCGTATTCGGCGGTATTGGAAACGGAATAGCGCATATCGGCGATACCACCGGCATAGATCAGATCCACGATCAGCTTGGTTTCATGCAGACATTCGAAATAGGCCATCTCCGGTGCATACCCGGCCTCAACCAGCGTCTCAAAACCAGCCTGGATCAGAGCGGAAATGCCGCCACAGAGTACAGCCTGCTCACCGAACAGGTCGGTCTCGGTCTCCTCACGGAAGGATGTCTCGATAATACCCGAACGGCCACCGCCGATGGCCGAGGCGTAAGCCAGGGCGATTTCCTTGGTCTTCTTGGATGGATCCTGGTGGATAGCCACCAGACAGGGTACGCCGCCCCCCTTGGTGAATTCGTAGCGCACCATGTGGCCCGGCCCCTTGGGAGCCACCATGAAGACATTGATATCCTCGCGCGGCACAATCTGATCAAAATGGATGTTGAAACCATGGCCAAAGGCCAGGAAGGCACCCTTTTTCAGGTAAGGAGCAATTTCTTCACGGTATACGTCACCCTGAACCTCGTCTGGCATCAGGATCATGATGATATCGGCCGCCTTGGCGGCCTCAGCCACGGTCACGACCTTGAGACCGGCATCCTTGGCCTTCTTGACAGACTTGGAATCCTTCTTCAGACCAACAACCACATCCATGCCGGCATCATTCAGGTTAAGGGCATGGGCATGGCCCTGGGAGCCATAGCCGATGATGGCCACCTTTTTCTTTTTCAGTACCGCCAGATTACAGTCCTTATCGTAATAGACTTTCATGCTGTCACTTCCTCCGTGAAAAATAACCGGAAAACCGGTTTAACTTATTGATAAACGCGGTCGAAAATACTACATCAACCACCATGTGTCAATTGAAATGCAAACCTGAAATGCGACGAAAAGGCCATGGAAAGCCATTTGGCGGGTATCCGGCTGATGCGAAGAAGCTGATTGTGCAGACAAATACCTGATGCAGAACGGTCAGACCAGCTTGATAACAGCAAGAGACACATCATCCGAGAAGGCCCTGGCGCCTGTAAACATTCCAACCTGCAGCAGCAGGGCAGCCACCAGCCCCTCCGCTGAGGCGTTATGGCAAGTCCTCATGGTTTCAATGATCCGTTCCGTACCAAAGAACTCTCCGGCTGGATTCTCCGCCTCGGCAATACCGTCGGTATGCAGCAGTAGCAGATCACCGGCAAAAAGCTGCAGTTGACGTTCCTCAAAGGCAACCTGCTGTTGCACCCCCAGCAGCATCCCCTCGGCATCCAGTTCCTCAAACACCCCACCCTGACAGCGATACAATAGTGGCCTGACATGCCCTGCATTGGCATATGTCAACACACGCGATGTCACATCCAGTCGCAGGTAGAACATGCTGATCTGCAATTCAGCCCGACAGAGATCGTCGTAAAGGACGTCATTTGCATCTGCAAGCAGCCGGGCCGGCGTACTGGCAGCACCAACCCGGGCCTGCAGTACACTCCTGGCCTCTGCCATCAACAGCGCCGAGCCGACACTGTGACCAGCCACGTCGGCGATAATCACATCAATCGTATTCCCATCCAGAGGGAAGAAATCATAATAGTCCCCACCCACACTGGCGGCCGGCACGCAACGGCAAGCGACCTCAATACCGGGCATAACAGGAGGCAGCGCCGGCAGCAGCGACTGCTGGATCTCCCGGGCGATCTCCAGTTCACGCATGATACGCATGTTGTCCAGCAGCACCTGCTGGGCCCGTTTGCGCTCTGCAATGTCACGCATGATGGCCTGCAGATACAGGTCACCATGCACTTCCAGTCGATTAAGGCTGATTTCCACATCAATGCCATTACCATTGCTGTGCTGCCCCTGCCATTCGAAGGACTGGGCCGCTCCGGACAAAGCCAGGCGCATGCGCTCGCCCAGCACCACTTCGGAAGGCTGTCCATCCGACTGCAGCGCCGGGGAAAAATCCAGCAGGGAGCGGCCCAGGATCATTGCTTCATCCTGTCCAAACAGTTCGGCCGTCTTCAGATTGCAGGATTCAATGCTGCCATCCACCATCACAATGATGGCATCATTGGCCGTTTTGAACAGCGTCCTGAAACGCGCCTCGCTGTCGCGCAATTCGGACGTGCGCTTGATGACAATATCCTCCAGGTGTTCCTGATAGGCCCTGTTTTCACTAATCAGCCTAGCCCTTTCCATCACCCGCCGGACGGCAATATCAAGGCACTCCAGTGCCTCTACCGGCTTGGTGACATAATCCCAGGCACCGAGGCGGATGGCGTCGATGGCACTCTGCACATTACCGGTACCGGAAACCACAATGATCGGCGTATCCGGTCTCCGTTCCTTGAGCTGCGCGATCAGACCCAGCCCATCCATGACCGGCATCTGCAGATCGGTAAAGACCAGGTCAGGAGCCTCCTTCAAAAAGGTATCCAGACCTTCCTGTCCGTTGGCAGCCTCAACCACTTCGAAGTCGAAAGACTCCAGCATGGCCCGCATCACCTTGCGGACAAGCTCCTCGTCATCCACCAGCAGTATCCTGTGTGTTTCCGCCATATCGGCAATCCTCTGCCCTGCTTCGCCCTCAGAGCGCTCCCAGCACCTTGAGCAGGTGCGGCACCATCTGTTTCTTACGTGACATGACCCCCTTCAGCTCGTACAGTTGCGGCTCAAGCTGGGGATAGCCCATCACATAGGCCAGCTCATTTTTGCCATCAACCAGAAACAGCGTGGTTTCACTATAGATATCCGTAACCATCAACCCGGCGATATCCAGCCGGTCTTCCTGCCTGATCCGGACCAGCAGTTGACGGAGCTCATCCTTCAGCTCATGAAATTCGTCGAAGCCGACCACCTCCACCTGCCCCACCCCAAGCAGATCATCTCCGGCCTTAAAGTGCTTGAAGTCTGAACGCAGAGCCTTTTCCAGACTGCCGTGTGCGGCAAAACCGCTGCAGGCGGAGAAAATCTCCTTGCCGAAGTCGGTGTGATCAAGCCCGCAGCACTGTTCCAGCCATGTCACCATGGCCCGGTCACGCGCAGTTGTAGTCGGCGATTTAAGAAGCACCGTGTCCGAGAGGATACCAGCCAGCATCAGGGCTGCGATATTGCTGTCCGGTTCCAGCCCCTGCTCCCGGTACATGCCGGCCACCACCGTACAGGTACTGCCGACCGGCGCCACCACGAAGGAGATCGGATGGTTGGTATGGGTATTACCCAGCTTGTGATGGTCAATGATTTCCACGATCTCTACCGCCTCGGCGCCGGTAACCGCCTGACCCAACTCATTGTGGTCCACAAGTATCAGGCCATAGGGGATCGGCGCCAGCAGGGACGATTTTGTGGCCACACCGGCCAGTGTGCCGTCCGCTTCAACCGCGATCACCGCCGGCGCTCCGGAATGCAGCAATTTCAGCCGCAGGTTTTCCAGCGGTTCCCCGACCCCCACCTTTTCAAACTGCGGCTCTACAAAACCGGACAGCGATATGGACAGCCGCGCCAGGGCCACCGAAGTAGCCGTATCATGGGGTGTGGATATCACCGTAACCCCCGCATTGCGCGCCTTTTCCAGCAGCAGTTCGTCAACCGGATAACCGCCGGTAAGCACCAGCAGGCGCACACCCAGTTCAATGGCAGCAGCCTGTATGGTGGGCCGGTTGCCGGTCATAACCATCAGTGATGAAATCTCGTGACCGGCAATCCTTTCGTTAAAGGACTCCTCGGCCATGGCGCCGATAAAAAGCCGCAAATGCTGCGGCTCGTCAGAAGGCCCACCGGAAAGAAAGGTACCGTCCAGACAAGTCGCGATTGATCGGAAGGTCGCATCAACAACCCGCCTGCGGTCTGTGCCGGCCACCAGGTATTTCTCGGACAGCTTCAAAAGCGACACAATGCCCAGCGGCCGGTTGCTTTCATCAACCACCGGCAATACACGGATCTTGTGGGTGTGGAACAACTGCAGGGCGTCCCTGAGCGGCATGTCCGCTGTGGCGCAAACCGGACGGCTGATGACAACATCGCGCACCTTGGGATGAACATCCGCAAGATACAAAGGCGGTTCCATACCCAGGCGTTCAAGGATATAACGCGTCTGCGGATTTACCTCACCAGCAACGGCGGCCACAGCATCACCCCATCCCAGGCGCCGCTTAAGCTCTGCACAGGCAATGGCCGAGGCAACCGAATCCGTATCCGGGTTGCGATGGCCGACCACATAGATCCTTTTCTCCATTTTCACTCCTGTCGTCACTCAGGTTATGCCCATGCTGCTTGGTTTAAACCGAAGTGCAGCTATTCCCTGACATAGGTGTCCATGTCGGATTCATCCACCATGCGCATCATACGCACATACTCCGCCTCGATCAGCAGGTAATGGTTGTAGGTCTCCTGGGCGTTCTGCTCAAACACGGAACGCACCGCCGGCTCTTCGATAGCCAGCGCCGTCTTCAGCAAACTCTGTTGTAGTTCCAGTTCCTTTTCCATGGCCAGTTCCAGGGCACGCTTTTCACAGAAATCATCCCGGACCAACTTTTCAAGCGTGGCGATACAGACCGAACCATTGTCCGGCGGGCTGTCCAGATAGGCATCCAGGGAGGGAATATCTTCATGCCTGTAATACCTGTAAAAAAGCCCGGCATGCTCGCGTTCTTCGCGTTCCAGCAGTTCAAACACCCGGCGGGCGCCGGTATCCCTGATATGCTGTGCGCATTTCCTGTAGAAATACATGGCATTCTTTTCAGTATTGATCGAGCGTCTGATTGCCTCCTGCACATCCATACCCATTTGAACGACTCCTTTTGAGAATTCCGCAGCCTGTCAGGCTGCTTTCGGTGTTTTTTGGCAAGCAACAGTATTATGAAGCTTACCAAGCAGTCGGCTGTTGCGCAATATCCAAATCGGTTGACAGCTTCGCCGCATGGCGTGTAAAAATGCTGCACTAATATCTACCGGAGGTGATCCAAGTGGCTATCGAGCCAAACAAAGTAATTTATTCAATGATGCGGGTCAGCAAATTTTATGACAAGAAACCGGTCATCAAGGACATCTCGCTCTCATACTTCTACGGCGCCAAGATCGGCGTGCTGGGCCTGAACGGTTCCGGCAAAAGCTCGCTGCTGCGCATCATGGCCGGCGAGGACAAGGACTTCAACGGACAGGCGGTGCTGTCGGCCGGCTATACGGTCGGTTACCTGGAGCAGGAACCGCAACTGGACGAAAACAAGACCGTACGCCAGATCGTCGAGGAGGGGGTACAGGAGACCGTTGACCTGCTGGCCGAATTCAACGCCATCACGGACAAGTTCTCCGAGCCGGATGCTGATTTTGAAAAACTGTGCGACCGTCAGGCCGTACTACAGGAAAAACTGGACCATCTGGACGCCTGGGACCTGGACAGCCGCCTGGAAATGGCCATGGATGCCCTACGCTGCCCGGATGGCGACACCCCGGTCAAGGTACTCTCCGGCGGCGAGAAACGACGCGTGGCACTCTGCCGGCTGCTGCTGAAAAAGCCGGACATTCTGCTGCTGGACGAGCCGACCAACCACCTGGACGCCGAAACCGTTGCCTGGCTGGAACATCACCTGCACAGCTACCCCGGCACTGTCATCGCTGTCACCCATGACCGCTACTTTTTGGACAATGTGGCCGGTTGGATCCTTGAGCTGGACCGCGGGGAAGGCATACCCTGGAAAGGCAATTACTCATCCTGGCTGGAACAGAAGCAGAACCGGCTGGCCCAGGAGGAGAAAAACGCCAGTGAGCGACAGAAGACCCTGCAGCGCGAACTGGAGTGGATCAAAATGTCGCCCAAGGGGCGTCACGCCAAGGGCAAGGCCCGCATCAACTCTTATGAACAGTTGTTGAACGAAGAGAATGAAAAGCAGGCCAAGGATCTGGAGATCTATATCCCGCCCGGACCGCGCCTGGGCCATGTTGTCGTGGAATGCAGCGACGTTGCCAAAGGGTACGACGACAAACTGCTCTACGAAAATATGACCTTCAATCTGCCGCCGGGCGGCATCGTCGGGGTCATCGGGGCCAACGGCGCCGGCAAGACCACCCTGTTCCGGATGATCGCCGGCCAGGAAACCCCGGACAAGGGTGCCATCCGCATCGGTGAAACCG
>ENA-UPXM01002353-UPXM01002353.1-activated-sludge-metagenome-genome-assembly--contig:-NODE-2353-length-22349-cov-7.864807_pt1 | contig 22349 bp, 23 predicted proteins | sample MGYA00238178_ERZ772708 | MGnify/ENA primary metagenome ERZ772708 (study PRJEB29002, sample SAMN05720212) | activated sludge metagenome | isolation source: anaerobic digester from wastewater... | reverse complement strand
TACCATATACCTAACTTTCTGTATATCTCTTCCCATTTGTCTTCTAATTGCTTTCTTTCATCATTATCTGTAATTTTGGTTGGATCTAAAACAGATTTAACTTCATCAACATATTGTCCACCTGGACCTGGAGATTGATAGAATTTAATTGTAGGTCCTAAATCATCAACTTTTACTAAGGGTACATTTAACTTATTCATAAGATTTACTAATATACCATTTACATTTATATTATCTTCTAATCTTTTAACAACTGAAATTATACTATATTTTGTATAAGTTCTATCAAAACATCTATACTCAATGTATATCATATCATCTGATTGATATGTTTTATATTTCTGTCTTGATAATTCAAATGACTCTGCAGTAAATTCTTTAGCTTCTGTTAGACTATCAATTCTATAAAACTTGTCTTCACTTGTTATATTTACAAAAAACTTACATCCTAATATTTTAGATATGTATAATAATAAACCTTTTTGTAATGTTGGTCCTTTTAATATATTTCCTAATTTAACAGACTCTGCCTTGTATTTTTTCTCAACAAGTGCAATTATATTATTTGAGTCATCATATATAATTTCATCTAAGTCTAACATAAAGTGATTTTTCAAAAATCCATTTCCTTTATCTCTACTACGATGTCCATTTGAGAATGGATTTCCACCACCGTGTACTCTTTCTCCAGCTTCTTCTTGTATCAATGTAAATTTCTTCATGATGTATATATTAAAATATAATATATAAATTATGAAAAATGACAATATATATCCATATTATATTAAGTATTTGGAACAGAGATTAGTAGAAGGTAAAATATCCAGAGGTTCATATTCTTTATTAAGGATTAGTGAGAGTGCATTTGAGGATTTTAAGTTTAAGTTTGAAAATGATGCTGATATGAGAAAGGCTTCTATAAGGGATAAGAAAATTGATGATTTATTTGATGATACTATTTGATGAAATAAACATAAATGGTGATATAGTTAAATTCTATGATGGAATAGACTATGAATTTGTAAGAAATTATGATAAGAAAGAACTTATAGTAATATTTATTGAAGACTGGGCTAAAGAACAAGTAAGTTTTATTAGAGAAGCAAAGATAAATTCTTTATTTGATGATAAAGAATATCAAACATTAGAAGATATAAATAACTCATATATAGCAATATATCAAACAAGTGGTTATTTAGAGATAGTTGCAGAGTCAATTAAAAAGAAGTTACTTATAAACACAAATATGAACCATAATGAACCATGGTTTGTCAATACTTCTAAAGTGAAAATTAATATATAGTGTATAAATTATGAGACGTTTAATGATATATGAAGAATTTTCAAGTCAGGATAGAACTGATGAATTACTAGACAAAATATCCAAGTATGGTATATCATCATTGACTCCACATGAGAAAGATTTTTTAGATGCTGTTTCTACAGGAGATGAAGAACAAGTTAAAACAAAAATGAAAGATTTAGATACTGACCAAGTATTTGAAGATACATATTTTAAGTTTGAATTAGAAGACACTAAATATGAAGGTGATGGTGTATATTACATTGGTACTTTATATGTTCCTGATTTAGAGTTTGAAGATGGTAGAAGAATTGAAGGTGATTTAAAAGGAAAAATAATACTTCATAATGATGGCTCATATGCTTTAGAGTTTGAAAAGACTGCATATGAGAAGGGTAGAGAGGTAGAGTATGATGTATTTGAGTTCTGTAATGGACTTGAATATGAATTAGATAGTTTCATAGACTATGTTATTCAAGAATTGGAATAAAAATATTAATATATAATAAAAATTAACTTATAAGTTATGGCAATTAAAAAATACAATCAATTTGTAAAAACTAATGAAGAGTTTGTTGATGCACCAAGTTTAGATACTAAACAAGCACCTGCAAGACCAGAGAGAGGTACTGAAACAATGCCTGGAAGACCTGGTACTACACCTTCAACAAGACCATCAAGACCATCAGTTGTTCCTGGAAAAAGACCAAGTGAAGAAGATGCACCATTAGCATCAAATGATGAATATATTGGAACAAGAAAAATGAAAGAATTAGCTGAAGCTTTACCTGATTCTAAATTAGAAGATGGTACACTTTACTATGATGGTAAAGAAATTAATTTCTATTCTGAAACTGAAAAATTCCATATTGGAAGAAAAAGATTTGATGATGTAAAAGATGTACTTAACTATTTAGGTGTTAAAGAAAGTTTAGAACCAATTCAAAGTGATTATGATGAAGAAATGGATCCTGAGTTTGAAGCTAAAAGTTATAGAGTATCAAGAAGAAATAAAAGATTAAAATAAAAAAAACCACTCATCTGAGTGGTTTTTTTTATTCTTGATTCTCTTGCATTGTTGCATCAACTGAATTACTTGTATCTGCAGAATTACTTAAATCAGAGGCCTTTTCTTTTTGTATTTGGTTAACCATATACCCAGCAACTACAAATTGGATAGATGCCCAAATTGCAAAATCTGTTACTGCAATAGTATCAATTCTTTGAAGTATAAAGTAAATCATACCCCATTCAGCAATTACAAATCCAATTCCTGATTCAACTCTCTTTTTAGAGAAATAGGAAGGTTCAGTAGAATAAATTTTCATCAACTCTTTGAAGAACCATCCAATACTTCCAAAGAAACCTAGTTTCTTAACTTCTTTTTCAGCCATAATAATTCATTTTTCTTTTATATATAAAATCATGAAAATGAATAAAATACAAAAAACCCATCAAAAATTGATGGGTTTAATTATTCTAAAAAGAATTTATTAGAATTTGTAAAGTACTCCAAATTTAGGAGCATTTAATGGATTTTCAACACCATCAAATCCTAAACTAGCCGATTCAGTCTCAAAGTTATAATGGCCTAAATTAGCTAAATTAGCTGAGAGTGCTAAGTTTTTAGTTACAAAGTAATTAACTCCTAAACCTAAATTTACATTAACATGTGATAAGCCTGTTGTTGTATCTGTTGTATTAACTCCTAAACCAGAGAAGACTTTAAAGTCTTTTCCAACATTTAGGAAATAACATCTACCAAATACACCAGCAGAAAATTTATCCAATGTGTTAGTCTTTTCAACTTGTACTCCAACTGCAAATTTATCAGTTAGGAAATAACCAGCACTTGGTGCAAATGTATAAACTGCATCTACTCCATTTTCTTTTGTATAAGATACTGAACCTTCAACAAATTTGTCTGATTTTTTGAATCCTGTTTGAGCAGTTGCTGTTAAGCCTAACAGTACTACTAAAATTAATAAAATTTTCTTCATTTTTAATATTTATTTTTTTAATGCATGGTTAATTCCAAACACTTCTAGTTATATTAAATATTTAAAGAAAAGTTTAAAGTTTTTTGAAATCTTCAAATTTTCTATTGTAGTCAACTACATCAACCTCATGTTTGTTCTTCCTCTTAAACTTAGGAATCCACTTTATGTCCATTACATCCTCACTAAAGAAGTTAGGAAGATTTAATTTTTTATAAGCACCTGGTGTTAATTGACAAAGTTTATTAATATCTTTTACTTTACTAATTCTGTGTAATAGTGTGTAAGGATCTTCAACTCTTTTTTTTTCAACAATATCATCAAAAAGTTTTCTCCATAAAAATACTGGATATCCTTCTTTCAACTTTTCTTCTGACTTCTTAAATCCTGCCTCATCATTATCAAAAAAGTATTGTAAGTCAAAACCACCATTCTCTAAAAATCTAAAATCAGTATTAACACCAACTAATCCAATTGAGTTTGGATAAAATAATGAATCTAAATAACCCTCAAATACAGTAATCATATAATCAAAGTTAACATTAAGTATATTAAAGTAATAAGATAATTTATTATAAACTACAAGTTCATTAATATCAATTACTTTAGGTTCTTCTTTAGCCATATTTACCCAATCTAATATATTCTCATAATTATAAATCTTGAAAGTTCTTCTCTTACCTTCTTTAAGATTTCTAATTTGCATACCTAATATCTTATTATCCTTTCTATTAAGCATTACAATGACCCATTCAGACTCATCTTCATTTTTCCAATACTTTGCTTGGTAAATATTTTTGTGTAGTTCTGGTCCAATCCCACGACCTATTAGGTATTTGTAAATACCACCATTAACTTGAATAGGTTTAAAATCAGAGAAAGGAGTTAAATTTTTATTTATTGAATCTTCAAGGTCAGTTAAATCTATTAGATTTTCAAATCTTGCATCAATAAATTCATTTTGATAATCAGTATAAGTTATAATTGAATCTAAGTGTTCAATCATTTCTAATTTTTTATCAGGATCAATTTGCTCATTGAAATCCTTACACATTCTATCAAATGTGGTTTTCTTATCACAATTAAAACATACTACAAAAAGTTTATCAAAATAAAGATTACCACGTTTAGCATGAAGATTTCTATTGGAATCTTGACAATATGGACATGCATAGTTTACTCTTGTGTGATAATCAACAATTTTGCGTTTATTTACATTAGAAAACTCTTTGTTTAATATTTTTTGTAATAATGACTTTATATATTCTTTATCCATGACATTTATATATTAAATACCAATATCATTTTATTAAGAGAAAGACATATATTTAATATATAGTTTATATGAAAAATACATCTTTTGTTGATTTTAAAACTGCTTTAATTATAGTTAGAGATTTGAATATTAATAGTGTTACTGAATGGAGAAAGTGGATAAAAGTTAATAAGGATAAAAAAATACCTTATAATCCTGATTCATTCTATAAAAATAGTGGATGGGTAAATTATAAACACTTCTTTGGAAGTAATAGTTTAAAGAGAAAAAAATTTATTACATATAATGATGCAAGAAATCTATTAAAAACATATAAACTAAATAATTATAAGGAATTTTCAAAATGGGTTAGTAAAAATATGGATAAGAATATACCATCAAGACCTGAACAAATTTATCTCAAAGATTGGATATCTTGGGGAGACTTCTTATCAAGTGGTAAAATATCAAATTCAAAAAAGATTTTTAAGAGTTATAATGATTGTGTGTTATTTCTTAAAGAAATAGAACTATCAGGTCATAATTCATTTATTGAATGGTTTAGTTTAATAAAACCAATAGATATACCTAGTAATCCACATATAATATATAAAGAAAAATGGGTATCATGGGGTGAGTTTTTATCAACTGGTAATATATGTAACTCAAAGAAAGAATTTATAGATTATAAAATGTGTAGAGATATTGTTATTAAAAATAATATTAAAACGGTTAATGATTTTTGTAAATGGATAGATAGACCTGAGAATATACCATCAAAACCTAATATAATATATAAAAATAATGGATGGATATCTTGGTCTGATTTCTTGGGTAGAAATATTATTTCACATAAGAAAATGGGAGAGAAATATTTATCTTATAATGATGCAAAAAACTATTTAAAAAAGTTTAAATTAAATCATAAATTTTACTATAAGGAACATATTTTGAGAAATAATATTGACTTTCTACCTAAACGTCCAGAATACTTTTACAGAGATGTTTGGACAGGTTATTTGGATTTTTTGGGATGTGAATCATATAGGACATCATATGGTGAGAAAAGAATCCAAGAATTTTTAATATCTAATAAAATTTATTTTATTAGAGAAAAAAAGTTTAAAACTTGTATGAATATCAAAGAATTACCATTTGACTTTTATTTACCAGAGTATAATCTATGTATTGAATATGATGGTGAACATCATTTTCATATTGTTAGTAAATATGGTGGAGTTGAATATTTAGAAAAGGTAAAGAGAAATGATACAATTAAAAATATTTGGTGTTTAGACAATAGTATAAAACTATTGAGAATATCATATAAAGAAAAGGGTAAAATATTTGATATATTAAGTGAAAAATTACTATCTTTAAAAATTATTTCTTAGAAAAGTTATATAATCTTCACTTACTTTAATTGATGTAAGTTCATTATTAATCACAATTTTATCATCTTTAATAACATCACGTAATAATAGCCTTCTATAAGTTGTAATTTTGTCAAATGATTCTTTTTTATCTGATAAAGAACAAAAATCTACTTTTGAGTAATCATTAAAATAAAATTTTTCTTCCAATACTTCTAAAAATGGTAGTATATCATCTTTAACATTATCCCAAAAAAATAACTTAGATGATTTTATTGTTATTACTATATCTGTCTTAGTATTATCTATTTTAATTTCAAATCCTTCATCTATCAAATAAGCAAGATTCTCATAACAAAATTTATTTAATTCATCTATTCTTCTTTCTCATTGAACTTTGCTAAATATCTCATTGTGTATATATAAAAAATGATTATATAAATTTTTCCATCTAAGTTTTTTTCCTATCTTTGTAAAAAATAAAATAATGGTGGTGATGATGAAGGTAACTATATTGCTTATTACCATGATTTCATCAGATGGTATTATGAAAATCAAAAAGAATTAGATAGAGAAATAAAAATTGATAATATTTTAGACAATGAGTAGATGTAGATTTAATTGGGAAAGAGCAGATTCTTTTGAGTGGAAATTCAAAAGAAAACCTAAGTTACGTACAATTTCAGAAGTTCATGATTTATATCTTAGAGCAATGGAGCGTTCTGCAAAAAAGTCTAAAGAAGTAATGGATTGTATTTCTGAGATTGTAAGAGATATTCCCCCAACTGCCGCTTACAATAACAGATATAATGATAGTTACATCACTTACTTTTACTCTGGTGATGTTTTATATCAATATTCAATGAGATATGAAGAAAGTTATGATTCTTATGGTACTTCTTATGACAGAGTTAAATTTGATGAAGGAAGTGTTACAGAAATCAGAGACAAAAAAATTCACTTTATCTTAAACAATCAAAAAGCTCTTGAGTTAGGTGAGAAATATAACAGATTATCTGCTGCAAATAAATACTTACACTATAATGTAAGAGATGCATTTGAGAAAATGATTATTGAATCTTTAGAAAAAAAATTCAAAAATATTAAAGCAGTTGATTTACCTAAAGCAATTCCTGTTTTGATTGGTGGAAAAAAATATATGTTTACTGTTGATCCACAATCTTGGGGAAGTTATAAAAAGTTTATATTTCTTGGAGAGTCACATGAAGATATTGTATTAGATTAACTATAGATTCTATTATAAAGTATTCTTTTATAAATATCTTCATTAAATAAAGTATAATCAAATCCATATGCAAATCTAACAATAGCTTTCATCATAGAATTTGATTGACACCATATATTATATTTACTAGTAAGTTCTTCATCATCAATTAAATTAAGTATATAATCTAATTTTGTTTTATACTTATCTGGTAACCAATATGCAGTTGTTGCATCTTCTGTGTCAATTTTTATTAAGGCACCTAAGTAAATTGCAGGTAACATTTCAACTTGTGTTGGTTTACCAATTGTAGAAATTCCATAGTAGGTTTTAAGTATTGTTTTATAACCATCATTTTCATCAATACTTTTTAAGAATTCTGTATCAGGTTTAAACTCTAAAAGTTTCTCAACAAGTTCACCATGTACCTGAGTTGAACTATCTCCTAACTCTTCAACTAATTTATTTCTAACATCATAAATAATATCATCCCAGAAACCAAATTCACCTGTATATGGATCTTCTGTATAGTCCACTGAATATAACTTACCATCTACTTCTTTATATAAACAAGAATATTTAAAATCAGTTGGAACAATATCAGTCTCACCATCTTTATCAATTGTGAATGTTATATAATCACCATCTGAAATATCTACATAGTCTTGTAATATTTCTGAATAAGATGAATCATCTACATATAACCAAGTCTCACAACATTCACTATGAACTAATGCTGGTAGATTACGTCTACTTCTAAAACTATTATTATCTACCTCATAAGTATCTTTATATTCTAAGTAAACTGCATCATCTTGATGCACATAATCATCAATTGAGTCAATCCAAACTGCATATTCCTCATCAATATATTCTTGTGTGTAATCACTCCAAACTCCAGGTTCTGAGTAACCACCACTTGTATCTTGTAGTTTTATACAATCACTATCTTCACTACTACTTAAAACACCATTATTTGTATCAAATGAAATAAAAGTGTCCATATATGGGTATCTATCATATGAGTCTTCACCAACTGTAACATTTTTAGTTTGATAGTCATTAATATATTGTCTATAATTATTTTCTTTACCCCATTCTACAAATAAATATTTATCACTATCATTTGCAATATATATTCTATCCATATAAAGGTCACCATCATCTAAAACCCAAAGAAGTGCTCTACCTTTAACTTTATTATCTGAATCTTTAAGAACTAATAAACTACAAACATCTTCATTTTCTGTATAAATATCAAAATAATTTTGACATCTTGAGTATCTCATACAAGAGTTTGCCAGTGTTCCAGAACCTTCTGCATAGTTATCTTCTAAATAACCCCATTTAATATCATCACCTTTTAATATAACAAACTCAGGTGCAATATCTATGGCATCATAAGTTGCTTTATAAACATTAGAAAATTCTTCAATTTGTGCAGGTGTAAAACCTGTAGTTTTATAAACATCTTTATAAATATGAGTTACCCATTTACCTATTTTGTGTTTAGTTCTTATTTTCTCATCTGTCCAGAATTTAGAATCCGCTTCTACTCTATCTTCTTTACCTGGAAACTCTTTAAGAATTCTATTAACTTGCATATATGATATATAATCATTCTTCTCAGTTATATCAACAAGTGTATATTTGTCCAACATTTGGTTGGAATCTTCTGCTAATAGTAAAAAGTTGGCAATTTTACTTGCTTCTTCTGAACTACCATTGGATATTTTTGTAAATAAAGCTCTAAGTTTATCTGAGTAATACAATCTCATTGTATTTTTATTCTCATTTATAAATTCTAAAAATCCTTTATTTTTCAAAAGATTTGCATAAGGATCCTGTCTTGTTTCTCCACCACCTGGTGCAAATCTATCATTTGCTTTACCATCTTCAATTGCTAAGTTATTAAAACTTGCAAATGGCATAATGGATGATTCTAAACCTGGAGTTTGTGACATATTTTCAGAGAACTCATCATATTGTTTAACTCTTGTAGGAATATTAGTTCTTACAATATTTTCTGGCTTATTAGTATCTTTAATAATGAACTCATCAATAAATGGCCATAATTCTTCATGATCCAAGTCTGAACTTGAAAGTACATTTGTCATATGTCTAACATTTCCTGGATCATCATCAGAGAAACCTACTTTTGCAGTATATCCAATTTTCTTAGCATAATCATTAACATCTTTAATAAAATCTTTAAGAGCATCTTCTTTGGCTGCTTCTGGATTCTCAGGTGAACCACCTCTTGAAGGAGCAGATACACCAATAAAGTGACATAAATCTAAATAATCTTGAACTAATTCAGATTTAGAAAAATTTGACATACTTTCATAATTATCTTCATTATCTCTTGACTTACCAAAAAGTTGAAGGAACATTAATAAACTATCATGCATTTTTGACTTTTCTTCTTGAGTTAAACTATCAATTACAAATTCAACACCTTTTTTCATTCCTTCTGCTTCATGTCCTCTTGCAGTAATAATTGCAAATACAGAACCATTTGTTAGACATTCAATGAAGTCTTCCCAAGCTGGTCCAAAACTTCCAAGTTGTAATGCCTTAGAAACATCTTTTTTGAATATTTCAGGATCAACAGTATCTCTAAAGTTTCTAAATGCAGTTGAATAGTCTAATCCAACAATGGTATCACCTTTGTAATCAAAGTCTTCTTTACCTAACTTAGAACGATATATAGCAAAATCTGCAGTACTCATACCAACTTCTCCACCATCTTTAGTTTGTACCATTATCTCAGTTGGCATATTAAGTATATTATCATCCCAATCAAATGCATAGTAAAGTAAGTATTTACCATCTTCTGCACTTTCTGTAATGAAATTGTTAAATTTTAATAGCATAGCTTTTAAATATCTTTTTTATTATATATTAAATTTTTAATATAAAAAAAAGAGGCCTAAACCTCTTTTTAATTACTTTTTATTAATAAAAGATTGGAAAGATTCTAATGTTTCTTTTTCATCATCTTCATCCTCTTCTTCTTCTTCTTCTTCACTTTCCTCATCATCTTGTGGGAAATCTTCTTCTTGTGCTTGACCATCAAAATCTTTAAATCCTTTTACATCATCATCACCTTGACCTTCACCTTCTTCACCTTCTGGTGCTTCAAGTGTAAATTCTTCTACAGTTTCTCCATCTAAATCCGCTTTAACAGTTACTACACCATCAACTTCTTCGATTTCTATTTCATATCCAAGTACTTCAACTTTAGTTTTCATATTGTTATATTTTTTTTATTTTTATATATTAAATAATAAAAGTCCTTTTTTTCACTTTTATATAATATAAACTTTTGGTGGTTTTATTAATAAAAACAAAAAATAATACTTACAAATGTCAAAAGACTTTAACAAATACTTACTTAGTCAATCAATTACAAGTACTTCACAAGATGCTTATTTTAAAAAACTACAAAAATTAAATAGTACACCATTATTACTAGAAAGTAATGGAATGTCAGTAGATATATTCTCAAAACTATTAGAAGATAGAATTATTTTCTTATCAACAGAAATAGATGATTATGTATGTAATATCATAAAAGCACAATTACTATATTTAGAAATGGAAAGTGATGAAGATATAGAAATCTATATTGATTCACCAGGTGGTTCAGTTTATTCAGGATTAGGATTACTTGATGTAATGGACTATGTTAAACCAGATATAGTTACTATGAATACTGGATTAGCAGCATCAATGGCTGCAGTTGTTCTTTGTTCTGGTAAAAAAGGTAAAAGAAAATCACTAAAAAGAAGCAGAACTATGATTCACCAACCTTTATCTTATGCAGGATATGCACAAGCATCAGATTTAGAAATTGAAGCTAAAGAAATAAATTCATTAAAAAAAGAACTATATGAGATAGTATCTGAAAGAACAGGTCAAACTTATGATAAAGTTTACAAAGATAGTGATAGAGATTATTGGATGACTGCACAAGATGCCAAAAAATATGGTATGATTGATGAAATAATTATAAAAAGAAAATGATAATTGCTATTCTTGGTTGGGGTTCTCTAATATGGGAACCTAAAGAATTAGAATTTGATAGAAAAATTGGTTGGTTAGAAAATGGACCAATTCTACCTATTGAGTTTGCAAGAATATCAAACAACAAAAGATTAACATTAGTTATTACTCCTGAGGGAACACCAGTAAAAACAATGTATTCTATATCATCTAATAATAGATTGGATTTAGCAGTTACTAACCTAATAAAAAGAGAAGGAACTATAAAAAGACATATTCATAGTTATTGTAAGATGAATGGGTTTTCTGATAGTAATTTTCTTTATAAAGATAATATAATAGATTGGATTAATACTACTGATTATGATTGTGTTATATGGACTAATCTTCCTGAAAATTGGAAAGAGAAGACTAATGACAGAATAGAATATTTAAAGACATTGAGTTTAGATGAAAGTTTATTAGCAAAAGAATATATCTGTAATACTCCACCACAAACACAAACAAAGTATAGAACTTTAATTGAAGAGAAACTCAATTGGAGATAAAAAATAACTAATTCTAAAATGGATATTAGTAATTTATCAAAAGAACAAAAAATTGAAAAGATAATAGAAGACCATTCTAAGAAGAAAGCAGTAACCATTTCAAGTACTCTTTTCCCAAAAGAAAAACTAAAAGATAGTGAAATAATAAATATACTGGATAAAATAATTGATGAGATTGGTTATATTGCAGATGCCCCAAATATTATGATTGGTAGTTCAAGTCATAACTCAAAAACAATTGTGGGTAGTTCAATTAAAGAATTAACTGACTTTGTAATACAAACCTTAGGTGAAGATGAGTCTATTGGAGTATATCAAATTGGATTTGACAAACAAATTAACAAATATAGCATAAGATGTTTTTTCTATGATGATATTGGTAGAAAAGTAAGAAGAATAAGAGAAAATAAAATAGATTTAATATTAAATGATAAACCAAATATTTAATGAAGATAATTTAAGTACAATGATTAGAATACCAGATAAGACAATTTCTGGTATTATTACATCATAAAGGGAGGTGATGTAATTTTATATATATAGTATATGGGAAAATATATAGAAATTGCGGAGACTGAATTGATTGAAATGTATCTATCAAATGATTATAAAGTAGATGAAATATGTAAATATTTTAATGTATCTAAGTTTAAGATAAGATCAATACTTATAAAAAATAATATTGTATCAAAATCATCAAAAAAATACTCATATAATGAGAATATATTTGAAAATATAGATAATGAGGAAAAAGCATATTGGTTAGGTTTTTTATATGCAGATGGTTATGTTAGAAGTGATAAAAGAGGTAATGAACTAAAATTAAAATTAGGTGTTAAAGATAAGGAACATCTTTTAAAATTCAAAATATTTATTTCAGATGATGAAATACCTGTTGTCTATGAAGAATATAAAAATAGTAAGTGTTATAAGGTATCTATAAATTCTAAAAAAATTGTAAATGATTTAATTAAGTTAGGATGTATTAATAAAAAATCTTTAATAATAAAGTTTCCTATAATAAAAGATGAACTTAAAAATCATTTTATAAGAGGGTATTTTGATGGAGATGGATCAATTTCATATTCAAAAAAAATGGTTCTATTAAACATTATATCAGGTTCTAATATTTTCTTATCTGAAATAAGTAAGGTATTTGAAAGTATAGGTACAAAAAATTCTAATTTAGTTGGTGTTTCAAATATTTACAAATATATACAATTTTCAAAAATGGAAGACCTATATAAGATATATCAATTTTTATATAAAGATTCATCAATATTTCTAGATAGAAAAAAGATTAAATATACATATATAATTGATAATTATAAGAATATAATTGATGAAATAAACCTTAATAGAAGAATTTCTTATAAAAATAAAAAAAATAATGAACAAAATTTACAATGAAAGTAATTTATTAACAATGAAAAGGTTATTAAATAAAAGTATTGATGGAATTATTTGTAGTCCACCATACAATATAACAACAAAGAGAAAAGATATTTATTATAACAATGGATATTCTGATAATGATAATTTAACAGAAGAAGAATATCTTGAAGTAAGAACTAATGAGTTTAAAGAGTTTTCAAGAATTATTAGTGATAGAGGTGTTATTTGTTATAATATTTCTTATCACAATGAGAATCCTATTTTACCAACACTTTTAATTAGTAAAATACATAATGAAACAGATTTGACTATTGCAGATATTATTACTTGGAAAAAGCCACATGCTATTCCATTTCAAACAAGTCCTACTAAACTATCAAGACTATGTGAGTTAGTATATGTTATTGTTAAGAAAGAACATTTACATGACTTTATTACTAATAAAGAAGTCAGTACTATTAATGAGAAGACTAAACAAAAGTTCTATAAGAATTATGTTAATATAATTGAAGCTAATAATAATGATGGTATAAAGTGTAAGTTGAAAGCTGCTTATTCAGAGGAATTTGTAGAGAAGTTAATGAATATTTATTTCCCTGAAAGTAGTTTAATTTATGATCCATTTATTGGTATTGGAACAACTGCAAGAGCTTGTAAGAAAAATGGAAGAAACTATTTAGGTTCTGAATTAGATAAAGAACATTATGATATTGCTATTGATTTATTGAAATAAAAAAAACCCACTTAATAGTGGGTTTTTAATTATGCTTGACCTTCATCAGTTTTAGGTTTTGGCTTTCTTCTACGTCTTGGTTTAGACTTTTTCTCTGGTGCAACTTCTGCAACAGGTGCTTCAATTGGAAATTCAGATTTTTTCTTACCTTTGATGTCTTTTGCTGTTACTTTTTTCTCAGTAGCAACTTCTGCAAGTTTTTCACTAATAACTTTAACTTCTTTTTTCTCAGTTTTAGCTTTAGATCTTCTTCTAGCTGGTTTTTTAGTTTCCTCAGCTTTTACAACTGGTACTTCTACTTCTTTAGTTTCCACAACTTCTACAGTTGGTACTACTACTTCACAAACTTCTGGAGTTGGACAAGATTCAGGTGTGTCACATCCACATGTATCACAATCTTCTGCTTTCTTAGCACCAAAAAGTTCTTTAAAGAATTTAATTAATCCCATAATTTTAATTTATTTTTTTTTATTATATATTCAATCTATCATCTTCCCTTTGTAAAAAACCCCAAAATTTTAAACATTTCAAGGTAAATCAAGGTTTGACAAAACAAACTGATATATTTTATATATAATAATGAGATGAAGTTTAGATATGATAAAGAAACAGAAGAATTAGTAGTCAGTGAAGCAACAAGAATAGAATATCATCAAATGAGTTTATGGTTAACTCGTCATGTTAAAGGTTGGAAATATCAACCTGCAGTAAAGTTAGGTGTATGGGATGGTAAAAAGTCTTATTTCAGAGATGGTAGAATAAATATTGGATTATGGAAAGAAGCATTTAGAGGATGTAAAGAAATTGATGTGCCTTTTATAGTTGAAAATAAAGAAGACTTTCCAATAAATAGAGATGTTACTTTAGAAAAAGTACAAGATTTCTGTAAAGAGTTCTTCAAAACTCATAAAATGAAAAAAGATGGTCAGATAGTTCCTTTTATGCCATATGACCATCAAATTGAAGCCGCATACAAAATCTTAAAGAATAGATATTGTATGGCTGAGGTTGCAACTTCTGGTGGTAAATCTTTAATAATATCAATAGTTATGTTTTACACTTTAAAACATACAGACCCAACTGCCAAATTTCTTATTATAGTGCCTTCTATTACACTTGTAACTCAATTCTATGATAACATAGTTGAATATAATTTTGGCTTAAATAACCTTCTTGAAATGCGTGAGAAGAAAATAGAAAAATTTGAAGACTTAAATAATGGACATATACCTTGTACTGTTAGAGTAGAAGAAGTAATGTCTGATAGACCAAGAAAATTCTCAGGTACTGAAAATCCTAATGTTTATATTGGTACTTATCAATCTTTAGAGAAATGGCCTAAAACATTCTTTGAACAATTTCACACAATAGCAACAGATGAAGCACATGGTGCCAAAGCAAAAACAATTACATCTATTTTAGAATCTACTTTTAATAAAGCTTATTCAAGATTTGGGGTATCTGGTACATTTCCTACTGATGAAACTTGTGAGATACTAACTATTCAATCTGTCTTAGGACCTAAAATAACAGAGGTTTCTGCTGATGAATTAAAGAAGAAAGGTATTATTACCCCAATGGATATAAAAGCTGTTATAATGAATCATAATGACTTGGAATTTGCTGAACGTTTAAAAATGATTAGAAAAGCTGGAGATGGTAAATCTGCATTTGATTTTGAAAAATCTTATGCACATCAATCAGAAAAGAGATTAGAGTTTATTAAAAAGATAGTTGATAAGTGTACTAATAATACATTATTATTATTTCATACTATTGATAATGGTCAAAAAATATATCAAAAGTTAAAAGATGAATTAACTGATAAAGAGTTCTTTTATATTGATGGTGAAATTAGTGGTAGAAAGAGAGAAGAAATAAAAAAACAGATGGAAATTACAAAGGTTAATGTTGAATATACGATGTTAAACTTTGGTGATTATGAAATTGAATTTAAGTCAGATTTCAATATATTATTATCAAATGGTAGTTACAAAAAAGCAAAAGATATAGATGATAATGATGATATAAATGATGAATTTATAAAAAAATATAAAAAATAGTTATATTTTACTACTGGGGTAATCATTAATTTAATATATATGATATGAGAAATTATGAATATATTAAAAGATTGTTTTTAGAAAAACATGAAAGTATAGATAATTGTGAATATTTAGATAAATATATTAACTTTTTAATAAATTATAAATTGGATGATAATATAGATTATACAGAAAAACATCATATTTTACCTAAATGCTTTTTTCCTGAATATAAAGATGATGAATGGAATATTATTGAACTTAGTTATGAGGATCATAAAGTAGTACATCTTTGGATATTCAAAGCTATAAATAATAGAACTTATCAAAGACCATTAAATTGGATGATGAATTATTATAAAAATAAACAAGAAACATCAAATGCTTCTAAAAAAGGTTGGATGAATTTGAAAAGTAATAAAGATAAATATAATACTTTTTGTATGAAAAGATCAAATTATATGAAGAATTTATCATCAGATGAACAAAGTAGAAGATCTAATATTTTTTGGAAAAATATATCAGATATTGAGTATTTGGATTTTTGTAATAAAATAAAAGATTATTGGACTGAGGAGAGGAAAAAAGAAAAATCTAATCAAATGCTCGAATATTATTCAAATCTTGAAAATATAGTAAAAAAAAGTATTGAGAGTAAAAATGTTTGGGAATCTAGAAGTGATGAAGAAAGAAAATTATTTTCTGAAAAGATGACAATCATAAACAAAGATAAGACTAAACGTAGAGAAGCAGGTAATAAAATTAAAAGTCTTTGGAAAAATGATGAATACTTAGAAAAAATGAAAAATAGAAAACCAAGAAAAGGATTAAGCATTAGAGTAATATATTCAAATGGTGATGAAGATGTATTTGAGACTATGGAAAGTCTTAATAAAAAATTAAATTTTTCTAGTCATTTGATTAGAAAATATAGAGATAAAGACAAAAAAATAATAATGAAGGATCTAAATAATGATAATATAATCCTATTAGATGCTTTAATAAAAACAATAGATTAATATGGCTAGAATAATAGACAAAAGAAAAATTATTAAAGAAGAGCAGGCAACTAAAGTATTGGTTGCCTCATATTAACGGTACACTCTCTACTGGTGTAAGTATCAATGCAATTTTCAATGTTATATTTACTGATTCATTTAAGTCTGAGCAAATTATTATACAAAGTATTGGACGTGGATTACGTTTACATACTGATAAAGATAAAGTTAATATATTTGACTTAGTTGATATTTTTGATCCAAATGATTTGAATAATATACTTTACAAACACTACTTAGAACGTAAAGGTTTCTATATTAAAAGAAAATATCCTTATAAAGAAATAAAAATTAATTTGTAGTGACCCTATAATAATATATAATAGATAAAATTAATATTATGTAATGTCAAAAATACAAGATTTTGTAGATGGTTATTCATCAAAACTACAAGTTGAACTAAATACTGAAATTGATAAACAAACCATATATAAAACTGCTAGAGTTCAAGCTATTACTATAACAGATTCTTATTCAGGTTGGCCAAATAGTTCTATTACTACAATTGGTCAATTAATTGCATATATTTTCCCAAATGAAGATGGTGGAAAAAGAATACTTCCAGAAGAAATAATAGGTACTACTCCTAATCCAGACTATTCTAATACAATTGCAGTATTAAATGGTAATTTATCTTCTCCTACAACTAAAGAACTTTATAATAAGTTAAATCAAAATTACAGTGCAAAAACTAATATTGATTCACTAAATAAATCTAAAAGTTTTGGTGGTCAAAAATGGTTTGATAATTTCATGAGTTCTGCATTAAGTAAGATGAGTTCTACTAATATAAAAATGTCAGATTTTAAAACACCATCAACTTTAGATGAAAGTTTTGATGATCTTGTTGATAATTTTAAAAGTAACTTTGGTCCAATTATATCATTTTATTACTATACTACTACACAAGTTTTATATGATGCATTTATTGAAGCAGGTGAAAATTATAATAAACCTCAATCTGCAACTCAATCTGGTACACAATCTACAAATCAATCAGTTGCAAATCCATCAAGTACTCAAGTAGGTGATTATAAAATAACTGTAAAGGATCCAAAAAGTGATAGTGATAGAAAAATAGAAGGTTCAATTTCATTTGTTTCAAATGGTCCTGATATTACTACAAAGGCAGTTTTAAATAATTTACCTAATCCATTTACCAATCCTGTTACTAATACTTTAGTTCAAAATAATACAGGTTCCTTAGATTATATTGGTAATCCTGTTCCAGGTTCATCTGATAAAAATAAATTGGCAGATACTGTAATATTGACATTTAAAGACATGTTTTCTGTAAAATATGGTATAACTACTGATTTTAAATATGAGTCAGTAAATGCAACACCTACACAATCAAGTCCAACTCAATCAGTTCCTACTTCTACAACTTCAAGTAAGACTGGTGCCACAAGTTCAAATTTTGATGCAACAGGTGTTAAAGTAACACTTACTAAAAAAAGTGGACCTGGTGAACTTATTGGTGTTACTGATAAATTAATCACAAATGGATTTATAGATTTTGATGGAATACAATTTGATACACCAGGTGAGTATGTTATTACCATAAGTACCAATTCAGAATTGGTAGAAACTAAGGATATAAGTGTAAGTGTTACTTCTGATGAAGTTATTGCACAAGAGAAGTCAAGAGGTGAAGAGCAAAAACCAATAGAAGGTACAAGACCTATAATTGCACAGATTGATAAACCAACTATTGTATTAAAACCAATTGAGTTTGATGCAAATGATGATAAACATAATAAGGAAGTTGGTGTTGGATTAGGTTTTACTCCATTTGTTTGGTATAATTCATATCAAATAAGTGAAAGAGATATTAAATCTCTTAGGTTATACTATGATGGTGTAACACCTAAAGCAGTTTTGAATTTTGTAGATTCAGTTGGATTTATGAAGAAAGAAGGTATGCCTTTAGATGATACTAAATTTGAAGTGTTTTTTAATTCTGGTACAAAGAATTTGAAATCTATTCATATGAAATTTAAAGTAATAAACTTTCAAGAAAATAAAGGTAAATCTTATACTATAACAGGTAGTATTGAACTTAGAGATTTTTATAAAATAAATTATAAAAGTTATAAAGGAACTTCATTTGAATCATTGAGAACTATATCAAATGAGTTACAACTAGGATTTAATTCAAATATTACAAATACTGTAGATAGTATGAATTGGGTAAATCATGGTGTTGTATTTAGAGACTTTTTATCAGGGATAATAAACCATTCCTATATATCAGATACATCATATGTATTGGGTTATATTGATTTTTATTATTGTTTTAATTATGTTGATATAGAAAAAGAGTGGTTAAGAGATATATCTAATGATGTTGGCTTGTCATCAACTGGTGTTAATCATTTGAATGATGAGAATCAAAAAGATAAAATTGAAAAAATGTTATTAACAACTGACAAATCTGCAAATATGAGTTCTTTTTATATTAGAAGATATAAACTGGTTAATAATTCAACAAAAATATCTACTACAAAGGGTTATTTTACAACAACAAAGGCATATGATTCAATTTCAAAACAATTTTTGGTTTTTGATGTTGATTCTCAAAGTGGTGACCAAGATAAAAATATCTCATTAAAGGGTGCACCTGGTGATGGTAAGTCTATGGAAGAAAATTTTAGAACTAAATATTCAGGTAAGATGGACACTCAGAATGTACATAAAAATTACTATTATTCCGAAACTCAAAATCAAGTTAATTTAGATAATATGGTTAGAATATCAGTTGATTTGGAAATGGGTAATCCTAATTTTAATCTTTATAAGTTTCAAAAAATTCAGATTATATTTAGTAATGAAAAACACACACCTTCAAACTCAGACCAAACTCAAACAAGACTTAATGGTGAGTGGATGATAATTGATATTGCATATAGTTGGGTAGGTGGTAAACTAACTCAAGAAGTTAAATGTGTTAGAAAAGAACTTAGTAAGACACCAGAAGAAATTAAAGAAAATACAAATAACTCTTCTGCTAAACCAGAAGTTAATACACAAAATAATGAGAATCCAACACCTGGAACACAATCAACACCACAAAATGTTGCATTACCTCCAAATAGTATTTATAAAGTTGGTGAAGTTTATAATGTAGAAAGTAAAGATGGTAAGAAATATACATTGAAAATTACAAGTATTTCTACAAATGGAAATGAAGTTAATGCAATTGTAACAAATGCATAAAATAAAAATAAAAAATATTAATGGCAAAACCTACAGATACATTTATACCAAGTAATACAAATGGTAACTTTAGAGATGATAACTCAGGTGCAGCAAAGAGTTATAAAGTATCAATTACAAAACCAACTAAATATCCAGGAGAAGAAACAACAAATGGAATTATTTGGTTAATGGATTTGGATGCATATAGTAATATTGATCCAACAAGGGCAAAAGATTTAGCAGGTAGAAATCTTGATATAGATTCTACTGGAAATACATCATATCCAACTAAAGGTAATTATTACATATTTTGTAGTGTATTTTCATTTCCTGATAAAAATCCAAAAGATGGTAGTGAATTGTATGATCCTTGGAATGAAATAGAAACAAGAGATGGTGTTAAATCAATCAGAATAGATTTAGGTAGTTCACTTCAACGTGTTAAATATGGTGAACTTAGTGTAAATAATACAGTAGATGATATTATAAACTTAGCATTAGATTATATTAAAAATACATATATAGATATAATTTATGCTAGAAAAAAATCAACTACTTGGTTAGATGCATTAAAAAAATATGAAGCACAAGAAATATCTGATGCTCAACTAAATAAAGTATATAAAGATTTAGCAAACTTAGAAGAAAATAAAGTATCATTTGTTATTGATAATGATGTTGCAACAGAACCAGCACAACAAACAGGACCTGAGGTTATACCTGGTGTTACTGCATCAAATAATAATGCAACAAATTCTACCACAACTACAACAGAACCAAGAGAATATACATTTGATGTTCAGATTAAAGATACTTTTTATAATTCAGAGATTGGATATTTAACAATTACTGGTAAGTTAGATAATACATTTGTATATGGAGATGAACAAGATACAATTGATCCAGAATATACAGAAGATATATTTGCAGGTTCAGAAGAAGACCAATTATTACTTGCAAGTATAGAACAAATATATCCTGCAGAAGTACTTGCAGAACTACCACCAGAAGAGGTTAAGATAATTAAGGAAAATGCTAAATCTGCTCAAAAGTTAGGCAAACCATTAAAATCACCACCAAATGATCTTATAGTAGCAATGAGAAAGTATGGTATAACAAGTAAACTTGAAAGAGCTCACTTTTTAGCACAATGTGCACATGAAAGTGGTAATTATGTTTACAAATCTGAACTTGCAAGTGGTAAAGCATATGAAGGAAAAAAAGATTTAGGTAATACAAATCCTGGTGATGGACCTAAATATAAAGGTAGAGGATATATTCAAGTAACTGGAAGAGCAAACTATGAGGCATATAGTAAATATTTAGTTTCAAAAGGATTAGATAATGTTTTAAATAATCCTGATTTAGTTGCAACTAAATATGCCGCTGATGCTGCATGTTATTGGTGGAAGTTTTTATCTAGAAATATAACAAATCTTGCACTAAAAGGATCATCTTCATCAGTTGTTGAATTGGTAACTAGAAGAGTTAATGGTGGTACTAATGGATTGCCTGATAGACAACAAAAATTTGATAAACTTTGGGGTGAAATTTCACAAGATGGGTCAAGATATGCATAAAAAATTAATATATACTTTATGGCAGATATAACATACCTTAATAACCCTCCTGGAGGTGCAACTTCATCATTGACACCTAGACAATTAAAAATAAAACAAGCTATTGACTCTTCTGGAGATTTAAGAGCAAATTTGACTAAAATAGTAACAAGAGGTGAATTATGGCCACAAGTTGCTAGAAATCCTAGTACTGGTCTTGGTGACACACTTGGATTTTTACCATTGTTATCAATACCACCAAATAAAAGTTTTAAGAATCCTAATCCAGCAGCGGTTAATCCAAAAATATTAATAAATTATGAATTTAGTGATTGGTTAGGTCAGAAAATAACTCCAAATGGTTTAATACCAGTAGAAACAAGAGATAGATTTGAAGAAAGTAAAAATATACCTAAAACTAAACAAGATTTAAAAACTTTACCATATACTACAAGAGATAACTACTTGATATTTAATGATGCAGGTACTGACTACTTTAAACATGGTTTACAAATTCTTAATAATTTAACACCTATTGAAAATCCAATAAATGGTGCATCTGATTTAAGATTAAGTCAGTTTAAAAATACTCCATTTGAAAATAATGATCCTATTGTTTTTGGATTTGAGATTGTTATTGATGGTATTA
>ENA-UPXM01002348-UPXM01002348.1-activated-sludge-metagenome-genome-assembly--contig:-NODE-2348-length-22362-cov-7.341821_pt1 | contig 22362 bp, 25 predicted proteins | sample MGYA00238178_ERZ772708 | MGnify/ENA primary metagenome ERZ772708 (study PRJEB29002, sample SAMN05720212) | activated sludge metagenome | isolation source: anaerobic digester from wastewater... | reverse complement strand
CAGACTATTGTTGAAACTTTACATGTTTTATTCCACTTCACCCGCCAAAACATTGGATAAATAAGCACTATTAATAGCCAAGAATTTTTGGTACAGCCTCATTTTTATGAGCCTTTCAAATATTAAGTGAAGGTGAAAGAATGTCAGTTTATTCTTTTACAAGTCAAATGTCGATTACTTTCGAAGGAGGGTAAAACTTGAATTAAGATTCATTTACATCTTAAACTAAACTATTTCGATCGGTGTAATTGAGTTTGAAGAAAATAAAAGTCATGATCGAAAATGCTAGAAAAGAAGATCCACCGTAGCTGAAAAAAGGCAACGGAATTCCCACAGTTGGGAAAAGTCCCATCACCATTCCGAGATTTATTGCGAAGTGCATCAGCAAAATGGAGGCAAAACAATAACCGAAAACACGATTGAAAGTTGATTTCTGCTGCTCTGATAAATAGTAGATGCGCCCGATAAATATTGTATAAAAAAGGATCAAAACGGAAGCTCCAAAAAATCCCCATTCTTCGCCCACGGTGCAGAAAATATAATCTGTTTCCTGTTCCGGAACGAATTTTCCTTGCGTTACAGAACCTTCCTTATATCCTTTCCCAAAAAATCCGCCAGATCCGATTGCGGTTTTTGAGTACAGCAAATTATATCCAGAGGTATCGCGAAATGCTTTTTCACCTTTGTAAAGTACTTCAATTCTTTCACGTTGATGTTTAGGCATCTTTTCTAGAATTTTAGGCGAACCATAAGCAAGACCGCACAACAAGATAAATGAGCCTGCAAAATAGACCACCGCATAAATATCCCAATGAATTTTGTAGGAATTAAATAAAATAATGATTCCATAAATCAAGGCAATTCCGATGATGATGTAGATCGGATCGATTGCTAATGCCGTTAAAAAAACAGCCGCTAAAATCCCTCCTACTCCGAAAAACCAACCACTTAAACCTTCACGGAAAAGTGCGATAAAATAGGCGGTAAATACGAGCAGAGAACCAACATCTGGGATGACTAAAACCACCGCTGCGGGAACGCCGATAATGGTTAGAGAGGTCCATAAAGATTTTTTAACTTTCAAATTAAAATCAGGACCCGATACATAGTTTGCGAGCATTAACGAAACCCCGATTTTTGCAAATTCTACCGGCTGCATGGTGATTCCGCCAAATTTATACCAGTTTCTCTGTCCCAAAATTTCTGTTCCGAAAGGAAATAACCCGATGAGGAGCAGAATACCTGCGACATAGATCATACTGGAAAAGTTTTCGAAAAATTTGGTTCTCATCATAAAAATCATGAGACCTACCAATTGAGCGACAAAGAAAAAAATCAGTTGTTTTTCGCCTAGAGCTTCATCAACACTATATATATTCGCCACTGCAAAAAGTGAAATGGCGAGATAGAGAAAAATGCTTAGCTTATCTAATCCTTCTGTCCACTTCATTTCCTTGGTGTATTTATCTTTAGTTTAGATCTCAAAGAATCTCTTTTATAAATAAGTTTTGATCTTATGGGTTCGCTTTTAATGAATTTCAAGCTGTCCTCAATATTTTGAATTTTTACTGAATCTTTATTGGGTTCTTTGTAAAGCCCTTTTCTTTTTAATTCTACAACCCATTGTCTTTTATATTCAGGCATAAAACTAGCATTCACTAATTTTTTATAAAGTTGTTCGCGCTTCAAGTCTCCGGTTAAATATTTTTCGGCAATCGCCGTTGCAGCTGGTCCCGCCCAAGTTGCACCAAAACCTGCATGTTCGAAAACGGCTGCAATAACTATTTTCGGATTTTCAGCTGGAGCTGCTAAAACAAAAATTGAATTATCTTTTCCTTGTGGAACTTGTGCGGTTCCTGTTTTTGCAAGCATCGTAAAATCATTGGATTTTAAACCTCTTGCCGTTCCGCCTAAAACTACAGCTTCCATCCCTTTTATCACAGGAGTAAAATATTTGGGGTTCACCAAGGTTTTATGTTTTACCTTAAAACGCGCATCTGGATTAGGTTTTCCATCAATCAATTTTACAATATGTGGGGTATAATACCATCCTTTGTTTACGATAGCCGCGGTTGCATTCGCCATTTGCATGGGAGTAAGAAGTACGTCACCTTGTCCCATTCCATTAAAAATTGAACCGTTCATCGTGTAGGCAGAACTCCAGTCTTTTTTGCCACCACTTCTTTTTTCGTAAAATTCACCGCTTGGGATTCTCCCTTTAGATCCTACAGCTAAATCATTATTCAAAAATTCTCCGAGGCCAAAACTGCTCATTATTTTTTTCCATTCGTTAACACCTCTTGTGGGGTCTCCTGGATATTTATTCATGATCGCAATAAAGGCATATGAAAAATAGCAGTTGCTCGAAACCTGAATAGAAGGAATTAAAGGATCAACTCCTCCATGACCTTTCACCCGTAAACCGCGATAATTAAAGCCACCACCACAAGGAAAAATAGTATTTTCATCCATTACACCCATTTGCATTCCTGCGGCTGCAGTAAGCAATTTAAACGTGGAACCTGGAGGATATGCAGCTTGAACAGAGCGGTCAAAAGTTGGTCTATTGTTATAAAGGGTATCCATTTGCAAACGGTACAAATTTTTAGTCTTTTCTGAACCAATAAAAAGATTAGGATCAATATCCGGACCTGTTGCCATTACTAAAATTTCTCCTGTTTTCGGATCAAGCGCTACAATTGCACCTTGCTTGTTGACCATCATTTCTTCTGCCATTTTCTGCAAATCGTAATCGATGGTTAAAGTAATGTCTTTCCCCGTTACAACATCCCTGTCTAAAGTTCCATTTTTATAAGAACCGATATTTCTTAAGCGAATATCTTTTTGAATATATTGCACTCCCTTTGTTCCACGCAAGGCGTTTTCATACGATTTTTCAACACCAGTTTTGCCGATGAAATCTCCGGGTAAGTAATAGAGAGAGTCTTTTTTAATTTCTCGATCGTTCACTTCATTGGTATATCCTAAAAGATTCCCTGAAGTAGAAACTTCATATTGTCGTTGCGGTCGCGATACAATATTAAACGCTGGATACTTGAAAATGATTTCCTGAATTCGTGCAATTTCTTCCCTGCTCAAATTCTTCATGAAAGTCATTGGCGTGAGTTTGGAGTAATATCTTTCGCTTTTTAGTGATTTGATGATTTTAATAAAAGTACCCTTGTTGATTTTCATCAGATTGCAAAAATCTAACGTGTCAAAATCAGGTTTCATCAACGCCTGTGTGAAAGAAATTTCATAGGAAGGCTGATTTCCCACCATTATTTTACCGTTGCGGTCGAAAATAACGCCTCTTTGGGGAATGATGTATTCCGTTTTAATAGACGTGTTCGCTGCATTTAATGCATATCGGTCTGTGAAAAGTTGTAAATAAGAAAGTCTTGCAATGAATATCAATGCAAGTATTCCTAAAATGGCGGTGATTTTTAGATATTGTGGTTTCAAACTTTTTGTTTGATTTTAAAAGCTAAAGCATAGAGAACAATAAAAACAAAAGAAATTGCGCTCGTCGCTATAATATTGATGAAGATTTCGAATAATCTGCTCAACTTAAAGAATTCAATAGATTGAACAATAAATTGATGCAGAAAAATACTGGAAAATATAAAAAATAAATATTGAGTCCATTGCAAAGACTGAAAGGAGAAAAAATCGGTCGAAGTATCTGTGGATGTTCGAAATATCAATGTTCTGAAATAGGCGATAATGACCGTAGCAAAAGTATTGATTCCCCAAGTGTACATAAATGCATCGATGCCTAATCCCAAAATAAAACTCAAAGCTAAAAATTGAAATTTATTTCGGAAGAAGGGATAAAACATCACAAAAACCGGATATAAAACTGGCGTGTATTTCCCGAAAAGCATGAAGCGATTCAGTACAAAAATTTGTAATGCAATTAGCAAAACAATCATCAGAAGATCTGTAAATAGTGTTCTGCTTATCATTTTTCTTTATTTATGGTCGCTTGTAAGGTATCTGAAATTTTGGAAACCTCTGCTTTTTTTAGATTTTTAACTACGTAGATTTTGCTCAAATTCCCCATTTTTTCGCTGAGTTCAACAGAAATATCCCAAAATCCAGTTTTGCTGTCTACTTCGTAACCCGCGACTTTACCGACCATAATTCCTTGTGGGAAAATGGCAGATTTACCATCAGTTACGATCGTATCTCCAATTTGCAGCGGAACATATTTCGGAACATCAGAGAGATGCATGATTCGGGAATCTTCGCCCCTCCAAGTTAAAGTTCCGAAATAACCCGATTTTTTGAGCGCGGCATTAATTTTAATTTTATTTAAACTTAAAATGGATTGTACTAAAGCATAAGAATCGGTAGTATTGATGACGATCCCGGCAATTCCGTTTGGTGCCATAACGCCCATTTTGGGCAACACTCCATCGCGTTTTCCTCGATTAATGGTGAAGTAATTGTCTTTTCGGTTGATGCTGTTGAAAACGATTTCGCCGTCAACAAATGTATAAATTTGACCACCACCAATGGTATCATGAACTTTTCTGAATTGGGGTTTTAGGGATCCATTGTTGCCATAAACCTGTTTCATCAGGCTTTTGTTTTGAGCGACCAACTGTTCATTGATCTGTTTCAGTTTTAGGTAAGAAGCACCTTCATCAATATAGCCTGAAACCCAAGAATTAAAAGCCGCAGTTTGTCCTGCGATCCATGACTGCTGCATTGAATTTCTGCTGAAAATCAAAACCATAGCAATGAGTTGCAGAAATATAAAGAAGACGAATAGGCCGTTCTTCGAAAATAATCTCAGCAAAAATCCCATCGGTTAATGTCGTAAAAAGTTAAAAATTTATTTAATAAGGAAATTGAATTTATCCATATTTTTCAAAGCGATTCCCGTACCGCGAACTACTGCTCTTAATGGATCTTCTGCTACAAAAACAGGCAATCCCGTTTTTTTGTGAAGTCGATCAGCAAGTCCTCTTAACAAAGCACCACCACCTGCAAGATAAATCCCTGTTTTGTAAATATCTGCCGCTAATTCTGGCGGAGTAAGAGAAAGTGTTTCCATTACCGCATCTTCAATTCTGATGATGGATTTGTCTAAAGCTCGTGCGATTTCTTTGTAGTTCACCATAATTTCTTTAGGTTTACCAGTAATCAAATCACGCCCTTGAACCGGAACATCTTCAATATCAACATCCAGTTCTTCTACGGCTGAACCTACTTCGATTTTTACTCTTTCCGCAGTTCTTTCGCCGATATAAAGATTATGGTGTGTTCTTAAATAATAAGCAATATCATTCGTGAAAACATCTCCTGCAATTTTTACCGATTTATCGCAAACAATTCCACCCAAAGCGACCACTGCAATTTCTGTTGTACCACCGCCTATGTCGATAATCATGTTCCCTTCAGGTTTCTGAACGTCTATTCCAACACCGATTGCCGCAGCCATTGGTTCGTAAATAAGGCGTACTTCTTTTGCGTTTACTTTTTGTGCAGAATCTCTTACCGCTCTTTTTTCAACTTCTGTAATTCCAGACGGAATACAGATCACAATTTTTAAGGAAGGTTGAAAAAGCTTTCCTTTAATCCCTGGAATCTGTTTGATGAATTCCTTGATCATGTGTTCAGATGCATGAAAATCAGCAATTACCCCATCTTTTAGAGGTCGGATTGTTTTAATATCTTCATGGGTTTTACCCTGCATATGTTTCGCTCTTTCACCAACCGCAATCGGCTTTCCGGTCGAGCGCTCAATTGCCACTATAGAAGGTTGATCAATTACAATTTTATTATTATGTATGATAAGTGTGTTCGCCGTTCCTAGATCAATCGCAATATCTTGCGTGAACATATCAAATAAGCCCATTTTTCGTGATTTTTTTTAAGTGTACAAAGATATAAATTTAGAACCGTTCTAAAAATTACATTCCATCTATTTTTGGTTAAAGTTTTATTAAATTTCTTTTACCTGATTCTATAACTTTTTTAAGTTGGAAATATTTCATTTTCAACACAAAAAACAAATAATACAGAATTTTTGATCGACTTTCGTGATAATCTTCATATTGCAATATCATCTTATATTGAATATAAAATCTTAAATTTGCCGTTGTTTATGAATCAGGATTTTAACATTCACAAAACTGCTAATTTTGCCGTTCTCAGTATCAGTTTCGAAAAAGCTGATGCAGAAACGCGTGGAAAATTTTCTTTTTTTGATGAGAACATCAAACATTTTGTCAATGAAATTCATGATCAAAATTTAGGAGATGCTTTTGTTGTTTCTACTTGCAACCGCACCGAAATTTATACGACGACCCCCAATTATCTGCTGATTGCAGAACTTTATTGCAAAACCATCGGCGTAAGTCTTACGGATTTTATGCAATATGTAAATATTCTGAAGAGAGAAGAAGCCTTGAATCATCTTTACCGCGTTGCAGCCGGATTAGAAAGTCAGATTATCGGTGACTTCGAAATTATCGGGCAAATCAAAAATGCGTATTACCGTTTCAAAAAAGAAAAGCAAAACTCCAATCCATTTTTAGAAAGAGCGATCAATTCCGCCATTCAAATTTCCAAAAGAATCAAGAATGAAACCGGGATTTCCAATGGAGCAGCTTCGGTTTCATACGCAGCGGTTCATTACATTTTGAAAAACCAGACTCAGATCTCCGAGAAAAATATTTTATTGTTGGGAGTAGGAGAAATTGGACAAAATACAGTAGAAAATTTGGTAAAACATGTTTACAAACCGAAAGTTAAAATAGCCAATAGAAGTGTTGCAAAAGCAGAAAAAATTGCGGAGAAATATAAAATTCCACACATCGAATTTGATCAGTTTCAAGAAGAATTAAGCAAAACCGATATTTTAATTGTAGCAACAGGAGCACAACATCCGATTATCAACAAAACGCATTTCCCGAACGGAAAAGAAACGCTGGTCATCGATTTGTCGATCCCAAACAATGTTGAAAAAAACATTACCGAAAACACCAATGTAAGTTTGGTTGATGTGGATCAGCTGTCACTTCATATCAGCGAAACAATGGTGCAGCGGCAGAAAGAAATTCCGAAAGCCGAAGCGATCATCAAAGAAATGACGAAAGATTTTTTGGAGTGGGAAAAGAAACGAAAACTGGCGCCCAACATTCATCATTTCAAAGCAGTTCTGAAAAATATGGAACGCAACGAAATGCACAATATCCACAAGAAACATCATTATGTGGAGGTTGAAGACATGAAACTTTCTGATAAAATGATTCAGAAAATTACCAACCGTTTTGCAAAATATATCATTGATAATCCTTGGAAAGCCGAAGAAATAAGCAAATTGATGCACGAGATTTTAGTTGAACAACCCAATAATGAATTCAATGAGAAGCATTAAAATAGGCACCCGAAATTCTCCGCTTGCACTTTGGCAGGCAAGAGAAGTTGCAAGAAATCTTCAAAATAAAAATTATAAAACCGATATCACGCCGATTCTTTCTTCCGGTGATAAAAATCTCACCCAACCGCTTTACACGTTGGGAATTACGGGGATCTTTACCAAAGATCTAGACATTGCGCTCCTTAATAAAGAAGTTGATATCGCCGTTCATTCCTTAAAAGATATTCCAACAGAACTTCCCGAAAACATTTCCATAATTGCGGTTTTAGAACGCGATTATCCGCAAGATGTTTTGGTAAGAAAAAATGATGCTGCAACGCTGGAAATGAAAGATCTAAAAATTGCGACGAGCAGTTTACGACGACGTGCTTTCTGGTTGCGAGAGTTTCCGAACACCCAGTTTTCCGATATTCGGGGAAATGTTCAAACAAGATTAAAAAAACTCGAAGAAAATAATTTCGACGCTACCATGTTTTCTTTAGCTGCGATCGAAAGAATGGGTTTAAATATTGATTATGAGTTACTTCCGACGATGATTTCGGCACCCGCACAAGGTGTTGTTGCAGTTTGCGCAAGAACTGAAGATGCAGAGATTAGAGAAATTTTTGCAAACATTAATCACAAGCAAACCCAGATCTGTATCGAAATTGAAAGAAACTTCCTCAATACTTTAGAAGGTGGTTGTACTGCGCCGATCGGTGCTTTTGCCGAAATTAATGAGCACAATGAAGTGCGTTTTAGAGGCAGATTGTGTTCTTTAGATGGTAAAAACTGTATCGAAACCGATGAAATATTTCAGTGGAATGATACGGAAAATTTCGGAAAAATCATCGCTGAGAAAATACTCAGCAATGGCGGAAAAGCCTTGATGACCGAAATTAAAAATACCTTGTAAAACTTGCTTTGCGTCTTGATACTAAAAAATTAAATGAAGATTCTTTTCACCAAAAAATTGAATGAAGCTTTGATTTCCAATAAATTAGGAGATCAGTTTTCTTGGGATTTTGTGGAAGTAATTGAGGTAAAGCCCTTAAAAATACAATCGTTTGAACTGAAAAACAGGTCTCTTATTTTCACCAGTGTCAATGCGGTAGATGCTTTTTTTACCAACAACTTTTTCCCCAACGAGAATTTCATCGATAAGAATTTTAATAAGATTTACGCAGTCGGGTATAAGACGAAACTTGCCTTACGAAAAAACGGTTTTGGTACCTTCAAAGTATCTAAAAACGCCAGAGAACTTGCAGAATTTATCATTGAAAACAGTACGACAGAAAAATTTCTGCATTTTTGTGGGGATTTGGCTTTAGATGTTTTAGATAATGCTTTGCCGCTGCAAAACATTTCCTATAAGAAAATCGTGGTGTATGAAACAAAATTAATAGAACCCAAAATTTCAGGAAAATACGAAGCAGTCAGTTTTTTTAGTCCGAGTGGAGTTCGTAGTTTTGCCAGGTTTAATTCTTTTGGCGACATGAAGATTTTTTCGATTGGCGAAACCACCGAAAGCGAGATCAAAAAATTTACAAATAATCCAATTATAACAAGTAAAGAAAGCAATCTTGATGATTTGCTGAAATTAATTTCTGCCCAGAACCTATAAATCTGTGCAGGGAAAATCAAAAATTATGATTAAAAACGACCTGTATTTAAAAGCGCTAAGAGGAGAAACCGTCGATAGACCACCGGTTTGGATGATGAGACAAGCGGGAAGATTCTTGCCGGAATTTCGTGAGTTGCGCGATAAATATGATTTCTTCACCAGATGCCAAACTCCAGAATTGGCGTCGGAAATTACAATGATGCCAATTCGCCGTTATCCGTTGGATGCTGCGATCCTTTTTTCAGATATCCTCGTAATTCCACAAGCAATGGGCATCGATTTCAAGATGAAAGAAGATGTTGGTCCTTGGTTAGACACGCCGATTCGTACCATGGAACAGGTGCAGAATATTGCAGTTCCAGATGTTAATGATACTTTAGGCTATGTTTTCCAGGCGATCGAAATGACTTTGGAAAAACTTGATAACGATATTCCTTTGATCGGTTTTGCCGGTTCACCTTGGACGATTTTATGTTATTGCGTAGAAGGAAAAGGCTCGAAAACATTTGATGTTGCAAAGAAATTCTGTTTCCAAAATCCAGAAGCGGCTCATTTATTATTGCAGAAAATTACAGACACCACCATCGCTTACCTCAAAAGAAAAGTAGAAAAGGGGGTTTCTGCAGTTCAGGTTTTTGATTCTTGGGGCGGAATGTTGTCACCAGAAGATTACCAGATTTTTTCTTACCAATATATCAATCAGATCGTTGAAGCTTTGAGTCCACTCACTCATGTTGTTGTTTTCGGGAAAGGATGTTGGTTTGCTTTAGAGGAAATGACGCTTTCGAAAGTTTCCGCTTTGGGAGTTGATTGGACGATTCGGCCAGAATATGCGAGAATGTTAACCAATCATACGATGACGCTTCAGGGGAATTTTGATCCTTCAAGATTGTATTCTTCACCAGAAACCATCAAGAAAATGGTTACAGAAATGATCAATAGATTCGGAAAAGACCGATATATCGTGAATTTAGGCCACGGAATTTTACCGAATATTCCTTTAGAAAATGCCGAAGCTTTTATTCAGGCAGTAGTGAACTGGAAACCCAACTAAAATTATAGTGGTAAAGATAGTAAAGAACGTTTCCTAGGAAGCGTTCTTTTTTTGTACAATTATTTTTCAATTTCAAAATACAGCAATTCCTTGTCACCATCGGGAAGTTGAACGGTTTTCTGGTAGTGTAAACCTAATTTTTTGATCAGATTTTGAGATGCAATATTTTCTTTAGTAGTGATGGCTGAAATTGTATTCAAATTAAAGACTGAAAAAGCCGTTTCCAAAAGTTTCGATGCCGATTCGAAGCCATAACCTTTCCCTTCAAATTCAGGGAGAAAAGAAAACCCAATATCGTGAACATCTAAACCATCACGTTGGAAAATTCCCACGGCTCCAATTTTCGTGTTGTCCGATTTTTTTTCGACCAAATAATTTCCATAACCCAGTTTTTCGAGTTGGGAAAGAAATTTTGTGGTGATGTATTGTTCCGCATCTTGTATGGTTTTTATATTTCGATCGCCAATAAATTCGATGAATTTTGGTGAATTGTATAATTCAAAAATAAACCCTGAATCATCTGTTGTTAATGGTTTTAAGACTAATCTTTCTGTTTCCAATCTTTGTGTTTTCATTAAATTCCTTTTTTTCCGGCCAAAATCATTTCAATCATTTTCAGCTTTCTGTTTTCGCGGGTTTCTGTCTTTTTAGCTTCTACAATCCAGCGGATATATTCTTTTCTGTGGGTATAACTCATTGCTTCAAACATTTCTTTTGCCTGTACATTTTCATTAAAAACCATCTGAACATCTTCCGGTATTTCAACAATTCGTTCTTCTTTGTCTTCCCAAATTTTTACCCAAACCTCATCACCAAAAGATTTCCCGAGTTTTGTTCTAATCTCTTGTGTTACTCCTAAAATATGGCAATTGCTTTTCATTTTCGCTAAAGTTCCCCGATATTCAATTTGATTATCAAACAAAACTTTTATTTTGACCTGCCCTTTTTTTCCATAAACTTCCTCGGTCGAAAAAGGAAATTCGATATAGGCTGCATTGATGTTGCCGTTCTGTACGATTTTGCCACAGAAAGCAATGTGATCTTGAGTCATCTTTAACAATTATGAATTCAAATTTAATAAAATCTGTGGCACAAAAATAGATTGTGAAAGTTAAATTTTATATAATGAAAAAAATAGTTTCTGGCTTTCTAGCCTTATTCGCGCTTTTAATCCTTGCCAATTGTTCCACCCAAAAAACTACGACTTCAACAATGATTGAAAGAGAATGGATGTTGGTTGAATTTCAGGATTTCAGCAAAGAGGTGATGGTTGCCAATAAAGCCAATATGAATTTGACCCATGTAAAAAGTACAAGCAAATTTTCTGCAAAAATGGGCTGCAATAATATGTTTGGAACTGCAATTTTTGGTAAAAACGGAACCGTGAAATTTTCAGAAGTTGGCAGTACGATGATGTTTTGTGACCAAGCGATGGAATTAGAAGCTGCATTCGGGAAAGCCTTGCCAACAATGACAAAATATAAAACGGAAGGTCACTATTTGATCCTTTCTGATAACAACGGAAACGCAATGAAATTTTTAGCTGCAGATTGGGACTAAGAATGTAGCATATATATTTGAAATCTCAGATAATTTTGGCTGAGATTTTTTAATGGTGAAAATCAAATTATTATCTTTGTACAAATGCCGACAGGAAATTTATGTTAGAAAAAAAAGACCATCAATACGAAAAAGCTGTTTTAGTAGGCTTAATTACCCAAAATCAAGATGAAACCAAACTCATCGAATACATGGATGAATTGGAGTTTCTTGCTTTGACAGCAGGAGCAACAATTGAAACAAGATTTACTCAAAAACTCACGCAACCCGATCCAAAGACGTTTATCGGAAGCGGAAAAGCACAGGAAATAAGAGATTATGTAAAATCAAATGGAATCGGAACTGTAATTTTCGATGATGAACTTTCACCTTCACAACTGAAGAATCTTGGAAAAGAAATGGTGGATGTTAAAATCTTGGATAGAACAAATTTGATTCTTGATATTTTTGCCCAAAGAGCGCAAACCTCTTATGCAAGAACACAAGTAGAACTTGCTCAGTATCAGTATTTATTACCGCGATTGAGCAAAATGTGGTCTCACCTTGACAAGCAAAAAGGAGGAATCGGAATGCGTGGTCCCGGTGAAACGGAAATTGAAACCGATAGAAGGATTATTCGCGACCGAATTACTTTGCTCAAAGAAAAATTAAAAACCATCGATAGGCAAATGGCAACTCAAAGACAAAATCGTGGGAAAATGGTTCGTGTCGCTTTGGTTGGCTATACCAATGTAGGAAAATCAACTTTGATGAATGCGATTTCTAAATCAGATGTTTTCGCAGAAAATAAATTATTTGCCACCTTAGATACAACGGTTCGAAAAGTAGTAATCGGAAATTTACCTTTCCTCTTAACCGATACCGTTGGATTTATTAGAAAATTACCCACACAATTGGTTGAAAGTTTTAAATCAACTTTAGATGAAGTTCGGGAAGCAGATTTGCTGATTCATGTTGTGGATATTGCGCACGAAAGTTTTGAGGATCATATCAATTCTGTGAATCAAACTTTAATGGAAATCAATGCGCATCAAAAACCGATGATTATGGTTTTCAACAAGATTGATGCTTTTGCCTACGAGAAAAAAGAAGAAGACGATCTCACTCCCGAAACGCGCAAAAACATTTCGCTGGAGGAGTGGAAAAAAACCTGGATGTCGAATTCAAAATATCCAACGGTTTTCATTTCCGCTTTAACGAAGGAAAACTTCCCTGAGATGAAGAAATTGATCTACGATGAGGTTTTAAAAATTCATACCGCCCGTTTTCCTTACAACGATTTTCTGTTTGAATATCATGATGATGAGGCGGAAGAAATAGAATCAGAAGATTAAGATCTAATGCGATAGCTACTTGAAAAAATGCTTGAATAATTTTTAAGCATTTTTTTTAAAGCTGATTGTTAAACACTCCCATTTTTAATGAAACTAGATTATCAAAATATTATTTCAAAGGTTTACACCGATATTATTGCGAAAGAAAATTTTGGGAAAGTTCCGAGCTATATTCCTGAACTCGCCTGTATCGATGACAATAAATTTGGCATCAACTTCACCGATTTGAAACACAACAGTTTTGGAATTGGCGATTTTGAGGAAAAATTCTCCATACAAAGTATTTCGAAAGTTTTTGCCTTGTCTTTTGTTTATGAAAAACTAGACGAAAAACTTTGGAAAAGAGTAGATGTAGAACCTTCAGGGAGTGCGTTTAATTCATTGGTGCAATTAGAAGCCGATTGTGGAATCCCCAGAAATCCTTTTATCAACGCAGGAGCTTTGGTTATTTGTGATATCCTGTTAGAAATATGTAATAATCCGAAACAGGAATTAATTCAATTTATTCGAGATTTAACAGGTGATCAGCAGATATTTTTCAATGAAAAAGTCGCTGCGAGTGAGTTGGAGAATAGTTTCAGAAATGCAGCGATGTGTAATTTCATGAAATCTTTTGGTAATATTAAAAGTCAACCCGATGCGGTAATTGAATTGTATTGTCACCTTTGTTCCATCGAGATGACTTGTAAACAATTGAGCATGAGTTTTTTATATTTGGCAAATTTAGGAAAAACGCCATCAAATGATTTGCAGATTTTATCTTCCAGTAAAGCCAAAAGACTTAATGCAATATTATTGACTTGCGGATTTTATGATGAATCAGGAGAATTTTCTTTTCGGGTAGGTTTGCCTGGAAAAAGCGGTGTTGGTGGCGGAATCGTCGCGATTTATCCCCAACATTATTGCATTACAGTTTGGAGTCCGAAACTCAATGAAAAAGGTAATTCCTATCGCGGAATGAAATTTCTGGAAGAGTTTACAACGCAAACTGGCGAAAGTATTTTTTAAAATGATTGACGAAATAAAAGCTGCACTACAAGATCTTTCAAGTTCAGAAAAGAAAGAATTTCTCCCCAAATTTTTCAAAGCGGGGAAAGGAGAATATGCAGAAGGCGATCAGTTTATCGGTGTCACCGTTCCCGATCAAAGACAGATTGCGAAAGCGTTTTGCAACAAAGTTTCTTTAGCGGAATTAGAGGAACTATTATCCTCGCCAATTCACGAATATCGGCTTTGTGCATTATTGATTTTGGTTTCAAAATTCGAAAAATCAAAAGATTCCACGGAGAAAAAGGAAATCGTAGAATTCTATTTGAGAAATAAGAAATTTATCAACAACTGGGATTTGGTAGATACTTCTTGTTATAAGATTTTGGGAAGATATTGTTATGAAAATCAGAACGATAGCATTTTAAAAGACCTTTCGGAAGAAGAGATTTTGTGGAGCAAGAGAATCGCTGTTGTCGCCACGATGTTTCATGTGAAAAAAGGATCTTTTGCTTTATTGAAAGAATTGGTCCTAAAAAATCTTCATCACGAACACGATTTAATGCACAAAGCAAATGGTTGGCTTCTTCGGGAAATGGGGAAGAAAGATGAAGAGGAACTTCTGAATTTTCTCAATCTTCATTATCAAAAAATGCCGCGAACAACCCTTCGGTACGCCATCGAAAAATTAGATGAAGATCTTCGACAAGATTATCTGAAGTCCCGAATGTAAATGGATTCATTTTTTAGATGAGCCTTAATAGTTGATTTTAATCCTTAGATTACTATTTCTTGGCGCTAAAAACGGGTTCTATTCTTCAGATTTTTTCCGGTTTCTTGTTTATTTTTGCGTTATTTTCATTATATTTAGACAAATCAACATATGAAATTAAAAAATCTTATTCACTGGACGGTAATTGTACCCATTGCATCTGCTGTCTTTTATCTTTTTGGGTTTCTAAATAATACACCTGCTTCTAATATTATTGGGGCTTTGTTGTTGTTTTCAAGTGTTTTGGCAGCTGTTCATCATGCAGAAGTAATTGCTCACAAAGTTGGTGAACCCTACGGAACAATTATTTTAGCAATTTGCATCACGGTTTTAGAAGTGGGCTTAATTGTTTCCTTCATGCTTTCCGGCAGCGAAGGCGCACAAACCTACGCAAGAGATACGGTTTTTGCTGCAGTCATGATTATTCTCAACGGAATCCTCGGAATCTGTATCTGGATTGGAAGCCGAAAATACAAAGAACAGTTTTTTATCACCAGTTCAGCGACTTCTTATTTGGTGAGTTTGGTAGCGATTTTAGTTTTAACTTTAATCTTACCCAATTATACCTCGAGTGCAAGAGGACCGTATTATTCTGAAGCACAGCTGGTTTTTATATCAATGGCTTGCCTCACTATTTATGGCAGTTTTCTGATGTTTCAAACGGTACGTCATCGTAATTATTTTGTCATAGAAACTCCCGATGAACCTTTACACGAAGCGGATCCACCTTCTTTGCAACATACATTATTAAGTTTAGCATTGCTCATCATTTGTCTGGCAATCGTCATTTTTATGGCTAAAGGACTTTCACCGGTCATCGAAGATTTTGTAGAAAATATCGGTGCTCCCCGAGCTTTGGTGGGAGTGATCATTGCGGCGGTAGTTTTGCTTCCGGAAGGTTTAGCGGCGATTCGTGCTGCACGAAACAATCAAATTCAGTCTTCTATTAATTTGAGTTTAGGTTCCGCATTAGCAAGTGTGGGACTCACCATTCCCGCAGTTTCGGCAGTGTGTATTTTTTATGATATTCCTTTCGTTCTGGGACTCGATATGAAATCGATCATCTTGTTGGCTTTGTCTGTATTTATCGTGATGTTGTCGCTCAGTCGCGGGAAAACCAATCATCTATACGGAACTGTACTTTTGGTGAATTTAGCGGCTTATATTTTTACGGTAATTGTGCCTTAAATCACTTGATTTTTCTGGCCATTTCCATTTTGTATCCCATCAAATTTGCGATGTTCGTGGCTTTGTAAATCGCTGTTTCCGCCATTTCGCCCGTGAAATTTTCTTCAATGGTTTGCGTCCACAATTTAAGCCAGTGTTCAAAATGAGATTTCTCCATTGCGAATTCAGCATTAATAGGAAAATGAACAGCCATAGGATTTCCTTTGTAAGAAATTTTGCCAAATAATAAGGTTTCCCAAAAGGAATACATTTTCGGTAAATGATGGCTCCAATCTACTTTTGCCACGTCATTGAAGAAGAATCCAATCGTTTCATCGGTTCCCACTTTATCGTAAAATTTGTTGACCAAAAGCTCTATGTCTTCTCTAGATTCCAATTTTTTCATGGGGTAAAATTAAGGAATTAAAAAGCGTTCGTTTATGATTGTAAGCATTCCTATTTTTATTGTTGTCGAACAATTCGCATTCTCCGATGGTATTCATCAATTGATGGGTTTCGATGTTTTTCGCGGCTTTTTTCTGGGGCAAAAGCTTCTGTCTCGGTCACAGATTTTGTGTAAATGAAAACTGAATTCCCCGAATTTAAATTAATTTTGCACCATGGCAAAAATAGCAAATAGATTTTCTCGCTTGAAGTCTCGGGAAGATAGTGGTTTCAGTTCTAACGCTACAGGAAGGTTTGTGAACAAAAACGGAGCTCCCAATATCAAAAGAACGGGATTGTCGAATCCGCTCGAAAAATACAGTTGGTATCATACTTTACTCGATTTGCCTTCTTGGAAATTTATTTTTTTTCTAGTGTCGGGTTATATTCTTGCCAATCTATTTTTTGCTTCTGTGTATTATGTTATTGGTATTGAGCACCTCACCGGAATTGATAAAAGTACGCCCCTCCATGAATTTAATGATGTTTTCTTTTTCAGTTCCCAAACTTTTACCACGGTGGGTTATGGTAGAATTGCACCCGTCGGATTTTTGGCGAGTTTGGTTGCAACATTCGAAGCGTTTTTAGGATTATTGGGATTTGCCATTGCTACGGGTTTATTTTATGGAAGATTTTCCCGACCGCGTGCATTTTTGAAATTCAGCAGCATCGCGTTAATTGTTCCATTTAAAGGGGGAACTGCTTTGATGTTTAGAATGGCTCCGTTTAAAAATAATCTTTTAACCGATGCCCAAATCATTTTAACATGTGCAATAGAAGATCATACTGAGGAAGGAAACTCGAAAAGCAAATTCTTTACTTTAGATACCCAATTGAATACCATAAACAGCCTTTCGTTAAACTGGACTGTTGTACATGTCATCGATGAAAATTCCCCGTTTTTTGATTTGGGCGAAGATCATTTTAGCGAGATGGATATTGAAATTTTTGCCCAAGTTCGCGCTTTCGATGAGGTTTTTTCTAATACAGTTGTGCAACGTACTTCTTATGCTTCCATTGAAAACGAAATTGTTTTTGGAGAAAAATTTAATATGATGTATGCGCCGTCGAAAGATCAAAAAACAACGGTATTGAATTTAGGTTTAATAGATTCTTACATTCCGAAAAAAAGATAGAAGATGATGGATTTGGAATTTTATCAATCACAAGCACAATTGAAACAGAAAGAACACAAAAAATTTCTGGATCAATTAAAAAAGAAACCACCCAAAAGTTTAGATTACCTCGTACAAGAAACGCACGAGGAGGTTTTTGAAAAAATCGATTGTTTGCAATGTGCGAATTGTTGTAAAACAACGGGTCCGCTGTTTACGGAAAAAGATATCGAAAGAATCTCCAAACATTTGCGGATGAAACCTGCAGATTTTGAAAAAAAATATTTGCAGACCGATGAAGACCAGGATAAAGTCCTTCAAAATCTACCGTGTTGGTTTCTCCATGAAGACCATACGTGTTCGATTTATGAAGTGCGCCCGAAAGCTTGTCGCGAGTTTCCGCATACCGATCGCAAGAAAATTTATCAGATCAATCATTTAACGCTCAAGAACACGCTTATTTGTCCGGCTGCCTTTGAATTTGTAGAAAGGATTCAAAAAAAAATTGAAAAGAAGTAATTTTCCAAAAACCTCTTAAAGTCTTATAATTAAAGTTAAACTTATGATTAAGAAATACAGGTCGCGCTTTTTCGGCGTTAGAGTACTATTAAAGTTAAAAAAGTATTATTATGAAAAAGTTATCAATCGCAATCGTATTAGTAGGTTTAAGTGCATCATTTGCGAAGGCACAATCTACGGAGCAAAAAAGTAAAGTCAAGACGGAAAATGCAGCAGTTGCTGAAGTGAAAGCAGATACCACTGTTGTAGCTCCTGCCGCAGAAGCTGCTAAAGTAGAAACCATGAATATGGAGGAAACTAAAGTAAGAAATGAATCGCCCGCTGATTTGAAACAGAAGGCAACACAGGAACAAAAAGAGAAGAAAAAATTAGTTGAATAGAGAAAGTAAAAAAAAAGTAAAAAGAAAGAGAAATTCCCGCAAATGTGGGAATTTTTTTTTGGAAACCCTCCTACAAGTGGAGTTCGTTCAAACTAATGTCGTTGGGTTCTGTGCGCTTTCATTTTTCTGGCGCGAACGCAAAGGTTACCTGTTTTTCGGGTAGAAGAAATCTTAGTTATTTGGCGGTTCCTAGTTTTATTGTGTTGCCTGTATCCATTCAGTCACGATGGCTCTAAGTTCTGCTTCTGCATTTTCGATGTCTTCTAAACTTTTGAAAGTTACAACGGCGCGGTCGTTTTCTTTCCAAACCAACATTTTACTTTTATTCGCAATGAGTTGGTTTTTGGGTTGGATCTGCTTTTTAGCTCCTCGATGAAAAATTAATTGAACCTGTTTTTTTGGAGGCTGAAATCTCATCGTAATTCTATCTTCATTATGAATGGAATAGTTGGGTCCATTCCATTTTATATTCTCGGTCAATGCGGTGTTTGCCGAGATTATGTACCTCCGTAATTGTTCAATTTCATTTCTAAACGGATGGTTTAGCTCATCCAAGAAATCTGTTACTTCCCGGTTTAGATTACTTTTTTCTTCCATTTTTTATTTTTGGGGTTGCTCCTCTTGTGATGGCTCATAATAAAACACCGTTGAACCAGATGATAGTGTTTTGGTTTTGATGAGTTTCAAGAAAATCCTTTTTGTAATTTGGTCGAACAGTTTTAGTCCTTTCCCTTCGATGATCGGGTGTACACAAATTTGAAGTTCATCTATTAAATTATTGTTTAACAGTTGAACAATCAAACTTCGGCTTCCCACTGCAATGTCGTTTCCTGATTCGTGTTTAAGTTCCAGAACTTTTTCGATTAGGGGGCGGTTTGAAAGTTCTGCACTCTTCCAGTTGGTGTCTTTTAAGGTGGTAGAGAAAACAAGTTTAGGAACTTTGTCTATTGAAATTGCAAAGTCGTCTATTGATTTTTTACCAGAAGGATTTTGTAAAACTGTTTGCCAAAATTGCATAAGTTCGTAGGTTGTCCGTCCATACAGAATAACTCCTGTATGATCGAGTAGATCAGCATAATGTTGATGCAAATCTTCACTAGGAATACCTGTAGTATGGTCGCAAACACCGTCAAGTGTCATATTAAAGGCGGCAATAACTTTTCTCATCTATTAATTTCTTAGGGATCGATCTGTTTTGGAGGTCGGATACAATGACTGTTTTTTTTTAAGGTCTTACAGCGCTGTTTCTTTATCCAAATATACCCAATAACTTTCTATCGTGCCACAAGATCTACTTTCACCTTCAACACGTTCATCATGATTGTCTTTTAATTTACAATCCACCCTTTTACCTTAGAAACCCACACTTTCTGCTGAAGTACCCACACTTTCATCTGCGATACCCACACTTTCAACTGAAAAACGAACCTTTTTTGCTCATCATCCACACTTTTAGATTGGATACCCACACTTTCATCTGCGACACCCACACTTTCAACTGAAAAACGAACCTTTTTTGCTCATCATCCACACTTTTAGATTGGATACCCACACTTTCATCTGCGATACCCACACTTCTGACTGAAAAACGAACCTTTTACACTCATCATTCACACTTTTAGATTGGCTACCTACACTTTCATCTGCGGTACCCACACTTTCAACTGAATTTCCACCCTTTTTGACTGGAAATCGAGCAAAAAAGGGTGGTTTTTAAATCGATAATTTACAAAACGACTCTTTTTGACTCGTTGTTGAGCCTCGAAGCCTCGTTTTTCTCAATGAGAAGAAGGTTTTATAGTTTTAGAAGAAATTTATTCAACTCTCGAAGGCGGATACTTTGCAAAATTCTGGGATTTTCAAACTACTTTAAAAATCCATATTCCAAAAGCAAAACCCAAAACGTTGCTTAAAAAATGCCGATATTGCAAGGAAGAAAGTCTCTTTACCATCGCCCTTTTCGGACAGCGAGGACCGCCGCTGGATTTTCTTTTCGTAACCCCGACTTCATCTGCAAAATAACCATCGTGGGTAAGGGAAATGGTGTTCTGCCACAAAGAAAAACCGCAGAAATCCGCTACCAAACGCAACAAAAAAAGCAGTTCTTATAAAAAACTGCTTTGTATATCTACGTTCTAAAAACGACAACTGTCATTGCGAGGAGGAGGCACGACGACGAAGCAACCCGTTCAATAGGCTTTCATTATTGGCTTTTCAAGACCAACAAATGCTTAGTTATTGTGCGTTCGACCTTTATTTATGATAGTTTTATCATCTGCTTTTCAATCTTCACATTGAAGTTAATTTCAGCTTTCAACGCTTTAAAGACTTTCAAAATCGTGTCAATTGTCGCACTGTTTGCACTGCTTTCAAGTTTTGATATTTGTGATTTTCGCACACCTACAAGTTCACCAAGTTGCTCTTGTGTCAAATTTCGTTCTTGTCGAGCTGTTTTTATCATTCTACCTAAAACGTCCATACGCAATTCATATTCATACTCGTCTCTGTCATCTGTTCCTGTCTTACCAATGTACTTATCTTTCATTTCGGCAAGTGAATAAGATTTGTTTTCTGTCTCTGCCATTTTGTTATTTTTTAGGTTTGTTGTCAAAATATTTTTCTCTAATTTTTAGGGCTCTTTCAATTTCGTTTGCTGGAACTTTATCAACTTTTTTAATGAAACCGTGGGTAGCTATTACTAGAGTTTCTTTTCCATCTGTTTTGTCCCAAAATGCTAGAAGCCTAATTTGAAGTCCTGAATAAAGTGTTCTAAATTCCCAAATGTCATATTTAAGTTTCTTGAAAAGTCTTGGGTCGTTTGTTTGTTCAGCCAGGTCAATATTGTAAAACACTTTTCTAGCTGTTTTTAAGTCCAAAGTTGAGATGAACTTGTCAGCTTCTTCTAAAAATTGTGTTTCAAAATACTGCATTTATCTCTATCTTTTGTCGTAATTTTTAATGAGGCAAAGATACTAGAAGTATCCAAATATTGCAACTTTCTTTTTATGAATTTCTGTAGGTTATTGATTTTCTAGGCAGACGCACAACGTCAGTTTGTGAAAAAATCTCCGTTTATTTTAATCAAAAATAGATAAAAAATTTCAATAATTTGGGAAGAAATTCGCATATCTAATGATGCAACACATCACTTCAATCGCCCGCAATCAAATGGTTTTTACGAGTTTAGAGCAATCGATTTCTGAAGATAATTCAGTTTGCTTTATCGATGCTTTTGTGGCAAAATAGAACAGGTATTTTTGGGGAAAATGATCATTGAAACTGCAAGATGCAAGTGATGGTGATTATTAATTCATTTGCCTTCGGCGAACCCATAGGGTTTCTTGTCTTTCAGACACAACAAAAGATTAAATATAAGCGGTAATTCTTTATTTTTCGACGGCAAACTTTTCAATAATTTCAAGGCATTTCTCTTCAATTCTGCTTTTAAAATATGAAGTTACATCGTCAAGTTTTATGTCTAGTTCAGCCAGAAACATTGCATTGTACCGTATTCTATCTTCGCCAAGTGGATAGTTAGATGTTTGATTATTGTAATCAGAGAAAACTTTTAAATCAAGTTCAGTTATCGGTTTGATTTGTTCAATCCAACTTGTAATTTGCGCCATTTTTAAACTTCCCAATGGCATTGTAATATGTTCTAATAGAATTGCTCTCGAATTAGAAACTAACTTTTTTTGCAAACTTTTGAGTCTTATTTCTTCGTGTTCCGTCATTATAGTGTTTCTGTACGTTCTGAGAATTCAGACTACCATTTTTAATTTACACTCCCAATCAATTAGTTGAGAAATTGATTTCTTTATAAGTCAAACCAAATTTAGTAATTTGTTTTTGAATCCCTTTTACTCAGCCTGGTTTTCTTTTTTTAATCCAAAAACACGAAATATTGCCTTGCTAAAAACCTAATTAATCGCTAAAATCTTCGATGAAAACTTCCTACCCGCTTGTAGAAATATTGTGTTGAACTAAACCTCCGGTAGCTTTTCCTGAGGCTGTTTTATTAACTTTGTTTG
>ENA-UPXM01002344-UPXM01002344.1-activated-sludge-metagenome-genome-assembly--contig:-NODE-2344-length-22382-cov-5.850137_pt1 | contig 22382 bp, 21 predicted proteins | sample MGYA00238178_ERZ772708 | MGnify/ENA primary metagenome ERZ772708 (study PRJEB29002, sample SAMN05720212) | activated sludge metagenome | isolation source: anaerobic digester from wastewater... | reverse complement strand
AATTCTCTCATCCGCTTCATCAAAAGTTTTTAGTACTTCATAATCCGTATTTCGTTGGACGGGAACAAATCCCGCATCACGGATCAGCCGGATGAGATCCTCCCTGCGGGTCGTCACCTTGATCCCGGTCGGCTCAAGAACCTTGTCTTCAATCAGCGTTCCTCCCATATCATCGCATCCGAATGCCAGAGCAATTTGAGCGAGTTTCATGCCCTCCGTAAGCCAACCCGCCTGAATATGTTCAATGTTGTCCAGCATCATCCGGGAAATAGCGACGGTCCGGAGATAATCGTCCCCTCCCGTCGATCGAATGCCCTGCATCGCCGTGTTTGTTGAAATGAAGCTCCAGGGGATAAAGGAACGAAAACCATTCGTTTTGTCCTGAAGTTCGCGAAGTTTCAGGAGATGGACGATTCTTTCCTCTTTCGTTTCAATATGCCCAAACACCATCGTCGCTGTTGTTTTGAGACCCGCCTCATGCGCCATGGCCATGACTTCAAGCCATCGCTCGGCAGAAATCTTTTTCGGGCTGATCTTTTGACGAACGCGTTCCACAAGAATTTCCGCGCCCCCGCCCGGCAAAGAGTTCAGACCCGCCGCTTTGAACATCCGAAAAAGGTCCGGCAGCTCAACCCCGCTTTTCTTCGACAAGACATCCATTTCAATCGCCGAAAACGAGTGAATCTGAATTTGAGGGAACTTTTCGTGAATGGCCCGGACCATGGCCAGATAGTCCTCAAGCTCCAAATCAGGATGGATCCCTCCCTGGATCAAAACCTGCTTTCCACCTTCGTCCGCGAGCTCCTGAACCTTACGGAGAATGGCGTTTAAAGGAAGGACAAAGGCTTCAGGTGATCCCGGAGGACAATGAAACGCGCAAAAATCACAGCCAATAGTGCAAACATTCGTATAACTGATATTACGATCCACGACAAACGTAACGGCCCGTGGAGAAACCCGCGGCGTCAACTTTTGCGCCGCCATCCCGAGATCAAGAAGGTCACAGGAAAAGAGCTCGACTCCTTCTTCAAGAGTCAATCGTTCCCCCGCCAATCGTTTTCGCAATATTTGTTGATGGCTGTTCATATCATTTTTCCCGCGCAAGTCGCAATGATTTCATTTTAAATTTAACTTTGCCGTTGACTGTTAAATTTTTCGCTACTCAAAGAACTCCAGTGGTTTCGGCTCAGGAGCAAGGTTCTCCCGGAAAGCCAGATCATAAAACCGCAAAAGCCCGCGAATCATTTCCTCATCAAGATCATAACGCAGGTTGACGAAGTACCCGAGCATGGAGACAAACTTTTTCTCATCTGGCATGACCCCAAGGGCATTCTTCAAAAGCCGTTCAGGTTCACAAAGATGACGGGACCGATTTTCTTTAAGAAGGGTACAAAATTTTCGCAACTCCGCCCCGCATTCCGAAGCACAATCCCGTCTCAAGGTCCAGAGAGAAAACACAAACGGCGTGTCCGTCCATTCCCTCCACAGCTTCCCGAGATCATATTTGTAAACCCAATTCTCCGGCTCATAAAAAAGAGCGACATCCCCGATCATCAAAGCGGCCCGATACCGCTGAAACGCGTCATCAATATCCTGGGGAACGCTCACCCATTCGTTTTTAAATCCCAAGCGGCGTTTCATGAGAATTTTGAGCATGGTCACTGAACTCAGACTCTCACGCGACACCGCGATCGTTTCCCCATTCAATTCATTCAGCGGAACTTTGGAAAAGAGGATCACACTGCGGACAAAAACATCCGAACCAATGCCAATACCCGGAAGCAGAAAATAATCTTTTTGTCTCAGGAGATATTCCATGGAGGAAACGGGCGCCAGATCAATTTCCCCCGCGGCCAAAGCACGATTAAGATCCGCCGGACTTGCTTCCATCCAGCTTGTTTCAAGCCCCTGCTCTCCGCATTTTTTTTCAAGCTCAAAATAGAATGGCAGGCAATTGAGATAGCGGATCATCCCGATCCGCAGGGGGCGTTTCATTTTATTCTCATTCCATCGGCTCGCGGGCCAGGTGATCCGGACCCAAATTCGGGTCCTCGCGGGACATAAACGACGAAACGCGGCTTCCTTTTCCGACCCATCGGGGATAAAGGGCGTGCGGGATTTCAAGTTGGTCCAAGACCTTCCCGACGACAAAGTCGACCATTTCGGCGACGGTCTGCTGCGAACCGTAAAATGCCGGCATCGGCGGCACGATCTTTACCCCAAGCCGCGCGAGTTTTAGCATATTTTCAAGGTGGATAGCCGATAAAGGAGTTTCCCGGGGCACCAGGACCAGCTTGCGACCTTCCTTGATGGCGCAGTCCGCGGCCCGGTGAATCAGATTCCGGGAAAGCCCTGATGCGATAGCGCCAAGGGTTCCCATACTACAGGGAACGATCACCATTCCCGCGACCGGGTACGAACCGCTCGCGATCGAGGCCGTAAAATCGTGAAAACCGTGAACCGTCATGGGGGCAAACCCTTTTTTCGCGAAGAAAGGTGGCGTCTCCCCCGTTTCGCAAAAAACGGAAAACTTCTCCACCTCCGGACAACTCCTTTCCTCCCGCATCACGACCCGGGCCGTATCGGACACCACGAGTTCCACCGGTATGTTTTGCTCAAGCAGTATCTCCAGCAAACGGACACCGTAAATAACGCCACTCGCACCGCTGATCGCCACGATATAGGGTTTCATGTTTCCTCTTACCGGTTAAAAGTTACACGATCTCGTCAAGATCAACCCCTGGATTCAAAAAAGAATGAAAACAAGCCGGCAAATCCGAACCAAAGGTCATAACCTCGTTCGATTCGGGATGCCGAAATTCCAGCCGGGAAGCATGGAGAAGCAACCTTTCCGATTTCACTATGGGTCGCATGTCCTCTTGCCATCCCTGGTCAATATAGCGTTCGAAAACCGAAGGATCGATATAAATTTTATCTCCTGCGACCGGATGACCGAGAAGAGACAGGTGGACCCGAATCTGATGAGTGCGGCCCGTACGCGGAATCACTTTGAGAAGCGAGTACCCACTCATGCGTCTGAGGACCTCATAGTCGGTTTTTGCGGCCTGACCGTTGGCATCGAAACACCGGATATTGTGAACTCCCCCGCCTTTCAGCCCCAGAGGAACTTCAATGGTTCCCCGGTCAACCGCCGGACTTCCAAGTACAATCGCAAGATATTCTTTTAAAACCAGACGTTTTTCAAACAGGCTTCCGAGCTTTCCCGTCACCCCGGCTGATCGCCCCACCAGCACAAGACCGCTAGTTTCCGAGTCAAGGCGGTTAACAATTCGCAGATCATCTCCTCCGGAAGCAATATCTTTTTTCAACAGACTCAGGAGATTCTTTTCCCTGAATCGTCCGACCGGGTGGACCGGAAGCGGGGCGGGCTTATCGACCACGAGGAACGAAGGGTCCTGATAAAGGATCCTGTAATCCGTGGCGACATAAAGTTCATGCTCAGGCCTCATTCGATAAACGGACAATTTCGACATAGCTTAAATCGCCTGATCCAGTACCGTCGCGATCAACAACCCCACACTGACGAACACATTCATGACAAAAAAAGATTCATTGATTCTGGCAATTCCATAGGAGCGGATAAGATAATGTGAGCGGCCTAAAAAAATCGCCGCGCACAGTATCCCTGCAAAAAAAATCACTCCTTGCCCGTTCCAATAACCGGCAAGGATCCAGAAAATCACGCTTAAAAAATGCAGGGATCGCGTTGTCGTCAGGGTGACCGCCGTCCCAAACTTAGCAGGAAAAGAGTGCAAACCTGTCCTCCGGTCAAATTCCACGTCCTGCAAGGCATAAACCATGTCAAATCCCGCCACCCAGCAAATCACCCCAAGCGACAGGAAGGTCGGCGCCAGATCCAAACTGCCGCGGCTCGCAATCCAGGCGCCGTAAGGGGCAATCGCCAGAACACTTCCAAGCACAAAATGCGAGAGATACGAGAACCTTTTCATCAGTGGATACACTGCCGCCAGAATAAAAGGCACGGGCGAAAGCAAAAAACAAAGCGGCCCAAGCTTGAACGCAGAAAACTCGAAAATCAGAGCTGAAACAATCAAAATCACGCCCACCCAACGCTTGGACAATTGTCCGGAAGGAATGGCGCGTGCCGCGGTCCGGGGATTCATGGCATCGACCGAGGCGTCCAGAAAACGGTTCAACCCCATGGCAAAAGTCCGGAAACTCACCATTGCTACCGTAATCCAGACCCAAAGAAAAAGCGAGGGCATCCCCCGCTCGGCAAGAATTAATCCCAAAAATGCGAACGGAAGGGCGAAGAGCGAATGCTCGAATTTGATGTCCTGAAAAAAAACTTTGATTTTTTTTATCATGCCTTTGAGATCAATGTTCGGGGCGAATCAAAAAAACCAGCCGCTGAAAGACCGATGCTCGGCGCCGGCATATGTTACGACAAGTATCGGGGATCCAGCCCGTATTCTTTCCAACGCGACTCAACCCGTTTTTTTATTTCATCATCCATCACAATATCTTCCGGCCAGGGGCGTTCCATCCCTTCCTCAGCCGTCTTCCGGGTCGCGTCGATACCAATCTTGGAACCCGAAAAATCACGCGGCGCGCCGTGGTCGAGCTCATCCAGCGGCCCTTCGCTTGAAACGATATCGCGTTTAGGATCAAAATTATTCAGCACGCGCCACGCAACTTCGCGCATGTCCCGGATATTAGAATCCTGATCCAGCACAATCACCATCTTGGAAAACATAAGCTGTCCCAGTCCCCAAACTCCGTGAATAACTTTCTTCCCCTGTTCCGGATAACGCTTTTGAATCGCGAGAATCACGCAATTATGAAAACTTCCCTCCCACGGCAAATGCATGTCCACAATTTCCGGAAATTGCTTGCGGATCATTGGGAGAAAAATATGCTCGATGGCGCGCCCCATGTAACAATCCTCCATGGGAGAACGACCGACCACCGTCGCGGCATAAATCGGGTTTTTCTGATGCGTCATGCACGTCACGTGAAAAACCGGAAACTCTTTCGCTCGCGAATAGAATCCCGTGTGATCACCAAAGGGGCCTTCCAGCCGCATTTCCCCTTCTTCAACATAACCTTCAAGCACAATTTCGGCGTCAGCCGGGACTTCCAAATCAACCGTTTTGCATTTTACGAGCTCGACGGGACTTTGACGCAAAAATCCAGCCAGCATTAATTCATCCATTCCGTAAGGCAAAGGACAGGCCGCGGAAAAGATGGTCGCGGGGTCCGCCCCGATCGCGCAGGCCACTGGAAGCCGCTCTTTCTTTCCCCGCGTGAGTTTTCGAAAATGTTCCGCCCCGTCTTTATGCACATGCCAATGCATGCCAGTGGTTTCATCATCGTAAACCTGCATCCGGTACATCCCGACGTTCCGTTTTCCGGTCAAAGGATCTTTCGTAAAAACCATGGGAAGCGTGATAAATTTTCCTCCGTCTTTCGGCCAGCATTGCAACACGGGCAGGCGGCCCAGAAGCTGCCCCTTCCCCTGATAAACAATCTCCTCCTGACACGGCGCCCGGCTGACCATCTTGGGAAGAAGGGCGTTCAGCTCAAAAAGTTTGGGGAGCATCCCCAGTTTTTCCCACATATTTTCCGGAACTTTGGAATCCAGAAGAGATTCGATCCGTTCTGCCACTTGAGAAAGTTTTTTAACCCCCAGCGCCATGGCCATTCGTTTTTCACTGCCAAACAAATTGATCACAAGCGGCATGTCTGATCCCTCGGGAGCTTTAAACAAAAGCGCCGGGCCCTCTTTCTTGACGACCCGATCATAAATCTCGGTCACCTCAAGCACCGGATCCACCGGCGCCGAGATCTCCACCAATTCACCTTCAAGTTTGAGGATCTTCAAAAAGTCTTTGAGCCCTTTATATCCCATGACGATTTCTCCTTAACACACCACTCACAAGATTCCACGGCATCAGGGCCAGACAGGCTAACCCTTCCAGGGCCGCGGCCCGATTCAGCCTTTGGAAACACATCCATTCATGCGGCTCCAGACAACGCGCCTCCTTCATGAGCCTCGAGGTTCGATCTTCGGCGTCCAACTCAAACGAAAGATCATAAAAAGACAGGAGCAAGACTACGGCAAATGCGCCTAATCCAGGCGTCACCAGAAACCCCGCGTTTCTAATCAACATACCCGCCAGAAAGCAGATCCATCCCAATACTACCGTCACCTGCGCCGCGAATGTAACTTTCTTTTTAAGGTGGGTCCAGAAAATCAGATTTGAAAGTTGCCCCTTCAGAAAAGCCCCGCGCGCGGCACGCACGAGAGAAGGAATATCCCGGCCGTCATAAATTTTTCGAGAGATAAAAAGGCCTTCGGACGCCGATGAACTCACCGCTTCGTCCGGACACTCAACCGGAGTCACGCTGACATGAAACATTCCCATCTTGTCCAGAACCATCCTGGCCACTTCAGAACCAGTTATGGCGGTAAGAAAACCGGGCCGACAATACTTCATTTTAACCCAGGCGCCGTAGAGGACAACGATGAAAGAAATACCCACCGTCAATAGGAACAACAAACCCTGGAGAGGATTCACCCTTTAAGATCTCCGGTTAGTTTTTGATTGAAAAAATGATTATAAGCGAACCGTCGCGGTGACTCTACGCTTTTTTGGAAGAAAAGCTACGGGCGGGTTTCCAGGAAAGAAAGAAGTTCCTTCATGTCCCGGGGAAGTTCACTTGAAAAAGAGACCCGCTTCCCATGGTCGGGATGTTCAAACCCGAGGAAGGATGCGTGAAGGGCCTGACGCTGGATCGACGGAAAAGGAATTCCGTAAAGGGTATCCCCCAGTACCGGATGCCCCAGATGAGCCAGGTGAACCCGGATTTGGTGTGTTCTTCCGGTCTGGGGCCGAATTTCAACGAGAGTTCCTCTCGAAAAACGTTGTTTGACCTTAAAATAGGTAACGGCGTCTTTTCCCCCCGAAGGTTTCACAATCACTTTTTTTCGGTTCAGAAAAGCACGCCCTACCGGCTCCTCGATCACCCCCTCGTCATGCTGGATCACGCCCCGGACAATCGCGTGGTACACCCTCTCGATCGAATGATCTTTAAACTGCTTCGCAAGTTTTGAGTGGGCGATATCCGTTTTCGCTACCACCATCACGCCTGAAGTGTCCTTGTCCAGTCGGTGAACAATCCCGGGGCGAACCTTGTCCCCTTCATGGGACAGATTCCGCACATGAAAAAGCAACGCGTTGACCAGTGTGTGGTTGGGGTTGCCATGGGCGGGGTGAACCACCATTCCAGCCGGCTTGTTCACCACAATGAGAGCCTCATCTTCATGCAAAATCTCGATCGGAATGGCTTCCGCGGGAAGATCCACTCGTGGTCTTTCAAGCTTTTCAACCGAAATTCTCTCTCCGGCCTTCACGGCGTAATGGGGAGTCACCGTTTTCCCTTCCACGAGCACGCCGCCGGAACGGATCATTTTTTGAAGCTGCGCGCGGGAATGGCGATCCGAAAGTTTGGCGGCCAGAAAAACATCCAGGCGTAATTGAGACTCGGCCTCATCCACAATAAATTCGTCAAACCGGCCTCGCGTCGTCACTGGCGCGCACTCCCCTGAGATTTGCGCGCCTGAAAAAAAATAAACGCCGTCACAATCATCACGATGCTAATCCACTGATTCATCGTAAAACCCAGCCAGCTCAGTCCCGGTTCCCTAACAAACTCGATCAGGTAACGCCCCAGGGCATACAGCATGAAATATAACAACCCAACTTCCCCTTCGAATCGGGCCCGTCGTCCTCGTACACGCAAACAGACAAAAAGAAGCAGTGTGTAGAACGCCTCATAAAGTTGCGCCGGATGAACGGGACCTCCCGAATGCGGGAAACTGACCGCCCACGGCAAATGGCAAGTCTTTCCAAAGCAACATCCGTTCAAAAAACATCCGATACGCCCAAAGAATTGCGTCAAGGCAATGTAGGGTACGATAAAATCAAGAAATCGCCAGAAGGGAATTTTTTTCATCCGGAGAGTAACGATGAATCCGATCAATCCACTGACGGCCCCTCCATAAAAAATTAATCCTCCTTCCCAAATCGCAAAAACCCTGAGAGGGTCCGAAGCGTAATAGGACAGGTTTTGAAGAACATAAAAAAGTCGCGCTCCCACAACTCCCCACACCAAAAGGACGAGCATCATGTCCGAGCAGTCGTCCGGCGCCGGGAAGCCTTCCTTCACAGCCCTGCGACGCATCAGGATGAGCGAAACCACCATGCCAACCGCAAAAAGCAGTCCGTAGCTGTAAAGTTTCAAGGGACCGAGCGAGACAATAACGGGGATCATTCTTTTTCCCTGGTGCGAAAAAGACTGATGAGATAGACGCAAACGCCGACAGTAATCGCCGTGTCCGCGAGGTTAAAAACCGGCCAGAAACGAAAATCCAGAAAATCGATCACGGCACCCAACCGGACACGATCGATCCAGTTACCAATCGCGCCCCCGAGGATGAGGCTAAGAGCCCATTTTTCAGAAAGACTAGCTCCATGAGACCTCGCCACCAGAATAAACAGGAAGATAAGGCTCACCGTAATCACGGAAAAAAGAAGAGAACTGTGGTCGCTCAAAAAACCAAAGGCCACGCCCGTATTTCGAACAAGCGTCAGGTGAAAAACATTCGGGAGAACAGGTTTGGAACCCTCGGAAAGAAAAACCAGCGCGAAATATTTGGTGAGTTGATCCAGAAAGACGATAAACCCGACCAGTCCGTAGAAGAAGATCAACTGCGGCGAGGCTCCTTCTCTTCTTCTTCCTGGGCCTGGAGGCACAAACGAACATAAGGCGCCGCTAGAAGCCGTTTCTTCGGTATGGCAATACCATATTTTTCACAAATTCCAAAAGTGCCTTCTTCGATCTTTCTCAACGCGACTGCGATGTCATTTAAAAGTTGCTGGCTGCTCGCGGCAAGCCCGATATTGAGCTCCCGGTCAAAACTGTCACTCGCCGCATCAGTCACGTGAAAGCTATAACCTGAGCCCCCCCCCGTGGAATCCTTCCGGCCGGTATTCAGATTTTCCTTCTCAATTGACTGAAGGCTCCCCACAATCCTCCTCTTGAGATCCATCAGAAGTTTGGTAAAGACACCAAGTTCCGACTTGGAAAACGGGGTTTTTTTAAGCTGGGGGCCCTTGGGGACCTTGACAATCCGATCCACCCTGTAACCCATGATCGGGACTACTTTACTTTCCCTGGGAGCCTTGTGCCTTTTACTGACTTTCTTACCTTTGGCAACCTTGGCTTTCGGTTTCACGACCCTTCGGGCTTTGGTTTTCTTAGCTTTCTTCTTTACTTTCTTCTTTTTAGGCATGTCGCTTCCTTCCTGCTCTCAAAAGGCGTGCGACATTATACTGAAGCAATCTAGAGGCTGCAAGCTTTTAAAATTTTTTAATGTTGAAGCGCCGTAACATCGATACGGCCTTTGGCGATTTCTCGTCGAATGACCCGAATGAAGGCCTCCACCACCTGGGGATCAAACTGGGTACCCGCGCAATGCTCCAGTTCCTGAAGGGCAAAATCGATCGACCTCCCCTCACGGTAGCAACGGTTCGACACAATCGCGTGGAAACTATCAACGACGCTTACAATCCGGGCCTCGATAAGGATGTCTTCCCCTTTCAGTCCCCGGGGATAGCCCGTCCCGTCAAACCTTTCGTGGTGAGAAAGAATGATCTCCTTGACTTTCCGAAAATCGGAAAGCGGTTCAAGAATTTTAGCGCCCTTTTCAACATGGCTTTTCATCACTTCCCACTCCTCAGGGGTAAGGCTCCCCGGTTTCATCAGAATGTGATCGGGCACTCCGATTTTCCCCACATCATGGAGCATCAAAGCCGCGGAAAGGATATCCTTATGTTGTCCCGAAAGATCAATCCCAAGTTCACGGGCAGTCATCATGCCAAGCTTTTCCACTTGCGAAACATGGCCAAAAACCGTCGGTTCCTTGGCTTCCACCTCTTCCGCCAGAGAGCGAATAATTTCGTAATAGGTCCGTTGCTCTTTGTGGCGAAGCTTCTCGATTTCCTGAAGCCTGTTTTCAAGTTCCCGATTTTTCTCCAGAAGACTTTGATTATATTCCGCGGTCTTGATGGCCATAGAACAGTCATGAGCGAGCGTTTGAAAAAAAAGAATTTCCGAAGACGTAAAAAACCTCCCGCTAAATTTGCCTCCGAGCATCAAAATGCCCACCAGATCATTTTTAAAATATCCCGGAATGACCAGTTCCACCCTGAGAACTTCCATAGTCTTCTGGACTTTCACCAATTCCGAGGCCCTGGAATCAGCCGCGAGCCGAAAGTGGGCCTTGTTAAGCGTCTTTTTTATATCCGTCAACAAAAGATAGTCTTCCTGGAAAGGTGTTTTTCGACGCGGCAACGCAAACCAGCGAATCAGCGGATGATCTGAATCGAATTTGAGGAGACCCGCGGGAACACGGCGCGCTCCTTTGGAATTGACAAACACGTAGCGGTTTTTGGAAGGTTCGTGAACCAGAAGCGAGGTGTGATGAAGCCCGAACTGACGATCAATAAAACGGGTGATAAGCTTGAGTAACCGATCCGGCCGTTTAAGGCGCACCATACTCCGCGCTACGTCACGAAGCGCTTCCTGATAATCAAATTTTTGTTCCGTTTTTTTCTGCCGATTGGTCCGCGTAAGATTTGTCATACCATTCGTGTCTCAAATGCCGGCCAGGCTCTCGATTTTCTCTTGAACATCCTTTTCGAGATATTCAAGGCTCAGGGGCTTGGTGATATAGTTATCCGCTCCCAACCTCATGGCCGCTTCAATCCTGTCCTGAGTTTCAACCGCCGTCACCATAATCACCTTAACCCTCGGATATTTTTCCTTAATCTCTCGCAAGGCACTCAAACCGTCCATCTCCGGCATCTGGATATCAAGGAGAACCACATCAGGCCTAAAACTCTCCACTTGTTCAACAGCTTGAACGCCTGAATGAGCCGTCGCTACCTGATAGTCACGATCCTCAAAAAAAGATTTCAGGAACTCACATATCTCGACTTCATCGTCAACCAGCAACAGCTTTTTTTTCATGATGGATCCTCCTGGTTTAATCGATCGGCTGTTATGCCCCTTTGTTCACTAAAATCGTTCCTTCTTTCGGTTTCTCTGCGCTGGCGCGTGGCGTTTCACCCTCGGCAGTCGTCCTGGGCAGTTGTATGATAAAAAGACTCCCTTCACCGCTTTGACTTTCCACGCGAATCGCTCCCCCGTAACGCTTGACAATCTGACGCGTCACAAACAAACCGAGGCCCACGGCTTCGTGCCGTGTCGTAAAAAATGGATTGAATATCCGGTCAAGATCTTCCTGGGGAATCTCTTTCCCTGAATTCTGAAACCTTATTTCAATAACATCCTCTCCTTCTGAAATACGGACCTCGACCTGGATCCGTCCTCCCTGGTCCCCGATGGCCTCAACTGCGTTCAAAAAAAGGTTAAGAAAGATTTCTCGAATTTCCTGCGTGTTTCCCCAAAACGTCGGTAGCGAAGGATCCGTTTTCTTAATAATTTCAATCTTGTCGAGCGAGGCCTGGTACCCCACCAAAGCAATGGTTTCGTCCAGGATTTTCTCAAATGAAATTTCTTCCTGGGGCGCCCTGGAATCCTGTGAGTACATGAGAAGCTTTCGGGTAATATCGGCAGCCCGACGCGTTTGCTTCACTATCACGTTTAAAGCTTCTTCGACATGCGGTTCCAGCGGGGTCCGTTTTTTTTGCATCAGCAAAACCTGCGCCTTCCCTGAAATAATCGCGAGAGGATTGTGAACCTCATGAGCAATCCCGGCCGCGAGTTTCTCAATAGCGGACATTTTCGTCTTCTGGAACCATTCAGCTTGTGAGTCCTGGAGTTCAAAATTGGCACGTCGAAGACCCTGAACGTACCGGGAGTTCGCCACACAGGGCGCGACCGACTCACCAAACTTCCTGAAAAAATGGAAGTCCCATTCATCAAAAACCGTATCGGGAGAATGCGCCCCAAACGCGATCATCGCGATCAGGTCTCCTTTGGAAAAAAGAGGAAGCACCCAGCATGAACGCACTAGATCAAAATCACGGGCCATTTCATTGGCTTCCTGCCAGGAAAGGCTCTTAAGAAGCGGGCCGCGCACAAGCACATGCGGGCCCATCCGGTGGATACACCGCACCAGGGGCGAGTCATTTCCGAGAAAAATTCTTCGTGAAGTCGCCAGGGGCCAGCCAAACGCGGAAGCAATCTCAAAACCGTCCCGAGTGACATCCCGGATTAAAAGCGCGACGGTTTTCAAATGGAGGGCCTCTCCGAACGTATTGACAATAAGGTTGGAAAGCTCCTGAAAATCCAAATTTGTCCTAAGCTCCTCCGCAAGTTCCATCAGAGTCCATTGAGCATAACTTTTTTTCCGGAAAATATTTTTTTCCAGAAACACTTTCACACATCTCTCAACCGGCTTGTAGGCAACGAGGAAAATCAGGGTCATCGTCAGAATCGGCGTAAGTGGGTGAGCCCCCCAGGGATTTCCGACGACATGAGGAAGGGATAATGAGACAAGGTAGGCCGCCATGGCACCGATAAAAAAGAGAATCAGCCCCACCAGGATCTTCCTCAAAACAGTCTTGGGATTTCTAAGATGAAAAAACATCATACGATAAGGATTCGTCTCCTCATTCCCTCTTAACGTGATTGCAACGCTTCGATGCATTTGGGGCAAAGTTGCGGATGCTCCGGATGCTGGCCCACCGCGGTGGAATAATTCCAACAACGCACACACTTGAGCCCGTCCGCTTGAGCCACAATCACCTTGAGTTTCAGTTTTGTCTGCAACACCGCGGAAAAAATCTCTGTGGCTTCCACGCCCGCGAGAGCCGCCTCATCCAGAGAAACCTGGGATACGACAAAAACCCGGGCGAGCTCCTTTTCATTCCGCTGTAATATGTCGGCAGATTCCGGCAAGTCTACAGTCATTAGCACTTTCGCCTCAAGACCCGCCCCGATCGTTTTTGCTTCACGCTGTTTTTCAAGATAAGGAGTCACCGCGTCGCGAATTTCGCGAATATGCTCCCAATCCTTATATCCGGAATTTTGATGAACCGGTTGTCCCTTCGGAACAGGCCATGAACTCGCGTGCACGCTCGACACCCCCGGTTCAAGCTTATAAGCGTTCCACACCTCATCAGACGTAAATGGCATGATGGGCGCCGTCATTTTGACCAGCCTCGAAAGCACATAATGCAGGGATGTCTGCGCCGAACGGCGGAGCCAAGCACTGGGCGCCGCGGTATACAAGGTGTCTTTGAGAATATCGAGATAATACGCGCTCAGATCGATCACACAAAAATTATAAATCTCACGATAAATCTGGTGAAACTCAAAACGCTCGTAAAGATCCGTCACCGTTTCGACCAACTGGTCGGCCTTTCCGATCACCCATTGATCGACGGGATGTTGTTTTTCAAAAGGCAACGCGTCTTTCGTGACGTCAAAATCGTAAAGATTGGAAAGCAAATAGCGATAGGTGTTCCGGATCTTGCGATACGCGTCCACAAGCTGTTTCAAAATTTCATTCGAAAGACGGATGTCAAACTGGTAATCGCAAGATGCCACCCAAAGCCTCAAGACATCCGCGCCAAACTCTTTCATCACTTCCTGGGGAGTCACCACGTTTCCGGCAGATTTCGACATCTTTTTCCCCTGTCCATCCACCACAAAACCATGCGTGAGGACACCCTTGAACGAACTTTTCCCCTCAAGCGCCACCGAAGTGGTCAGGGCGCTTTGGAACCACCCCCGGTGCTGATCCGAACCTTCAAGATAAAGATCCGCCGGAAACTGAAGCCCCGGGTATTGTCGAAGGACAGCCTGGTGACTGACCCCGGAATCGAACCAGACATCAATGATATCCGTTTCTTTTTCAAATTCAGCTCCGCCACATTTCGGGCATTTTGTCCCCTCGGGAAGAAAATCTTCAGCCGGATGAGCGAACCAGGAATCCGCGCCTTCATTGCGAAAGAATTCAAGAATCTTCTGTCTGGATTCCTTGACCAGGTGGATCCCCGCGCACTTCGCGCATTTTATAATCGGAATGGGAACTCCCCAGTACCGCTGGCGGGAAAGACACCATTCGGGACGCGTTTGAACCATGGAACCAATCCGGTTTTTACCCCAGTCGGGCACAAAGCGGATGTCCTGATGGATCGCGTTCAACATCCGCTGACGCAAATCCTTATGATCAATCTTCATGAACCACTGGGTCGTGGCGCGAAAAAGGATCGGCTTTTTACAGCGCCAGCAATGCGGGTAGGAATGCGCGTGATCCGCTTCGTGAAGTAAAAGCTTCTTTTCCCTGAGAAGATCCGTAATCTTCGCATTTGCCTTGAAGACATGCTCACCCTTGCAATAAGGGAATTCATCCGTAAACCGGCCTTTTGAATCTACCGGCGAAAAAATGGCTAGATTATTTTCAAGATGACCGAATTTATAATCTTCTTCACCATGTCCCGGAGCAATATGGACAATCCCCGTGCCATCTTCAGAGGAAACATAGTCCGCAAGAATAGCGCGTCCCTTTCGGGGAAGAAACGGGTGTTCATACTCCGAGTGATTTAGAACAGAGCCCTGAACACTGACGATCGGTTCCGCGAGCGGCGACTTGAGGCCGAGGGAGCGAATAAAAGGAATACGCGCGTCCGCAAGGAGCCATACTTCTTCCCCCATGTCGAGAAAAGAGTAAGAAAGCTCCGGATGGAGCGCGATCCCGACGTTGGCGGGAAGCGTCCACGGCGTCGTCGTCCAAACAAGCACGTAAACCGGCCGTTCTCCGAACTTGTGTATTTCTACGGGACTAACCTTCCCATTCAAGGTTTCCTTGACAAGCTTAAACTTCACATAAACCGATTTGGAAACCTTATCCTCGTACTCAAGCTCGGCATCAGCCAGCGCGGTCTCGCAATCAGAGCACCAGGGAACGGGCTTTAACCGCTGTTCGATATATCCTTCGCTGTATAATTTGAGAAAAGACTCCGCGATCGCGGTCTGATATTCATAATTCATCGTCAAGTAGGGTTTTTCCCATTCGGCAAATATTCCCAGTCGCTTAAATTCCTCACGTTGGATCCCAACAAATCTTTCGGCATATTGACGAGCCTGTTTCCGGAAGGCAACCCGGTCCACGTCTTCCTTGCGCTTCCCCATTTCCTTCAGGCACGCGTGCTCAATCGGCAGGCCGTGACAATCCCACCCGGGGACATAAAACGCATCATAACCACGCATGGTCTGGAATTTGACGATCAAATCCTTCAGCACCTTGTTCAGCGCGTGTCCAATATGAATCCGGCCATTCGCGTAAGGCGGCCCGTCATGAAGCGTATAGTTTGGCTTCCCTTCGGATTTTTCGCGGACTTTTTTATAAATTCCTTCCGTCTCCCAACGGTTCAAAATCTCAGGCTCTCTCTGGACGAGGTTAGCCTTCATGGGAAAAGAAGTTTGCGGAAGATTGAGTGTGTTTTTATACGACTTTTCGATTGGCATAAATCCGTATTTTCTTTTTATCTTAAAACCGGGCGACGGCTTGCAAGTATCGCTCCATGAAAAAATTCTGTGTTCTCTGTGTGTTATTCCAGTTACCCGGAAACCTTAGAACTTTTGAATCGTCGCGGCAATCAATTTATCCAGTTTGGGCCCCGCTTCATTCGCCGTCTTGATGATTTCCTGAATATCGCACGGCGCGAGGTGATCCGGATCACACAGATCCGTAACCACGCTCACCCCAAGGACCTCCATCCCCATGTGAACGGCCACAATCACCTCCGGTACCGTCGACATTCCGACAAGATCCGCTCCCCAATGGCGCATCATCCGGTATTCCGCGCGAGTTTCAAGGCAGGGTCCCGCCACTCCGATATAAACTCCCTGTCGCACCGGTATCTGAACCTCTTGCGCCGATTTCAGCGCAAGGTCTATCAGGCGCCGGGAATAAGGTTCGCACATATCGGGGAACCTCGATCCCAGTTTTTCCTCGTTGGGTCCGATCAGCGGATTGACGCCCATAAAGTTGATGTGATCCGTAATCAGGACAATCTCTCCTTTCCGGTATTCAAGGTTTAATCCGCCGGCCGCGTTTGAAACGACCAGCTTCCTCGTTCCAAGTTCACGGAGCACTCGCACGGCGAAAGTAACCTCTTCGAGCGAATACCCCTCATAGTAGTGGAACCGTCCCTCCATCGCCGCGACTTTTTTTCCGGCAATCTCACCTAACACCAACTGCCCCTTGTGCGACTGGACGGTCGACTGAGGAAAATGGGGCAATTCATCATAAGCCAATATCCGCTCCGGTTTGATTCGATCGGCCAATCGGCCAAGCCCTGTTCCCAGAATTAAAGCGATTTCCGGTTTAAAATCTGTTTTTTCCCTCATGTAGGCAAGACATTCTCCGATCCGATCCATCAAACCGTTCTTTTCCCTGCAAAACCGTTTCATGGCCATTACATGCCCCCCTGGAATTTATACGCTATCGTCAAAAGTATCGTCACAAGCACCCGATTGACAAAATACAGAAAAATAAAAGCAAGTATCGGAGAAAAATCTATGGCCCCGATCCGCAAAGGAATTTGCCGAAACCACGACAAAATCGGATCCGTCACCTGATATAAAAACTGAACGATGCTTGAGTAAGGGTCTACCGGTATCCAGGACACGATGATCCGGGCAAAGAGCAACCAGTACAGAATGGTCGTAATGCCATTCACCAACATCGCCAGCGCTTTCAATATTTCCGCGATAATAAACATAAATCCTTTCCGACAACCGATGCCAGGCGAAAAAGGAATCGATCCCTGTTTCGCCTAATCCCGCACCCTGTCTTTCTTTTTTACTTTCTCAATTGCCGGCTTCGTTTCGAAGCCGCCACCAGCGCAGACTGAAAAATCCTCCCGAATTTCCGACGTTGGAGGACCGTCAACGCGGCTTCCGTGGTCCCTTTCCTGGAGGTGACCATTTTCCTAAGCTGAGAGCAAGAAACCTCTGAATTTTTCGCGACCAACACGGCTCCCAAACCTGTCTGGATCGCAAGCCGGGTTGCGACATCCGCAGGAAATCCCTTCCGCAGGGCAAACTCCGACATAAGCTCCATCAGATAAAAAAAGTACGCCGGTCCACTTCCACTCACCGCGGTAACATCGTCAAAACACTTTTCCGGAAGACGTACGACATCTCCGCATCCCTGGAAGATTTTTTCGGCAAGGGCCAATCTTTTTTTACTCCCGGTGACCACCGTCATCGATTGCCCCACCTTGGCACCCAGATTGGGCATGGCACGCACCACGTCTACCCGCCCCATTTCTTCCCGGATCCGGTCAACCGAAAGCCCGGCTAAAATTGAAACGATCCATTGACCTTGCCGGATTAAATCTCGGGTTTCAGCCGCAAACTCCTTAAAATCCTGGGGTTTAATCGCCAGCAAAACAACATCTGACTCGCGAAAGACATCACCAATACAATCGGCCCTGGCAACGTGAAACCTTTTGGAAAGCATCTGTGATTTCGCGGCAATTTTATCATAAACTATTATACGAGACGCACTTACAATCTTTTTTTTAAGCATCCCTTCAAGGATCGCGGACCCCATATTGCCCGCGCCGATAAAGCCGATCTTTTGCTTCATGACAAAGTCCTTACTTTAAGTTTCGAGGGAAGATTAAAGAACCAATTCTAAGCATATTTGCACCTTCTTCAATGGCAATCTTATAGTCCGCCGACATCCCCATTGAGAGTATCTCCCAGGCGTGTGACCTTTGTTCCGTTTTAAGAGATTCAAAGAGCCGACGTGTTGCCCTGAAGCACTCACGAATCCTGGTCTCATCCTCCGTAAAAGGTCCAATCGTCATAAGCCCCTTCACTTTGATAGACGGCCGGTTAGCCATGGCGGCCGCAAAACGGGACACCTGGTCAGGATCCATGCCCGACTTTGTCTCTTCTCCCGACATATTCACCTGAAGCAGGCAAGGAACTTCATGGATCCCTTTTTTTTGGGCTTGTCGCTCAATCTCATCCGCCAGTTCCAGGCGATCCAAGGAATGAATTAGATGAACTTGGCCCACGACATATTTGACCTTGTTCGTTTGCAAATGTCCAATCAGATGCCAACGAATGTCAGTCGGGAGCTCTTCTTTTTTCTCCCTCCATTCCTGGACACGATTTTCCCCAAAATCACGCTCACCGGCATTGTAGGCCGAGCGAATCATTTCGGGAGGAACGGTTTTGGTCACTATCACGAGCCTAACCAGGGCGGGATCGTGGCTGTTCCGGGTCGCCCAACGATTGATCGACTGTTTCAGATTTTGAATTCTTTCAACAAGGGTCATAAGTTTTTTGAACACTCCGCGCTTATTCGGAAAATCGCGCTATCCCGGAAGATATTTCCCCTGCTATTTTCTCAAAAAAGCTATGCCTCGGCGTGGCTCGAAACAGTCCGATCCGCGGAATCCAACTCGAGCGCCTTCATCAGATCGAGAAACTGGATTATTTTCATGCGGTCTACCATGACCACCACGCCATTTTTTTCCATTTTCCCGTAATAGGAATTTTTCAATGGCACTTCGTTGCCAAAATGAAAAATCTCCTCTTCCCCTGAATGATGGGTGATTTTAATTTTGTCGTGAATGATAAAAAAACCAAGCTCAGCATCGGATTTTTGATTATCATCTAAAAACTCCATCACATTGAGCCCCGCCAACCCTTTAAAAATAAGTTGCATCCGGTCTTCCGCGATTTCACGGCCAAATTTTTCGATCGGCTCCATCCAAAACCATCGCCCGCCTTCCTTTTTCCACTCATAGGCGTTCGGCCCCATCTCAACATAGACTTTGACCATTTCCGCCGGCGGCGTCTGAAAGATTGCTTTCTCGCGCAAACCGTAAACGCTTAGGTTAAAAACAGACTTGATCTCCGGCGGGACGAGAATGTAACCGCGCTCCCCGGTCCACCGTGCGTAAAGCGCTTTCCCAACGGGCGAAGCATCTCCAAAAATCAGAACTCCTTCCCGCTTGGCACGGGTTTCAACACGAAGCTCCAGCCCGGGCTTGTCGAGCCCATATTCTGTCCAGTCTTTTTCAGCCCGAAGCCGGGTTTGGCTTGCGGCAAACCGCGCCGCCATGACCAAACCTTCGACCGTTCGAGAATCCGCCGGATAGCTCACGGGAGATTCAACCCACCATCCTTCCTCCGCGCGTTCCAGCACAATTTTCGTATTTTTCACCGCATCGTGAATCGCAATACGATCCACATGCTGATCCGGCCCCAGCGTAAAACTCCGGTTCACTTCATCCGGGTTCAGGGAGAGAATCTCCTGATCCAGACGGCTCTGGTAAACATAAACTGACACGGCAAGAGCAAAAATAACGCCGATAACCAGGGTGCGGAAAAGTTTCATGAGCGGCGCGACCGGATCACAAGGTAAAGTCCGCCCCCGATAAAGAAAATGAGCGGGTACATGACAAGGGAAGATAGAATGAGAAAGGTTTGCTTCGGCACGTCCAGCATCAGGGGCTTGAACTTGAACTGGGGCTTTTTAACTTCGACAAAACGTTCATCCTTGGCGAGCCACTGCATAACCCGCAACCCAAATTCCTTATTGCCCGAAAGGTTGAGGTAACTGTTATTCAGAAAATCACTGTCGCCAATCATAATCATTCTTCCGGCGGGCGATAAAGAAGATCCGATCGGTTGAACGCCGCTTGCGTCCGGTTTTTCATCGTCTGTTTTTTGCTCAATGGCGACCGCTATCGAGAGCGGGCCCGCTATGTCCTTTTCAACATCAAACGTCGCGTACCCATTTTCAAGAGCGGCCAAATCTGTTTCAGCCCAGCTTCCGGCGCTTGTCATCCCCAGCGGAACCACTTCCAGCCCCGGGATCGAGTCCGAAGAAGGTTGAACGCTCCTGAGAAGTGGAAAAAAGGTCGCCTGTTTCATGGTTTTCGACACCGGATGATTCACAAAGTATTGGCTGACAAGAGGCATAAGGAAATCACCTCCGACGATACGGCTGGTTTTATCGACCACAACATTTTCACTCAAGCTAACTCCCATCGACTTCGCAAATTCAATAAACGATTGACCGGTCCCGGGATCCATCGGATCGAGAAGAAGCAAGACGCCCTTCCCGCGTTCAAAAGCACTCTTGAGATCTGCCAGCTCTCCCGGGACTAATTCCCAACGGGGCCCCGCCACCACGACCACCTGACAAACATCCGGAACATGATCACGCAAAAGCACGATCTCGTGAATCCGGGCGTTGTAGCCTTCCAGAGCGACCCGGAACATCTGATAACTTGTGGGATCCTCCCCGCCCAGCTGGACCTCGCCATGGCCGCTCGTAAAACAAACGTCCACGTTTCGGGGATGCAAAATTCGAAGAAAGGCATTTGTGAAGGCCTCTTCGTTGGGGTCCACGACCCTTTCTTCCCGCTCACCCGCGCGGATCAGGATCGTCGCGGGTTGGGTAATTTGAAATTTTTTCGCCATCCCGGGACGCCGGGCAGGGTCATAAAAATAATACCGCAGATCCGGATGATACCGCTGACATTCTCTGAGGAAAACCTCGAGGCCGCGCCTCGCGTCATCTCCCTGGGGATAAAACGCATACACCTCCACCGGTTGAGAACTCAGTTCCTTGAGAACACCGGACGTGACGGGCGGTAACGAATACACTTTTTCCTGGGTGAGATCCCAACGGTAATCATACCGGTCGAGAATCACGCCAACGAGAATCAAAGTCGCGAAAAGAAGCGCGGCCTCCAGGACCAGCTGAAATTTAAGGAAAAATCGTCTCATAAAATTTTTAAAATGTATCGAAGGCTTCGAACTGGTTTTACAAGTTCATTTTTTATTTTCCAATTCCCGGGGAACAATCGTCCGCCGATTTTCCCCACAAATGTTTTTCCATCAGGACTCTTTCCAGTTCCGTGTTTCAATCGAACGAAGCGACAGAAAAAGAAAATAAAAGAAAAAGAACGCGAAATATATCAGGTCACGAAGATCTAAAATACCATACGTGAAGTTTCTGAAATGCCGAAGTGGCGACATCGCGTTCACAACGACGGACACGCCTCCCCCTCCCGACATGGGAGCGAAATCCATCATCCAGAAAATCACCAATATTCCGAAAGTTCCCACCGCGCTCATGACCGAACTTTTCGTGAGCGTCGAAACAAAGACACCCGCCGAAAGATACGCCATGCCCAGTACCCAGAAACCCAGAAAGGCCGACAAAACGGGCCCCCAGTCCAGCTCTCCGCCGATCCAGTAAAAAACCAGCGCGTAACCCGCCAAAGGGACGAGGAGCATCTCAAAAAACCAGATCAGACCAAGCAATTTGCCGGCGACGATTTCAAGGTCCGTCAAGGGGTACGTAAACAAAAGCTCAAGGGTTTCGTGTTTTCTTTCTTCCGCGAACGAACGCATCGTTATAAGCGGAACCAAAAACAGCAAAATGACGTTCAGATTTAAAAAAAGCGACCCGAAAACATAATGCGTCTGGCTAATATTGGGGAAACTCGAAAGGCCCACGCTTCGGGGATCCATGGAAATCTGCGCGAAATTCAGGGTCAGGATCACAAAAAAAATCCCCGTCACCGCAAAAAACATGACGGCCGTCATCACCCCCGTCCAGGAGTGAAAAAAGGAGCCAAACTCCTTTCGCGCAATCGCAAAAACCTTTCTCATTCCTCGCCCTCCATGAGCACAACAGAATTTCGGAAAACAGAGGTCATTAAGCAGTGTCGATTTTGATTTAGTGAATCTTTCATGTTTCGGCTTTTGCCTCGATTTTTGTTCTTTGTTGGAACCAGCCATCTTTAAGCAATTTAAGAAAAATTTCTTCGAGCGTTAGCTGGTCGCGGCGAATTTCAAGCACCGGAATTTTGCTCTCCACAAAGAACTTGGTAATTTCGGGACGAAGATCCTCGTCCTGGGCTGTTTCCAGGCAAAACTGGATCTCATTTTCATGGCGTTCAACCACCCTGACATTTTCAACGCCCGAAATCTTTGAAAGAATTTCCTCGGCAGTTTCCTGGTATTGCGCCCCGGGGACCGTCACAAAAATCGCTTCACGATCCTTGAGGCAAGACTCAAGCTCCCGAACCGTCCCGCTGGCAAGCACTTTCCCCTGATGAATCATGATGACCCTGTTACAGATCATCGACACTTCGGGAAGAATATGCGTCGAAAGAATCACCGCTCGCCGCTTGCCGAGATCCCGAATGAGCGCGCGAATTTCTGCGATCTGTTTCGGATCTAATCCTGTCGTCGGCTCATCCAGAACAAGAACCGGATTAGATCCGAAACAGATCGCAGAAATTCGCGATCTG
>ENA-UPXM01002339-UPXM01002339.1-activated-sludge-metagenome-genome-assembly--contig:-NODE-2339-length-22419-cov-4.942452_pt1 | contig 22419 bp, 12 predicted proteins | sample MGYA00238178_ERZ772708 | MGnify/ENA primary metagenome ERZ772708 (study PRJEB29002, sample SAMN05720212) | activated sludge metagenome | isolation source: anaerobic digester from wastewater... | reverse complement strand
ACTGTCTTCGTCTTAACCCGCTTGTGTGCCAATACGGAGATTGGCGTTCCCAGGGGAAGAAAAGAGAGCCGCCGGCGAAGCATGAAGCTCAGCCTGCGACTCTAATTCAATTCAAGTCTGGTTATGTTACCGGTTCAAAGGCACCCAGCAGGCCGGCGGATCCATTCCGTCGATGAATTCGTACTCCTCTCCACGCTGCCACAAGAAAGCGGCCTTGATTGCATAGCTCATAGGATTCGCGCCCCGCTGCCAGCCGCGGATATAGGAAATAGCCTCGTCCGCACCGATTCTGAAATTACTGTCCTTGTCTGCCGGGTGGCAGTTAGCACACTGAACCACAACCTCTATCAGTTCTTCACAGCCGATGACGTCGTTCGGCGGATAAAGCTCAGCATAATAGTTGAAGTCTGCTGCGGGATAAGCGGGGTTTAACAGAAGGAACTCCGCCAGAGATATCGCATTATCGCCGTCCGTATCCAGAGCAAAGAGCGGGTTGAGATAAGCCTAGGCGGAACTGATGAATTCTTCTATTGTGGCGACTCCGTCCTGATTCAGATCCAGCAGTTTCCAGTCGTTCATGGCTGCCGGAGGCGCATTCCGCACCGTCTGGAAGTCCTCACGGGTCAATACACCTGCGCCTTCACCCTCATGGCAGAGCAGGAGGAGCAGTCTGAAAACGGCTTCCCTGGAACTGATATCGCATAGGGGCGGCGTGTAGCCCAACTCTTCCGGACTTAACTCGCCGTCTCCGTCGGCGTCGAGGGTGTCGAAGTCTTCCTGCCATAAATCGGGATAGGCATCCCTGATTTCATTCCAGGAGAGACCGCCGCTTCCGTCCGTATCGAGCGTATCAAAGTGTCCCAGCAGCTCTTCCATGATCTCATCCAGCGATATATCAGGCGCGTCATCGGTTCCGCTGGATACGACGATATGCACGGGGGAGCCCGTCGTCAGGGCAGTATCGGCCAGGGGATGCTGCCGAAGCACCTTGCCCTTGTCCGCATTGTCTCCCGTCCGTTCATAGCGGACATTGCCCAGTTTGAGAGCTCTCATAAGCAATCGCATTTCCGCATCCGAATAATTCTCGAAGGAAGAAGCGTATTCGTCAGGGTCCGTGCCTGCCGAAGGTTCCGGTCGGGGCGCATAGTCCAGATCTGTCAGATCAGGGACAATTGCCGGTGCTGGAACAAAGACCGGGGTAATAATGTGCCCTGCATCAGTAGAAACGAGAATGGAACTTGTATTGCTCTTATTCAGCACCGGATTTCCGTCCAGCAACCAATGAGAGAATACATAGTCGCCATGTTCGCTGACAGTAGTAAAGGTTACGGAACCGCTGTTGCTCTGATACTGCCTGAACATTTCACCGGCGCCGTCCTGGAGCCCTGCATTAGAGCCCCGGCTGACTCTGACCGGCGGCATCAGCTCATTCAGCGGCGCAACATAAATATCGCACTTGTCTGTGGGCTTGGGTGTATAGAAGATTTCAAAGCCAATACGGAGTTGGTTGACGGTGAAATCTTTCCTGTGACCTTCCAGGCGAATAGTAATATCCGCCCAGGCGGAAGGAGCACAGTAATAGAATTGGTCTTTATCCAGCCCGCCTGTAATAAAGCTCAGCATGGACTGGCTTTGCGGGCTTATCACTGCTTCGTTCCAGGTTCCGGTTTTCTGGTAATAGCTTGTTGTCCATTGCATCGGACTTCTATCGGCATCCTTGTAATGCTGGAAGATGTAGGTTTTTCCTTTATAGCGCATGCGCGATATGCCGGAGTGGGTATAGGTGATGTTCAATTGCGGGTCCGGATCAGTTCCTGAGTAAGCGACACTGAATTGATCTGTAAAGATATCCGCTACACGATGGTTGTCCTGATGGGTCATCAGGCGTCCCAGGTGCTGGAGGTTGATCGTGATCTGCTTGCGCCGGTTCAGTTCATCCAATTGTTCCGGCGATAGTGTCAGATAGTAATTCTGCGCTTGATCGGGAGAATTTTCATTCGACTTCTGCACAAAGTTTTGTACAATGGAACGCATCTGGTCTTCGAAAGGCGTTTCCAGCGCCTGGATTTCTTCGGGGCTCAATGTAGGCCCGTGAAGCGGGCTGTTAGGATCTCCCGGTATGGTGTGCTCGGCAATCTTGCTCATGAGAGAGTCAAGAATTTGCTGGGAGAGTTTCAGTTGGAACGGATAATTTTCCAGAACACGGAACTCGTATGCTTTCGCCATGTAATAATGCTGCTGCAGCAGATGATGACGTATACGCTGCTCCATAATCTTGAAATACTGTCGCGCCTTGTGGTCCTGACTTCTCAAAGTGCTGGTGACAGCTGTTCTTAATTCGCCCAGTTCGATGTAGGATGCCAGTAGAGCAGCATTGGCGGTGCTGATAGCAGTTTCAACTGTGATCACTGCATTGTTGGCACCTGCCTCTTCCGCCATGCCCTTTTCTATTTTCTGCAGGAGCGTCTGGAATGCGAAACTGTCCTTCTTGATTTTTTCAAAAATTTCCGCGATTTTATCCTGAGAAGCACCTTGTATGCTAGCGGCCTCAATATATTTATTTGCCTCCGCCTGCAATGCATTGATCCGGATCTTGGCATTCAGGTAGGCGGCGGCGGCCTCCTGGCGGTTTTTGATGCTTGAGGGCACTATTCCGGTGATTTCTCCCATGACGGCATTCAATTCAGTGCTGAAGTCCGTCAGGTGGCCGCGCAGAGCAAAAGAGGTTGTACGGTCTGCCAGCCGCAAGCCACTATCCCAGGAGAAGTTGGTGGCGAGATCCAGACCCGAGCTGAGCAGCTGCGCCTCGGGGAAAGGAAGTACTTTCAGGATACCGCCGACCACTTTAAACGCTGTCATATACCAGGGCGTTTTTGCCTCCTTTTTAGCTAAATTCAGCAAATAGTTTTCCAGCATCATTTTTTCTTGTTCCAGGTTTGTTTTCTGCCTGCTCAAATCCTGAACTTTATTCTGAAGTGCCGGAAGTTTTGCGCGGTTTGTATTTAAGTCGTCCTTGTACGTGTTGATTTCCTTTTCTTTTTCTGCGATGGCCGCATTCAGAGCACTGATGCTCTTTTCCAGACGCCGTGCATCGGCTTCAATCCAGCGAGCGAGAAAGAGCATGGGGAAGGCGCTCTTGTACTCGTTGCGATAAATGGTGGCATTGGCCTCAAAAGAAAGCATGGGCGTCCAGCCCGGGGGATTGCCGAAATAGTCCAGCCCGGCATTGGCCTGGTCATAGATCACGGAAATTTCATCCAGAATCGCCTGCAGGTTCAAGGGATCGGAAAGATCAGGATCCATCAGGGCTCTGGTCAGAATTTCCTTGTATTCAAAGGCCAGATCGCGGGTTCGTCTTATGTGACCTTCAATATAGAGATCCTTCAAATAGAGCAATGCTGGCAGCATAGCCTCATGGCAGATCCAGCCGCTCTTTTCAGCCGGGGACAGATCCCGGACATAGTCATAGGGCGATCCGGGATCGTCCGGCATTTCGGGAACAGAATCGTGGATCCGGCTCCGGTCGTACTCGCGCATGTAGAAAAAGACGGTTGCTCCGGCTTTTTTATCTCTATAGTGGTGCAGCTCGAGATCTTGTACGCTATCGCTCGCTCTGGTGCTGGCAGAAGGTCCCTCCGTTTCAGGACCAACCCATAGCCAAAAGGCGGGGTTCGGTGATGGAAGCATGGGGTGCGGAGGCATGGGTTCAACAGGGTAAAGTGTGCCCGGCTGTCCATATCGGGCATCGGTCACAGCTTGCAGACCTGGTATGCGAGGTGCGGTCAGGATGCCATGCTTCCCGGGAGCGCCCGGCTTGCCGCGTTTCTTGAGCTGTATCGCATCGACCGGCCATATCATGGCCCCCTTGGATTTGACTTCCGCACTAAGATCGTGGATATAAAGAATCCGGTCTATCATTTTACCACGGATGTCCTGGGGAACACCTGCTTTTTTGGTCCTCTCCTGCCAGTTGAAGGAGTTTCCTAATTCTGCAAGGACAGAGCTGCCATCGATTCCGCTTTCTCCAGGTCCGCCTGGCTGCCCGTTTGCTCCCACCAGGATGAAGCGCTTCTTGCCGGGCTTGTAGTCAAAGTACATTTCCTCGACGTTCATGTAGATATTACCGCAGTCCTGACCGTTCCAGCCGCTTTTAGAAATTTCTGGAAGAACAGTATTGTTAACCGGTGTCAGGTCAATAGATCCGATATCCGAATCGCTGTTATCCTCAAATTCAAAAATACGGGCAACTATGGAGAGGCTGGCACCTGGAATATACAATTTGCCGCGGACGATCACTTTTTCAGCATAGAGTTGAATGCGGTGAATGTTCTTGTTGTTATGGAGTATTTCATAGATTCCGTTGGACGCTCCCTGCTGTATGCGGATCGTTTTTCCGGTGACCTTGATATTTTTAACCAGGGTTGCCGGCATAGCATTCCAAGTGCATGTCCCATGTACTTCTTCTGTGATAGTTATCTAGCCGGTAGACTCCGCATCGGGTACAGGCGCATCGGGATCATCGTAGCTCACCGTGTCCTCTTCTTTTACAGGACCGGCAACAGGACGCACGCGAACAGTCTGGCAAACATTTTCGCCCGCTCCGGCAGGCGGACTTGCACAAAAGGTCACTGTGAAAGGTGTGTTATCTGTTTCAGCAGCAGTGTACTCGAAAAGTCCCGTTGCTGCATCGAAGGAGAGCGGGCCGTCAGGTACTGCGCTCAGAGTATGTGGGAGCAGATAGGAACCGGCAGGCATTGTCTCGGGAATTTCCACTTTCAAAGCGGTCAGCTGCCCGTGGATGGCTTCGATTTCCGGAATCATCCCAAGTTCATGGGCGGGTATTTTTATGTAATCAATACTTTTGGCGGTGAGCTGGCCGGGGCGCACAATCACGGTCTCGGGCGACGGGGCATACCAGCCGGGAACGGGCTTGGCGAGAATAGTTACCCTGCCCGGGCGCATATTAGTCAGTTTTGCATCGGAGCTTTGCCAGCCAATGCCCTCTATGCGCCATTGTGCGCCAAGTGTTCTGACTTCTGGAGGATTGATTCTAATTTGCAAAGAACCCGGTTCGAAGTATTCGTTGGGTCCGATAGCCGGGATTTTTTCATAATGGAATACCACCTCGGTGGTTTTGTCCGAGGAAACAACGACGTCTGTGTCCAGCGGGGTCAAATATCCGCTAACATCGGGAAGGATAATCTTGTAAATATCCGGAATAAGATTATCAATAATTTGTCCGGACTGGCATGATGTCAGGAGAGGCGCGTAAATCTGGTATTGCATTCCGGGCATTTGTTGCCCATCTTTCATAAGCGTAACCCGTAAAGCGCCACGACGCGTGTAAAGTACGGAAACTTCCGTTATTTCGCCGCTGGAAACGGTAACGGGATTCACAGAGGCTAAGGGCCGATCCCAGCCGTCAATCATGCTTAATTCGGGGAGATAATATCTGTCCAGATCTTTCAATCCTGTCCAGACGGTGCCGCTTTCCTGCCATTCATCCGGTCCCATTCCCGACACGCGCCATTTGGCACCGGCGGCAACAGCCTCGACCGGAAAAATATTCACGCGTATACCTGCGCGGGGTGCAGGAAGAAGGTGCAGTTCGCCGACAGCTGTCCCGGTACGTTGTACTTCAACTGTATTGTCGTATGCCGGGTCCAGCCTCCAGCCGTTGTGATCTTTCGGAAGAATCGTCTGTAAACCTAAAGCGGCTTTCCGGGTCCCTCCGCTCGGTGTGCCGGATAGATATTTGGGCTTAATATTCCATTTGACACCGTCGGTCACTGCCGCAGCCGGGTGAATATTCACTTGGACATCACCCTGTGCTGCAGGTATCGCAATAGATGCAAGAGCCCAGTCGCCCTCGCAGTTCCAGGAGATTCTTGGGCGGATTCCAGTCATTTCGCCACTGATCAGCGCCGTACCGCCGGAAGCACCATCGAATGTTGCATACCCAATCAGTGCAGGATCACTGATATCGGAAGCGGAATCAAAATCCGGGGAAAAAGAATCTGCGATAGTGCTCAATGAGCTAAACATTGTCGCCGGCAGCCAAGGATATTCAAGGTAACTTTCTGGCACAGCGGGAGACGCCCCTGATCTGCTTGCAGAGTACCAGGGGGAGCCACCGTCAACATCATCGAGAAAAATACATTCGACCTGAAGCGCATCCGGAACAGCGCTGGAAGGAAAGATTATTTGCAGGTCGTCTCCAGCGGGTGAAGTGTAACCCATACCTCCTTCTATGAAATAAATGGCAGTGCGCACTTTTCCTTCGGGAGATATCACCAGGCGGTTAAAATTGGTCGTGTGCAACTGAACTTGAGTGGGCTCGCTGTTCGTGTTGGCACTGCTTTGCCAGGTGAGAAAGAGCAGGCAAATTTGAGGAGAAGGCGCCTTTGGTATGGACGTTTTTACGTTTACAGTGGCACCTCCCGGCGTGCCGTTCCAGGAGGATCTGCCGCGCACACGGGGCAATCCATATGGCTGATACTGAACGATATAACTTTGAGCATCATCAATCTCGCTATACTGGACATGGATATCAAGGTCAGGAGTTTGCCAGCCTTCCAGATCAGAAAACTCAATGCCCTGCCGCAGGATCGGCAGTCTGATGATTTCGTCAGGAGAATAGGTGCGCCAGCCGTCACCCTCGTCATCTCCCCGTATACGCCATAGGGGTCCCATTGCCGCCGCTTCCGGCGGTTCCACACGGAAGCGAACATAACCATATTGATAATAAGATACTATCGAAGTATTGGTGCTTCCTGCAGTGATTGCAAAGGTCCGATCTTCGGGTGCGGGATATTTCCCATCGGTCGGGTGGTTTGCTTCTCTGAACTCGACAGTCACATAGCCGCGTTCCACATCTTCTGCCGTAATATCGTTATATTTATAACCGCTGTCATGCCATAAAGAATCGGGCGGATTATGATCTTTGATCCGCCAGGCGGCCCCATTGTCTGCAGCCTTGGCCGGAGCAATGATGATGGAAAAAGATGTAGGCGGAAGTATCTGGTAATTGAGCGTTACCTGAAGGGAGCCGCCGGGCGCCACCTCTACAATCAAATCTTCCTTATTGAGCAGCTTGTAATCCAGAGGTTGCGGTACCTTAATTTTCTGGTGACCGCACAGTGCGGAACTTGTTTCACCGGATGACTTGTCTCCGTCACCGCCGTGAATAGACCATTTCATTTCCGGACGGGCTGCCAGTTCCGGTGGTGTAATAGTAACTGTTACATTGCCGGAAGCATGAGGCAGCAAGGCCTCCACCGAGCCCCAGTCGCGTTCCACAATGAAAGCGGGACCCTGCTCAGCTTCGGGTTTCTCTGGTGTGGGCAGGCAGGTATACCCGAGCATCTGACCGATTATGCTGTCTTTGTCGCGGTATGCTGGAGTATTGGACAGCAGGGTAAGTTTTTTAGAAATGTTCGGATTAGGTCTGGGCTGACCTATGTTCTGTGATTGTATGGCACCATAGAGCATGTCGTATGGGGAAGGATGGGTGAGCGGGTTAAGTAAATTCACGGTTTGCCCGGGCTTATTTGAACCGCCTCCACCTGCTGCATTCAGGCCTGCTCGGACAGCAGCGGCATCCACGTTAGTAAAAAAAGTTACCGTTCCTGATACAGCCCTGTTCGGAAGTCCGGTCTTGAAATCCCATAGGCTTTCCCGGTTAATACTGTGATTTTTTCGGAAGAATAAGGAAATCTCTCCGGGGGCGCTTCCGCCCAGTCCTCCGCCGCGTGCCCAGGGGGTGAATGCCTTGCCGGCCCCTTGTTCAACCTCCACAATATCCCCGCTGCAGCCGGCAAGAATTACAGTTGTCAAGTCTCCGGAAACAGAAGTCGCATCCCCGATAAGTTCCGGAATCAGAGTATGATTCAGACTAAGATTACCAGCGTCATTGGTGAGGGCGGTGAAAGAGAACTGATATACGGGATGAGGATATCCCGAAAGGGCATAGTGGCCGCTCTCACTCAACGAGGTGCCAGCGGCAATATAGATCCATCGTCCCGGCGGCATCTGCAAGGTATAGGGGTCCGGGTCAGAAAATTCCAGCCAGTGCCATCCGGCGGAAATTCCATTATCCTGATAACCGCTTGACCGACGGGGCTCATTATCAATTCTCCAGGTTGGATTTTCTGGGGCCTGGTCGGCATCGCTGCAGCTTACTTTCAGGGAACCCGTACCAGTGGCAGGCAGTATAATCTGAAGCAGATCCCAGCCTTCCTCGCCGGTACTTGCCTGCCATTGGAGCTCCGCGTTATTGTCACCCGGCAGCATAAGCAAGGCTGAGCCCGATGTGGTCAGACTGTTGTCCGGCGTCCCGCCTGCCCAAAGGAGCTGTTGCAAGCTATCTGTCAGCCCGCCAACGGAGGCCGTGCCGTTCAGTATCGAAAGGACCATGGCACCTCCGGGCGGCAAACTCCAGGAATTCACTTCCCGGGCAATAGCGGCGGCGGTTCCGGATTCATAAGTGACTTGCGGGAAAAGTGAAGTCCCTTCCCAGGGATTACTGAAGGCATCCAGATCCACTCCCCGTAAAAACAGAAGTGTAATCGTATAAGGAACCGCTTCATTGCCTTCTTCCGGTGCAAGTATTATCATCTCATCATAAATGCCGCCCGGATTAAGCTGCGGCCGTTTGATGCAGTAAAGCGAAGTGGAGATGCCTGCTTCTTCGGAGGGACCGAACGACTTGACCAGAGAGGGAAGCGAATACTCAGACTTCCGGTACATGCTTAGTCCTGATGGAGAAGAATAATTTACAGCAATTTTTTCTTCACTTCGGGTGGAGATCAGAAGAAGTGCAAGTTCAGCATTCCAGGGGACCGTGCCGTCAAAGGCGATTTCGTAGCCAGTATCAGACACCGCATTGCCTGCGTAATACTCTGTTTTGAGCACTTCGGGGGTACCCCGTTTGTGATAGGCTGCATAAAGAACGGTGGGGTCACCGGGCTGAATATCAATGATGGATTCCGGCACGCTGTGTTCGGGGACGGCGAAAAATTTGAAAGGCCATTTGCCCAGGGGCTGCTGAGCCACCAGCGTGCCCGTTTCCTGCCACCGGGTCTCGCCGAATTCGCTCCAGTCTGCGCTCCACATGGCTCCGGCCTGCACGGCGGAGGCAGGCATGATATTAAGCTGTACTGTCGTGAATGATCGTGAATGAAGAGGGATGCAGAAAGCACTGTATTGCGTGACATTGGCTTGCCAGCCCAGTTCGATACTGGTTGTTCTTGCGCCAACACGGGCATATCCCACAGCAGAAGAAAGGAACGTACCCTTGACAGAAGAGGCAGAAACCGTGTCGCCGTCGAGGACATCACCCAGTGTGCCCTGTGCTCCGGCAATGAATAAAGGCATATCTCCGCGCTTTAAGATTTCAGGCGGATTTATAGACACTTCTTCTTCGGTGCTCCCGCCGTTTATTTCGTAAACGGTACCTGTAAAGAGGGAACCATCTCCGGGGAAATTGCTCATGTCCGCACCGCGTACACAAACTACTGTTACCGTGATCTCAAAGCTTTCATGATCGCCGGAAATGATTCCCAAAAGCACCTCGATCTCCTGGTCGTCATGGCCGGGAAAGACACGATGGTAATACAGATAATGGGTGAGATCCAGAGCCGCCATACCGTCTGTCTCCGCCACAAGGGTAGAAGGTGCAGGGGAAACATAACCGAGATTGAACCAGGCTCTAGGTAATCCTGTGACGGAAATAAACACGAGTTCTGTACCAGCCGGCAAGAAGATATCTTTGGCTACTTCGTCCCCGTCCGCAACCCACTGTTGGAAGCTGACAGAATTTAAAAGCTCCAGTGGTGCCGGAGGCAGATTATCTCCCCAAGCCATTCCCCACACAAGAACAAAAAAGCAACTGTAATCAAAATGCCTTTTTTGGCATTGGCGAGAGACAAATTGGAGAATGCCATGGCACTTACCTCCTTAGTGATGAAACCCATGGTTATTACAAAAAAAAATAACACATGTCGCCTAAAAAAGCAAGGCATATAATAATAATGTGATCGTAACTCTTTAGAAATGTCCCCGCGTTTTCTGAGTAATGCATGATAGCATAGTAGTGTTCTTCCAGAGGGTAGGGCAATGCTGAAGAGCACCCCGAGCGCTTGAAGAGCAGGAGCATGCGCCGTATGATCAGGGGTGATTTATGAATCCTTCAAAGACCCCGGCTAAGTCCGGAACCCGAAGTGCATTCCGGCGCAAGAGCCAAGCCCCTTATGACGCTCTCCCGCCGGAAAGCGATCCTGACGGTGCCGCTGATGCCAGGCAGGAACAGGCTATCGCTGAAAAAGGGATCAGGGTTCTTCAGGCGTGGTTGGAAGGTTGAGTATTTTTAAAACACCTCTGCCTTTGCCGGGACAGGACTCCGGCGCCTGCACTTGAATTTCGGCTTTTCGTGTAAAGAGAGTCAGAATAGGAATCAACGCCGCAATGGGATTCTTTTTGGTACGGGCGGGGATACCGTTCGTCAACAGAACGGAGAGTGCCAGCATGGATTCGGAAGATTTAGTCAGTATGGAAATGGTAATCCAGGAATCACGCTCTGTGGGGATCTTTCTTTTCCTTTAGTTATCCGAAAATTCCATCGGCTCTTCAGCCTCCTCATCAAACAGCTTCAAGGCGGCACAGGTCACCTGTATAGCCGTCTTCAGGCAGTCCCGGCTCATGTTGCCCCAATTGTCCAGCCGTGTGTGATAGTAAGCGGGCGGCGCAGGATCCATGGCGGCAAGTAGCCCCGCCTGCCAGCCCGCCTGCGTGAAGGCGGCGGCATCCGACGAGCCGAGAAAGAGGCTGCCGAAAGGAAGATCAAGCCCGCAGATTTTACCCGCCTCTTTTAAAAGACTGCACACCTGTTCATCATGGCGCACCATCCCGTTCATATCCCGGTCATAGATGGTGAGATACTCGGGGTCGCGGAGCGTCTCCAGACCAATAAAAAGCGTCTGCACATCGGAAAAGTCCTCCTTATGTTTCCGGGCAAACACTTTCGCCCCGCGCAGTCCCGCCTCTTCCGAGCCCATACTGACCAGAACAAGTTCCGTATGCTTCAGGGACAGCCCTTCCTGCTTCAGCGCACGGCCTATTGCCAGGCTTGAAAAAACGCCCGTCAGATTGTCATTGGCACCGGGCACCGGCTGCTTCAAGTCGCTGAAGAAAAGACCGACAAGAAGCAGAGGGGACAGAACCCACTGAAGAAGAACAATTCTGGATGCGACTGTCCACGCCTCCCCGCCAAGAATCCACGCAACCGACCCGCCCGCATGAAGCAGAGTCAGCAGCGCCAGACCGCTGAACAGCGCAATCATGAGCGGCCGGAAAAAGCGGGGCATCCAATACAGAAAACGCCACTCACAGGCGCTGTCCACATGCCCGGCAAGAATCACACGCCGCCGGATTTCTCCGGAAGGACGGATGCGTCCATATACATTGCAGGATTCTTTTTTCGGAAAAAAAGGATCCAGAAAAAGCCGGTACCGGAACAGTTGAAAATAAAGCACCGCCAGTGCCACGCCGTCCAGCACGACGGAACAGAAAGGATGCATATGCCAGCATAGTGCCGATAGGGTAAAGAAAAAAGCCGTCACGGCTGCCAGGGCAAAAAATGCTTTCGCCGCCAGAGGAAAAGGCTCGAGTATAACGTCGCCGTCGCAGAACGCTTTCATTTCCTTGCGGATATATTCCTGAGCGCGCCGCTCCTCCTCACTGCCCGGCGCTCTGGGTCCGAAATTTTCAATTACCTGACGCACCTGCGTCATAACCCAGTCCGCACAAGCCCACGTCTGCTGTTCATTGAGCATGCCCGATCCCTCCAGTCAAGGATGGAAAACCACCTGTAACAAAAAGCCGAAAGGCTTTCTTTCCTGCATCTTAGCACATCCGCTGTATACACCAGGAACTGCACGCCCGGAAATACTTTGCCGGCCTTGCTCTAAAAACGATAGAATGGCATCAGTCCCCTTCCGAATAGGATCCTTCAAATGTCCGGCCAAGGAGTTGCTCATGAAAAAGTTTTCTTTTCTCTGTCTTACCGCCATGACTTTTACAGCCCTTTTTTCTTTGGACTGTGCCGCACTGGATACGGTTACCGTCCGCACGAAAGAAGAAAACGCGCCGATCTCCCCTTATGTTTATGGACAGTTCATTGAACACCTGGGTCGCTGCATTTATGGCGGCATCTGGGCGGAGATGCTGGAAGACCGGAAATTTTTCTTCCCTGTAGACGGCAACCGGGAAGGCTGGGGCATGCATCAGGGCAATGAAACCTCCTGGGAGGGAGACGGAAAGCCCTACGAGATTCTGGAGGCTTCTCCCTGGCAGATCATCGGACCGCCGGAAGGCGTTTTCATGAGCCGGGAGAATCCTTTCTGCGGAGAACAGGACTGTGCTGTTATTCTGGACAAAGAAGGCGGCTTGCGCGGCATCGCTCATCCCAGACTGGAAGTGATCGCCGGAAATACCTATGAAGGTTATGTGTATCTCCGCTGTGAAGGTACGGTTGATCAGGCGGAAGCAGTGCTGCAATGGGGACCGGATACCGGGCAGGAAGCCGCCTGCCCTCTGGAAGGCATTACCGGAGAATTCAGACGCTTTCCCTTTCAATTGACAGCGGGCGGTTCTGATACGCATGCCCGCCTCGCTTTCCGTTTTTCCGGGAAAGGGCGCATCTTCATCGCCGCTCCGTCCCTCATGCCCGACAATCATGTGGACGGCTTTCGCCCCGATACACTTGCCCTCATGCGTAAACTGGATGCGCCCATCTATCGCTGGCCGGGCGGTAATTTCGTAAGCGGATACAACTGGCGCGACGGCATCGGCGACAGGGATAAACGGCCTCCCCGCAAAAATCCCGCCTGGACAGGGATTGAGCACAACGATGTGGGCATCCATGAGTTCATGCGCCTTTGCGAACTGATCCATACAGAGCCCTTCATTGCGCTCAACACAGGACTCGGTGATATTGAATCGGCTGTTGCGGAAGTGGCATATATCACCGGCAGCGCGAATTCGGAGGAAGGGAAAAAGCGGGCCGCCAATGGCAGAAAAGAGCCGTGGAAGGCTGTCTGGTGGGCAGTGGGCAATGAAATGTACGGTTTCTGGCAGCTGGGTCACATGCCGCTGGAAGAGTATGTGAAAAAGCACAATGCGGTCGTGGATGCCATACGCCATGTATCACCGGAAGCGAAATGTGTGGGTGTAGGCAATGCAGGCCCCTGGAGCGAAACCATGCTTGCCCGCTGCAGCAATCATATGGAGCTGATCAGCGAGCATCTCTACTGGCAGCAGGTGGACAATGTGGTAGACCACACCTGGCTCGCCATCAATGATGTGGAACGGCTCGCAAACGACCATCGCCGGTATCGGGAAACCATCGCCGGACTGAAAGAAAAAGATGTACGCATCGCCTTTGATGAGTGGAACTACTGGTACGGCCCAAACCAGAACGGCGAGCTGGGTGTGCGCTATCAGATGCGTGATGCTCTAGGAATTTCCGGCGCCCTCCATGCCATGTTCCGCAACAGCGACCTCTTTTTTATGGCAAACTATGCCCAGACCGTGAATGTGCTGGGCGCCATTAAAACCACCAGGACCCGGGCATTTCTGGAAAGCACCGGTCAGGCACTGGTGCTGTATCGTCATCACTTCGGCGCCCTGCCCGTACCGGTTCAGCATGAACTCGGCGGTGTCGATATAGCCGCCGCCTGGACGGCCGATCATTCCGCACTCACCGTGGCGGTCATTAATGCCAATGACGCGGACATCCGTTTTCAGTTAAACCTGAAAGGGCTGCGACTGCCGGAGTCCATCCGGGGCTGGCAGATCCAGAATGACAACCCGGATAGCCTGAATGAAGCGGACACGCCTGATACCATATGCATTAAAGAAGTGCAGGTTCCGGCTGAAAACAGCAGCATCTCTGTGCCCCGCTACAGTGTGACCCTCCTGCGCATCCCCAATGCCGATGATCCCGCTGTGATTTATTGGGAGAAGGAAGAAGGGCGCTGGAGCCGCAAGCGGATCAACGACTGGTATGCGAACGGGCCCTACCCTGCCGGCGCCAATTTTGTTCCTTCCACAGCATCCAACCAGTTTGAGATGTGGCAGGAGGACACCTGGGATCCTGAAACGATTGATCGCGAACTGGGCTGGGCGGCTGAACTGGGCTTCAATGTGATGCGCGTGTTTCTGCATGACATGCTGTGGAGAGCGGAAGGGACGGCTTTCGAAAAACGCATCGATGAGTATCTCGCCATTGCTGATAAACACGGCATCAGAACCATGCTCACCCTGCTGGACAGCGTCTGGGATCCTTTCCCGGAGCTGGGCCGCCAGAAAGAGCCGGTGCCCGGTGTACACAATTCGCGCTGGGTACAGGCGCCGCATATCGATATCCAGAAAAACCCGGAAGGCTATGACGCAGCACTGAAGCCTTATGTCACTTCCGTTATTTCCCGCTTTAAGGATGATCCCCGTATATTCGCCTGGGATCTGCTTAACGAACCCGCCAATCCGGTGCCGCAGTACCAGCCGACTGAAGGGTGGTCGCCGCAGGAAAAAGAAGCCGCTCACCTCATTCTGGTAGACAAACTTTTTGACTGGGCACGGGAAGTCAATCCTTCGCAGCCGCTCACTGTCGGTATCTGGGTGGCCCCCGGTAATCGTATCAATCCGGCAAACCAACTCGACAAACTGATGGCAGAGCGCTCCGACCTCATCACCTTCCACAGTTATCAGAATGTCATGGAAATGAAAAAGGCGGTGGAATGGCTCCAGCAGACGGATCGGCCCCTGGTCTGCACGGAATACATGTCACGCAGTACAGGCTGCACCTTTCAGAATGTGCTTCCCTATTTAAAGGAACAGAATATCGGCGCCGTGAACTGGGGTCTTGTCTCCGGCCGCTCCCAGACCATATACCCCTGGCATTCCTGGGAAAAGCCTTTCGACAAGGAACCTGATCCCTGGTTTCATGATGTTTTCAGAAAAGACGGAACTCCCTATGACGAAGAGGAAGCCGCAGTCATCCGTGCAGTGCTGAAAAAGGAAAAGCCCTGACTTTTACTCAAACCCGGAAAGGAACCGCATGTTTAAATACCTGCCTCTGACGCTGCTCCTGCTCCTCCCTGCAACGGGCTGTCATGCCGTCCCTGAGGGATCTTTTGCCGAAGGGCTCAGCTGCTGCCGGGAACTTTTCAATACCTCCATGAAAGAAGGGGTCAGCTGCTACCGCATCCCTGCTCTGGCAGCCGCTTCCGACGGCACGCTGCTTGCCGTCATCGATGAACGGGTTGCCGACGGAAGTGATCTGGGCACGAACCGGAATATCAATCTGGTGCTGCGCCGCAGCAGCGACAACGGCGACAGCTGGTCGGATCTGGAAAGTCTGGTTGATTATCCCGACGGCCGGAGCGCCTCCGACCCGTCGCTGCTGGTCGACGAAATCACAGGGCAGATTTTTCTCTTCTACAATTTCATGGATCATGACAAAGCGCCCGGTGAATACCGCCTTCATGTAATGAAAAGCAGCGACAACGGCAGCACCTGGAGCGAGGCGGAAGATATTACAGGGCAGATCACGAAAGAGGACTGGCAGCACGACTTCAAATTCATCACCTCCGGGCTTGGAACACAAACCCGGTCCGGGCTGCTCCTGCACACACTCGTCAACCTGAAGCGGGGGCTGCACCTGTTCGCGAGCCGGGATCACGGGAAAAGCTGGACGCTGATCGATACGCCCATCAGGCCTGCGGACGAATCAAAAGTGGTGGAACTGGATGACGGTCGCTGGCTCATCAACAGCAGGGTCAACAAAGCAGGCAAACGTTTTACCCACTTCTCTTCCGATGAGGGAAAAAGTTGGGAAAGCCGGGCAGAAAAAACATTGGTTGATCCCGGGTGTAACGGGGCACTCCTCCGCTGTACACAGAAATCAAAAGGTGCGGCGAAGAACCGCCTCCTTTTTTCCAACGCCATGGACAGAAAAGAACGCCGGAATCTTGCCGTCCGTATCAGCTATGACGAAGGGGAAAGTTGGAGCAGCGGCAAAGTGATTTACTCGGGATCCGCCGCTTATTCGACCATGGCACTGCTGAAAAATGGTGATATCGGCATCTTTTTCGAAAAAGACGATTACAGCAACAATGTCTTTGTGCGCTTTTCCCTCAACTGGCTGACAGAAGGAAACGACCCGGGGGAATCACTGGAGCGGTAAGCTGCTTTTTTTTCGCAGCGCTCCGGCATACCCGCCGGGTCATACAGATCAGCAGAGAAACACTGCCTTTGCGCCGTCAGTCTTCAAAGAGGATCCGGCTGAGTTCGTGGAGTTTTTCCGCTGGTATCTTTTCCATGGCACGGTCATAGGTCAGCAGTCCGTTGATCTCGATTTCCACGTCTGTTGTCTGTGTATACACTCCGGCGGCAATCCCCGCTTTACGAAGTTCGTTCAAACCGTCCAGCGTGCGGGCATAGCGTTCTTCATATTCCCCTTTGTTTTTCGGCAGATTGCCATAGCCCCAGTTTTTCTGGTCGGGGTTCCACAGATGCTGATCCACGGGGTAGCCGTGACCGCCGAATTCCCCGACCACCTTGATAAATTCACGGTACCGATTTTCATCAAAAGGAAAACCGGGGTCCGGGTATTTGTGGAAGTCGACAATATCGCCCACCGGCCAGAAATTGCCGCCGCTGGCAATATTCACCAGTCTGCTGGTGTCCCGGGCTGCCATCCAGGCACCCACTTCCATGGTGCGGTGCTGACCCCACGCCTCATTAAAGGGTACCCATACCACAATGGACGGGTGATTGATCAAAGCAATGACCATGCCCTCCAGCTCCGTCATGTACTGCAGATGCTGCGCTTCGGGCCACTCGGCATCTTCCGGATTTTCCTTCAGAAAAGTCCATTTGGGGCCGTGCCCTGCACTGGGCTGATCCTGCCAGACCATCATGCCCAGCTGGTCACAGGCGTAATAATAACGCCGGGGCTCCATTTTGATGTGCTTGCGGATCATATTGAATCCCGCTTTTTTCAAAAACTCAACATCGGAACGCATCGCTTCGTCTGAAGGCGGCGTCAGAAGCCCGTCGGGCCACCAGCCCTGGTCGAGCGGCCCCCAGTGAAACAGTATCTCGCCATTGAGCGTAAAACGCAGGTGCCCGTTTGCATCACGAATTTTTCCAACCGTACGGATACCGGCATAGGAGCTGACCCGGTCGACCGCTTCGCCCCCATCGGACAGAAGCGCAATTTCCAGGTCATAGAGATGCGGTGTATCCGGTGTCCACAGAACAGGATTATGTACCGGAATGGTAATGCCTGATGCCGGACCGGTGCCGGAAGCAATCGTATCAGCGCCGCTGCGCACGCTGACAGACAGGGCTGCATTCTGCGGAGCACCGACAAGACCGGCTGAAAGATGAATCGTTCCCTTCGCCGCATCCGTGGTCAGCAGAAGGCTGCTGATATTGCGCTCCGGTACTTCTTCCAGCCATACAGTCTGCCAGATGCCCGATACACGGGTATACCAGATACCATGGGGATCCAGCACCTGCTTCCCCCGGATCTGCCAGTTGTCCGTCGGATCCTCCACACGAAGCAGAAGTTCATTTTCACCGTCTTTTAACGCACCTGTGATGTCGAAGGAAAAGGGCGTGCCGCCCCGATGCGTCCCCTGGATGATACCATTCACGCGCAGTTCGCAGTCATAGTCCACGGCTTCAAAGTGCAGCAGGGTCCGCTTGCCCGGAACAGGGGACAGCACTACCGTACGTTTGTACCAGAGCGCTTCTTCGGGCTGCAGGAGCCGTTGCACACCACTCAGCCGTGATTCAATGGCAAAAGGAACCAGGATCTGCCCGTCCATTGCCGACGGCGCTTCCGTCTGCTCTTTTCCTGTAACCGCATAGTCCCACAGTCCGTTGAGATTCGTCCAGTTTTCACGCACCATCTGAGGGCGCGGATATTCGCGCCAGGCATTCTCCGCTGTCACACCTTCACCCCAGCGTGTAATCAGCGCTGTTTTATAAGGTTCCCTGGGCAAAGCATTCTCCTCCGCTGCAGAACAGAAAGACAAAGCAAACACAAAAACAGGCGCAAAGAAAGAGGCATACAGAAATGTTTTCACTACAGATTCCTTTCCTGAGTTTATTCTAGATTAAGAGTAAAGCCTATCTTCTATCTGGGTATCACCGGCAGCAGAATATGCGATGGGCGGAGCGAATCGTGAAATACCGTCTGCTCCGCCGGGTGCAGCACAGTATCCGTACCGAAGGGAAGACCGCTGTTGGGATTGCGGTCAAAGCGGGGGAAGTTGCTGCTGGAAATCTCCACACGGATGCGGTGTCCGGGCAGAAACAGATTGCTCGTCACCCACAGGTCAATATCCATTTCCACGGCTTCACCCGGTGTAAGAAACAGCTCCTGGTCCATGCCGCGGCGGAACCGTGCCCGAACAATGCCGTCACACAGATTGTAGGCTTTTCCGTCCGGATGCACGTCCAGGAGCTTGGCAGTGAAGTCTGTGTCCGGAGCGGAAGAGGCAGCATGCAAAATCATATGTACCGGCCCGGTCACTTCCAGGGCTTCTTCCAGTACCTCAGAAGTATAGACCAGGACATCCGCCCGCTCTTCAAGCGCCGACTGATCAAAGGGCCCGGCAGGGGCACCGAAAAGATTGTTTCCGCCTGCCGTAGGAACCGGGTTTTCCGGATCATATACAAAGCGATCCGCCGCCTCCTCTGAAGGCAGTTCTTTTGAAAGAGTACCGTCCCCGCTCCGGGTATTGGCGCTGCCGCTGCTGTGCAGATAAAAAGGTGTGTAAACCGTACGCGCCAGGGGCCATTCGTTTTCATTGCGCCAGCGGTTTTCGCCCATCACAAAAATCCTGCAGGGCGGCCACGCCTCCACCCCTGTATCTTTATCTTTCAGCCAGTGTTCAAACCAGTCGAACTGCAGCTTATGAATCTTCGTTTCCGCATCCGCGCCGAAGTCCAGCGCGCCCACTTTCCGGGCACCTACGCCATGCGCCCAGGGACCCACCACCACATGCTGGTTCTTTCGGGCAAACTCACTTGTTGATTCCTGGCGCACACGGGTACAGAGATCCAGCACAGGCTTTGAGAAAATATCGTACCATCCTCCGATATTCAACACAGCCGCTTCAATTTCGGAATAACGGCCGTTAATCCCGCGAAGCCGCCAGTAATCACCGGACGGATCGGCATGTTCCACCCAGGCATTGAGATAAGGAACCGGTTTTTTAAACTGATTGCCGAAGGTATTCAGGGGCAGATAGCGGAAGGCTTCCTGCGCGCTTTCCTCTGTCAATCCGGCACCGCCCATCATGGCGCCCCAGCCCATCAGCAGCGCCAGCTGAAAAGCGCCGCCCTGATAGGCAAGATCCGGATAGCACTCCGCAAAAGGCACAACAGGCACCGCACAACGCACTTCAGGACGCGCCCCTGGCAGTGATGCCCATTGCGTCCAGCCCACATAGGAGCCTCCTGAAAGACCGATACGCCCGTCACACCAGGGCTGCTCCGCAATCCACGCCTGGGTCTCAAGCCCATCCTGCGGATCATGCAGGAAAGGCTCCCATTCGCCCCCGGCTTTTCCTGTGCCCCTGCAATCCTGCACAACCATTACATAACCTGCTTGCGCATAGGATTTCATGTCGCCGTTATCTTCGCCAGGTTTTCCGTAGGGTGTACGCAGCAGGATCACGGGGTATTTACCATCGTCGGCAGGCCGGGCAATATTCACCGGCAGCACGACCCCATCCGACATAGTCACAGGCACATCGCCTTCGAAAATAAAACTGCTGCAGGCAACAGAGGACAAAGACAGAAAAAATACCAGCAGCCAGGCAATCATCCGGTACGAAATGCGGCTCATCATCAACCCTTTCTGTTGAAAAAAAGAGATCTTTTAGTGTGCATCATTCTATACAGAAAAGTGGCAAAAAGCCATAAAACATGCCTGGCATCCCCATTCATTGGCGGCGCCGTCGCCGGCAGTTTGCAGCCATCGTCGGAGCGTGGCATAATAAAATAGCTTTCACCTGTCTGTATTTCGTTATGAAATCAGACGTTTCTTTCTTCTGTCAAGCACGAATAGCCCTGTAAGGGATGAAAGGAATCGGTATTCATGAAGGTTTTGAATTTTTCACTTTCGCTTTTTGTAGTGGCTCTCTTCAGTGCCTGCGCCGCCATGTCCGACGGTGCAGAATGTACAAAAGCACCTGAAGAGGGATATGTTTCTTTGTTTAACGGTAAAGACCTGAGTGGCTGGATGGGCGATACAGCGGGATACGTTGTGCAAAAAGGGGCAATGGTCTGCAAACCGGGCGGCAACATTTTCACGGAAAAAGAGTTTTCCGACTTCTCGTTCCGCTTTGAATTCAAAATGACGCCAGGCGCCAACAATGGCGTCGGCATCCGCGCTCCGCTCACCGGCAATCCTTCCTATACGGGTATGGAAATTCAGATCCTGGATGACCGGCACCCCAAATACAACGAAATTCATGAATGGCAGGCTCATGGTTCCATCTACGGTATCGTCCCCGCCAAGCGGGACCATCTCAAACCCGTGGGCGAATGGAACGAGGAAGAAATTATTGCGAAAGGCCGCCGGGTCACTGTTATCCTCAACGGCGAAACCATTGTGGATGCCGATCTGGATGAAGCGACCAAAGACGGAACTCTGGACGGGCAGGAACATCCCGGCGTGAAAAACGCTTCCGGGCATATCGGCTTTCTGGGTCATGGCGATATTCTGAAGTTCCGTAATATCCGCATTAAAGAACTGACGGACTGAACGGCATCCGCCGGAAGCGTCCCGAACAGGCAGGAGTGCAGCCTCTGAAACTCCTGCCTGTCATACTGCCTAAGGAAGGAGCACCGCAGTGATATCCTCTTTCGCCTTATTGATCGGCCGGATGATTCTCTGGTGTATGCCTGCGGCAATAGGGCTGACTGCCCTGGAATCCATTGGACAGACCCTGACTGCCGGTTATCTCCCTCTTTCCTTTTCCGATTATTTTCTTCAGTTTTCCAACAGTTCCCTGCTGCTTTTTGGCTGGCTCTGCCTTTTTTCGGCAGTTCTTTCTTTTATTTTTGTGTGGCTCGGCGGCATCCGTCCGGGAATTGTCCGGCTGTTTCTCTTTTTATTCTTTTTTCTTTTTACCTATCTGATCATCGTACTGGATATTCTGTTTACCTATACGGATCAGTATGCGCTTCACTGGCACACGATCATGCGGTATTTCGGCGTATTTTCCTTTCTGGTCGCCGGTGCGGCAAGTCTTATTCTGGGGAAAATCAGCCGGAACCGGCAGTGGTCTGTTCCACCGCGGCTTTTTTTTGCCTTCACCCTCTTTCTTTTTCTGTTGTCCCTGTGTTTTCAGGCAAAACCTGTATTTTTTGATACCAGAGACAATACGCTTTTTTGGGGCGGCGCCCTGCTTGTGATACTGACTTCCGCTGTGGGTTTAACGCTCTTTGCCAAATCCACCAGGCGGCTGAGTCTACTCCTTTTTCTGCTGTTGGTTTTTATTCACGGAAGTGCGGGCTGTATCCGTTTTCAGAAAGCATCAACGCCTCTTCCCGACCCTGCTGCAGGGCGGCAGATTGCAGCAACGGTGCCATCCAAACAAATACTCCTCATCACAGTGGACACGCTGCGCCAGGACGCGCTGGGACTGTACGGCAATCTTCGGGCAAAAACGCCGCACCTCGACACACTCGGCAAAGACAGTCTTGTATTCACCAGAGCATATTCTCCTGCGCCCTGGACCTATCCGGCGGTGGCTTCCTTTCTTACCGGAGTATCCCCGCGGGTTCACGGCATGACAAATGGAAAAACTTCGCTGCCTCCCGCAATCCCCACGCTGGCAGAATCCATGCAGCAGGCAGGCTACCGCAGCTGCGCCATCGGTACCAACGCTTTTCTCCTTCCCCGAAGCGGGCTTGACCGGGGCTTTGACGAATATTTCTGGTTTCCGGCACAGGTCGTGGAAATGCCCGCTTTCACCACAGGACTCTCCCATAATCTGCTCCTCCTGGGAGGACGGAAACGCGCCAATGCAGCCGTACTGACCGATCATGCCATCGACTGGCTGCAACAGCACCGGAACGAGCCATTTTTTCTTTGGGTTCATTATTTTGACCCTCATGTACCCTACGAACCGCCCGAAAACTTCCTGCCGGAGGATCCGGAGCTGCGGAAAGCAGGAAGTTCATTTTCAGATGTCCGTGCCGCCCGTGCCGGAAGCATTGCCCGCACTGCCCGCGAACGCGAATGGATCCGTGCCCTTTATCAGGGCGATGTCAGCTATACGGATGAGCAGATCGGCAGGCTTCTCGGGGCGCTGAAGCTGCTCAAACTCTATG
>ENA-UPXM01002326-UPXM01002326.1-activated-sludge-metagenome-genome-assembly--contig:-NODE-2326-length-22495-cov-21.337121_pt1 | contig 22495 bp, 18 predicted proteins | sample MGYA00238178_ERZ772708 | MGnify/ENA primary metagenome ERZ772708 (study PRJEB29002, sample SAMN05720212) | activated sludge metagenome | isolation source: anaerobic digester from wastewater... | reverse complement strand
CCGATAACAATGCTATCATTACTATCACCGTTAAAACGGCTATTATACTCATACCTGTTTTTCTGTTACTTTTCATGCCGTTACCCTCCAAGATTTTTCTAACCCGAAATGATATGGAATATGGTCGGATTGTTTAAGCAAAACATTTTTTACTTCTTAAAGAAAGTTTTTGTATATGTTTCCGTTGCAATTTTATTTTAACAAAAAAGAAAAGATGTTTAAATATATTTTCCGAATTGTTCACAATTGTTCACAATTGGACGCTATTTTCCACAATAATATTGAATTTTCTGCTAAATAACGGCAAACCGGTCTTAATTTATCTTCTTAAATCAATCAACATTCTTTTGAATTGTGTAGCAGTATTCATACTCCAAACCCAATTCGTTCTTCGACCCTTTATACTCCTCAGCGGCATCTTCGGGCGCAAAAAACTTTCTCAAATATCTTGTCAAAGAATCCATGTCCGCATCGCAATCTGTCTCAATAACTATAGATTCTATATATTCGTTCTTATAGGCTTCCTTTTCATACTTATCATTATTACCCACATAAGATATATACACCACATCATACTCATCGGTCGAATCCTCCGGTAACTTGTAATAACCTATTACCTTAAACCCGACAAACAACTTCCTGTAATGGTCATACCCGTCTTTCGCAAACAGTTCAATATTCTGGTAGCGTGTACTTTTATGTTTGCGGGCGGCTTCATACATGGGTGCGGGTATTATGGCATATCCTTTAATATGCCCGCCTCTTGTTGTACCGAACACCCTGTAATCTTCCTCCCTTTGCATAACAAGGTCTCTATTCGTGTAGTTACCGTAGAAAAATATCTCACAGTTCTTTTTATTACTTTTTATTTCACTTACACTTGTAATAGCCTGATGATAAGGCGGCTCCTTAATGCCTTTTTCGGAACAGTAGTCATTCCAATCTCTTTCAAATACTCCGTCAGCCGTTACATGCAAACCGTAAGGCGGATAATTCTCGCGAGAAACACCTTTTATGCCTGTACTTATTACTATATCCCTTATATACTCTGAATACTTGTAATAGCCTTTAACCAATGCATCGGCATACACATGCGACATCTCAAGATATTTCTGCCCGTCAATTCTTGTAACGGTTATTATATTCTTTTTTAAATCGGTTTCTTCCGTAAGAACAATCGGTTGCATACCCGCAGTGTTTACAAACATATAAGGATAAGGTTCATTAAGCTCGTTTATTCTGTTTTTGTATTGAGAAAGCATATTATAGTCTGCGAATAAACCGCTTAAGAAATATGTGAGATCGGTTAAGTCTTTTTCTTCATTAACATCAATCTCCATGCACTCAATATGATCCACCGCATCTCTTTGTACTCCCGCTACCGCCCTGCTTAATCCCGCAAAGGAAAGGTACAAAGCGTCCTGTCGGTTTTTTGTTGTATATTCCCCTATTATCTCAAACTGAACCGTACCAAATGTCTTCGGATTCATTATTGAAAAAACCTTTTCAGAGTCGGATAACCCCTTATTAATATGCTCACTCAAGGTAGAGGGAATAATAGCATAATCCCGAAGATTATCCACAAGCATATAGGCGGAGCAGCCTTCATAAAATTTTATCTTACAATCTTCTTTATCGGCAATTATCCCGCTTAATGTTGTTACTCCTTTACAATACTTTATTGAATCTATAACTTCATTAACTGCGCTGCTGTCCGCATCAACCAACATGCCTTTATAGTTATATAATCTTAAACCTGTATCACTTATCTCATATTTTACGGAAGAAATGTTGATACCGGCGATTTCATTTCTGAATACCAGTCTTTTAGCCAATAAAGCCATGGAATATCTGTACGGCATATTCAACGGCTCTTTACCGTCCACTCTTTTAATAACTATATCGCCGTTAAAGGTGGTTATATTAAAACCGGCCAAAGGGTCTTGGACTTTTTTGCAAGATACCGAAAATAACGCTATCAAGACAATCACTATCAAAACAGCTATTATAGTCATAAAGGTTTTTCTCTTGTTTACCATGCCGTTAACCTCCGGATTTATAACATAAAAATCGGTTAATAAACTTCTCTTTAGACACAATGGTACTATATACAATATTTTATCATAAAAAGATATGTATTTGATACTAAAGTACGGCAAACCTCTTAACACCCTTGGTTATGAGATAGCGCCATAGAATTAAGGTTATGACGGCATATATTGAAGCTACTATCAGGACAAACAAAGATGTATTATACATTATCAGTGCGGCTCCCGAAATCATGGGAATTATTACTAAAAACATCCCGGAAAAAACCGCCACAGCCACCGATGCCGACTGTTTAACAACTTCCGTCGGGGATTTGAATTCCGTTTTCGGAAGAAGAATGTTTGCAAACAAACCTAAAACCGCTGTAAGAAATCCCGCCGATACGGTAAATGCAAGGAGAATAAGCCACTGTGTAAAAGACAGTTTTAAACCGATATAGATGAGCACCGACGATATTATCCCTATAGGCCCTGTCTTTGGTAGTTAGCATTAAAAAATGGTGAGAGTTCCGTCAAAACTGAGCTTTTCATGTTCTATTTTTTTTCATACCTTGTAGTTTTTTATCCCTCTAATCTGCCTTTCTGTAAGGTAGCAATTTGTAAGAGGAAGACCTGATTTCTCCGACAATGCATCTATGAAGTCAGTATATTTTGTTGTATTTATGTATTTAATTTCAGCCTTGGTAAGCCTGAAACCTTTGATAAATTCAAATATTTCAGAAGTAGAGTATTCGTTATTCAGTACCTTGAATTGGAATATTCTTTCTAAAAGTACAGCGATGTAGCATATTAAGAAATGTCCTTTTATACATCCTTCTGTCTGTAAGAATACCGGTCGTGTATCTAAATCAGACTTCATTATCTTAAAGGATTCTTCTATTCTCCACAGGTTATGATAAATACTATACATATCTTGGTCTGACATTTTTAATTCGGAAGTTACAAGTAAGTTGTATCCTGCAAGCATCAAATCTTCTTCTACTTTTTCTCTGTTTATGCATACATTAGCTTTCTTACCGTCAGTGCTTTCAATATTTATGTATTTTCCTGATTCTCCATATTCGCTTTTCTTAGCTTTGTATACTGTCATTTCTCTTGCTTTTTCAACTAATCTGTTTATCTCAAATCTTTTCTTTTCTGCAAGAGAAGGGTTGTATGTGATAAGTCTTTTTTCCGTAAGCATTACTGTAACTTCTTTACCTTCATGCTCTACGACATATGGGAATTTATCTACACATGACTTGTACCTATACAGCAACTTACCGTTCTTATCTCTTACTTCTTTGTAATCATTATCAAGCATTAGCCATTCTTTTTCTATCTTCGGAAGATTTTTAACTGACTTGGAAAACAGGTATCCATCCCCGTTTTTCTTGGAAAAAGCTATGTTATCGGCACAATTTATGCCTTTATCTGCAACATGTATGGTTCTTCCTACAATAATGCCTTGATTCTTAAGTCTTTGTATGATGTCTCTTAATACGGGTTTTTCCGATTCGTTTCCCGGATACATCTTCATAGCTATGGGAAACTGATTCTTATCCAATAGAATACCAAGACCTACTATGGGATCTTTTCTATTCTCTTTGCTTGGGCCTTTTCTTCTGAAATCATCTTCTCTGTCTATCTCAAAGTAGAAATTAGTACAGTCAAAGTATGTATTAGATGTATCTATACCATACTTCTCTTTAGTCTGTACCGTACATATTTCTACAAACTTCTCGTAGTTATCTCCTAAGTAAGATAATCCGTCCAACATCTGGTCATAAGAGAAGTCATAAGGTAAATCAAGACAGGGAAGTATGTCATGGAATGTTTTTCTCTTACTGCACGGATGTACGCTTCTGGCATATACCAAAGAAGACAATAGGCTATACAAGTCAAATTTAAAATCTGTAACTCTATTGAAAAAGTCAACGTATTTTTTAATCTCAATTTTTTCCATAATGCTCTTTAAGGGGAAATATCCGAGACGAACCTCAGGAGTAGTATCGGATATCTTTCTTATCTTATCTTTCGTCTTAACTTTATTTAACTCATCTACTTCTTCTTGGAAATATGCAACAGGATCTTCAATGCCTTGTTCTATCCATGTTTCAACAGATTTCAAAGATTTGTATACTCTGTGTGCTGTATCTTTCTTTTTTGGATGATAAAAACTTTCAACTATTGAAAGATAAGTACGACCTTTAAGTTTAGTTTGTTTAAGGAAATATGCCATGTGTAGTTCCTCCTATATATTAATACCACTAACACCATTATTATATGCCTTAAAAAATATTTTGTCAATACCTTTTTTTAAAAAAATATCCCTTATTTAAGGGATTAATTTTGATTTTTATTGCTTTTTACTACCAAACTTTATGGTGAGAACTACCAAAGACGGGAATAAGCCACTGTGTAAAAGACAGTTTTAAACCGATATAGATGAGCACCGACGATATTATCCCTATAGGCAGAGTAACAACAAGTCCTAAAGCTGTTTTTCCTTTAAAAATATCTTTTGTTTCAACGGGCATGGACTTCAATATCCAAAGATTCCTGCCTTCCAAAGATATGGAAGCGGAGGTCGGACTGCTCATCATAATACAATAACCGAATACCGTCGCTGCCGCCAGAAGTTTTATATCTGCGACAGATAAACTGCCTTGTGCCTGTGCAATTTCCGCAAAGACCGATTCCGGATCAAAATTCACAACCAAAACCGCTATACAACCTATTAATAACAGTACCATACCGAAGAAAGTATTTACTATATACACGACACAGTGAACATAGAAGTTGAGTTCCTTTTTAAATATTGCCATTACCGGAGAATACTCTTTGAACTTGACATTCTTTGATGAGTGATGTGCCTTTGTTTCCATCATGCTTGAGTTTATTTTCTTAAAAGATTTTGCGAACAGATAAATAAACAGTATGAACGGAACGGTGAATATGAGAATAAACAGAAGCAGTGATAATATGTTCAGACCGTAAACCGCATCAACATACAAATCAAACAGGAAAAAGGATGACTGTATGTCTGCAATGGAAGTAACCATATCGGTAATAGCCTGTTCATCCAATATATTCTGTAAAGAAAAAGAAAAAACCATTATAAGGGCAAGTAATGCAAAAGAGCCCGCAATCATAATTATATTCCTGCTTTTAATCTTTGCGGATATTCTTGCCACAACAAACCCTATCACGGAACCTATACTCATAGGAAGAAGAGGCAACACAATAGAAAGTATGATGTATATGATTACGGAAAAAGCATTTATGCTGTCGGATTTAATGCAGTAAACCAGAAAAATCGGAAAACTTGTATAAAACTGCCACACATAACCGCTTAACATAAGTTTTATTACTTTTGCGGCAAGTATGACAGTATCTTTTACCGGTAACGACATAAGCATATCGTAATCCTTGAAAGAAAACAGTTCCGACGGCATCTTATATATATTGACCATAAACAAAACTAAAAAAGGTAACGCAAACGCAAATACAAGCAGTATGTTCAGAAGTCCCATACTCTTCAGTATATCGGAGACAAGATAAGCGGCTCCTCCTATATATAGAAACGCTATAGCTGTCAGAAAAAGAGCAAGCAGGGACATACCTATTGCTTTTTTTCTGTTTGACTTATCTTTAAGTCCGTTCAGTTTGTATGTGTTTATAAGGTCGGCTTTCAGAAGCGTAATTAAATCATTCATTTTTTGCAAGCTCCATGAAAGTGCTTTCCAAAGACTTATCCCCCATTACACTTTGTATATCCCCTAATGCCGCTATTTTTCCGTTCTTGATAATGGCTATTTTGTTGCATATTTTTTCCGCCACATCCAATACATGCGTGGAAAAGAAAACCGCTCCGCCCTTATTGCAAATATCTTTCATTATTTCTTTTACGGTAAAGGAGGCTTGCGGGTCCAGACCGGTAAAAGGTTCATCGAATATAAGCAGTTTGGGACTGTGTATGAGTGCGGATATTATAACCAGTTTCTGTTTCATGCCGTGTGAATATGAAGATATTATGTCACCCAAAGCATGGGTAAAGATCAGTTGCTCGGCATAATATTCGGTAAGTCTCTCGCGGTCATGCTTTGAAACTTTAAAAATGTCCGCAACGAAATTCAGATATTGTATTCCGGTCAATGATTCATATACATCGGGATTATCCGGTACATATGCAATATCCGCTTTGCATCCGACAGGATCTTCTTTTATGCTTTTTCCGTTGATATAAATTTCCCCTTTTTCAAACTCCAGTATACCGGCAACACATTTCAGTGTTGTGGTCTTACCCGCTCCGTTATGCCCTATAAAACCGAACATATCTTTAGGTTCAATATGAAAGGAGATATCGTCAACCGCTTTTACTTTATTTGCATAGGTTTTGGAAAGATTTTCAATTCTAAGCATCTTTCTTACTTCTCATCTCTTCTATCATCATATCCTTGACCTTCATCAGCCTGGATATGTTGCCGCGTTCGTTTTCCTCTAACTTCATGGTGATATATTTAATAGTTTCCTCAAACTGGGGAATCATTATATATTCCAACGCGTTGACTCTTCTTCTTGTCCTCTCAATCTCCGATGCCATAAGCTGTACGGTTTTTTCCTTTTCCGCCAGTTTTATCAAATAGGGTATGACCTCGGTGATGTTGTATAAGGCGCTGTCCAGTTCGGCGGTTGTACTCAATATACCGTACGGATATATATTGGGATCGCTTTCTTCTTCATCGATATCGGTAATTACGGGAACCTTAACCCCCATTATATTCTTAGTCTGCACATCCAGTCTTATGGTCTTTTTGGGATACATGAGGCTTTCTTCTATAATCTGATCGGAAATGGATGCTCTGGACAGTAAAAAGTCATTCTGCGCTTCTCCCAGCATACGCTCGCAGATTTCCCGAAGCCTTTTATTCTCCTTTACAATAGTCATAAACTGCTTAACAAGCTCATCCCGCTTATCTTTTAAGAGCTTATGACCTCTTCTTGCGGTTATAAGTCTCCTTTTGAGATTGTTAAGTTCCATCCTTGTAGGATTTACATTAATCCTGGCCATCGTCCGATTCCTTAAATTTATCGTAATACTTGGTCAGATTGGCATCCCTGACCCTTTTCATTTCACTTCTGGGCAGTTTCACCAGTAATTTCCAACCCAAATCCAGCGATTGCTCTATGGACCTGTTCTCATAGAATCCCTGGTTTATATATACATTTTCAAAAGCTTCAGCAAATTTGGCATACAACTTGTCCGTTTCGGTCAAAGCCGCTTCACCTAATATAATTGCCAGCTCTCTTACTTCCCTACCTCTGGAATATGCTGCGAAAAGCTGATTCATAACATCCGAATGGTCCTCTCTGGTCTTGCCCTTTCCTATCCCTTTATCTTTCAGACGGGAAAGTGAAGGCATTACATCTATAGGAGGTAATATGGATTTTTTATTCAGCTCTCTGGATAATATAATCTGACCTTCCGTTATATATCCGGTAAGGTCGGGAATGGGATGTGTTTTATCATCTTCCGGCATGGACAGTATAGGTATCAGAGTTATACTGCCTTTGTTGCCTTTTCTTCTTCCCGCCCGCTCATACATGGTGGCAAGGTCGGTATAGAGATATCCGGGATAACCTCTTCTTCCGGGAACTTCTTTCTTAGCGGCCGATACTTCTCTTAACGCATCGGCATAGTATGTAATATCGGTCAGAATAACCAGAACATGCATTTCCTGTTCAAATGCCAGATACTCCGCAGCCGTCAGAGCCATTCTCGGTGTGGATATCCTTTCAATCGGAGGATCGTTGGCAAGATTAATAAACATAACGGTTCTGTCTATGGCTCCGGTCTTCTTGAAGTCCTGTATGAAGAAATCCGCCTCTTCGAATGTTATACCCATTGCCGCAAAAACCACAACGAAATTGGCATCCACATTCAGGACTTTTGCCTGTCTTGCAATCTGAGCCGCAAGTGCGGGATGCGGTAATCCGGAACCGGAGAATATCGGCAACTTCTGTCCTCTTACCAAAGTATTGAGAGTATCTATTGAAGAGATACCGGTCTGAATAAACTCCGAAGGATAATCCCTTGCCGTAGGATTCATGGGTTCACCGTTTATATCCGCTCTTTTGTCCGCAATAATCCGGGGACCGTCATCTATGGGGTTTCCCATTCCGTCAAACACCCTGCCCAGCATATCGCTTGATACCGGCAAATCCAGACTCTTGCCCAAAAACCTTACTTTACTGTCAGCAAGGTTTATTCCGGCGGAACTCTCAAACAACTGAACTATGGCATCGGTTCCGTCTATTTCCAGCACTTTACACTTTCTGGTTTCACCGTTGGAAAGCTCTATCTCGCCCAATTCGTCATACTTGACGTTTTCCACATCCTTTACTATCATCAAAGGGCCGTATACTTCATTAATAGTCCTGTATTCTTTAATCATGATAAAGCCTCCTTATCGGAAAAATCTTTGAACTGCTTTTCCATTTCATCATCTATAGTACAAAAATAGTCATCAATATTCTGTTCTTCAACAAGCCTTGCACGTGAAATCTTCTCACGTACCGGCATACCGAATAATTTATCCAGATCAATATCATCATTTATTATCTCTTTTGCTCTGTAATAATAATCCATAATGGTCTTCAGAAGTTTATACCGCTTATTTACACTGCAATAGGTATCAAACGGGTGCATGGCGTCCTGATAAAGAAAATCCTCTCTTAAAGACCGTGCCGCTTCCAGAACCAGTCGCTCGGGATTGGAAAGCGCGTCTATACCTACAAGTCTCACTATTTCCTGCAGATTCGCTTCTTCCTGCAACAGCCTCATGGCATCTTTGGTAAGTGTCGAATAATTCTTTGCTATGTTTTCATCCGACCATTCATCCAATTTGGATGCATAGAGAGAGTAACTGGTCAGCCAGTTTATTGCCGGGAAGTGTCTGGCATAAGCCAAAGAGGAATCCAGACTCCAGAACACCTTTACAATTCTCATTGTGGCCTGTGTAACCGGTTCGGAAAGGTCTCCTCCCGGAGGTGATACCGCACCTATTGCCGAAATGGAACCTACACGTTCCTCACTTCCCGAAGTCAGAACTTTTCCGGCTCTTTCGTAGAACTGTGCCAGACGGGAACCCAAATATGCGGGATAACCTTCTTCACCCGGCATTTCCTCCAGTCTTGCCGACATTTCTCTCAACGCCTCCGCCCACCTGGATGTGGAGTCGGCCATGATTGCAACATCATATCCCATGTCTCTGTAATATTCCGCTATGGTTATACCGGTATATATGGAAGCTTCTCTTGCCGCAACAGGCATGTCGGAAGTATTGGCAATAAGCACCGTTCTTTTCATAATGGATTCGTTGCTTCTCGGATCCAATAACCTCGGGAATTCCGTCAGCACGTCGGTCATTTCATTTCCTCTTTCGCCGCATCCTATATATACCACTATATCGGCATCCGACCACTTGGCAAGCTGATGCTGTACAACGGTTTTGCCGCTTCCGAACGGTCCGGGTATGGCCGATATACCGCCTTTGGTTATAGGGAAGAAGGTATCTATGGACCTCTGCCCCGTTACCAGCGGGGTATCCGGTGCGAACTTCATCTTAAACGGACGTTGTTTTCTTACCGGCCATTTAGTAAGCATAATTACGTCTTTTATCTCTTTTTTCTCATTTTCTATCCTTGCAATGACTTCGGTTACGTTAAAACTGCCCTCTTCAATGCTGACAATTTTACCGCTTATATCATAGGGAACCATCACTCTGTGCTCTATAAGTACGGTTTCCTGCACAACTCCCAGAATATCTCCCGGTTGCACATTATCGCCTACCTTCTTTACAGGTTTGAAGTCCCATTTTTTATTTCTGTCTATACTGGGCAGCGTTACTCCTCTTTTAATGGTGCTGCCGGATATTTTTCTCATATCTTCCAAAGGCCTCTGAATACCGTCAAATATACCGCCTATGATACCCGGTGCAAGTTCCACGCTGAGAGGCATATTTGTTGTTACCACATCCTCGCCAGGTCCCAGACCTGAGGTTTCCTCATATACCTGTATACTGGCCAAATCATCCCTCATCTCCAGAATCTCACCGATAAGACCGTGTTTGCTTACTTTTACCACGTCAAACATATTCGCATGTTTCATTCCTTTTGCGACTATGAGAGGTCCCGATACTTTAACAATAGTTCCTTTGTTCATATGATTCTCCATTCTAATCACTTATATTAATATCCGCACCGATGGCACGTTCGGTGCATCTTTTTATATTCATCATGCCCATTCCGGTAACACCCTTTACTCCGGGTATCGCTATAAATGCGGGTAATACTCTGTCGGTATATCTGCCTATAACTTCGGTATTCTGTTCGTAAATCTCCTCGGTTACGAATATAACCGCGTATTGCTGCCTCTCCAGTGTCTTTACTATATCACTGAAAGCGGATTCTTCTACATCATATACCGTCAATCCCACGGCTTTAAAAGCCAGTATATCGTCATGACGACCTATAACGGCAGCTTTATACATAACACATCCTCAGCCTTTCTTTGGTTCGCTCTCTGCTTATCCTGTTTGCCTTTCCTATCATGGTAATTCTTGCATTCTTTATTTCCGTTTCCTTGCCCAGCATATATCCTATTACGGGAGATATTCCCAACGGCTCATATCTGTGCTTTCTCAGAAATGTCATTATATAGTCATCGGAGTTCTTTTCTATATCACCTTTTTCAAACACCGACGCATACGGGGTTTGCTTTAAAAATTTACGGAAATTCTCCTCATCCGCTGAAAAAAGCATGACATAATCTTCCGGCTTTACCGATCCTCCGGGTATGATGGCATAGTTTAAGAATTGTTCTTTGCGGAATACTTTTTTAATCCTCATAAACGCCTTTAAGTTCATAAGATCGGTCTGTATTACCTTGAAGTCCTTCAAAAACCTGTCGTATGTTTTCTCCATTATTCTGTTGAAGTATGTATAGTATGCTTTGTCCATTATGAGATCAATCAGCTGAGGATCGTTGGTTTTCAAAAACTCTTCCATACTGAGCTGTACCGCTTGTGCAATATCTTCCGGAAGGTGTGAGAAATCTCTGTTATGAAGCCATTCTTTAAGTTCCTCATATTTATACACACCGGTATCCAGCGCTATCTCGTCATAAGGTTTTTTTAAGAATTCCGCTTTAAGCAATACCTTTAAATTATGTATGTCGAACTTAAGGAAAAAGGCATCGAATATTTTTGTGTCGGGCAAAATCTCTCTCATATATGCATAAAGTGATTTCTGTTCGTTATACAACATAGTCATATAATCCTCATCTTCAACATATCTGCACTCGGCAAGAATCCTGACCGCTTCTTTCATGTCGGGAGCATCCACAAGCCTTGCAAGCTTTTGTTCATCCATCATGAAGTTTTCTCTTACGCGCACTCTTCCTATGGAGTGTGCATATTTGTCGGAATTTCTCAAACCTCAACACCTCTTTTAAAAAGTATCTTCATAACATCCGCCTCTATATTCTGCTTCATATACTTGAGCATTGATGAGAATGTGGAGTTGGAGTATATTTTTCCGTTTTTTACTATTACTCCGAAATCATCGGGTATATCCTGCCCGGAAAGAGCAACCGAAATGTCCGGACCTAAAGCACTCCCTATATTCTGTATAAGCTTGTCACCGAAAGCCTTTTTGTCTTTACCGTTCAAGCTTACCTCATTGTGTCCCTCTTTAAGACAGTTGCCGATAAGCTTTGTATACAAAGTCAGTTTCTCGGCATTACTAAGGTTTATCAGTGCCTGTTGTGTTTTTTCAAACACTTCGGTTACCATTTCCTGCTTAACCGCAAGCAACTGTTTTTTACCCTCAAGGCGCCTGTTGGCCTGTGCCCGGGATACAATGCCCTTTGCTTCTTTTTCCGTCTCGGATATTTTAACCTTCCGATATTCCTCAATTCTTTCATCCACAACAGATTTCATTGATTGTATTTTGGAAGAGGTTTCGGATAACCGTAACCCCGCACGTTCTTCGGCATCAGCTATTATCTTGTCATATATCCTGTCTATTCCCGGCATTTATACTTTACCTACCATCAGTATGGATATGAGCAGTGCGAATATAGCAAAAAGCTCTACCATAAGTGTAAGAACTACGCCCTTAACCATATCAGCGCTTCTTTTTGCAACGATGCCTATACTCGCCACGGCTACCTGCCCCTGGAATATTGCGGAAATAAGGCCGACAACGCCTGCAGGCAGACCGGCAATTATTAAGCTGAATCCCTGTTCAAGACTTAAGCCCCCGACTTTACCGATTATGAGGAAGGCAACAACGAAACCGTAAATTCCCTGCGTGCTGGGCAGCGCTTCTAAAATCATTACCGGCACGAATTTGCTGGAATCTTCCGCAATAACACCGCTTCCCACTTTACCGGCCATAGAGACTCCTTTGGCGGCACCCGATCCGGCAAGTAAAAAGCATAATGCCGCTCCTATAATTGCCAGCACATCACCCAAATTGTTTTCCAATACATACTTAAACATAAAATAATCCTCCGATTTTTATTCTCTGATTCTTATATATTTTGTATCCTCAAAAAGAGGAGAATAAGCTACTCCGCCGCCTTCAAAGAACTTGTTGAAAAATTCTATATACTGCAACCTGCTGGAATGCACATATGCACCCAAAGCGTTAATGGCAAAATTGAACCCGTGTCCCGCCACAAACACAAGTGTGAATGTAATAATACCCGGTATTGTGAAGCCTCCGGCCGAACCTAACTGGTTAATGATTGACCCTATGACTCCCGTTGCCAGTCCCATTGCTAAAAGTCTGGAATAAGACAGCACATCTCCCATGAAGTTGATTAAATCGTAAAAGGCCGCAATTCCTCCGAAAAGCTTTCCGAATATACCCTTTTTATGTCGTCCCTGTGTAAGCAATATTACGGCTGCCGAATACGGGAAAAGCTTCTTTCCGATAGGTGTCAATGTCATATATACATTCTCGGGAACACTGGGTATGTACGAAGAAACCAGAAAACATGCCGTTGTGAAGAAAAAGTACCACGGCAACACATCCAGCACGGCATCTAAATATTTCTTCTTCTTTATGTTATTGTACCCTTTCATTCCGTAACCCACATATATATGAATAACTCCCAGTATCAGCGACCACATAAGAAGCCTGTTGGGGTCCGCTATAGGGTCAAACCATAAAGCTACATTTATGGATTTATCGGATAATATAGTGGGTATAAGGTCACCGAACCAGGAACCGTATAAGGCTCCCACAAACACTGTTGCTATTCCCGATATAAGCATCAACTTTATAAACCTTGCCGTGGCGTATTCCAACTTGAATTTGAGCAGTATAACCGCACAGACTACCGACATAACCAGCCCGTAACCGGCATCAGAAAGCATCATCCCGAAGAACAGTGCAAAGAATATTGCCGTGACCGTATTGGGATCGGCTTCCCTGCAATTGGGCAGACTGAACATTTCCGTAACTCCCGTTACCGAGTCTCCTAAGAATCCGTTCTTAAGAAGTACCGGAAACTCCTCATCATCATGAGGATCTCTTACAAATACATGACAAACAAAGTCTTTTTCCAGAGCACCGACCGTCTTTTCGACTTTCTCCTCCGGTATCCAGCCGTCGATTATAAAGCTGTATTTGCCGGAAAGTATTTTATCGTCCACTGTCAACAATCCTTTGCTTATGGCAAAATGGTCATAGACAGCCTGTACTTCTCCTGTCTTCAAAGCATATTCTTTCAAACTGCTCTTTGCATTCTCTATATTTACTTTAAGTCGGGATATAGTTTGTTTATTCTCTTCAATTAACCGACCGGGAATACCGGAAAAATCATATTCCAATATATTAAAGTCTATACTTTTAAGATAATGCATGGGCTCTCGCATATCCGATTCATGTATATATATCGCCACATAAGCATTATTCTTATCCTTGCTTATCTCCTGAACCTGACATAATAATCCCTTTTCATCAATTGCCTGAGTATATGTCTCGGGTTTTACAAACTCCGGTATTGTACCGAGCATAATATTGACTTTATCGGTTTTAGACATGTTTATGGGTATATCAAGATCAGTCCACGGCGTAAGAGTCAGTATATCATTTTCCAGCCGGTTTATTTCATCTCTGAAATCCCCAATAGAGTTGTGAGTCTCTATAACCTTCTCGGCAAGTCCGATAAACTCATCGTTGTATTGCGTTATACTTTCATAATATTGTCTGTCTATATCTTTTCTGACTTTGAATAAAGGTTTTTTGGATTCATCATATTCTTCCAAAACGGATATGGCTTTTGACAGCAAAGCCATTTTGCTGTCTATTTCGGCTTCGGAATTTTTGTCATAACCTTTGGTAAAGACATTCTCATACTCCGAATCAATCGGCATATCCTGAATGTCCACAACGCCGCGCTTCTGAAGGAAAGAAAGCATGGGCTTTTTCTCCTTTAAAAGGCCGGTTATGCAAATCTTCTTCATGCTAACGACTGCCATTTGTCACCTTTTCCAAAACAAAATCCACCGCTTCTTTAACATTGGAAAGAGCTTCGGTTTTCAAGTCTTCACTCATTTTTGCATATTCCCTGTCCGCTTTTTGCACAAGGTCCGCTGCTTCCTGCTCTGCTTTCAAGAGCATGTTTTTGCACTGTTCATCAATCTTTTCAATGCTTTTTCTCTCATACTCCGAGTGCTCTTTCTCCGCATCACCAAGCATCAATTCCGACTTATTGACGGCATCTCTGAAAATACCCGCCGCCTTCTCTTCCGCTTCTTTGATTTTATCTAAATATGTTTTTTCCATCATCTTTCCCATCTGTTAATCACATCAACATATTTTTTATTCAACAAAAGACATTATATCATATTAATATATTGAATTGCAGAGAGAATATAAATAAATTATATTTAAGTCTTACGGCTTTAGTGAAGTTATGGGAACAATATATATGCCCGTTTTCCGATCTTTCATTATAACTTCACAGTGTCCGACAATGACACACATGAATACGGGTTTCCTTTTTACATTGGTATAAAATCTTGAAAGGCTTTCTATAGCATCCTTAATACCTCTGTCGCTCAATTTTATCTCAAAAGCTGCATAATTACCTTCACTGAACTCTATAATTGCATCCACCTCATCTTGCGACGAGTTGTCACGAAAATGATAGAGATAACCGTCAAGATAATCTGCATATATTCTCAAGTCCCGCTTTACAAGTGCTTCAAACATCAGACCGAATGTTTCGTGGTCATTAAGCAATTTATCTTTCGTAAGTTGCAGGCTTGCACAGCAAAGTGACGGGTCAACTAAATGTCTCTTAGCGGTTTTTCCGACCCGTGCGGAAGAACGATAATTCAGACTGTAGGCCTCCTGGTTTGCAGTGAGATATAACCTGTCTAAAACTCCGAGATAGTCTGTTAAAGTTGTCCGACTCTCAATTAGTTGCTCTTTATTTTCATAATCCTCAATATCTCTGACCAATGTAGCATTACTTGCAAGTGTTGCTTCATTTCTCGACAAAGAACGAATAAGCATACGCATCTTATTTGAGTCTCTTCTTCTTTTATCACTTTCATGCATATCCTTTGTAACAATGGTATCAATGTAGCTTTTAGGAATAATACCTATGTCATCTTCTTCCATATCGATATTTTCCGGCCAACCTCCCCTGATAATCAAATGTGCCAGTTTTTCCAATTCAACTTTACCTGTGTGACCCTCGTTCAATTGACCTTGCAACATATCTTTAATAGAGGCTTCGCCGGTGGAATCCTTTGATTCGTACAAACTCATAGTATACATACGAATCGTAGCTATCCTTCCTGTTCCGGAATGGTATATTTCATCACTTGTTGTTGAATCAAGAGAAGTTGAACCTGTGAGTATAAATTTTCCTTTATCCCGGCTACTGTCGCATTCATGGCGAACCGCATCCCATATACCGGGAACAATTTGCCACTCATCAATTAATTGCGGTCTGTCAGCAAGGAAAATATATTTCGGATCTATATTTGCCATATCTCTCTGACTTTTTTCAGTCATGTAAGTTACACTGTTTGCATGATTCAACCCCGACCAGGTCTTTCCGCACCATTTGGGACCTTCTATGGAAACCGCTCCGAAAATTTTCAAGTATTTCTCAATTTTACTATCAACCAGTCTCGGCATATATCCGTCTCTTTTTAAAGTCATGACAACCCTCCGAGAACATAATAACACTTCATTGTGCACTTTTCAAGTGTTTCATTGTGCACTTTTCAGCATTTTTATTGTGCACTTTTCAGTATTTGTTAGCATTAAATATGCCTTTTGCAAGATCCTTTGCTAAAAATGAGATAAAGTAAAAAGGTATTGTGAGCAGCTTTTTTTCCGCATTATAACCATAGTTATTCCTGGAAACCTTTATGGCACACTCAAACTTATTATGATTGGAAAACTTTTCTAAAGAATTAAGTACTCCTCTACCTTTTTTAACATCAATCGGATATATTCTGTTATTTGACTCAATAATAAATTCTATTTCAGCAGATGCCTTCCCCCGCCAATAGAAAAGTTTATGCCCTTTTGCTACCAATTCATTTGCCACAAAGTTTTCAAAGAAGATACCTGATAATGTATTTTCTCTTTCGCTTGATATGAATGAAGCTGCATTAATACCGCTCTGGTATGAAAACATGCCTATGTCGGCAAGATAAAGACGAAAGCTGTTTAAATCATCCGGAATTAGCGGCATAGTCACATGTTCCTTCAATTGGAATGATTGGTTTACGATATGAGCCAATGTGAGCCACTGAATGGAAGTAGCAAAATCCCTTGTTTTGCTATTTCTTTCAATAAGTCCGGGAGAAAAATTCTTTGATTCCTTGTTCAGTTCCTTGTAGATGTTTTGAAATAACGCATGTGAACGTAAAATAGCTTCCGAACTGGCTTGATAAAGTTGCATATCCGCAAGATAATTGTCATACAATTCCATTAATATTTCTCTTGATGTCAGGAAATTGTCCGTTTCTATATAGGCAGCTACAGCTTCCGGCATACCTCCCACAAGAAGATACTTATATACCTGCTCCATAGCTAATTCATGAATGTTAGAATCCAGAGGAATCTTACTTTCATATGCTTTCAAAACCGCATCGTAAAGCATTTTATTGCTGTTCATGAGAAATTCATCAAAGGTCAAAGGATAAAGTGTCATTTGATTTATCTTTCCGACAGGAAAAAGAAACTTTCCGTTATTAACGGAACCTCGTTTATTTGTTTCTCTTTGTATTTTAATTCGTACCATAGAACCTGTCGCGATAACAGGAATTTCACTTAAGTCTTGGCAGAAATATTTAAGTGAAGATATGATATTGGGACACTCCTGTATCTCGTCAAAAACCAGCAGTGTATTTTCATCTATTTGCTTTCCTCTCAACAAAGATAAATATTCCGCTATTTTCTTCGCATTTGCCGTCTGCGAGCAGAATTCCCGAATTTCGTCATCTTTTTTAAAGTCAACATAAATATTGTTTTCCTTATAATAAGTATTTGCAAACATATCTCTGACAAGATAGGTTTTACCGACCTGTCTTGCTCCCCAAAGAATAAGGGGCTTTCTTCGCTTGTTATCATTCCACTGGATCAGTTCTTGTAAAGCGCTGCGTTCCATATTGAATCTCCTTGCTTTTAATAATGCCATTATAGCATAACTTGCACCAATTTACATGTTGTTTTACGACTTATTTGCACCTTTTGCAGGGTTTACGGCTTAATTATTTGCACCTGCACCGATTTTAAGTATTATTACAAAGCAAAAATAATCATATACATTACAATTGTCCAAAATACGATGCTGTTATCGGGACATAATATTTTATGATTGCTATTCTTTGCTATTGAAGCACAAATTCAAAAACAGTCTCTCTCTCCGATTCGCTGAACACGTGGAGATGAATGGCATGACGATTGGCAATTTCCTTGGCTATGGCCAATCCCAGACCGAATCCTTTTTCCGAGGTGTTCTTACCCCGGTAAAATGCTTCAAATATATGCTCCTTATCCTTGGAATCTATAGCATTGCCTTTGTTGATAACCTGTATTTTAATAAAGTTGCGGTCACGAAACTGTCGGATAATCACCTGCTCATCGGCATCGGAATACTTTATTCCGTTATTAATAACCGTTATAAACATCTGTCTCAATCTTGTGTAATCACAGCTGAACATATAGTAGGAGTCTTCAATGTTCAATAATATCTCAACACCTTTTTTATCCGCTAAAACCCTCTGACTTCTGGCAGCATCTTTCAGAACGGAAATAAGATCTTCCTCTTTAAAATTCATGGGGAAACTCTTGTTTCGTACTGCATTGAGTTCCATCAAATCCATTACCAACCTGTCCAATACCCCGATTTCCTCATAAAGTATTTTATGGTAATTCTCTATCTCCGATTCGGGGATAATACCGGAAACCAAACCTTCCAGCGAAGCTTTCATGACGGTGACAGGCGTCTTAAGTTCATGGGACATACTGGAGATAAAATCATTTCTCATGCGATCTATGTTCTCGCTCTCCTTGCGGCCCCTTTCCAGTCTTACAGCCAATTCATCCATATTTTTTGCCAAGTCACCTATTTCATCATCCTGATTTACGCCGGTTCTGACCTGATAATCGCCGTCAATCATTACTTTAGCCGCACTGTCAATACGATTGATGGGACGGATAAACTTACGTACAAAAATGATAATCATGATAAGTACGATAAAGATACCGACAAGACCGGAAACCATAAGAACATAGAAAGCCGAATCGATAAATCTTCTTGCAATAGCAATATCTTCATGAATCAATATGGCTCCGTAAATCGACCCGTCGGAATCTTTCAGGGGAGCAACCGCAGACAATGTCCCTTTATCAAAGATATTGTCAAAAGATTCCGATGTAACGGTATTACCTTCAAATGCCTTATCTATGGCCGCTTTTTCGTAGTCGGTTAAATCGTCATACGAGAGTGCGATATCGGAATTACCTCTTTGAAAAATCTTATCCTCTTTATAGATTAACCAGACTTTGCCTTCCAGCACCTGATCCATCCAATCGATATATTTCTGTTGAACATGCGCATTGGGATTGTTTTTTCCGCCTTGCTTCTTGCCGCGTCCCGGGGTTGTCGTTTCCTCTTCCGCCGCATCGGCAAAGATATCCATATTGTCGGATATCGCCTGAGCAATATCCTCAGCCCTTCTCGCCAGGTATTCCTTGTATGCATCCATATATACTTTCTGCCCCAGAACGACAAAAATCCCGCTTGAAATCAAGGAGTTGGCAAGCACGATTATAAGGAAATATAAAAGAAGCTTCTTTGTGATTTTATTCCTCATTTGTTATCCGGCTCCTTAAATTTATATCCCACTCCGCGAATGGTTTTTATAACATCATCCAATCCGGGGAAAGCTGCCAGTTTCGCTCTCAGACGTTTAACATGAGTGTCTACCGTCCTGGAATCTCCGTAGTAGTCATAACCCCACAAAGAATCCAGAAGGTTTTCTCTGGTATAGACTTTTCCGGTATTGGAAGCCAATGTCCACAGCAACTCGAATTCCTTTTTGGTCAGATCGACATTTTGCCCGTCCACTTCAAAAGTATAGGAATCCAGGTCCAGCTTCATGGAATCTATAACCAATGCGGGATTCTGACCGGATTTCTTTTCAATTCTTCTTAAGATAGCCCTGACCCTTGCCATTACCTCGGCAACGGAAAACGGTTTGACAATATAGTCGTCGGCACCCAGATCCAGACCCATAATCTTTTCATAGTCCTCCCCTTTGGCCGTTATCATTATAATGGGGACCATGGAAGTCTTGCGGATGGTCTTGCAAACCTCATAGCCGTCCTTTTTAGGCATCATTATATCCAACAGAATCAAATCGTAATCATTCTTATCAAACATATCCAATGCCTGTTGTCCGTCAAAGGCCACATCCGCATCCAAATTCTCTTTTTCGGCAAACTTTTTAAGAATATTGACAATATCTTCATTGTCATCTGCGATTAATATCCGATTCATGGCAACCTCCACACCATATTTATACACCAAAGGACAGGGTTTTTAAACCCTGCCCTGGATTTTTATCGGCAATTGACTTAAATGTCAGTTGCATTACCGCCTTACTGTGCTCTCTTGCACTGATTCGATGTGCAGCCGGAGTTGTTGCGGTTACCCTGCCCCTTCTGACCGTTGCCCATACCCTTTTGTGCATTAGCATTAGCTTTCTGACCATTGCCCTGACCGCCGTTTTTGCTCCGGTTATTGACTTTGTTCTGATAGGTGCATCCATCTTCGTTGCAGACACAGTTCTCAACACCGTTATCAGCTACTCTCTTCAAAGCATTATAGTGCCTTTCCGATCCTTTAAGAAGATTATTAAGAACTCTCTTCAACATCGCATCTTCTTCCTTTTCGATCAGTACTTTAAGCATCTCGATGTCTTCCAATTCATAAGCCATCGCAAAAGCCAAAGCATCTTCCACGGTTTCGGGAATTAAAATATCCGCAGGCTTGGCAGCCTCTACCGACAGTCCCAGTCTTGCAGCAGCTTTCTTGAGAGCCGCTATGTGACGCATCTCGGACTTGGCTAAGTTGGCAAACACCTTGACCTCCGGGAATTTTGCAGCCAGTTCCGTATAAAGATAATTTGCCGTCATTTCTTCACTGACCATATCCGTCAATTCGGTCTCGGTGGCAGCCATTGCCGGCATACTCATACCTGCTATCATTATCAAGGTCAGTAATCCTGTTATAAATATTTTAGTTATTTTTTTCATTTTCAGTTTCTCCTTTCTTAACTGTGCCATCATTATATTTCCCTTCTATGTCATACAAAGGGCTGTTATGTGTCTTTTTCGTGAACTTTTTCAACTTTAACAATAAATAGGCTAAAAGTTCAAATTGACATATATAGTCTTTTTTAAAAGATAAATACATGCGAATCTTGGAAAAGTGTCAAAATACATTACTTTTAATCTTGGAAAAGTGTCAATTTGTAGGTATAATAGCATTGGAAAACGCACAATTCGGAGTAGGAGGTAAAAAACATGCTGAAAAGAAAGATTGAGAAAGACATCATGCACTGGATTTCAAACAGCGAAAAGGCTCTGCTGGTTTACGGAGTTCGTCAAGCCGGAAAGACTTTTATAATCCGTAAATGTCTTGAAGCTGCCGGTTGTGATTATATAGAGTTCAATCTCATACAACAACCGGAAATTGTTAATATTTTAGATACTGCAACAGGAATTGATGACCTTATTCTTAAATTATCATTATATAGCAATAAAAAAATCGTCCCGGGGAAAACATTCTTCTTCTTTGATGAAATTCAGAGATATAAGGAAATCGTAACAAAAATCAAATTTCTTGTAGAGGATAGGAGATTCCGCTATATTATGTCCGGCTCCCTGTTGGGTATTGAAATAGTTAATCTTAAGTCAGCACCGGTCGGTTATCTGCAAACCCTTAATATGTATCCTTTGGATTTTGAAGAGTTCCTGCAAATATTCAATGTAAACCAACCTTTATTGAACACTCTTAGCAATGCATATGTATCCAAAACTCCCGTGGATGAGATAATTCACAGTAAAATTATGGATATGTTCAATATCTATTTGATTATCGGAGGTATGCCCGCTGCTGTTGAAAAATACCGCACCACCGGAAGTATAGACGATGTAATGGATGAACATCGTGCCATTATTGAGCAGTATAAGTTGGATTTCACACAGTATGAAGCAGAAAATCGCAAACTCGGCATCACACGCATCTTTGAACTTATACCTGCTCAACTGAATGAAAAAAACAAACGGTTTATTGTAGCGGACATCAATAAAAACCTGCGTTATGACAGGATCGCAGATAGTTTTATCTGGCTTTGGAAAGCAGGAGTCGCTTTAGGCGTATTTAACACTACTGAACCGACAGTACCGCTTCTACTGAACGAAAAGAGCTCATTATTCAAAATGTTCCTGTCGGATGTAGGCTTGCTCACAACAATTTACGGAAAGGCTTGCAAGCTTAAGATTGTCAACAAGGAAAAGGATATCAACAAAGGTGCAGTGTATGAAAATTTTGTCGCTCAGGAACTACATGCACACGGTTATCCTCTGTATTACTATAGCAGTAAGAAATATGGAGAACTGGATTTCGTGATTGAGAATGAAGGGCAAGTGCTTCCCATTGAAGTAAAGAGCGGAAAGGATTATGACAGACACTCAGCATTAGACAATGTGTTGAGCATCGAGGAATATGGAATCAAGGAAGCTTACGTTTTAACCAATGATAATGTAAAGATTAAAGACAAACTGACATATCTACCAATCTATATGGTCATGTTCCTGCAAAATAACCCTATAGGATTTATCGATATATC
>ENA-UPXM01002321-UPXM01002321.1-activated-sludge-metagenome-genome-assembly--contig:-NODE-2321-length-22520-cov-5.531493_pt1 | contig 22520 bp, 17 predicted proteins | sample MGYA00238178_ERZ772708 | MGnify/ENA primary metagenome ERZ772708 (study PRJEB29002, sample SAMN05720212) | activated sludge metagenome | isolation source: anaerobic digester from wastewater... | reverse complement strand
CCCGGAGCGCGCCTTTCGGTTTTCTCAAGATGGAGGCGAAAAAGGAACTGGATCCCCATTCCAGCCTGAGATTCATGGGATACCTGAGTTCTTTCCGTCCCGAATACGAGATCATCAACAAGACCCTGGACCAGAAGGAGGACGTGGCCTACGGGGAAATCGTCTACGACCGCTCCCTCTTTTCCGGGAAAGGAATCATCACCGCCGGCCTGTCCTACCGGGAAAAGGACATCGACGACGCGCCCATCTGGGATGCCTATCTTCCCGACTATCTGGCCCCGGACAATCTCAACTTCCTCCCCCAGATCTTCGAGGAGGACTACCGGACGAAGCTCTGGTCGCTGTTCGGCCAGTACACCCACAAGGTGGGGAAACTGGATTTTCTTCTCGGCCTCCGGGGGGACCGTCACGACCAGTACACGGACCATCTGAGCTACAACACCGGCGTCGTGTGGTCCATCTCTCCCCGCTGGGTCTGGAAGCTCCTCTACGGCACGGCCTACCGGACGCCCTTCGCCCGCCAGCTTCTCGGGGATGAAGACCCCGACCTCGAGAAGATCGAAACGGTGAGTTCCCAGATATCCTGGAAGCCGTCGAAGAAATTCGGCATGGGCGTGTGCGGTTTCTTCAGCCGCATCGACAACCATCTCATGGAGGATCCCTATGCGGGGCTGTCGGTGCCCAATGACCAGGAAATCATGGGGCTCGAGCTGGAAGGCCATTATTCCCCCCTGGAACAGCTCGACCTGTCCGGGAACCTGACGCTCATCGACAACAGCGGACCGGAAGAGACTTACCACTACAACGATTACACCTACTGGGACGGCGGTAAATGGGTGAAACACTACACCGATCTCAAGTATCCCTACGACAAGGGTCCCCACACGATGATGAACCTCATGGGGACGTGGAAGCCCCGGGATTGGTTCAGCACCAATCTGAGGCTTCGGTATTTTTCCTCCCGGGAACTGATCTATCCGAGAATCCGGACCTACGAATCGAGTTCCGAGGTCTGGCTCGTGGACATGACCGTCGTGGTCAAGGACGTCTTCCGGAAGGGGCTCGATCTGGACCTTTCGGTGAAGAACCTGGCCAACCGGAAGTATGAAACGCCGGGGACCTACACCGCCATCGAGGGAGATCCCATTTCGGCGATGGTGACCTTGCGGTACCGGTGGTGAGAGACCCGTTGAAAACGCTGGCCATCGTCCCCGCCTACAACGAGGAAAAGGCCGTCGGCGCCGTCGTCCGGTCGCTGAAGGACCGGCACCCCTCCCTGGACGTTCTCGTGGTGAACGACGGGTCCACCGACGAGACCTCCGCGAAGGCGCGCGCCTCCGGGGCCTCGGCGGTCATCGATCTTCCCTGCAACCTCGGTATCGGGGGCGCCGTCCAGACGGGGTTTCTCTATGCGGTGCGGGAGGGGTATGAGGCCGCCTTCCAGTTCGACGGCGACGGCCAGCACCTTGCAGGGGAAGTGGACAGGATCATCGGACCGATCCGCGCGGGAGAGGCGGACGTGGTCATCGGGTCCCGTTTCCTGGCCGCAACGGGCGGCTTCCGGTCCACTGCCGGCCGCCGGACGGGAATCAAGATCTTCGAATGGGTCAATTCAATCCTCATCGGACGGCGGATCACCGACAACACTTCGGGATTCCGGGCCTACAACCGGACAGCGCTGGATTTTCTGTCGAAGCACTATCCTTCCGACTATCCCGAACCGGAAGCGGTCATTCTCCTGGGCAGAAACGGCTTCCGCCTGAAGGAGGTTCCCGTGGAAATGGCGGAAAGAACGGCCGGAGCGTCCTCCATCACGGCCTTCCGTTCCGTGTATTACATGGTCAAGGTTCTTCTCGCCGTCTTCATGACCGCCCTGCGGCCCCCGGTTCAGACCCGCTGAGCCCCGGTCCCCCCGGAAAAACACAACGGTTGTCACCATGAAATCCTTCAATCCCCACATCATCCAGGTCATTTCCATTTTCGGCAGTCTCGCCTTCCTCTTTTTTATCCTTTTCCTCATCCGGATCCGAAAGCTGAAAGAGGAATACGCCCTTCTGTGGCTTTTCTTCGGCGCCGTTTTTCTGCTTCTCGCCGTGTTCCGGAGATCCCTCGAGATCGTTTCATCCCTCATCGGGATCGCCTACCCGCCGGCGGCGCTCTTCCTGGTTCTCATCCTTGCGGTCATCACGATCCTGATCCACTTTTCCCTCGTCATATCGAAGATGAAGGACAAGCAGAAGCAGATCGCCCAGCGGCTCGCCCTCCTCGAAGCCCATCGGGGAGAGAGACGGGGCGACGGAGGACCGGACCCCGGCCCGTGACGCCTCCCTTCTCTCCCACGCAAAGGCCGGTCGTTCAGGATGTCCTGGCCTCTCCGGGATTCCGGCGATACTTTGCCAACACCTCCTGGATGATGGGGGAGAAGGCCATCCGGATGGGGGTCAATTTCCTCGTCGGGATCTTCATCGCCCGGCGGCTCGGTCCCGGCGGATACGGGCTGCTCAGCTACGGCCTGAGCGTGGTCGCCCTCTTCGGCATCGTCTCTTCCCTGGGGCTGGATGAAATCATCGTACGCAACCTCGTCCGGGACCCCCTGCGGAAGGACGGCACCCTCGGGACGGGCCTCGGCCTGAGGATCGCCGGGGCGGTCCTGGTCCTCGTCCTTGCGCCGTCCTTCTCCTTCCTTGTTGCCCCGGACAGGGAATCCCTGCTGGTTGTCCTGATCCTCGCGTTCGGCCCGTTTTTCCAGTCGTTCGCCCTTATCGATTTCTTCTTTCAGTCCCAGGTCCAGGCAAGGGATTCCTCCATCGCCCTCGGCGGCGCATTCGCCCTTGCGTCTCTTTTCAAGGTGGCGCTCCTTCTCGCGAATGCCCACGTCTTGTGGTTCGCCGCCGCCTATCTTTCTGAAAACGTCGCCATGGCCGCCGCGTTTGCGGTCATGTACAAAAGGAGGGGGAACCGGATCTCCCGTTGGGAATTTCACCGGAAAGAGGCCCTGGCCCTGCTCAGGGACGCCGCACCGATGATTTTTTCCGGTTTTCTCGCCATGGTCTATTCCCGCATCGATCAGGTCATGATCAAGAGCATGCTCGGAAGCGACGCGGTCGGGAATTATTCCGTCGCCGTGGCGATGACGGAAGCGTGGCAGGTCGTTCCGTTCGTTTTGACGGCGTCGCTCTTTCCGGCCATCATCGGGGCGAAAAGGGATCACGAGCGTGTTTTTCACGGCAGGATGTATCAGCTATACGGGTTTCTCCTGTGGGCGTCTGTGGCCCTTGCGCTGCCCGTCTGCCTGGCTTCGGGCTGGATCATCGGGATTCTGTTCGGCGCCGCGTACAAACCGAGCGGACCGGCGCTGTCCATTCTGATCTGGAACTGCGTGTTCATTTTCCTGCATTATGCGAACGCCAAGTGGATCGTCACGGAAAACATGCAGCGCATCTGGCTTCTGATCAGTCCCGCCGGGTGTCTCATCAATGTCACGGGCAACCTTCTCCTGATCGGCCGGTACGGCATCGCGGGGGCCGCCGTTGCGACGCTCCTCACCCAGTTCGTGACGTCGCACCTGGCCTTCGCATTCAGCAGAAAGACCTTTCCCCTTTTCGCCACGCACTGGAAGGCGCTTCTCATGCCCCTGATCCTTGTGCGGGACTTCCGGTCAAAGGCCGGGAAGTCAATGTAGGGAAAAAGGAGGGAATATACGCTCCCCGTGTTTTTCAGTGATCGTTCCTTTGTACAACGATGCCGGGACGATTGCCCGCGCCGTCCGGTCCGCGCTGCGCCAGACGGTTCAGGACGTGGAAATCATCGTTGTCAACGACGGGTCCGAAGACGAAGGGCCTTTCATCGTTGAGGCAATCGGCGATCCCCGGATCCGTCTCCTCCACCAGAAAAACCGCGGAGTATCGGTTGCGAGAAACCGCGGCATCGGGGAGTCGCGATCGCCCCTCATCGCTTTTCTTGATGCGGACGACGCCTGGTTTCCGGGCTTTCTGGAAAAAATCTGTAAACTGGCGGAAAGATTTCCCGAATGCGGCCTTTATGCGACCCGCTATTTTTATCAGAACCCGCCGGGACCGAAAAAGGTCGCTGCGATCCGTGGCGTTCCGGAGGATTTCGAAGGGATTCTCAGGGATTATTTCGACATCGCCGCGCGTTCCAATCCGCCGGTCTGGACCAGCGCGACGTGTGCGAGAAAGGATGCGCTGCGCCGTACGGGGGGATTTGTCGAGGGCGTCCTATCCGGGCAGGATCTTCTGGCATGGGCGAAACTCGCCGTGGATTCCACCGTGGCCTATTCCATGGAACCCCTTGCAACCTATTACATCGACATCGACGCGGTCTGCAGGGACCGGCCCGCAAAACCGCCGGAACGGCATGATGTCGTCGGCGAACAACTGGGACTGCTGTGTCGTGAATGTGCCCCTTCCATGAGGAAATCGCTGGGGCGGTACTGCGCCCACTGGCATAAAATGCGTTGTTCCTCGTTCCTGAGGCTCGGCATGCGGCGCGACGCCCGTCGTGAAATCGAAACGGCCATGCGTCACTATTTGGATTATCAGGTTTTTTTGTACTGGTTTGCGAGCTTCCTCCCGGAAAGGGCGATAGGAAGAACGTTTCGTCTTGTCAAGTTGTTCCTGTAAACGGATGCCGCATCACGCCATGATCGGAGGTTGTCACTGCCGGCGGTGATGAGTCCCTTCCCGAACTGCGCAGAGGTCTTTGCCGTCGTGACGACCTTCCGCCCCGACAACCGGTTCCCCGGCCGGGTGGAGAGAATCCTGCCCCAGGTGGGGGGTGTCGTCATCGTCAACGACGGGGGAACGGATGACAGCGTCGGGAAACTGAACCGATGGTTCGCCGGAAAGAAGGGGGTCCGCCTTCATCACAATACCGTGAACGCCGGCATCGCCGCGTCCCTGAACAGGGGCGTCGCCGTCGCCCGGGAAAACGGCTTCCGGTGGATCCTGACCCTGGACGACGACAGCGTTGTCCGGTCCGACATGGTGGAAAGGCTGATCGACGGGCTCAAGGGCATCCGCCTGGAAAAACCCGTGGGGATCATCGGCATGTCCTGGGCGGGATCCGGCGAGATCGGGAAACGGGCGCCGGCCGGGGAAGACGGGGCATTCCTGGAAAAGCGGGGGATCATCACCTCGGGAAGTCTCTTCTCCCTGGAGACGTATGATCGCGTCGGGCCCTTCCGGGAGGAATTTTTCATCGATTCGGTGGACCTCGACTATTGCCTCCGGGCGAGGAGAAAAGGATTTGCGGTCGTCCGCCTGAAGGAAATCGGATTCGTTCATTCCATAGGAGCTTCCAGGGTCGTTCGTTTCATGGGAATTCCCGTCCTCATGGAGGATCAGAAGCCGTTCCGGGTTTACTACGGGTACAGGAACGGGACCGTCCTTGCCCTGGAGTGCCTGGGGAAGGATCCCCTGTATTCCATGGCCTTCGTGGTGGGACAGGCGAAAAAATTTTTCCGGATCGCGCTCTTCGAGCGGAAGAAAGCGGAAAAACTGAGGTATGCGGCACGGGGCCTGAGGGACGGGTGGAGAAGGAATCTGGGGAGGAGGTTCCCGGGGGCGTGACGAAGAGAAAAGCGCGGGTTGGAATTATCGCCACCCATCCCGCCCCTTACCGGGATGCCACGTTTTCCATGCTCCATTCCGAAGGCGTGTACGACCTGAACGTGCTGTTCCTGTTCGACCGCGAAGCGGAGCGGCGCCACTGGAACCCCGGCGAACCGCCGTACCCCCATCGGTATCTGGGCGGATATGTAAGGCTTCACAAGCATTCCGTACTGCACCTTCATCCGCTGCGGGCGCTGCATCAAGGCCGCTACGACGTTCTGTTCATCCCCTGCCACAACGAACTCACCGCCCTCGTGGCGGCCGCCTACGCCACGGCCCGCAGCATTCCCCTCGTGTATTGCGCCGACAGCGTGCGGATTCATCCGCTCTTCGACGTCCGGTCCCGCCTGAGGAACGGCCTCGTAAGGTTCCTGCTGCGGGAATCGAAGGCGGTCTGGGTGCCCGGCCTGGCGTCCCGGGAATACATGCTTCATTACGGAATGCCTCCGTCAAGGATTTTCCAGGGCAGCTACACCCTGGATGTGGACAGCCTGCTGGAGGCGATGGCCGGGGTGGAGAAAAACAGGGCGGCGATCCGCCGGAACCTCGGCATCGAGGACGGCGCGACCGTCTTCCTGATGGTGGCGAACATGATCGAAAACCGCCGGCACTCCCTGCTCCTGGACGCATTCGAGCGATTGAACCGCGAGCGGGACGTGTTTCTGATCCTGGTGGGCGACGGTCCGGAACGTCCCGGGATCGAAGAGCGATGCTCCCGGCGGAAGCTGCGGAACGTGAGGATTTACAGGGAGCTGCCGTTCGATGATTTGAAATTCTGCTACGCGGCGGCCGATGCGTATGTGCACACGGGTTACGAGCCCTATTCCACGGCGCTCGATTACGGCGCCATCGCCGCGCTGCCCCTGCTGACGACGACGGCCGTCGGAGCGGCCCGCAATTACACGGGCCTGTTTCGAGAGTTTCCGCTGACCGACCCGGACGACGGCGGCGGCCTGTTCGAAAACATGAAAAGAGCCGCCCTCTCGCCGGCCCTGGCGAGGGAGACGGGTCGGAAATTCCGCGACAGGGTTCGGGAGCGCAACAGCCGCTGGGCGGCGGACCAGCTGAAGCAGACCATCAGAACGGCGCTTTGCGGCCGGGCGGGGATTCAGGACCGGTGAGCCGTCGAAGAGACCGTGACGATATTTCCGGGGGACTTTCACGGGGAAAGTGAGGGAAATGAAGATATCGGTCATCACGCCCTCCTATAACCAGGGGGGCTATATCGAGGAAACGATCCGAAGCGTAATCGGACAGAAAGGTCCCTTCGAACTGGAATACTGGATCATCGACGGGGGATCGACGGATCGGACAATCGACATCTGCCGCAAATACGAAGGGTGCGGAGTCCGCCTGGTTTCGGAACCGGACCGGGGGCAGACGGACGCGCTCAACAAGGGATTCGCGAGGGCGAGTGGCGATGTCCTGGGGTGGCTCAATTCGGACGATCTCTATGAAGAGGGCGCCCTCGCCGCCGTCGCCCGGTCCTACGAGAGGGAACGGTTCCAATGGTGTTTCGGCAACTGCAGAAACATCGATGAAACGGGCGGCGAAATACGGAGACTCATCACGAGATACAAAAATTTCGAAAGCCGCCGCTATTCCCGCAGCAGGCTTCTGACCAAGGATTTCATCCCCCAGCCGGCCGTTTTCATCGCGCGGTCCGCTTTCGAGGAAACGGGGCTTCTGAACCTGGAATACGACTACGCCATGGATTACGATTACTGGATGCGGCTGGCCTCCCGCTACGCCCCCGCCTATCTCGACCGCTATCTGGCGAAATTCCGGTGGCACCGGCGTTCCAAGTCGAGCAACCATTACCGGAGGGCGGCCATGGAGGCATACGGGATCGCCAGAAAACACGCCCGTCCGGGGGAGGAAGTGTACCTGTACCGCCACCTGATTCACGTGCTGACGCTGTCCCTTGTCTACTACTTCCTCCCGTGAGGTCCCCATGTCCCCCGGGCCGAGAAAAACCATCCTGTTAGTCGGGCCGTTGCCCCCTCCCGTTCACGGCCAGTCGCTCCATTTCATGGAAACCTGCCGCGGCATCGGGAACTGCGACAAATACATCGTTTCCGTGAACGCCACGGGAAAATCCTTTCCCGCCGCCATGGCCCTTGTCCTGTCCGCTCTTGCCAGGATGGTCGGCCATTTTCTTGTCCGCCGGATCGACATCGTCTATTTCACCTGCGCCCGGAGCCGGAAAGGCAGCCTTTTCGATTTCCTCGTCATCGGTCTTGCGCGGACCTTCGGCTCTAAAGTCGTCAATCATCTCCACGGCGCCGATTTCCGGGACTATTACGCAACCCTTCCGCGGGCCTGGAAAAAGATCGCCGCTTGGTTCTATGACAGGATCGATCTTTCCATCGTCCTTACGGAAGGCATGAAAGACCAGTTCCTGCCGTTTTTCCCGAGGATGCGGATCGAGGTGGTCCCGAATTTCTATGCCCGGGAATTCGAGCGGGACGTGGTCAAAGGACCGTCGAGGGCGCGGGAGTTGATCTATCTTTCCAACATTATGGAATCCAAGGGAATCTTCACATTGCTTGAAGCGTTCCGGAGGATCGGCGAAACGTTCGACGACGTGAAGCTTACCATCGCCGGCGCCTGCATCGGCGACGAGGGGATGAAGGAGGGGGAGGTCAGGGCGCGGTTCCTTCGGGAACTGGAGACCCTCGGACGGTCCCTTCCCGGGAAAATCGCATACCTGGGTGTGATCCGGGGGGAGGAAAAAGTCCGCCGGCTCATGGATTCGGACATCTTCGTCCTCCCCACGTTCTACAGATCCGAGGCCTTTCCGCTTTCGATCATCGAGGCCATGCGATCGGGGAATGCCATCGTCACGACGCGGCACAACTACCTTCCCGAAATCGTATCGGGGAGGAACGGCGTTCTCGTCGAGCCCCGGTCGAGCGGGGCCGTCGAAGACGCGTTGAACGGCCTCCTTGCGAACGGCGGGAAAACGAGGGAGATCCAGAAGCACAACATCGACGAGGCAAAAAGCCGCTATTCCTGCGAGCGGTATCTGGAAAGGATTTCCGCCGTTCTTGAAGTGCCGCCGGGGAGGCTTTCTCCCATGGGAGACGGGAAGTCCGACTGAAGGAAGGAAAGGAAAAGCGGAGGGGAACAGGCGTGTTGCGACGGGATTTCCCGTGTGCCGGGGAATCGACCGGAGCAGGGGCAAAAAAGGAGGTGCACCATGGCAAACAGGGCAATTCTGGTCGGCGTCAACCGGTACCGGATTCCCGGTGCCGATCTCAAGGGCTGCATCAATGACGTCACCAACGTCCGTGACATTCTCCTCAAACATTACGGCTTCAACGTCCGGGAAATCCGGGCGCTCACGGACGAGCGGGCGACGAAGAAAAACATCGTCGACCGTCTCCGGTGGCTTATGAAGGACGTGAAACCGGGGGACCGCCTCCTCTTCCATTTCTCGGGCCACGGGTCCCAGATCCGGGACCGGGAGGGCGACGAACTGAAGGACCGCATGGACGAGATTCTGTGTCCCCACGACATGGACTGGGATGGGACCTACATCGTCGACGACGAATTGAGAGACATCTTCGCTCCTCTGCCGAAAGGGGCCAACCTGGAGATTCTCCTCGACTGCTGCCATTCCGGGACGGGCACCCGGGAGGCCGCGGCCATCACGGCGCTCCCGGCGGAGCAGGCCTTCCAGCCCCGCTTCCTGCCGCCGCCCGCGGATATCCAGCTCCGGGAGGAGGACGACCTCGAGGAAAGAAAAATCCTGAGGGGCGAAAATCCCGTGAAACATGTTCTCTTCGCCGGCTGCAGGGACAATCAAACCTCCGCCGATGCATCCATCGGTGGAAACTTCAACGGAGCCTTCACCTATTATTTCTGCAAGCACATCCGGGATGCCGGGGGCGCCCTGAGCCGGGCGGCGCTCCTGACCCGGGTCCGTGCCTCCCTCAAGTTCAATGGATTCTCTCAGGTCCCCCAGCTCGAATGCCCCCGGGCGGAACGGAAAAAGGGCGTCCTGGATTGATCGTTCAATGAGGACCTGCCTTCCCGCTCCGCTTTTTCCTTCTCAGGAAAACCCGCCGTGTCCGGGCCGTTTCAGCCTGTAACGTAACGTGAAGATCCTTGTAAATTCCATTCCGCTGACGACCCTCCAGACAGGAATCGGGAGATACGTCCGAAACCTGTACAGGGCCATGGAGGCCGTGGCGGGAGGGGGTATCCGATACTTTTCGGGCATCCGGGCCGACGGGGGAATTCCCCGGGGAAGCAGCCCCCGTTTTTCGATGCGGATGATCGACGCGCTCTGGAAACTTCCCGATCCCGCGGTGTTCACGTTGCGGGTTCTTCACTGGCTCGCCTATGAAGCGATGCTCCGAAGGGCGTGCGGCAGGGAACGATTCGACGTTTACCATGAAACGGGCTTCGTCCCCGCGGAAATACGGAATGTCCCCGTCGTCTACAACATCTATGATCTTTCCCTGTTAAAGTATCGTGAAAAACATCCGAAAGAAAGGGTGTGGTTCTTCGATCACTTTTTCCGCCGCCGATTCCCGGCGGTCGCCCATGTCCTCACGATATCGTCATTCGTGAAATCGGAAATCGTCGACGAGTTCCGCATGGACCCGGACCGGGTGTCGGCCATCCCCCTCGCTCCCGATCCGGTTTTTTCCCCCAGGCGAAAGGAGGAAACGGACCTGGTCCTGAGAGAGCGCGGCTGGCCGGACGAATATCTCCTCTTCGTGGGATCCCTCGAACCCAGGAAAAATCTGTCCCTTCTCATGGAGGCCCTCGTCATGACCGGGGAGAAGATTCCCGTCATCCTGACGGGATGGCAGGCCTGGGGCGACAAGGAGTGGATCGAACGGGCGAGGCGGCTCGGTCTCGGGGACAGGATCCATTTTGCGGGGTACGTCGATGACGAAACCCTGGCGCGGCTTTACAGCGGCACCGCGGGACTCGTTTATCCGAGCCTGTATGAAGGTTTCGGACTGCCCGTTCTCGAGGCGATGGCCTGCGGCGCCCCGGTGATCTGCTCGAACAGTTCGAGCCTTCCCGAGACGGCGGGGGATGCCGCCCTTTACGTCCGTCCCGACGACGCCGAAGGGCTGGCCCACTGCATCGACCGGCTGGTCCGGGACACGGAACTGGCGGGGGAATTGAGGGAAAAGGGTTTGAAGCGGGCCGCGTCCTTTACCTGGGACGGAACGGCCCGGGAGACGCTTCACCTCTTCGGACGGGTCGCCGCCCGGCATCGCAGCGGGGGATGATGAAGGGAACCGGGATGCGCGTGCTTCACGTCGGCAAATTCTATCCCCCCTTCCCGGGGGGGATGGAAAATTTCATGGGCGACCTGCTTCCAGCGCTCGAGCGAAGGGGCGTCACGACGGCGGCCCTTGTCCATCATCATGAATTCGGGAAGAGGACGAACTCCGTAAGGGACCGGGAGGAAAGAATCGACCGTGTGCCGAGCTATGGGAATTTCCTGTACACGCCGGTCAGTCCCGGGTTTCCGCTGGCATTGAAACGGGTGATCCGCGCGTTTCGCCCCCATATTCTTCACCTGCATGTTCCGAACACGTCCGCCTTCTGGGTGATGGCGATACCCGCCGCGGCGCGGATCCCATGGGTGGTCCAATGGCAGTCCGACATCGTGAGATCCGTCTTCGACCGCCGGCTCGCCGTTGCCTACAACCTCTACCGGCCGCTGGAACAGCGGCTCCTGGGGAGGGCGGCCGTCATCGTGAGCAGCTCGCTGCGCTACCTTGAGTCGAGCGAACCCCTTTCCCCCTGGCGGGGGAAATGCCGGGTTGTTCCCCTGGGCATCGACGGAAACAGGCTTTGCAGGCCCGACAGGGAACAGGTGCGATGGGCCGAGGAATCGGTGTGGCACCGCGGATGCGCCAGGATTCTTTCAGTCGGACGGCTGACCTATTACAAGGGGCACGAAATTCTCATCCAGGCGGCTTCCCATATGCCGGACGTTCACGTCGTCATTGTGGGGCAGGGCGACCGGAAGAAGCATTTGAAACAGCGCATCGCCGAACTCGGCCTGGACCGGCGGGTCACCCTGCAGGGTTTCGTGCCCGACCACCAGATCCGGGCCCTGCTGGCGACCTGCGATATGTTCTGCCTGCCGTCCATAGAACGGACGGAAGCGTTCGGTCTCGTCATCCTGGAGGCCATGGGATATGAAAAGCCCGTCGTGGCTTCCGATGTGGAGGGATCGGGCATGGGATGGATCGTGCGCCACGGGGAGACGGGATTTCTCGTTCCGCCGGGAAACCCCCGGGCGATGGCGGATGCCCTCAGTTTCCTGACGGGGAACCCGGACGTGCGCAGGCGCATGTCACAGGCCGCCCTGGAGCGATTCGACTCGGATTTTCATATCGACCGGGTGGCGCGGGAGATTCACGCCATGTACGAGGATGTTTTGTCATCCCGGGAGACCTGAGGCGGTGAAGCCATGATTTCACTTGGAATGCTGCGGGATGTGTGGAGGTTCCGGGATTTCATGTGGGGTGCCGTGAAGCGGGAATTCCAGGCCCGCTGGACCGGAACCCAGCTCGGCGCTTTCTGGGTGGTGGCCCAGCCCCTGGCGACCATTCTCATTTTCACCCTCATCTTCTCCCGGCTCATCAATCCGAGCCTTCCCGGGCATTCGTCCAGGTTCGCCTACTCCATCTATCTTTGTTCTGGGGTTCTCACGTGGAATCTCTTTGCCGAGATGCTGGGACGCTCGGTCGGCATTTTCGTGGAAAATGCCAATCTCCTGAAGAAGATCCGCTTTCCGAAACTCTGTCTGCCGATCATCGTTCTGACCTCGAGCATCCTCAACTTCGCGGTCATCCTGTCCCTCTTCCTGCTGTTCCTCGTCCTCGTCTCCGCTTTTCCCGGGGTCGTGGTCCTTGCCGCCCTTCCCGTTCTTCTCATCCAGGCGGGATTCGCCATCGGGCTTGGAATCCTCCTTGCCACGGTGAACGTGTTTTACCGGGATGTCCAGCAGATCGTTCAGATCGTGCTTCAATTCTGGTTCTGGCTGACGCCCATCGTCTATGTGGCTCGCCAGTTGCCGGGGACAGTACGGGACCTCATGAGTTGGAACCCCATGTGGCGGCTCATTCAGGCCTATCAGGACATCTTCCTCGGGCACCGTCTTCCGGAATGGTCGACCCTGGGGTACCCAGCCCTCCTGGCGCTCTTTTTCCTGGGCCTCGGAATGTTCGCCTACCACAGGCTCCAGGGCGAAATCGTGGACGAACTCTGATGGGACACCTGCGGATTCGGAACATCGGCAAGGCTTACAAACACTATGGCCGCAAATGGGGACGGCTCGCGGAGTGGCTCGGTTCCGGGCCCCGCCACGATCTGCGGTGGGTGCTGCGAAACGTTTCCTTCGACGTCTCTCCGGGTGAAGCCATGGGCATCGTCGGCGTCAACGGCGCCGGGAAAAGCACACTGCTGAAAATCGTCACCGGGACGACGAAACCTTCCACCGGGACGATGGAAACGGGGGGCCGCATCTCCGCCCTCCTCGAGCTGGGCATGGGGTTTCACCCGGATTTCACAGGCCGGCAGAACGCCTTCATGGCCGCGCAGTTGCAGGGATTCACCGCGGCCGAGGTGGAGGCCAGGATCGGTGAGATCGAGGCCTTTGCCGAAATCGGGGATTACTTCGACCGCCCCGTCCGGATCTACTCGAGCGGCATGCAGGTGCGGGTGGCCTTTTCCGTGGCGACGGCCTTCCGGCCCGACATCCTCGTGGTCGACGAGGCCCTGGCTGTGGGGGATGCCTACTTTCAGCACAAGTGCTTCCAGAGGATCCGGGAATTCCAGGAGGAGCGGACGACGCTTCTCATCGTATCCCACGATCCCTCGGCCATACAGAGCCTCTGCAGCAGGGCCGTCCTCCTGGACGAGGGAATGGTTGTCCGTGAAGGGAGTCCCGACGAAGTCATGGACTTCTACAATGCCCTGATCGCGGATCGGCAGAACAGCACGGTCACCCTCAGAAAGCTGGAGAATGGGAAGACCCAGACCATTTCAGGAACCGGCGCTGCATGCGTTTCGTCCATCATGCTCCGCAACGGCAAAGGGGAGCCCGTCGAATTTGTCAATGTCGGGGAACCGGTGACCCTCGACATCGAGGTGGCGGCCCGGGAGGACATTCCCGTTCTCGTACTGGGCTACATGATCAAGGACCGCCTGGGGCAGACCATGTACGGGACCAACACGTGGCACACAAAGCAACTTCTTCTAAATGTCCGGAAGGGGGAATCGATTCGCTACCGGATCCATTTCCCCATGAACCTCGGCCCTGCCAGCTATTCCGTGTCGACGGCGCTCACAGACTCGTATATGCACCTGGCGAACAACTATGAATGGAGGGACTTCGCTTTGATCTTTCAAGTGGCCAACACCGATAAGAACCCCTTTGCCGGCAGCATCTGGATCGAACCGAAGATAGAGGTCGGAAGGTCATGAGTTTTGTTTCCTATGCCCAGAACTTTGAAGACGTGATGCTGTGGCGGGCGCTGAAACACGTCGAGAAGGGATTTTACATCGATGTGGGTGCCTGGTCTCCGGATATGGACTCCGTGACGAAAGCGTTTTATGAGCGAGGGTGGCGGGGGATCAACATCGAACCCGAACCGGAAATATTCAAGAATTTCCATGTGCGGCGACGGGAGGATATGAATCTATGTGTTGCCATTGCCGATTATGAAGGAGAGCGTGAATTTTATCACATCAAGAATTCCGGATTGTCTACCCTGAATCAGGAACTCGCCGGGGAGTTTGCCTCCCGGGGAATGGATGTTCGGATGTTTCCCGTTCCGGTTCTCACACTCAACAGAGTGTGGGAGGAACATGTCGGATGCCGGGCAGTCCATTTTCTGAAAGTGGATGTCGAGGGTTTCGAGGAATGTGTCATCCGGGGCAACGACTGGCAAAAACACCGACCATGGATAGTGATGGTGGAAGCTATGCGGCCCTCTTCCCAGATTGAAAACTTCCATACCTGGGAGCTGATCCTCCTCCAGGCGGATTATCTTTTTGCCTATGCCGATGGCATCAATCGCTTCTATGTCGCTATGGAACACGCGGAGCTGCTGGATGCTTTCAAATACCCGCCCAATCGTTTTGATCATTTTAAAACAGTTTCCCTTCATGAATGCGAGATCGAATGCAAAAAATTTACAACCACGGTTGCCGGGTTGAAGGAACAGATGAAAGAGCATAGAGACAATGCACTTTATTGTTGGACACTTGCTGATGGTTTAAGCCGTCGGTTGACGGCCGTTCATGAGAGCTGGTCCTGGCGTATTACGGCGCCCCTTCGAGGGCTGATGGGTCACATGATTGCCGTCATGTTGGTGATGCAACGCGGCGTGCGGAAAATTGTTCATCGATTTGCCGATTTCCTGTACTGCCCGCTCGTCAGGGTGATGAAGTCTGTTCTCCATCACCCCGATCTCAGCAATCGATTGAACCTGTGTCTCATGCATTGTCCCTTTCTTTATCAGAGACTCTTGAACATGGCATACCATACGGGATTGATACTTGGAGCAACGAGGGAGAGTGAAGGCCATCAGCTTCAGGAGGCACTTATCGAATCACCAAGTCTCGATCAACTCACCCCTCATGCCCGTAAGATCTATTACGATCTAAAATCCGCCGCCGAACGCCGCAGCTTAAGGAACAACTGATGCGAATCGTTATTGACATGCAGGGTGCGCAGACCGAGAGCCGTTTCCGGGGAATCGGACGCTACACGTTGTCACTTACCAAAGCCATGGCCAGGAACAAAAGGGAACATGAAGTCATCATCGCATTAAACGGCCTTTTTCCCGATACCATCGAACCGATCCGGGAAACGTTAGAGGGTCTTGTTCCCCAGGAAGACATTCATGTGTGGTATACACCTGGTCCGGTGCGGACTTGTGATTCGGACAACAGGTGGCGTCGTGAAACGGCGGAATATGTTCGTGAAGCGTTCCTGGCCAATTTGAGACCCGACATCGTTCACATAAGCAGCCTTTTTGAAGGTTACACAGATGATGCGGTGACAAGCATTGGAAACTTTTCCAAAGGAGTGATCACTGCAGTTACTCTGTATGATCTGATTCCTTTTATTCATCCCGATTCCTTCCTGGCACATCCATTCGTGAAAAACTGGTATTTCAAAAAAATCGATCAACTTAGGAAAGCCGATCTCGTTCTTTCCATATCAGAATCGTCAAGACGGGAGGGAATGGTTCATCTGGGTCTTTCGGCACATCATGTCATCAATGTGTCCTCGGCGGCCGATGATCATTTTCGAAGAATCGATATATCCAGCAGTGCAGAAGATCTGTTACGGCGACGGTACGGAATACAAAGAGCATTTGTGATGTACACGGGCGGCATCGATCCCCGCAAAAACATCGAGGGATTGATCCGTGCCTTTGCCCGTCTGCCTGCTCCTCTGCGGTCACGATATCAGCTTGTCATTGTCTGTTCGATCCGGCCGGACAGTCAAAACGCCCTGGAACGTATTGCAAGACGGCATGGACTGGACAAGGGAGAACTCGTGTTGACCGGCTTTGTCCCCGAAGACGATCTGCTGGCATTATACAATCTGTGTGAATTGTTCGTTTTTCCCTCTTGGCACGAAGGCTTCGGACTGCCTGCGCTGGAGGCGATGCTCTGCGGAGCGCCGGTCATTGCCGCCAACACATCCAGTCTTCCGGAAGTGATCGGCCTCGAGGAAGCTTTGTTTGATCCGCATTCGGAAGGATCCCTGGCTGAAAAGATGGAGGAGGCGCTGCGGGATTCTGATTTTCGTTGCCGCCTTATCGACCACGGAAGAAAACAGGCAGGCAAATTCTCATGGGACGAAAGTGCCCGGCGCGCAGTTGCCGCCTTTGAGGGGATATATAACGAACGCAGACATGCGTGCGTCGCGACAGCATCACGGAATCATCGAAGGAAACTTGCCTATGTTTCACCTGTTCCCCCTGATCGGAGCGGTATAGCCTATTACAGCGCCGAGCTGTTGCCGGAACTTTCTCGTTATTATGACATCGAGATTGTTGTTTCATCGAATGGAGTGACCGATCCTGAAATCGGGAGCCGTTTCCCGATCCGCAATGCGGAGTGGTTTGAAGATCATGCGGACTGTTTCGATCGAGTTCTTTATCAATTTGGAAATTCTGAATTCCATTCCCATATGTTTGGCTTACTCGAACGCATTCCAGGCGTGGTGGTCCTCCACGATTTCTTCCTGAGCGGGATTTTGGCGCACCTTGAATTAAGCGGTGTCTCGCGAAATGTCTGGATCCGGGAACTTTATGAGTCCCATGGATATGAAGCATTGCGGGCTCGTTGTCGGGCGAAGGACCTGACGGAGGTGATCTGGAGATATCCCTGTAATGTCAGCGTCCTGGCTCAGGCGATGGGAATAATCGTTCATTCCCGATATTCTGTCCATCTGGCGGACGCGTGGTACGGCAGGGATATTGCCGCCGACTGGTCGATTGTTCCGCATCTTCGAGTGCTTGAAATGGAAAAAGATCGTGAAGGGGCCCGCAAGTCTCTGGGGCTTCAACAGGACGATTTCTTAGTGTGCAGTTTTGGTATGCTGGGTCCGACCAAACTCAACCATCGCTTGCTTCATGCCTGGTTACACTCTTTTCTGTCATCGGATCCGCGTTGCCTGATGGTTTTCGTGGGGGAGAATCATGCCGGTGATTACGGCAAGCAGTTGCTGAAGATCGTGGCACAGAACGGTCTTGGGGAGCGTGTCCGCGTCACCGGTTGGGCGGACGTGCCTACCTTTCGGAAATATCTTGCCGCAGCAGATCTCGCGGTACAGCTTCGCACCCTTTCCCGTGGAGAAACATCGGGCACGATACTGGATTGCATGAATCACGGCCTTCCGACCATTGTCAACGCGAACGGATCGTTTGCCGAATTCTCCCCCGATTCTGTGTGGATGCTCCCTGATGAATTTACGGACAACCATCTGATCGAAGCACTGGAGACCCTGCGGAGGGATGAGAAACAACGCGTGTCGCTGGGCAACCGGGCAAGAGAAGTTATTCAGAGCAGTCATTCTCCAAGCGTATGTGCGGCACGGTACGCCGAGTCAATCGAAAAATTTTATTCCGGAGTGCTGGTTTCTGAGAGGGTTTTGGTGAAGGCTTTGGCCGAATGCAGTGGCGCCCCGTCCTCCGACAAGGAGTGGAGGGCTTTGGCAGCTTCCATTTCACAGAACATGGGACGCCGCAAAGACGCCCGCCGGCTTTTTTTGGATATCTCGTCGCTTGTTCACAACAACCCTGAGACAGAGTCAGGGCGCATCGCCCGGTCCATCATGCATGAGCTTCTGTTGCAGCCGTCCGCGGACTACCGTGTTGATCCGGTCTATGCAGACACCGGCCGTCCCGGATACCGCCATGCTTTTCACTTCACGATGGCATTTCTGGGATGCCCGGGAAGGTGCATGGAAGATGAACCCATAGATGCCCGTCCGGGCGACATCTTTCTGAGTCTTGGCCTGGAGCCGCAGACTGTGACGGCACAGAAAGAATATCTGTTGATGCTCCACAGGAATGGTGTGCACGTGTTTTCCATCGTTTATGATCTCCTGCCTTGTCTGTTTCCCCGGCATTTTCCTTCCGGCGAAGTGGAGGCCTATGAGAAGTGGCTTCACATGGTTGCCTGTTTCGATGGCGCAATTTGTGTTTCCCGTTCTGCGGCGAATGAACTGGCTCATTGGCTTGAAACCAACGGTCCGAAACGAATTCGCCCGTTCAATCTCGGCTGGTTCCAGCCGGGGACAAATGATGAATATCCCCCGTTTGCAAGTGACTTGCCTGCGAAAACAAAAATCCTCCTGAAACAGCTGAAGGAAAAAACCTGTTTTCTCATGATCGGAACCCTTGAACCGCACAAAGGTCATGAGCAGGTTCTTTCCGCTTTCGACCGGCTCTGGGGGGATGGTCATGATGTAAGGCTAGTCATTGCGGGCAGACAAGGCAGGACAGTCGACTCACTGGTCGAAAGGATTAAACATCACCGCGAATCAGGACAGCGCTTGTGCTATCTGGATGACATCAGTGATGAACATCTGGAACATATTTTTAAGTTCGGCGATTGTCTGATTGCCGCCAGTGAGGAAGAAGGATTCGGACTCTCTCTGATAGAGGCCGCCCGACACAAGCTGCCGCTTATTGTAAGGGATATACCGGTATTTCGAGAAACTGCAGGAGATCATGCTTTTTACTTCAGCGGCGTTGAATCCGCCGATCTTGCTCAGGCAATTGAAGAATGGTTCGGATTGTTTACATCCGATCTTCACCCGAAGTCGGAGGGGATTCCTTGGTTGACCTGGAAGGAGAGTGCGGAGCAGCTGAAAAGGGTCCTTTTTGAGGGGGCTGCAAGGAAATGAGCGTCTCAAGTCGAGTGAATGATATTCCATTCGATGCAATTGAGCGAAATGTTTAATTTCGACCGCTATGTTTCCAGTGGGAGTCCGGTTTGTGAACATTCATCCTAAATCAACTGAAAGAATATCCCTCACTTTGGCGATTGCGTTTCTTTCTGTCAATATATGCATGTTGGTCTGGTATATTTTTGTCGGCTATCAGGCTTGGTTCCATTCCGATAGTGCCGCAAAAGTCCTCCTTGCCAGAGAGATTTGGGAAACGGGCAAATTTTTTCCACCTGAATGGAATTATGTAAACAATGATTTGTCCATTATCTTCAAACCGGCGTTTATTCTTCCGTTACTGACATTTCTTCCCGCAGGTTATATGGCTCACGCCATTTCCGGCTTGATTTCATCCGGTCTGATCTTGGCAGCCGTATGGTTTCTGTCAGGAAGAATAAAGGCTGACACTACTCGCAGGGTTTGGACCGTGGCCATCGTCGCCGCTGGCATTTCCGGTTTCATGGCGGAAAATCTGTTCGGACAGGTTTCCTACGGCACGATTTTCTTTTTTTCATGTTGTATACTTCTTTTTTCCTGCCATTGTCTGAAAGAGGATGAGAAAAACAAGAAATATTTCGGCTCGGCTCTTCTTATAGTTCTAATGATTGTGTTTTGGTCAAACCCCCAGCGTGCAGCGATATATTATGGAATGCCGTTATTTCTTTCCATTATTTGGTATGTTGTTAAAAAGAGATTCAAAACAGGGAAAACTGTCTGGTTTCTTTCTGCGGTTGTTTTCGGGGGGATTATACTTGGCACAGTTCTCCACGTGTCAGCCTTGTCCAACGTTCAAAGTATATCGGGTGCGGGCCACGCGCGTTGGCTTTCGTATGATCTCATGTTGAGAAATCTGTGTCTCACTTTGAAGAGTTTTCTGGCCATATTCGGCGGATTGCCGACATCGAATGGATTGGTTGTCAGCAAAAACGGTATTTATGAGGCGGCTAGATTGGGGGCTGCTTTGATCTTTCTTTTATTGATCCCCTTTTCGATGAACCGTGCGCTCAGGGAACAGGATAGCGGAATATTCTTTATCGCTGCATTTGCATTTTTCGCATGTTGCGGCTTGCTTTTTCTGCACGTTGCGACAACCGTGCCCGATATGAGTGATCCAATTCAGAGCAGCCGTTACCTCGTGCCTCCTTTGTTGCTGCTTCTAATTCTTATTCTACCATACCCTGCAGCTCCTCTGAATGGTAAATTAGTCGCCATCTCATCTTTCATAGTTGCCATATTGTTTGTAACCAGTGGTTATACGACATACTGCATTTCAGCGCCCAGTTCCATAATCAATTGGGGCATGGAGGGACAGCACTATTCGAGATCGAAAAAGCTCAGTGACTTTCTTATTGAGAACGGTCTGCATTATGGCTATGCGACATACTGGAATGCAGGGATGCTGAGTGTATTAAGTAATGAAAAGGTTCTGGTCCGCCAGATTTTAATCGATCATGGACTTCCTGTGCCTATGAGGCATTTGTCATCCGACCGCTGGTATCGGCCACGTGCCTGGGAGGGTGCCTCTTTTCTACTGCTGACAAAAAAACAGTCGGAATCAATCGATTGGGATTTGCTGAAAAGATATCATGGGGAACCGCTCCGCGTTCTTTCTTTCGATAAATTAGGTATATATGTCTATCCGCATAACCTTTCCAAAGGTATGCCGGGATGGGATAAGCAGATTGAGGCCCCTGTTACTTTCTTTGTGTCAAAGTATTCGCCGAAGCAGGTGGGTCATTTTGTCGAGGAAGCCGCAAACGGCGGACCGGCTGTGATTGCGGAGAAGGGTGAATCGGGCGCGCTGCATTTCGGACCTTATGTCGATGTAGACCCAGGGAGCTACAAGGCGACTTTTGATGTGATTGCCCATCATAATTCGAAAGGTGCCGTTCGTCTCGACGTGGCGGCATCTCTCGGCAGAACAATTCTTAATGAGAAAGTCCTGACATCCAGCAACGGTGCCCAGACGCTCTTTTTTTCACTGGAGAAACGGCAAAAGCTGGAATTTCGAGTCATTGCGCTTGGGAGTGAAAAAGTCGTGTTCAGGAGCGTCTCTTTGGAAAAGCAGCCATGACTGACGAAAGAAGAAGATTAAAGACAAAACTTCCGAATTAGGCTTGTCCTACGGGCGCATCACATGACGTTTTTGTGCTTTCTCCGGAATGGCCTGATGGCGGCCTGTTCCAAAAAACAGTCTGAAACCTTTTTTAGATGATTGACTAATGAGGATGAAGATGCCTTTTCCGCAGCAGATCAAAAATCTTTTCCGCCCAAATTCAAATAAACCAATGGACTTGGAAGAAGTTTTTGAACTTGTTTATGGTCGCAAGCCCAGCCGGAATGAGATTGTTTTGCTGCGCGGTCTTACACGCGACGTTCCCAAGAGCGATCAAATGAATATTTTTCGAGCCGTCATTAACGGCTTTGATCATCAGAGTTTAAACACGCCCTTTACCGTTCGATTTTCAAGCCGAGATGTTGAGTATGTGCCTGTCGAGCATTTTGAGCTGGCGATTGATAAGCAGGATATTTCGGTCAGCGCACCGTTGAAACAAGGTGAGTACGAGTTGCATCTTCTTGAGTTTTTTCGCGAACGTTTAAAGCCTGGAATGACCTTTATCGATATCGGAGCCAATGTCGGCCTCTACTCGATGTTTGCAGCGCGAATAGTCGGCGGAAACGGAAAGGTATTCTCCTTTGAGCCGAATTCGGAAAATTGCCGTCTTATCATGTTGAGTAAATATCGAAATGAATTCGAGAATGTTACGGTCTATCCCATGGCTTTGGGAAATAAAACAGGTCATGCTTTTTTTTCCACACATATCGGTTCTAACGGAGGACTCATTGCAAATACTCAAGAAACATTGTGGAATCCAAGTTGCGTTGTTGTCCCGGTTGTCAGGCTTCAAGATATTGTCACTGAAAGAGTTGATGCGATCAAGATGGATGTGGAAGGGGCCGAAGGCCTGGTAATAGAAGGGGCCAGAGAATTGATCGAGAAATACAGACCGATTGTGACATCTGAATTCAGTTTGGAAATGCTTCCGCGTGTCTCGAAAATGTCAGGTGAAGATTACCTCGGTTATTTTAAGGTATGTCAGTATGACATTTATCTTTGCGACAAACGAACTAAAAAATTAAACACCATTTCGAACATTGATGCGTTTATCGGTGATTATGGCGAAATAACCAGAATTGAAGATCTGGTATTTATCCCGAAGTGATAATGAATGCCGAGGTGCTCCTGATTTTGGGGGCAACAAATGGTTCTTGATCGGATTTTTCGGTCAAACAGGAATAATGAGGTCTCTCGGTTTTTGACATAGTAACCTTAATAATTTGAATTCAAATACTGTATCAGCAAGTTACAATGCAAAATGATAAAAAAAGAAAAATTATGATCCTGGGTGCCGGTGAGTACCAGG
>ENA-UPXM01002299-UPXM01002299.1-activated-sludge-metagenome-genome-assembly--contig:-NODE-2299-length-22679-cov-15.792521_pt1 | contig 22679 bp, 35 predicted proteins | sample MGYA00238178_ERZ772708 | MGnify/ENA primary metagenome ERZ772708 (study PRJEB29002, sample SAMN05720212) | activated sludge metagenome | isolation source: anaerobic digester from wastewater... | reverse complement strand
CAAAGTGTATGTGATGCAGTTGGTATAAAACGATCACTCGCCACCGCCCTACTTGAGGAAAGAGCAAAGCCGAAGGTGTGGGACGGGGCGCCGGATAATGCATTCCGTAGCATTGTTAATTGGTACGATAAAAGCAGAGGGTTTATAAAAAGTAAAGTCCTCACCCGCGAGCTACCGAAAACCCGCGCACAGCAGATAGCGGAGGAGATTGTACGTGGAATAAACGATGAAATCTACAGCGATCCAAAGGACATCGAATACGTGGAAGGTGTTCTCAAAAGATATGCGGAAGAACTGGAGGGAAGGAATGGCTGAAAAAGACCTTGTATGGTTGCCGAAAGAAACTTGTGATGAAATCAAGAAAGCTGAATCGGAAAGCGCACAGCTTAAAATTATTCAGGACTATCTTGATAGGACAAAGCGAAGCATGGCTGGCGATCTTGAGCAAATGGAAGAAGACACCATTCGTTTCAAAGGCATGTTGCTTTCATACAAAAAAGCATACAGCGAGGCGCTTGATTCGCACAGTGCTGCTGTAGAGCAGATGTGGTGCGAAATCAATAAGCAAATGCCCGACATGAAGAAAGAGGTTGAAAAGGCCGTTAAGCAGGTTGAAGACATATACCCTGCTATTGAAAACGTGCAGGCGCTTATTGCAGATGTGTCTGTGAAAATGAGCAGCATAAACACCTACGAACTCACAAGGATGGTCGAACTTATCGAGAAAATCGAGAACTGCGACGAACGAACTCGCAAGATTCTTGAGAAAGTATTATCACTATAGGCAAAGGGGATGACATGGCATGGAGTAATAAAGGCGAACGAATGGCGGATCAGGTCAAAGCGGTGGACGATTTCATCACCGCACTATGTGACGCTGGCAAAATCCGCGACGTGAGCCAGCTGGACCATATCAAGGACGACCTGGAGAATCTTTTGATCAAGCAAGTCGAGGAAGCACGGCAAGAGCTTTGCAAGACGCTTCGGGAAAATCTGGTCTACGAGATAGACCGTATGGAATAGTGAAACGGGAGGGTCGTCAGATGACATGCCTAGAAGCACTCAAGGACGCGATAAATGAAGCACTCAATATGAACCGAGAGCTATTCATTATTGAAGACTTTGAATGTCGTGTAGAGTATTGGTCGCAACTTGTAGCAGCAACCTCGTACGCTGAAAAGCATAACAGCAGGGTCATTAAGAAACAGTATAATGCTATAGCAAGTCGTTGCGAGTATGTATGGCTGAGTCATGGAGAGAAGCACGTTATGTATGTCGTCAGATAACTAGCAGGAACGTCATCTCTACAAGAGAGGTGACGTTCTTTGCTGAGTCTAATCTTTTTCTTGTGAATATACTATTTATTTTTATTCCTTATTTTTATATGTTAAAAATATAATTTAATTTGAAGTCATTATATATAGAAGAGTTTCTATATTTTTAATAGAAAAATAAATAGTATATTCATAAGAAAAAGACGCAAAAATATATAACTTTAATTAAAAATATGTTTTTAATTAAAGTTATGGTATAATACTACTATACGGAGGTACTCTATGTCGTTCTTGAAGCCTGAAGAGATTGACAGTATGTCTCAAGATGAGCTAGTCGATGCTCTTGTCTATTCTAATGAGTCTCTTGACCCAACGCCAGAGGCTGCGCGAAACATACGAAGCTTTTATTCCATGCTTCCTTTGGAAGAGCTGAAGGAGCGAGCTAGAGGCGGCTTGTTGATTCGTAGAAGTAAACCTGTAGTTGTTACTCCTCAGGAACAAAGACGACGTGACCGTGAATATGAGAAAGCACGAAGTGTTAAGACTGAAGTTGTGAGGCCTCAGTCAACATTCAAAAGAAGTAGAGTGTACACGGCTCAGGAGCGAGTCATCATAGACCTCGCTCTTCTTAAATGGGTTGATGATGTTACTGAGATATGCCCTGATGTCATCGGTCTTCGAGCTAATATCAGCAAAGAAGAAGCAAAAAAGAAGTTTGCCAAAATAGCCGAGAAATATGGCTACACAGGAGACGTTATTTATGGATAAAGAGTATGTATTGTTCACGCTTCGTGCTAGAATCGAGGAGCTTAAGAACAGGTACAAGATGCTTTGCCATGGCAAGGATGAACGAGGTAATGTCATTAAGAATAAAGGCTCTGCTGCTGTAGCTCGGTCCGAGTGTAAGAGAGACCTGAACTACTGCTATCTTGTTGAAGAGCTGATTACAGGCACTCCTGGTAAGCTCACGATACTTACTGATGAAGCAATGGAGGGTCTTGAAAGACTGATGGAACCTTGTGAAAGACACAGGAGACTGAAGTAATGCTGGCGTATGATTATCTTAAAGATAACCCACAAGTTAGACACAAGCAGGTCACTCAAGGTTGGGCTTCATTGTTTACTGACAGTGATGTACCTCTCGCAATTAAAAAAGAGCTAATAGAGTTAAACTCGTACACATCAAACATAACAGATGCTTTACTCTTCTGGCATCAGCAGTGGGTGATGCTCACTATTGTACAAGGCGCGTATTTCTCATCAATAGACTGGTCGTTAGTAGTTAAAACGCAGTGGCTTGAAAGACTATACTCTGTCTATCAACAAGAAGAGGATGATGACTGTAAGAAAGACTTGGTAAATAAAGGCTTGACGATACTAGCATCTCTTCATGAAAGTAATCCGTGTTTTACGTATGATCTTTCATTTGAAGAGACTAACATACTTTGTCATGCTTTTAATAGAAATAACATGCTTGCTACGAATATTATCTATGCTATACGTAAACATAAGAGAGGTCTTGCAAGCAGCATTCGGTCTAGTGATAATGACTCGATGCTATTGAAGGCATGCTCAAAAAATCTGATAGCATCATGCTCAAACATACAGCTACAGCTCATTTCAGATTTGTTAAGAGACGTGACATATGAAGAAGGCAGAGTTTTTAATAGCATCAGGTCTATACAACGAGCTCACGACGAAAGAACAGAAATAGAAACTAAAATGTTGCTTGAGACTTGTGATGGTTCAAGATATGTGTACACGGATGAGTTTACTCGTATTGTAACTAAGCATGGTTTCTTTCTGCCTACTGGCCCTTCATCGCTTCTTAAGCGAGGTCAGCAGCATCATAACTGTGTTGGAAGATATCATGATACACATATGTCTGATGGAACTAGATTGATATTTTCGAAAGTAGGCACTATTGAAATAACGTTTGAAAGAAGCCTCGGCGTGATCGTAGCTACAGTGATAAAACAGTACAGAGGCATGCATAATAAAGAGATGCCTATAGAAGATCTTGTCAGTTTAAGACTCGAACTTACAGGCCAGCCTTGGTCTATACTGTCAATAGAGGAGAGTAAAGAATGAGAAAGATGGTTGAAGTAGCTGAAACTATTTCATTAAAAGATGGACGTTGTTTTGTATGGACACGACATGCAGTTGTAGCGGCTGCTCGTTCTTTAAACATCTACTCCCGAGGTCGTAGTTACACTGATCAAGAAGTCTCTCAGATTTATAGAGAAATCCAGAAGATATTCCCTAAGAGGACTAAAAGGAGTAAGCAGTGATTAGATTTAAGATCACTCCCATTGGTGGCTATGTCATTGGTGATGGACCTGTACCAGGTAACCTTGACCCTGATGTGTTCATGAAGATGTTCATGCACAAAGTACTTGATGCTCAGGCTCAAGGTAAGCAAGAGCTTATTCTGAACGATGAAGAGATAGCTGAAGAGATTAAGCAATCGATGATTGAAGGCATCATTGACGAGACTCAAGAAATCAAAGACTACTGTGACTCAGTCATAGACGACGCAGAAGTTGTTGAGACTGATGAACAGAACATTATGGAGCTGCTATGAAGACATCTGAAGAAGTCGAGAATATTAACAGCTCGTTATACTTGTTACGCCTCGCTCTGATTGAGGCAGGTATCACGAAGTACAAGCTCGTGTACATTGACAGTGATGAAGTTGTCGTTCTGAACAACAGTGTCCGTGTCAATGTGCATATGGACAGCGTTGAAGCTACATTACGAGATGTAATGAGAGCAATAATCAAGGAGGAAGAAAGATGCTGATGTGTTATGGTAAAGAAGTATCAAGTCTTGATCTCATCAAGACAAAGCAGGGAGACGTAAGAGCTCTGGTCAGATTTGGTTCTGGTGATAAAGCTCATAATGTGAGTTGTGAATCTATTTCTTGGCAGTCACATGACTGGAACAAGAAGTAAGTATGTGTAACCATACAACTGCTTCAACCTGACACTTCGTGCAGGTTAATATGATGCTCTGCTGACTTTATAAGGAGTAAATATGTATAGGATTGATGCGTCATTTGTAGAACACAGATGTTGCTGGGACTCCGCGATAGTTGTTGATTGTGAACCAGGGAAGGGGAATTACGGAAAAAACGTTTTAACGATTTGCGAGTGCATGGCCGAGGATGCGGAATTTATTATGAATGCACTAAATAAAGCCGCAGAACAATCGGATGCACCAGACTCGCCTGCGGTTCACAGGTGATCCGGGCGTACGGAGGAAGAATATGCAGAAAGAATATGGATGCAACGAGCTTATGATAGACGGTGGTTATTGCACTAGTATTGGCGATGTCGTGTGTTTGTGTGATGAGTGCCAGCGCAAAATCATAGAGAAAATAGAATTGCTCGAAGGTGCCAAAAACACCGAACAACTGCTTCAACCTAATAAGGAGGATACAAGTGAAACTGAGAGCTGACAAGTTCTTTATGACTTTAGTCATAATTGTTTTTGCTGTATGCATAGCTTATGCTGTGTATCGTATACTGCTGCTTATGTAGGTGGTACTACAATTGAATTGTCTTACTGACTGTGATGGTTCATGCTGTAAAATCAAGAAGTCTGTAAGAGCAGGCTTAAAAGAGGAAGGTTACACTATGTACAGAAGTGAAGCCCACTTTAGTAGAGCGTTATTAAGTGTATTTAATTTACGAGTACCTTTTGTACAACGTATAGAGAGCGGCGTAACAGGTTCTGGGATACCTGATCTATGGCTGCGATGGGTGCCTACAGAGATGTGGGCTGAATTAAAGAATGACCCGTATGTGTCTATCAATGACCCATATTGGAAAATCAAGTGGCGTAAAGGTCAACAAGCATGGGCTCAAGACTATCGTATTTCTTGTGGTCGTATAACATATACCATTGTAGCTATGCGCGATGGCTTTATTATTATACCTATGAACAAGAGATACGTAAATAATCTCGTGTATCCGCATGAAGTGTGGAGAGTAACGAAACTGCGAGATATTTTATCTATCTTGAAGAGTGAGAGTATAAAAATAAACTTTAATTAAAACTTTGAAATACTTCTATAGTATAGTATAATAAATTATACAATGATAATTGTAGAATGGAGTTGGAACCGGCTGCGGCATCGTCGTAAAATAGCTGCGTTGCAGCATAGACGAGAGACGGCCTAACGCGACTCGAAAGGAGAATTATCATGGCATTGATGGGAGAACCTGGAAAGGTAACTGGTGCACCTGCTGCTCAGGCACAGACTGCAAATGTAGACAGCGACAAAGCCAAACGTGAAGAGGCCTATCGCAACTACAAAGCCAAACGTGCGGAAAAGCAGAAGGCTGCGTATGAGAACGCTCTCAAGCTCCGTGACGAATTGAGCAAGGCTGGCATGCTCGACAAACTCTCAGCTTCGGCGAAAGAGTTCGTCCTCAGTCTCTGCAAAGATCCGTCAGAACGTGCGAAGTCGGGTGGCTTCGGTGGGCCGAGCATTTTCTCAATCCTTTTCGGAGACAACCCCAAGGTTGGTCAGAAGATTACCCTCGAGGAAGCCTTCAACAAGACCTACAAGGGTAAGTCTACTCTTGACCTCTGGGTTAAGCGCTGGGCTGACAAGGGCATCATCGTTGAATGTACAATTGATCCTGTAAAGATGGTCAACTCTACGTACACGATCAAGTCCCTGCCGACCGCGTAACCCGGTCCTTACCCATGGCTTCGTGAATTCGTGCTTCTCCCGTCAGTAGACGCTAACGGGCACTGAAGCGAAGCCGTGGGTTTTTTATCCGTCATTAGCCTAGTGGCCAAGGCGTCTGGTTTGGGACCAGAAGATCATAGGTTCGAGTCCTATATGGCGGAATACTTTTGAGATGTGGAGGTAAGTTATGGACAGTGGTGCGTTGTACGCTCTTGCGATAGAGTGTGCTAAGAAACATGATATAGGCTGTGAGTTAGATTGTGCTAACTGCCAGTTCAATATTTTCAACTACGGCTTACCCATCAGTGAAGCGTCTTTATTAAAAGCGAATGCGTACACAACTTACTACGATAAGAAAGACGAGATAATTGAAGCTTGTATAGTAGAGAATGTAGCGTCGATAATCCGATGGGTTGCAGTCATCGTTGTAAGTCTTGTGTTCCTCTGGACTTGCACATCTTTCAGGTCATGTACACAGCCTGAAGACACGATTCCAGATTACGATATGCCTGAAGCTATATACCTCAGAGACAATCGCAATAAGGTATCTAACATACCTCTTATCTTTGAAGTCATGCATAAGTATGGCGTGCCTGACGTAAACAGAGACAGCAAAGTAGACTGTATAGATTATTCTCTTTGGTTCCGTATGCTCTATGGTTCTAAAGCACGAATAACTGTTAACGTTAATCCTTCGACAGGAATGAATCACATGTTTATTCGAATAGTCAGTGGTTATGATGTCATAGACCTTGAACCTCAGGGCGACGAGTTCAGATACTCGATGGGCTCTGTGTGGGGTAATAGGTATGACCCTAGATACAACAGAGATGAGACCAGTAAATGGAGTCATGTCATAAGATAAAGTCATGCTTGCTACTCGACGTCCTGAGGCATGACTTTATCTTTTTTATTCTATAGGGTGAGGAATATGGAAGAACGTTTTGTTGAGCTTGGAAGAAAAAGAGCCATGAAGATCGGTAGTGAGCAGGGCTTTGAACCAGATGATGAGTTCATTTCATTCTGTCAAAGGTTTGAACGACGTTGGTTTGTAGCTGACATGAGTGACGACTATAGTCGTACAGTTTCTGAACAAGCCGAGCTTATTGAAGAGTTGTCTTTAGAGACTGAACGAGTTAAAAGGAGAAAGTTTTTATGACGCCGTGTAAAGTATGCCATGCTTGGCGTCCATCACATTGGGCTAGCATAGGCTGGTCTGATGAAGAAGCTCCGTGTATATACAAAGAAGGTATGTTTCATAGAGACTTCTCCTGTCCTCAAGGTTCTATCGTTGATAAGCGAGTGAACTCATCTCACTCAAAAGAAAAGTTTGACTACGCAAGAGACGCAGCAATTAAAGCTGTAGGAGGTATAGTTAATGCTACTGCACAACGCGCACCCACTAAGGCTGATGAGGACAAGCCTGACACACGAAGAAGCTCCAACAATAAAAGTAGTAAGAGTGTCGTTAACTATACTCGGAGCGATGACTTTGCTGACGCTTGTACTCCGGCTCTTTATGAACATCAGCAGGAAGCTTTGGAGTTTTTTAAGGATAAAGCAGAGATCGCACTCTTCTTTGAAATGGGCGTCGGAAAGTCTGCGACCGTTCTTGCGATTGCGGCAGAGAAATTCAAGAGGAAAGAGATAGATGCTCTTTTAATAGTTGCTCCAAATGATGTTCATAAGCAGTGGGCTGTAGAGCAGGTTCCTCTATGGTTAGGTGTGCCTTACGACATTCAATGTCTTTACGGTAGAGGTGGCGCGCGTACAGCTTACGCATTTGATGAAGACCCTGAAATACTACAAGTAGTCTGTGTAAATATCGACACGTTCTCGTCTTCTTCTAAATGGAGAGACATTGTAGATTGGGCAAATGCTCATAAGACATTCATTATACTAGATGAAGCTACAGTAATCAAGAACGTACATGCTCAGCGTACGCAGCGTATGCTATATGAGTTTAACAGTACCATTAAAAAAGGCAGAACGATTATATCTAGTACACCAAAATCAGTAGCCAGAGCTATACTCACAGGAACGCCTGTAACAAACGGTGCTATGGACCTCTGGGCTATGATGGAGTTTCTAAAGCCAAACTTCTTTGGCCGTAACTGGTACTCATTCCAAAACTATTACGGTATGTTTACGAAGCTTGAGATAAATAACAGAGTGATTAACGTGCCTTTATCAGCTGACTGGTGGTCAGCGATTAAAGCTTGTTCTACGTACAATGAAGCTGCAGCTATCTGTGGTTGTAGTCTGGATACGTATAACGTCGTACAAAGTCAGGACTCTTATAAAGGTCCATATAAACATGCAGATGAATTGAAAGAGATGCTACAGTCTGTTAGTAGATTCAAGCTGCTTGTCGACTGTGCAGACATGCCTCCGCAGAATTACATCACTCGTGAACTCACTATGAATGATGAACTTCGAGAGTGCTACGACTCAATGAGAGAAGAGTTTATAGCAGAATATGAAGATCATAAGATGACAGCTAAGAGTAAGCTTGTTGTTATGCTTCGTTTACAACAGATATCTAGCGGGTTCATTTATGATACATCATCTCTTTACAATGATGATGATGACGAGTCTGATGAAGACAAAGTGTTTATGAGCATGTGGAATAATGAAGACGAAAGAGACGTTACTCCAGATGAGCCTATAAAGTGGATCGGTAAAAGTAACCCAAAGTTAGACGCTCTATACAGAGACGTTGAAGAAGTAGCAAAGCCATGTATCATTTCTACACGGTTCAGTGCAGAAGCAAAAAGAATCTTTGATGATTTGAGTAATAAGTACCGTTGCTGTCTCATCACAGGCTGGAAACGTATAGGTACAATTGAAGAGTTCAAAGAAGGTAAGTATGATATCATGGTTGCCAACGTAGCTTCAATGGCTCGTGGACATAACTTACAGCGTTCTCATACGATACTGAGCTATAGCAATACGTTCAGCCTTGAGTTAAGACTTCAGCTTGAAGGTCGTATATTCAGACTGGGTCAGAAGAGTCCGTGTGAATATATAGACTATATCTATAAAGACAGTGTAGATGAGAAGATAGTGACAGCTCTGTTGCTTAAACGTAATCTGCTCGATTATATGAGAGGCGCCGACATAAAGGAGATAGCTGAATGACAGAATCCGAAGTAAATCAAGTACTTGAGAGTTTTGACCAGATAGCTCGACTGTCTGGTCAACAAACGTTCTCTGAGGTTATTTCTCAGTTTAACTCAAATCTGCCTAATGAATATCGAGAAGTTGTGCTCTCTCAGATTAAAGAAGATACAGCTAAAGCTATACTTGAAAGTATGACTACAACATCTGAAGCTCTCAGTAAAGCAGCCAATGACCCTACGCTTCTTGAGAAATTAAAAGCTATGGGACCGAAAGCTGATGGCTGAGATACTCGCTCTTATATTTACGCTGTCTGTTGAGGCGGGTGTACCGCCGTACTTTGTACAAGCGATAGCCATAACAGAACACTGGAATGGTTCAATAGAAAATACAGTAATTAACCCTGCAGCTGTAAGTCAGCCTAATTCTGATGACTCTGTAGACAAAGGAATCATGCAGCTTAATTCAAGATACTTCGGCCATGTCGACTGGAAATGTCCAGAAGCTAATATAAGAGAAGGCATATGTCTTATAAAAAAGTTGTCTAAAGAGCCTTTATTAAACACGTGGTGGGCTGTAGCAGTAGCTTACAACTGCGGCTACACTGGCTTTAAGAACGGACCACCCAGTTCTAGTGTTGAGTACGGTAATCGTGTTATGGACGTTTGGTTTCAATTAGAAGACGCAAGACACATTAGTCTCATCATAAAGTGACAGTTCAAGAGAAAATAAACTTTAATTAAACCTCATGCTTTAATTAAACATGAGGTATAATGTATATACACGATATAGGAGGAATCTATGAATGACATGCTCAATGATGAAGAAGACTTCGATGATGAAGAAGACTTCGATGATGAGGAGTTTGATCTCTTCGATGAAGAAGACATCGACATCGACATTGATGAAGAGAGCATCTTCGATGAAGAGGAGTTTGATCTGAACGATGACGCTGAATGACATCAGGATACACTTCTTCTTAGGGAGTCGTGGCTTCAACAACATGTCTTTTCCTCAACAGGTGATAGTTCTTGTTCGAGCATTAGATTATTTACCTCTAGTCGCTCGACAAGATGCAGCTATACACTACGGAAAGACGAATCTGGATGAGATATCTCAGAAGCAGATACATGAGTATTTGTGCGTAATACGTGATTATGACGCTTCCGAGATGTCTCGTATTATAAACGCATTTAGTGAGGAGCTTAAGAAAGATGAGCGACAAGTTTGACTATCTTGCAACAGAATCTGACAAAAATATATTACAGAATCTCGTAAAAATGGGTGAGCACCTTAAAGCTTTGAAGCTTAAAGTTATAGAGCTTGAAGCTGAGTACAAGCAAGCTGTTAAAGAGCATGACTACTACGCGTCATCTGTCCTTCCCATGGAAATGTTTAACGCAGGTGTAAGCGAAATAAAGCTTATGTCAGGCGGCGTTATGACGTATGAACGTAAGTTCTATTGCCAGCCAAACAAAAATGCAGACGATCGTAAAGCTCAGGTTGAATGGCTCAGAGCAAACGGTGGAGAGCATCTTATCAAGGAGAGTGCTAAGGTTGACTCTTCTCAAATGGATAAGCTGAAAGCTACAGGCATACCTTATGCTGAAGTAGATGATCTGAATACGAACTCGCTTAAAGCGTTTTTCAAAGATAAAATTGGAGCTGGCACAGGCGTAGCACAACTGCAGATACAGGACATACCTGAGAGCTTCCATTTTCAGGAAGTCGGTTTCGTGAATATTGAAGCATGAGGAAACATATGGCTATAGACTGTGTAGGTTGCGTGTACTTGAAAATGTGTAAGGGCTTTCGTCGAAAAGACGATGCTTCAATAGACTGCTATATACCTGAAGAGGGTTTAAGACAGCTACAAAGAGAAGTCATGCTTCGAGAAGACTTCTCAGTACAAGACTATTCTTGTATAACGTCTTCTTACATAGACAGCCATAAAGCAGTGAGCTCTTACTGGCTGAAAGAAAAGAACAAGCTAGGTAGTATAAAACATAGTAAATAAGGCGGTAGTCGAATGTCGCAAGATGATGTAAGACCTGCTGTATATGGTGAGATATACGACAGTGCGGCTACCCAGCAAAGGATGATACAACAAGCTATTGAAGATAGATGTGGCGTTGGCTTTGACTCTGATGAAGAGTGCGCACAGTGGGCTAAAGAGCATCTTCTTGATATTGTTGTAATCGGTCGTAGCACACGCCAGTATTACTATCTCACACACCGTGGTGACATCTTAATTAAGAGAGCTTGGGTTGATGCTTATTGCTCTGACTTACTGTTTGTTTGGGACGTAGACGAAAAAGGTAAGCGTACTCCAAGACAGTGGTTTCCTCGAGGTATAAAATATCATGACACAGCTAGAGTGAACGGTGAAAGAGAAGAGCAGGGACGTAAACCAATATACCATAGAGACTACAGTACTCCAAGTGGTTATTATGACGCATCTCGTGGTACTTTTAATATAGCGAAGCCTTTTCCTTGTTTTGCTAGGCAGACACGAAGAGACACTTCGCATATATACACGTTCATACAAGCAATAGCAGGAGAATGTTACATGCATCTTCTTGCATGGCTTCGTATGAAGATGTGTTATCCAACGCAGAAGACGCAGGTTGTACCTATCATCGTCAGTCGTGCACAAGGTACAGGTAAAACAACGTTTGCAGAAGTTCTGTGTAAAGGTCTCTTTGGTAAGGATAATGTTCTTGTGACTGATCAGTACGACAGTCAAAGTCGGTTTAATGCAGACTACGCAGATGCTTTAATTGTGTGCCATGAAGAAAAAGAATACGAAGACAAGAAGAATTCAGCTGCTGCTCTCAAGTCTAGAGCTACAGCTACTACGATCAGAAAGGAGCATAAAGGTCTTGACCCGATATATCAAGAGTCTTACACAGACTTCGTAGTCACGTCGAACAAAGACGTGCCAATCAAGTTTGATGATGACACTGATCAGAGGCGATTTATGATTATGGAAGCAGACGAAAACTTCACAAGAAAGAAAAGCAAACTGGCTGATGAAGTCTTTACCAAGCTTTATGGCCAAGACATGAACAATAATCGCACAGGTATACCTTTTGTAGAAGACTATGATCTTATCTCACAGTTTAAGCATGAACTCTTTACAGACGAGAAGATAGCTAATACTGAAGTACGACAGTTTCCTCATACAGCAGCTTATGATAGATGCTTTACACTGCCAAGAACGACAGAGAACACAGAGATTGAAGCTATACTTCGTTCACTTGCTCCATTTATTCGAGCTACTCTTGATACGAAAGAAGTTGTACAAACTCTCGTAATAAATGAAGGTACTGAAAGAGAAGAAACTGTAGACCTCTCTTCATATCTGCAGACTTCAGCAGCTCTGCAGTATTTTCCAAGCGTCGCTGGTAAGCCAGACTTTGTCGCTTTATGTAGACCCATCGTATTTTATGACCAGCTCTCTAATAAGCCTTTTGCACATGCTAGTGTTGAACGTACGTTATATGACTGTGAAACATGGCTAGTTAAAGAGTTTGGAATACGTGTATATCCTGTTACAACAGCTATACCTGGAGGCTTCTATGGTATACAAGGTAGACATCGCACAGCACCAACAGCTCGATTTGTCTTAGCATCAGCTATTATACGTCAGGTGAGGCCTTACAGAGACATAGCGAATGCAGCTGAGGTGAAGCCAGTAGAAAGAATAGGCCAACGACTGAGAGTGAACAGCAAGTGGAGGCCTGATCCTAATGGTGAGTTTGAGACTCTAAATGAAATGAAGCCAGGTGTTACGTCTCTTGAAAATAAGAACAAGAATGTCCAGTACATGGACACGTTCTTATTTGAGTCTGACGAAACAACGAAGTCTGTATACATGATTGAAGAAGAACGTATCAAGAAGGGCGGTGACCTGACGTCTGAAAGACTCTTCGCTGAACGTTTACGATTACAACTATCAGAAGCAGAGAGACTTTTCAGAGAAGGTATCGCTGCACGAGTCGTATATAGTGGTGGCAAGTCATACCACATAATTGTTAGAATAGCTGACGAGTGCCCTGATCTTGAGTCGTATAAATGGCTTCATGCTCATCTAGCTACACAGCTTAGCGACAAGCTTGTGTTTGATTCTACTACAGCTGATCCTGCAAGATTGACAAGAGCACCTATACTCATTGAAAGGGAGTTTGAATATCATGGCGTTCTTGTTAGAGGCATGCAGAAGCCGATACATACAAACTGGGGAGCCGTGTACCACTACGACTGGAAACCTCTGTATGAACAATGGAAGAATAGGCCTTTAGCGCCTGAAGAGCAGTTCGGTAAAAAGCTTGTACCTACGAAGCCAGAGTATAGAGAAGCAATGCTGGCTTTATTACATGGCACGTTCTGGACTGATAGCAAGTGGAATGGAAGAAGACAGACTTGCTTCTTCCCAGGATATCGTTTATGTAGAGTATTAGGCTATACGCATGACATGCTTTGGGCTGATGGAGCTATTCTAGACGGCTTAAGCTCTTACTACAGGAAGAATGAGATAAGCTATTGGCAATCTAGACAATACAGCGATATTATACAGAAAATAGACAGAGACGTGGAGGCTATGGATGATGCAGATCGATGACAGACCAGGCTTAGATGATCCTGTTTGGGAGCATGTGTTACGTCAAAGACTACGGCCGTATATAGAGACAGTCCGTCAATGGTGGGAACATGTAGACAGCTTCTACATGATAGACACAGGTATCGTTGAGCTAGAGTGTGATACTCCAGGTCTTTATGTGAGATTTACAAGAACAGCTGTTCGCTCTCCTATTAAGGGCATACAAGCTTTTCCCTTTGTACCGACTGGACGACTGCAGATAACTGGTGTACAAGGTGGAAGTACCAAGATGATTACTAGAGTATGCCTTGATAATAGAATGAAGATAGATGAGTTTACTATCGTATGTAAGTCGAACTTACCTTCTACTTTTAACTCTGCTCAATTCGTAGCTTTTGTGCCCACAGAGCTATTAGACACTAACGTTTTAGGCAACTGGATTTACTTTACACCAGAAGAGTGCAGCCTTTTAGCAAGAGGCGAAACAAGTGAGTCTATACGGCATAAAGCTATGCTCAAAGCATAAGTATATTGGCTATCGTAGATAGCTAAATATAGCTCATACCTGGTATGAGTAGAACAAGTGACGGAGGAACAATATGGCATTGTTCAAAGATGACAAGGTATCTGTAGAACAGGAACAGGCAGCAAGTGGCGGAGACCAGACGGTATTCGACGACTTAGCAGGTGACGGTCTTGATGGTTTTACTCAAGACACAGTCAGTACAGCGTACCTCGGGATGGTTCAGCCCGGCTCTGGCCCCACGATGCATGGCCATCAGCCAGGCACATGGAGGAACAGCTCTACAGAAGAAAACTACGGTCCTACTGTAGAGGTGATACCTCTTGCTTTCAAGACAGCTTGGATTGAACGCAGCAAGGAACCGCCGTATGAGACTGTTGGACGCTATGAGCCCAACTCAATACCCGTGAAGGTAGAGATGCCGAAGCCCGGTACTCGTGGATTCCCGAAGATGACGAACCCCGAAACAGGCAACAAGGTTGAAGAGCTCTTCATCTATGCTTGCATGAAAGCAGACGCACCTGAAAGTGGTGTCATGTACTTCAGCCCGACTGTAGGTAGCATGAAAACCTGTAAGCAGTGGAATGCTCAGCTCAGGTCTCAGAGGCTCCCTTCAGGTCGCATCGCTCCACTGTACGCTTTCTCTTGGCACCTCACTCTCGATCTTGTACAGAACCCTGCGAAGCCCGCAGAGCAGATTGCGAAGTTTGTCAGTGTCTCAAGAGGAGAGCTTCTTGATAAAGAACTCTTCCTTGAATCAGTCAAGCCTCAGCTTCTGTCAGCTCAGAACGTAGCACTGCTCGCTGCTCCTGAAACATCAGGAGACGCTGAGTAGTCTCGTGAGCCAGCAGCTTTTTGAGCTGCTGGCTTTTATTTTCTATTAAGGAGGATGCGTATGGCAGACATAAATAACTGGGTAGTAACAGGCCGTCTGACAAGAGACGCTGAATATAGAGTGTTGCCCTCAGGCACAGAGCTTGTAACGTTTGACATCGCAAACAATACAGGCTTCGGGCAGTATGCTAAGACTCTATTCATCACAGTCAATCATTGGGGCAAATCAGCAAAGAACATGCTTCCCTATTTAACAAAAGGGAAGGGCATAGCTGTCAGCGGTGGTGAAGTTGAGCTCCAGCAGTGGACATCAAAGCAGGATGGATCTACGCAGAAAAAGATCGTTGTAAACACGTCAAAAGTAGATTTCTTGCCAGGTGGCTCAAGCAATCAGCAGAGTACTTCTGAGTCACAGTCGCAGCAAGATGCAAGGCCTTATAGTCCTGAAGATGATGAGGTTCCAGCGTTTTGATAGCTATAGATATTGAGGTAGCAGAGCATAGCGACTTTAAGTCGCTAGGCCCTGGCTATCATCGTAAGGACGCTGCTATACTCTGCGTAGGTCTTTATGATGGTACGAACTATGTCTGTTGCTTTCCAGATGACCCTCGATTACCTGAGTGGTTGGCTTCAGACGAAGACAAAGTGTTCCATAACTCTGTGTATGACGTGTCATGGCTTATACACGGTTATGACTGGAAAGTCGGTGGTATTTTGCATGACACAATGACAAGAGCATGCTTGATAGACGAATATGCTGACTTAGACTTAGACTCTTGTTGTAAGAGATTCAATGTAAAAGGTAAGAACACAGCAGACACTCTTGATGCTTGGTTTGAGAAGTATAAGCTTGTGTACGGCTTAAGAGGCGACGTCTGGGATAACATAGACATCGTATGGATGGAGCCCGAAGGTAGAGAAGCTGTAATCAAGTATAATGAGCAAGACTGTAGAGCCACGTATGACTTATTCATGGCTCAGGAAAAGTTTATGAAGCTTCATGAAGAAGCTTATAAGCTTGAGTGTGACTTACAGCCTGTTATAAGCCTGCTCAATGGTAATGGCTTTCCTGTCGATGAAGTTGCAAGAGACAACTTCACTTCATTTATTAAAGACAAGCAAAAAGAAACTGATGAGATACTTCTTTATCAGTACGGTATCAATGCAGATATAGTCAAGTCGCCTAAGAAGATGACTGTAGCTATGAACGACTTGGGTATTATATCTCCTGTAGTAACAGCTACAGGTAATCAGTCTTGGAACGCAGCAGCTCTTGACGAGATAGACCATCCTGTTATAGAGCACATACAAAATAGCAAGAAGTATGCTACTCTTATAAACAACTTTCTTGAAGGTTCTCTTCAAAAGCTTGTTAATGGTAGAGCATACTCAGTATTCAGTCCGAATAAGAGAGATGAGGGCGGCACACGTACAGGACGATTCGGCTCTCGTACGATTAACCTTCAGCAGATACCTGCTCGTGAAGAGTCTGCTGAAGGCGTCAAGTCTTATGGCAAAGAGATGCGATCTCTCTTCTTGCCTGAGCCAGGATGTATGCTAGCAGCTCTAGACTACTCTTCTATAGAGATGTATGGTCTAGCTCACTTTGCTATAGGTGAACGGAGCGAAGTGATTAAAGAGCAGGCTCGACAGCATGCTGACTTTCATACGATGGCTCAAAATCTAGCAGAGCTTGAAGAACGCATATGGGCTAAGCGTTTGAATTTCACTGTCGTATACGGCGCTGGGCCAAAAGGCATATTCCTCAAGAACAAGAAAGCGTTCAAAACTCTTGAGAAGACAATTGAAGTATACAACAAGTTCCATGCTGGTATGCCCTATATACGACAGACACAGCAGCATGTAGCTAATGAAGTAAGATTAAAAGGTTACATACTTTCAATCGGTGGTCGAGCTCATCATAAGCCTAAACCTTTTTATGACCCTGAGAAAGGTCGATGGAACGACGGCTTGTACAAGATGTTAAACCATCTGATCCAAGGCAGTTGTGCAGACACTTTGAAGAAAGGATTAGTTGATGCTTATAAAGCAGGTATCTTCAATACTCTTAAGCTACATGCTACAGTGCATGATGAAAACGTTCTATCTATGCCTTACACAAAAGAAGGCATAGAAGCTACGCTTGAGTTTCAAAGATGTATGGAGAATGCTTATAGTGACAGATGGACTGTTCCTATAAGAACGAGTTGTGATGTTGGGCCTTCTTGGGGATACCAGCAAGATGACATATGGCAAGAAATGAAGTCAGGTAATTTTGACTTTGACAAATATAGGGGGTTGGTACGTGAGTGATGAGAGCAAGATGCATGAGACAATTAAGTCTCAGCTAAACGAACCTACTAGAGTAGGACCAGGTCGTATTAAAAGGGTAGATATATGGACTGTACAAAATACATTAAGACGTATACAAAGACAGCTAGTCCAAGGCTATACTTTTGATGTTGAACAACTCACAGCCATGGTTAATACGATGTTTGGCTTTATCAACGGAATCGTTAAGCCTCTTGATGAAGACAGTGATAAGACGTCTGAAGAAGACATAGAGGAGATAGTTAGATGAAAGCAAAGTATCATTTAGGCATGTCTTTAGGCTTTAACTCTAGTGCAGCTCTTGTAGACAATAAAGGTCGTCTAGTAAGAGCTGTTTCAGAAGAAAGACTCACTCGAGAAAAGAATACAAAAAGAATACCTGTACACGCAATACTTTTAGTCGTACGAGGTAACAGCGGCGTGTCTAACGTGTTAAACTACTCTCATTACGATACTCTTAATAAAGAGTATTTTGCTAAGTATGAACCAGAATGGATATATGACGACAATATGTCAGCAGAGCAAAACCTATTAGACTTTGTAAATACGCACTGTCATACGTCCTTTATTCAAGCTCGTCGAGTAGACCATCATACAGCTCATGCGTATTCTATATTTCCTTATTATAAAGTTCCCAGGAACTCTTATATTATAGTCTCAGATGGCTATGGAGATGGTCTGAGCTACTCAGAAAGACACATTAAGGATATTAAAAAACCAATATATTCGGTCTCTCTGAAGGACTCTGTAGCTCTTGTGTACCAGTTTATTACAGGCTCTTTAGGATTAAAGATGCATCAGCATGAAGGCAAGGTAACAGGTTTAGCTGCACGAGGTGACTACACTACCGCTTTGAAGCTCATGAAAAAACTATACCTTAACTTTTCTGCGTCTGATCATACTTGGTCTTACAAGGGTCATTCGTTCTTCGACCTACAAAGAGACATCTTTGAGTTTTGCAAAGACTGGCTTAATAAAGAGCCTTCAAAAGTTGTCATCGATGCAGACGACTCGAGCATAACAAGTCTATGCTTAATGGCTCAATTGTTCATAGAGAAAGAGACTTTGAAGCTATTGTCTACAATAAATGACGCTCACAAGCATCATTTATTTTTAGCTGGTGGTCTTTTTGCAAACGTAAGGTTGAATAGTCTCATAGCTAAAAGAACTTCTTTTAAGACTGTTAATGTTGCTCCTTGCATGGGAGACGAAGGTACAGCTATCGGAGCTGCTCTGAGTCTATTTGAGCCAAAGAAAATACCTGCCGGTCACTTTGGAAATGTATATAGTGGCTTAAGCATGAAGGACCCATGCTCTTTAGCAATCAATTTCGTAGTAGATGAAGAGTGTCATCGTACAACGTTTCTCTATGAAAAAGACTTAATTGATGAGATGGCAAAGATACTTGCGAATGGTGGCATAGTACATTATCGAAGTGGCTTATCTGAGTTTGGTCCACGAGCTCTTTGTCACTCATCTACGTTTTATCAACCTTCTGATCCAGAAGGAACAAAGCTCTTGAACAAAACTCTTGGTCGTTCAGAGTATATGCCTTACGCTCCAATAGTTCTTGATAAAGACGTTGATAAGCTGTTTTATAGAGATAAAAAGCTTGATAAGACAAACCAGTACATGACGGCAGTATTGAAGTGTAAAGTAGACACTGAGCAATACGCGGGAGCGATACATTGTGATGGTACCGCTCGACCTCAAGTATTGTACAACCATTCATCTTTTGCATATCGATTGCTTAAGAAGTATAAGCAACTAACGGGTTTAGCTATGCTAATAAACACGTCGTGGAACATACATGGTAATCCTACAGTTGCTTCCTCTACAGACTCTTTGATGACTTGGCGAGAATCAGGTTTCTGTGGAGATGCTCTTGTTCATAATAAAACAATGTATCGACAAAGGAGACCTGTATGGGAAAGATAAGCTCAGTTAAAGAACACGAGACACGTAATAAAGAAGCTTTAGAAGCTAAGAAGAATAAAACGAGATGGTCTCTTGTACCTTGGGATATGTTCAAAGAAGTCGGTGACGTATTCACAGAAGGAGCTAAGAAGTACGAAGATGAAAGTTGGAAGTACTGCTCTATCGATGATTACAGAGACGCTATGAGTCGTCATTTCATAGCTTTTATGAGTGGTGAAATGCTTGATTCTGAATCAGGCCATAGTCATCTGCATCATATTATCTCTAACTGTTTAATCTTGTTATGGCTCATTAAGGAGAAGCAAAGTGGACAAAAAGAAAAGAGATGAGTTAGACGCATACTATACGCCTAAAGGCATCGCTGTAGAAATGGCTTTACGTCTAAACCCAAAAGTAGGTAGTAGAATACTTGATCCAATGTGCGGTGATGGTATGCTACTCAAAACTCTACGTGAAGTGTATCCAAATCGTGAGCTCAAGTTCGTAGGCTTTGATGTAGATCGTGAAGCTTTGTGTAAGTGCCTTGAGTGGAAGACAAGAGAAGATCTTTTTGAAGAAAAATCGATTTTCTCTTGGCAAGATGGAGAAACGTTCAACTGTGACTTGATAATCATGAACCCTTGTTTCCATCTTCCTGAACGAATGCAAGCTATGCGATGTGCTTTAAGACATTTCAATAAAGGCATAATGTACGTGCCTTTTGACGTAGCTAACGCGATGGTAGACGTGTACTCATCATTCAAAAAATTTGAGCTGCACGAGTATCCTCAAGACTATTTGAAAGCTCAGTTTGAGTGTGATATCAAATATCGACAAGGCACAGTATATTGGGAGAAGACATCATGGTCACTGTAAAATACGTGTTACTTGAAAGTGACGGCTGTAAAGGCATAGAGCCAAAGAAGATGACAGACAACGCTTCATGCTACGACTTATCATTGCCAGAAGATGTTTGGATACATCCGCACCATGTAAGAACAGTGCCTCTTCTTATTGCTTTTGACATCGTGAGTCCAGGCTATGATATCGAGCTATTTCCAAGGTCGTCTTTACAGACAAAACATAACATTATTTCTTCTACTTCAATTATAGACTCAGACTATAAAAGAGGCATACATGCGATATTAGCCAACGTTAGTAACGATCCAGTAAGGCTCTTAAAAGGTACAAGAGTCGTGCAGTTTAAGATCAAGAAGAAGTATGACATGCATCTTCTTGAAGTTGACCATATTGAAGACACAGGTCGAGGAGGACTAGGTAGTACAGATGACAAATGATGAAATATACGAAAGAATACTTGAAGAAATAAGCAATCGACCACTGCTCAAGAACGGTACAAGAGAGCTACTATGTCCTAACGTGATAGAGTTTAATCCTTTTGTACAGCTCACTAGAGCCAAGCAATCGTATGTTGACGCTGAGTTAGCTTGGTATAAGTCAATGGAAAGGAATATAAAAGCACAACCAGTCATCGCGAGGAATCCAATATGGCAGAACTGTGCAGCGCCTGATGGCAGTGTTAACAGCAACTATGGCTGGTGTGTATTTTCTGAAGAAAATAATAATCAGTATAAGCATGCTGTACAGTCTTTGTTAAACGACAGTCTGTCAAGACAGAGCGTCTGCGTCTACATAAGGCCCGAGATTCAGATCATACATGACGACGGTATACATGCCAAGCACGATTTTATTTGCACATTCTGTACTCATCACTTTATACGAGACAATAAGCTTGAGTACATCGTGTACATGAGAAGTAATGATATTGAATATGGTTTACCTTATGACTTAGCTTGGCATCAACACGTGTTTAAGACTATGTGGAATGACTTAACTGTAGCAGGCGAATTGAGTGATAAGCCTGAGTACAAGTATTTAGCACCTGGCTCTATTTGGTGGCATGCTTCATCGCTTCATAAGTATGAGCGTAACATGTCTACAGGTAGTAGTTTAGCATAAAAGGAGAAAACTATGAGATTTCATGTACTTGGGTTACCGCATACTGTCACAAACAAAGAGTACTGCGGTTGTGCTTTTACACAGAAGGCTCTTACCTTGTGTAAAATGTTGAAGATGAAAGGTCATTACGTAATACATTACAGTAATGAAGGTTCTACAGCAGAATGCGATGAGCTTGTAGAGATATATAAAAGAGACGAAGTGCTTCAACCAGAGAACGCTTTGCATTTTGGTACATTCGTGAATGAATCAGACGAGTGGAACAGAAGAGTGTCTTTAGAAGTAGGCAAAAGAAAACAGCCTAGAGACTTTTTGATGTGTCCTTATCCTTCACATATACGTGTAGCAAGTGATCATATTAAAGACATGATCGTTGTAGAGTCTGGCATTGGTTACCCGTCTGGCTTTTTTGCGCCCTTCAAAATCTTTGAGTCTTATGCGATTATGCATGCTTACTATGGTCTTGTAGCTGTAGAGATGGGAGGAAGACTTGAGTGGTATAATCGAGTAATACCGAATCACTTTGACAAAAATGATTTCATCTTTGACGAGTACGGTAAGAGAGAAGACTACTTGCTGTTCTTGGGTATGCGGCATGGCGGCGCAAGCAAGGGCTATACAATAGCAAGAGATGCTGCAAGAGATGCTGGTATCAAGCTACTTGTAGCTGGACCAGATAAACTGCCTGAAGGTGAACCAGATCATGTAGAGCATGTTGGTTTACTTGGCGTTAAAGAACGAGCAGAGTTGCTTTCAAAAGCAAGAGCCTTGATTGCGCCGTCTGTATTCCTTGAGCCTTTTTGTGGAGCACAGGTTGAAGCGTTCATGTCAGGTACTCCTGTAATTAGTACAGACTGGGGAGCTTTTGTAGAATACAACATAGACGGTTTAACAGGCTTTAGATGCAGAACGCATAAAGACTTTGTTGAAGCAATCGAAGCTGTGAAAAACCTAGACCATCATGAAATACGCCAATATGGTCTAACGTTCTCTTTAGAGAGAGTCTGTGAACTGTATGACAAGTTCGCTGAGGAAGTGATGAAGATATATGATGGTAACGGTGGCTGGTACTATCTCCCTGGCTCACCTATACCTAAGAAATAGGCTCGTTTTCGTGCATGCGTTGATGGAAGTGAGCCCATGAGACAAGCTGCTGCTTGAGTTCTAGTAAACGACAGCTCGTACATGTTAGCATATTCTTTAGGCTCATCGCTCTCGAGAAGAGAGATGGTGAGCCTAATTCTTTTTTCTATTATTTCATCTACGTCTTGCACGAGAGCTTCTTTTAGAATAGGTAAAAAATGCTCTTTATGTTTATACATCAAGTCATATGAACCACATCTCGTAACAGACAAATAACTCTCACATGCGAAGTCTGACCTTTTGAAGGGCGCA